>Ga0335085_10011412_pt1 | contig 13190 bp, 12 predicted proteins | sample Lox_Sample_45_FD_206712 | JGI IMG/M metagenome (GOLD analysis project Ga0335085, IMG submission 206712) | Soil microbial communities from Loxahatchee National Wildlife Refuge, Florida, United States - Lox_Sample_4.5 | ecosystem: Environmental > Terrestrial > Soil > Wetlands | place: USA...
GTTCAGAAATGACAGCGACGAAAAAAGCGTTCGCGTCGCCACGTGCGGAAGTCCCACGGCCCTTGAAATCAGTGCGGCTGTTTCTTCTGCGGAAGTGAACGCGTTGACGTGTCCGCCGCCGCGAGCCAGCCAGCGGTAGAGCTTATCCGTAAGCGTAGATGCATCGGGCACGGCCACGAAAAGAGCGCCGCCGGGGGAAATCACGCGGCGCACTTCCGCTAACGCGCCGGCGAGATCTACGAAATGTTCAAGGCTGTGGTTGGAAACAACTGCGGCGAAGCAATGGTTGGCGAAGGGCAGATGTGCGGCATCCGCTCTCACAAATCCGTGCGCCGAGGCCTCGCGGTCCACTCTGACGATCCGCGCCTGCGTTGCGTCGGGCGCAAAACTGCCGCTGGCGGAGCCGAGATCGAGAACGAACGAATCCGGCGGCAATTTTCGCAGGATCTCGTGCATGAGCCGAGGGCCGCCTACGCGACTGTCGTTTCCTGCGTCGCGAAGCGGTACCCCACCCAGGGCTCCGTGAGCAGATACTTCGGCTGGGATGGCACGGCTTCGATTTTCTTGCGCAGCTGGTTGATCACAACCCTCAGATACTCGACTTCGTCGCCGTAGTCAGGACCCCAGACCGTCTGCAGCAGTTTGCGGTGGGGAATGGCGCGATTTGGATGGTCGACCAGAAACTTCAGCAGATCGAATTCCTTGGGGGTCAGCCGGATAGACTTACCGGCCCGGGTCACACGGCGCTCGTCAAAGTCAATCGCGAGATCTTCATCCCGGAAAACGTTCGGACCCGCGTCGCCCGACGATGGCAGGCGGCGAATCGCGGCGCGGATGCGCGCCAGCAGCTCCTGAATCCCGAAAGGCTTCGTGACATAGTCGTCAGCCCCGGCATCCAGCACTTCGACTTTGTCGCGTTCCGTGTTCCTGACCGACAGCACAATGATCGGAATATCGAAATTCTCCCGGATTGCGCGGCAGGTTTCGAGTCCGCCGATACCGGGCATGTTGAGGTCGAGCAGAATCAGGTCGGGTGTTTCCCGGCGCAGCGTTTCGAGAGCTTCTTCGCCCGTTCTGGCCTCGATCACTGCGTAGCCGAGGTCGGCCAGAGTAACCTTCATTGTGCGGCGAAGCTGCGGTTCGTCGTCCACTACAAGTATGGTTGCAGTGTTCATTTGATCGCGGGCACGCTTATCGGCAGAATAAACGAGACGGTGGTCCCGCCGCCCGAACGCCTTTCGGCCCGAATCCTCCCTCCATGCGCTTCGACGATTCCTTTTGCAATTGCAAGACCCATCCCTGTGCCTTCCACTCTATGGTTCGTCACCCGGCGTCCACGGTAAAACTTCTCGAAAACGCGGTCAAGCTCATCGGGGCTGATACCGGGCCCGCGGTCCATTACAGAGATGGCGGCCTGGCCTTCAAAGATTCGTCCCTGCACCTCAATCGGCGAATCGGGAGGCGCGTACTTGCGCGCGTTTTCGAGCAGCTGCATCAGCGCCCGCCGAACCAGGCCCGCGTCGATGTCGAGCATAAGGTCGGCGGGAACGTCAACGGAATACCGTCCGGGGCTTTCATCTTTCGATTCGGCAATTGCGCTCCAAATGAGGCTGGCGATCTGCGACGGCTCGCGGTGCAGCCGAAGCTCCTGCGATTCGATGCGCGCGAGTTCGATCGCCTCCCCGATCGTCTGCTGCAGCCGCTCCGACTCCTGATCGATAATGCTGAGCAGCTCCTTTCGCACCTCCTCGGTGCGCGGCGGCAGTGTGATGAGCCGGGTCACACACGTGCGGATGGCGGTGAGAGGCGTCTTCAGATCGTGCGCGAGGCCGTCCAGAAGGGACGATTTAAATTCTTCGTTGCGCCGCGCAACTTCAGCAGCGGCGGCGCGATTGAGCGCGCGGACGCGTTCGTAGTTAATCGCGAGAAGGCTGGTGATGGAGTCGCGCGTACTCGCGCTCAGGGACGGGCCTTCCAGCGCCAGGCTTCCGATAACCATAGTGCCCATGCGCACGGGAACCACCGCGCGTTCACCTTCGCCGATCGGCTCACCGGTTTCGGCCACCCGCACCAGATCGGCGTGCGGAATGCCGGAGCCTTCGATGGAGCCGTAAATGTGATTGCCGGCGGCATCATAAAACGCGATGTGGCGAAGATGAAGGAGCTGTCCCGTCTTCACCACTGAGACGCGCACCGCGTCGCGCGCTTCATCCATCAGCATGGCGCGCGAGAGCTCATACAGCGTGCCGATTTCATTCCGGCCGGCCACGGCTTCTTCGGCGCGGCGTTTGGCCTGCGCGGAAAGCTGGCTCACGGTGACCGCAGTGACGAGAAAAGCGAATAAAGCAATCCAGTTTTCGGGGTCCGCGATGGTGAGCGTGCCAATGGGAGGCAGGAAAAAGAAATTGAATCCGAGAACCGAAAGTACGGAGGTGAAGATCGCTTCCGCCAGTCCCCAGGTCGTGGCCGCCCCGAGGACGAGCAGAAGCATCAACAGCGCAACCGTTGTGGCGTTGACCGGCAGCACCCGGGAACAGACGGAGATCAGCGCCGACACGGCGGCAGCGCACAGCAGGTAACGTCCGGCATGGAGCGGGCGGAGAGATTGCGGGGCCCTGGCCATCTATCTGAGGGTAGCTGAAACCGGGGCGCCCGGCCTTAAAATGAATAGAGAGGCCCATGCACTCGCATTCGCAGGAACACGCGTCCGGACGTATATTGGCGTGGTCCCTGTTGGCCACGAGCCTGTTCGTGGTTGTCGAGCTGTCGGCGGGATTCCTGTCCCACAGCCTCGCGCTGATTTCCGATGCCGTGCACAATACTACCGATGCCGTCGCCCTCGCGCTGGCGTGGTTCGCGGTCTTCATTCAGTACAAGCCCGCCGACGAATCCCGCACGTTCGGGTATCACCGGACCGGTGTCCTGGCCGCTTTTGTCAACGCGATCGTGCTGATCGGGCTGACCGGCTGGATGCTCTATGAGAGTGTGCGCCGTCTGATGGCGCCGCCGGCGGTCAACGAAAACGTAATGATCTGGGTGGCCGCGGCAGGAATTCTGCTGAATGGCGGAATCATGCTCGGGCTGCGCCACGAACACGACATCAACATGCGGGGTGCATTCCTGCATATGCTGGGCGACCTGCTCGGTGTGTCCGCGATTATCGTGGGCGCGGTGGTGATTCGCGCGACAGGCTGGCTGCAGATCGATCCGTTACTGTCGATTCTGATTTCCGTTCTGATTGTGTGGACTGCCGTGGACATCACCCGCGAGTCGCTGAACATCCTGCTGGAGGGTTTGCCCCGCGGGCTCAACCTGAAGGAAGTGATTGCCGCCGTGCAGGCCGTCGAAGGCGTGCTGGACGTGCACGATCTGCACATCTGGAGTCTTGGCTCGAATTCTCACGCGCTGAGCTGCCACATGCTGATCGAGGATATGCCGCCCTCACAAAGCGACCATATCCTGCATCGGGTCAAGCATGTGCTGGGAGATCGCTTCCACATTCATCACACGACAGTGCAGTTTGAGCACGCAAGCTGCGCGATCTCCGGAACCGGCTGTGTGATTCCGGTGGATGCCGGCCACGGAGCGCACACGCATTCGCATTAGGTCCCGATCGATGGTTGTCTCGCGCCGCCACTTCATCGTCTCGGCTGTATCGCTCCTGCTGCGGGGCCGCGGTCGTGCTCAGGAAGTTACTTTTTCGTCCGGCGTGCAGGTGGTCAACATCCTCGCCACCGTTCGGGATAAGAACCACGCGATTCTGCGTGATCTGACGAAGGACGATTTCACGATTCTCGAAGACGGACGGCCGCAGACGATCCGCTATTTCACGCGCGAAACCGATCTGCCTCTCACCATCGGACTGCTCGTCGATACCAGCCTGAGCCAGACGAAAGTGCTCGATGCGGAACGTGGCGCGAGCCTGCGCTTTCTGGATCAGGTGCTGCGCGAGAACAAGGATCACGTGTTCATCATGCAGTTCGATCTGGCGGTGCAGACCAAACAGCCGCTGACCGCGTCGCGGCGCGAGCTTGACCAGGCGCTGGCGTTTGTCGATACACCGACCCGGAGACAGCTGGAGAGCCAGGCCGGCGGCGGCACCCTCCTGTTCGATTCGATTGTGGATGCGTCAGACGAAATCATGAAGAAGCAGCAGGGCCGCAAAGCGCTGATTGTGATGTCTGACGGCGGCGAGAACGGCAGCGATGCGAACATCACCGGTGCGATTGAAGCGGCAATCCGGGCGGAGACGCTGATTTATACCATATTCTTTTCAGACGGAAGCTTCGGCGCCGATCGCGGCATCATGCAGAGCCTTGCGAAACAGACCGGCGGCGGCTACTTCGAGGTGAGTAAGAAGCAGACCATCGATCGGGTGTTCGCGCTGATCGAAGAAGACCTGAGAAGCCAGTACAGCATCGGCTATGTTTCAGACAAGCCGCCTGTGGTTTCCGAGTTCCGGAAAATTCAGCTGGTTCTGAAGAAGCCTGGGCTCGTCGTTCAGTCGCGCGATAAATACTGGGCTGGACCGCCGGAGGCCCCGCCTGGCCGCTGACGGCTCCTGTTCGTTTCTATCGCCGGTCTTCGCGCGCGCGATAGCCCAGGGCGAAATTGAGCTGCCGTATGGCTTCGTCGGTGGCACGGATAGCGTCGACCCTGTGTCCGCCGAAATCGTGCGGCGCGTGTTCCATGTAATCGCGCGCATCGCGGAGAGCTGCGATGGCTCTGGCGATCCGCGGATGCATAGCCCGCTCCGGCTGGGCCATCAGCGTGGTGCCTCCGATAGTCAGCACCGATCCGAGTATCAATCCCGTGACAAATCTCATGCGGTAGTTTGCTCCTCGGTTAGATATTAGCCCGAAAACGGTCGCCGGGTTTCACCGACCGATGCGATCGGATCGGAGAACTCCCCTCTGTGTAAGCTTCGCGATATGCGATTTGCCGGCGGCAGTCAGAGCAGTTGGCGCAGGTCCGAGACGCAGTAGTCCGGCTTCCACTCCTCCAAAGCCTCGACTTTTCCGTAGCCGTAAGTGACGGCGCAGATCTGCACGCCGGCGCGTCTGCCCGCTTCCATATCCGCTACTGAATCGCCGACAAACAGGCAATCTTCCGGTTTCACCTCGAGGACTGCGAGTGACCGCCGCACCACATCGGGCGCCGGTTTGCACGGGAAGCCGTCGGTGCCCTGTACGTGATCGAAATACTGCAGCAGGCCGAATTGTTCCAGAACGGCGCGCGTTGTGAGACTGCTTTTCGTCGTCGCCGTGGACTTGCGTCCGCCAAGCCTTGCCAGCGTTTCCGAAACACCGGGGAAAGGCTGCGTCGACGCATGTTTGCGCGCGAGATAGGTCGATTTATAAAGCCCGATCATCTCGTCGAGCTGTTCCCGTGTCGCGCCGGGCACCACATCGGTGAACACGGCATCGAGATGGAAACCGACAAAGCCACGCAGATATTCGAACGGCAGAGGCGCGGGGACGTGCGCTGAGAGCACGTGCTGGACTGCGCTGCAGATATCCTCCGCGGAATCCAGCAAAGTGCCGTCGAGATCGAAAAGATAAGCCTTGAACGGGCCGATCAAAATTCTCTGACGCGCACAACCGACCTTTCGGCCCGTGCGCCTATGCCGGCGCCGGGCGCTCGCCTTCGGACAGGCCAGGCAGACGCCGCCCCCCGGTGTCTGGCCGGATAACCTGCTGAGTGTGGTCCGCCGTGTCCTTCGGGGGCGTACCGGAGTTCATCGGAGGAAGATCGCCGCCATCGAGCAGCGTCTTGACTTCCGCGCCGTCGAGCACTTCGCGCTCCAGCAGCGTCTCGGAGATTTTCACCATAGCGGCCGAGCGCTGCTCGATGATGCTGCGCGCGCGATTGTAGGCGGTTGAAATGATCCGCTTCACTTCTTCGTCGATGCGGATGGCGGTTTCTTCGGAATAATCGCGATGCTGCGAAATCTCCCGGCCGAGGAAAATCTGCTCTTCCTTCTTGCCGAAACTGAGGGGCCCGAGCTCGCTCATGCCCCATTCGCACACCATCTTGCGAGCCATCTCCGTGGCCCGTTCGATGTCGTTGCCCGCTCCGGTAGTCATCTGATTCAGATAGATTTCCTCGGCGATGCGGCCGCCCATCATAATGGCGAGCTGATCTTCGCAGTAAACCTTGCTGTAGTTGTGCTTGTCGTCGACAGGCAGCTGCATTGTGACGCCCAGCGCCATCCCGCGCGGGATGATCGACACTTTGTGCAGCGGATCGGCGTTCGGCAGAACGCAGGCCACCACCGCGTGCCCGGCTTCGTGATAGGCCGTGGTGCGTTTCTCCGCGTCGCTCAGGATCATCGACTTTCGTTCCGCGCCCATCAGGATCTTGTCCTTGGCCAGTTCGAAATCGATCATCATTACGAGCTTGCGATTCTGACGAGCGGCGTTCAGCGCGGCTTCGTTCACCAGGTTCGCCAGATCGGCGCCCGCCAGGCCCGGTGTCCCGCGCGCGAGTACCGAAAGATCGACATCGTCGCCCAGCGGAACTTTCTTCGTATGAACTTTGAGGATGGCTTCGCGCCCATTCACATCGGGGCGTCCCACCACGACGCGGCGATCGAAACGGCCGGGACGAAGCAGCGCGGGATCGAGCACGTCGGGGCGGTTGGTTGCCGCCACCAGGATCACGCCTTCGTTGGACTCAAATCCGTCCATCTCCACCAGCAGCTGATTCAGCGTTTGCTCGCGTTCGTCGTGTCCGCCGCCCAAACCGGCGCCGCGATGACGGCCCACCGCGTCGATTTCGTCGATGAAGATGATGCATGGCGCGTTCTTCTTGCCCTGCTCGAACAGATCGCGCACGCGGCTGGCGCCCACGCCCACAAACATCTCGACGAAGTCGGAACCCGAAATTGAGAAGAACGGCACGTTCGCTTCTCCGGCGATGGCGCGCGCGAGCAGCGTCTTGCCCGTTCCGGGGGGTCCGATCAGCAGCACGCCTTTGGGAATACGCCCGCCGAGCTTCTGGAACTTCGCCGGCTCGCGCAGGAACTCGATGATTTCCTGCAGCTCTTCCTTGGCCTCTTCGACGCCCGCCACGTCCTTGAACGTCACTTTACGCTGCTGCGTGGAATGCAGGCGCGCGCGGCTTTTGCCGAAGCTCAGAGCTTTGTTGCCTCCGCTCTGCATCTGCCGCATCATGAAAATCCAGAACCCGATCAGCAGCAGGAACGGCGAGGCGTTCACCAGTATCGAAACCCAGCTGTTGGAATTGCTCGACTCGAAAGTCATCTGGACTTTCTTGTCGTTCAGCATGTCGTAGAGCTTCGGATAGTTGCTGGGAACTTCGGTGTGGAACGACGTATTGCCGCTCACGAAGTCGCCTTTGACCGTGCTGCCGTTGATGCTTACGGACTTGATGTTGCCCGCTTCGACCTCATTGAGAAACTCGCTGAAGTTGAGCGCTCGGTCGGGCTTCTGATGGCCGTTCTTGACGACCGCCCACAGCAGGACGGCGACGCCAATCAGGACGGCCCAGAAAATAATCGTTTTTACGTTTGAATTCACAAGGTCCCTTACGTTAGTTGCGCGAGCGTCTCAGTAGCATAGACGCCGCATTCCCCGGATTCGATTCCCGTGGCTCCTGAATAGTCAGCATTTTTTCGCTGCCCGGCTGCGCTGCAAACTGGACTGCGACGCCGAACTTCCGCGACCACACGATCGCATCGTCACCCTGCACGATCACTGGCCACGCACGCCTTTCCCACAGCGGCACGCGAAACTCCTGAAACATTGTTTTGATTTTCTCAGCCGAAGCCCGCCCCTGTGGCTGATATTGGTCCCCGGGCCGCCAGTTTCGCAGTTTGAGGCTATGAGGTGCGCGCTCCCAGTCCAGACCCTGCACTTCACCATTATATACGCGCGATAAATCAACCAGTTCCATCTCGATAGTTAACTGACGATCCTTTACTTCAGTTCGGCCGGGAATCGCCAGCGCCACCTCAAAATCGCGCTCCTGCCGCGTATCGATTCCGATAGGCGCAAGACGCAGCCAATCGAATGAACGATATACGTCGAGCGAAGGCAGCTGGATGCGGCCGCTTCCCTCGCGCGCCGCCATCAGGACGCGGACGTGCTCAATATGACGAAAATCGATGGCGCGAAGCGATCCGCGAACCCGCTCGATCGCCCGCCGCAGCAAACGTCGCTGCGCTGCTGCCGGCAATTCGAGGAATGGCTTCGACGAAATCAGGATCGTCTCCGCATTCTCGATAAGGTGAAGCGGCGCGAGGCGGTCGAGTTCGCCGGACCAGTAATCCTCCTCGCCCTGCGCCCACGCCGCTGTCGAAGCTAAAACTTCCGGAAGCGCAGGATTCAGGCTGGCTGCGAGTTCAGGGAGGTGTTGCAGCCGGATGCGGTTGCGCTGCAGATCCCGATTCTGATTGGATGCGTCCTCCCGCCACGGAATGTTCCGCTCGGAAAGCCGGTTGCGAATGTCGTCACGCCTGAGTGCGAGCAATGGCCGGATGATGAATGATGCCGTCGCCGGTCGAATCCCGCTCAGCCCGGCCGTGCCGGCGCCGCGCAGAAAACGATACAGCACGGTCTCCGCCTGGTCATCCAGAGTGTGGCCGGTCGCCACCGCATCACAAATTCCTTCGCCGATCTTCTGCGCGAAGAAATCGTAGCGCGCGCGACGCGCTTCCTGCTCGACATTTCCTGCATCCACAGGAGCCCTCAGAACGTGAAAGGGAAGGTTCAGCTTCTGCGCGAGCTGACGGACAAACTCCTCATCGCGGTCCGATTCCGCGCCGCGCAGCCGGTGATTCACGTGAACAACGGCAACCGCAAGGCCGAGCTCGCTGAGCGCGTGCAGCAGGTACACGGAATCGGCGCCGCCCGAAACAGCCGCCGCGATCCGCTGATAGCCGTGCGTCCGCACGCGCGCCGTCACGTCCGACATGTTGCTGAGTCAGGCCTCTTCAGCATCTTTCTAAATTGTATGAACCCGGCGGCCCGCCATGCTACAACGGAACTCGTGGATTGCGTCCTGGCGCTCGATGTGGGCAGCTCATCGGCGCGCACTCTGCTGTTTGATTTCGAGGGCCGTCTGATCGAAGGTGTCGGCGCGCAGCAACCTTATACCGCCCGCACCACGCCCGATGGCGGCTGGGAAATCGATGCCGCCGAATTGACGCGCATCGCGGGCCAGGCGATTTCAGCCGCCTGTCAACAGATGCGCGCCCGCGGCATGAAGCCCGCCGCGGTCGCGGTCGACACCTTCTGGCACAGCCTCGTCGGCGTCGATTCCGGGGACAACCCCACCACGCCGATTCTCCATCCGTTCGACACGCGCAGCGCTGGCGCGGCAAAGGAACTGGCCACCCGCGTCGACAATCGCGCCCAGCACAAACGAACCGGTTGCGTGCTTCATCCCAGTTACCCTCCCGCGAAACTGCTGTGGCTTTCGCAGACGCAGCCCGATGCCTTCCGCCGCGCGGTGCACTGGATGAGTGCGGGAGAATTTCTCTTCCTGAAGCTGCTCGGCAGGCCTGCCGCATCCACGTCCATGCTTTCCGCCACCGGCCTTTGGAATCAGAACGCCGGCTCTTACGATGACGAGGTGATGGCCGCGCTGCCCGTCTCGCGCGATCGGTTCGCGGACATCGGCGAAATAGACCAGCCGGTGACCGGCCAATGCGCGTGGCCCGAATTGTCCGGCATCCCCTGGTTTCCGGCGCTGGGTGACGGCGCCTGCGACAACATCGGCAGCGGATGCACCGCGCGGGATGTCTTTGCCCTGATGGTCGGCACCAGCGGGGCTATGCGCGCCGTCGTGGAAGCCAACACCATCGAAATTCCCGAAGGCCTCTTTTGCTATCGTGTGGACCGCAAGCGTTTCGTGCTGGGCGGAGCGCTTTCCAACGGTGGCGCGGTCTTCGCCTGGATGAAGCGCACTCTCCGGCTTCCGGACGACAACGTGGAGATCGAACGCGAACTGGAAGCCCTGCCGCCGGCAAGCCACGGCCTGACCATCCTGCCGCTCTTCGCCGGTGAGCGGTCCACCGGATGGCGCGACGGCGCCCGTGCGGCGATCGCCGGCCTTGGCGCGAACACGTCGCCGCTCGAAATCATGCGCGCGTCGCTCGAAGCCGTCGCGCTCCGGTTCCGCAACGTATACGAAATCATGCTGCGCGCGCTGGGAGAGCCGCGCCTGCTGGTCGCTTCCGGTGCGGCCCTGCTCCATTCGCCGGTGTGGACGCAAATGATGGCTGACACGCTGCAGCACGCCGTTACGCCATGTCTCGAACGCGAAGCCACATCCCGCGGCGCTGCCCTGCTGGCATTGGAGCGTCTGGGCAGGACCACCGCCCCGCCGGCCAGCCTCGGCGCTCCGGTTCAGCCCATCGAAGAAAACGGCCGGCTCTATCTCGCTGAACTCGCCCGGCAGCGCGCTCTGTATGCAAAATTGTTTGAGGAGAATTCGTGAATCTGAATCCCGCAGTGCGCAACCGCGCCGCCAAAATTAAGCTGCTGCTGATGGACGTCGATGGCGTGCTCACCAACGGTAAGCTTTATCATTTTCCCGACGAAGAAGGGAACATGATCGAGACCAAGGGGTTCGATTCGCAGGATGGCATCGCGCTGCAGTGGATGCAGTGGAAAGGCCTCCAGACCGGCGTCATCAGCGGCCGCGAATCGCTGGGTACGGTGGAGCGCGCCCGGCAGACGAAAATGAACTACGTCTTTCAGGGGCACATCGAAAAGATTCCGATCCTCGAACAGATTCTGGGCCAGGCTCAAATGACAGCCGATGAAGTGGCCTACATCGGCGACGACCTGACCGACGTCGTAGTGATGCACCGTGTAGGTCTTGCAATAGCGACGGCCAATGCGAGGCCCGAGGTGAAACGCGAAGCGCATTATGTCACCGAAGCCAGCGGCGGAAACGGCGCGGTCCGCGAAGTCATCGAGATGATTCTCGAGGCCTGGGGATTCTGGCAGGAAATCCTGGACAAGTACGAAGCCCGCCGCCGCTGACTTTCTGGGGGCGGGGTTTTGGCCCGAAGCAGCACCGAAAGCGGCTTGACAACAGGCGAATAAAAGGCGAATATTGAGCCATGCTGTTCGGCGATTCTCCCTCGCCGGGCCTGGTCGGAATAGCCAGAATGGCCGCGCGCAGCGAGGTCCTTGAAGCCAAGCGCGTCGTGCAGTATTTTGAGCTCGAATCGCGTTCTGCCCTGAACCGCACCAGGCCCGGCATGCCGTTTGAGTGGAGCCTGAACCCGTACCGCGGATGCGAGTTCGGTTGCCGCTACTGCTATGCCCGCTACACCCACGAATTCATGGAGCTTCGCCAGAGCGTCGATTTCGAGGACAGGATTTACGCTAAGTCCGCTCTCGGTCCCATCCTGCGCCGCGAGTTGAAGCGAATCGACGGCAGCAAAGGTATCGCGATCGGCACCGCGACCGACCCTTACCAGCCGGCGGAGCGCCGCTTCGGCCGAACCCGCGAAGCACTGGAGGTCTTCGCCGCACAAACAGGCATCGCGCTCTCCATCACGACGAAGTCCGACCTCGTCGCGCGCGACGTTCCGTTACTGCAGAAGATCGCCGAACGAAATTCAGTGAGTGTGAACGTCACCATCACGACTCTCGACACCAGCCTCGCCCGGCTTCTCGAGCCGCGCGCGCCGCGTCCCGAACTGCGGCTCAGGGCCGTTGAGAAGATCGCACGCGCCGGAATTCCCGTCGGAGTCTTCCCAAATCCCATCATGCCGCTGATCACCGATCAGGAGGAGCGGCTCGACCGTCTGGCTAAGGCTGCCCGCGATCACGGCGCAACTTACTTCGGCGGCGGCGTGCTCTTTCTGATGCCGTGCTCGCGCAAGGTCTTCTTCCCATTTGTCGGGAAGCACTTTCCGCACTTGCTCAGGCGGTATCAGGAAAAATTTGAGAAGCAGGCTTATCTGAAAGGGCCCTATCGCGAAATGGTTCGGGATAGAATCGCTGTCATTCGCGACAGGTACGGGCTCTCTTCAGGCCCGCCCCGCCGCGAATTTCCTGCATGGGATGAGGCGCAGGGGATTCTGTTCGCAACGACGCCCGAGGACGAACGGTGACGACCGCAGTGTCAGCGCCCGAATTCAAGTTTGGTGGTCGAACCGGCCAGATCGATGCTCGAGATGTGCGCCATCTCGCCGTTTTTCGTGCTCTCTACCCGAGTCTCGTCGAACTTCTGTTTGCCGTTTTCGACTTTTACCGGCGCTTTGAACGTCTGTTGATTCTGCACATCGGTAAATACGGCGTCAGAACCCTCCACTTTGAGCTTGTACTCGCCCGCGTGCAGCTGAGTTGTGCCCACCATCGAAGGATCGGACAAAAGAATGTCATAGGACCTGGCGCTCGCAATTCCCAGGCTCATCAGACCCATCGCTCCGAAAACCAGAGAATTAGCCAGAAGTGTTTTAGCTGTCATAAGTCTTATTGAACTCTCCTACCTCACACAGACGGCCTTCCCACTTAGTCGTTACGAATGTGACTGTAAGGTTCTGTCAACCAGATAGTGTTAGCCTGCTCTCAATGAGCCGCTCCGTTACCGTCGTGACGGTGACTTTTATCACTCTCATTGGAGCTTTGTGGCTTACTGCGCGATGGTTTGGTGTAACCTTTTCGCGTTCGGCTGCCTTCAGCGTGGCTATGCTGCTCGCGCCTTACTGGGCGTTCGGATTCGGATTGGGCGACTGCCTGCGCCGCCGCCTGCGAAATGAATTCGCCCGCATCGCCGCGCCTTTGCTGTTGCTCGCCTCTTATCTGCTTTTCGCAATACCGAACCAGGTATTTGAGTGGCGCCTTTGTCTCGGAATGGCGGCCGTCGTTCTGGTTGTGATGCTCCTGCTGGAATCGGCATCCGGCGGGCCCGGCTGGCGTGACTGGACCGCGCTCGCGATTCTCGGGATCTCCGTCGATCTGCATTTCTTCGATCGCGCCTGGCCGATTGCAGGCCTTAGCGGAGTGCCGAAGCTTCTGTTTGTGGATGCCGGTCTCTACGGTTATCTGGTACTTCGACCCATCGAACGTATCGGTTTCGACTTTCGCATCAGAAAGGCGGACATCGCTGCCGGATTGCGCGAGTTCTTTTATTTCGCGCCCATTGCTATCGCTGTCGGCTTCGCTCTGAGATTTCTGCATCTGCACCGCACCGCCGGAAGCGTC
>Ga0335085_10011414_pt1 | contig 13188 bp, 15 predicted proteins | sample Lox_Sample_45_FD_206712 | JGI IMG/M metagenome (GOLD analysis project Ga0335085, IMG submission 206712) | Soil microbial communities from Loxahatchee National Wildlife Refuge, Florida, United States - Lox_Sample_4.5 | ecosystem: Environmental > Terrestrial > Soil > Wetlands | place: USA...
CGTTCAGCTGGCTGTCGCTGACGTCGCTGAAATTGGCGAGCAGGGCGTTGCCCGCGCGATCTTTCCACAGCGATTTTGCGCCGCCGGCGAACGTGCTCGCGCCCTGGTCGGAATCCTGAAATTTCGCAGTGGTATTGTTGGAATAAATTCGCTGCGCTACTTCATGACCGATCGCGCTGTCATCTTTCTCGTTTGCGTCCCAGTCCGAGCCGGAAGCGGCCTTGCCGTACCACACAGTGCGTTCCCATGCCGCGTAGCGCGCCGCCTGTACCGTCGAACTCTTGATGTCGATATATTTTCCGAGCATCGGGATGATCAGGAACACCGGGATGATAACCAGCGTCGCAGCGATGATGAACTCAACGAGCGCCTGGCCGTGCGCACGGCGATTCACGTTCAGGGTCATTGCGCCCATGACGGGATCGAAGTGCCGGTCAACAATCCCTGGAATGCCAGAGACAGGCCTTGCTCGAGCAAATCATTCGACACCAGTCGCGCCTGCCAGTACGGGTTGTAAAGGCTGCCGTATTCGGTTTCCTTGTTGTTGTCGCGCGGCCACAGTTTCGGGGGGCGCGAGAAGTAGGCCTCGCCTTTGGCCAGCGCCTTCATCACATTGGATGCCGTGCCGTCACCGACGTCGAGACTGGCGTTGCCATTGCTGTCGAGCAGCGGATTGTGCAAGTCTCCGCTGGCAACCGCGGTTTTGGTCGCCGCATCGGGCGCGGTATTTTTGCCGATGTTCAGCGGCGCGGCGCTGGCCGTCAGCAGCGACGATGAAGGTTTGACTATCTCGATTACGATTGCCGGTGCGACGTCGCTGTGATGATCGGCGTCGGTTGCCTGATCGACGTCTTTGACATCATAGTATTTGCGCAAGCCACCGCTGCTCGAGGGCACTGCAATGCCCATCGTCGAGCCCGCGCCTTTGCCTTCCTGCTCGCCGGCGGCGAGTCCGTTGGCCGAATACGACTTGCCATAAGCGTCCGCATAATCGTCGAAGTTATTGCCGCTGCCGCTCAAATTGCTGCTGGAGCCGACTTGCGCGGCGCCACCCGCGCCGGAACCCAGCGGCGGAATCAGCCACGGCAGTATCGGCAAATTCAAAAACGGGCCGAACGGCGGAATATAAATCGGCACCGTTACCAGTCCGAAGAAGCTGGTAACGTCCATCGCGCTCCAGGTCTTGTTGTCGTTCTTGAGTTCGGTGCCACCGTTGTGGAACAGCAGCATGGTAAAGCCGTAGACCATCGGACCGCCCACGATGTAAGTCGGATCGGCGAACACTGACGGCAGCGGCCATGGAAACGGCACGTACGGTTGAGTGCGCTGCTTGTAGAAACCGTCCATTGAATCCACCGTCACGTGCGCAAAGCGATTGTCGTTCGGCGACGCGCCGTCGCCGGTGCCGCCGCTCGCGGTCGGATTGTATTGCTTGGTGAATCCGAGCCAGTTGACGGTGTTGTAGATAAATGCGGCCACGCCCAGATTGCTCAGGTGCGCATCGGGATCGTTCTTCTTGATGATGTCATAACTCGGATCCGAAACGATGTTGCTCAAACCGCTGATGTCGAAACCCGTCGCGTTATAAATGTCGTCGGCGACCTGATTCAATACCCCGAGGGTTTGCGCCACCGTCAATGCGGTCCCGTAGTGAAACACCTGCTGCCCGAAACCGAGACCGTCGATCAGCACATTCATGATACTGACCGAAGCCGGGCCATAGGCGTTCATGAAGCCCTTCAGTCCGTTCGCGATCGGCCCGAGAATTTCCACCTCCGGCGTCCACATGAAGTCGGCGACTACGCCTTGCGCCATCCATTCCACCTGCGGCGTCAGCGTTGCGAAGACATCCGAATAGTTGCGCGCCCACGAGGTCATGCCAACCACCTGCGCGACCGCCACCTGATTGGCGATCATCGCGCGGTTGGTGTAGGCCGAAAAGTTGTAGTCGCGCGCCTGCTCGAGCGCGGCGCTGTAGGCCGCCGCATCGGCGGTGTTCTGCAGCCGCATTTTTTCGATCGTGAGCTGCCCGACGCTGTACATGACCAGCATCACGAGCAGTACCGCAATCAAAAACAGCGTGGCAAATGCGAGTGCCTGGCCACGCTGGCGCCGCAACGCTTCAGGCGAGCACAGTCCCTTCACCTAGCCGGCGTCCAAGCCGCGGTTTGATTACTGGGCCTGATTACCGTTGTAGCTGCCCAGACCCTTGTTCTTGGTCGCTTGGCTGTTCGCGTTATCGGCGGCGCCCTGGGCAGTGCTGATCTGCGACGATGCGTCTTTCCCCGATAATTCCTGGGCCATGCCGGCGGTCTGGCTGCGGACGGTCTTGCCGAAATACGAATAAACGCCGATGGCGGCAACCGCGATCAAGGCGACGATGATGATGTATTCCGTCATGCCTTGGCCTTGCTGATTGCGGAAAAACTTACGGATGTTGATAGTCATGACATCTCCCTCTAATAGAAAGCCTTCGTTGTAAAAACCCGATCGCAGCCAATCGTAATTTGCCCTTAGGGAAATCGCGATATTAATGGCCGCTGACCACGAGGTTTATACACCGAAATCCCGTTTCGGCGCTAGCCGGAATGGAAAATGCGGCGATGTCCGTTTTCGTGACCGATTTCGCAGCAAAATTCGCGGTCTTTGGCGTTTGCCGATGCGGGACCATCACTTGGTAAGGAAATCGCCGATTTCCGCCACCGGCAGCGGTTTGCTGAAAAGATAACCCTGCAATTCGTCACATTTCAGCAATCTCAGAAATCGTGCGTGATCTTCCGTTTCGACGCCTTCGGCGATGACTTTCAGTTTGAGCGAATGGGCAAGCGTTATGATGGCCGAGACAATGGCCATGCTGTCGGGGTCGTCGGTCATTTTGATCACGAAGGAACGATCGATTTTCAGGGCATTGACAGGCAGTTGTGCCAGGTAGCTCAGCGAAGAATAGCCGGTGCCAAAATCGTCGATCGCGATGTTGATGCCCATCGCGCGCAGTTTTTCCAGCTTTTGAATGCTGTCCTCGATGTTTTCCATGATCAGGCTTTCCGTAATTTCGAGGTCCAGCGAGTGGGATGTTTGCTGATCAAGCGCGTCGCGTATCACGTTTACAAAATCCTTTTGCCGCAGCTGGGTTGACGAGACGTTGACAGCGATGCGCGGCGGCCGCAGTCCTTTATCCTTCCAGCCCCCATGATCGGCCAGCGCTTTGCGGATGGCCCAGGCGCCGACCTCGAGGATCATGCCGCTTTCTTCAAGCAGCGGGATGAATTGGCCGGGCGGCACCAGCCCGTTGTCGGGATCGTTCCAGCGGATCAAAGCTTCGAGTCCGCAGGTTTTCCCGTCGTCCGCAGTTACCTTGGGTTGGTAATAAAGCGTGAATTCCTGTTTTTCGATCGCGCTCCGCAGCTTGCTTTCGAGCAACAGTGTTTCGGTCACGCTGGCATTCATTTCCGGCTGATAAAACAAATACCGGCTGCCGCTACGCTTGGTTTTTGTGAGGGCGGCCTCAGCATTTTTGAACAGCGTCTCGGCATCGTCGCCGTCGGTCGGGAAGATCGCGATGCCGGCGCGCGTCGAGACGTTCAATTTTTTGTTGCCGATCGTGTACGGCGCATTCAGCAAGCCGCCAATCGATTGCTCGATCAAATGCGCCAGTTCCGAGATCGCCTTGAAATTGGAAATGATGCCGGCAAAACAATCGGCCCCAATACGCGCGACATTTTCAGGTTCGGGCGAAAGCTGCTTCAATCGTTCCGCCAGCTCACGCAACAGCGCGTCGCCGGCCTGACGGCCCAGCGATTCATTGATCTGACGGAAGCCCTTGATGTCTCCGAACAGCAACGCCACCTTGAAATCGCTATGCCGGGCGCTGCGGATCGCCTGATCTAGGCGGTCATGGAGGAGAGTGCGGTTGGCGAGGCCGGTTAGCGGATCGTGATAGGCAAGATAATGCAATTTTTCTTCCTGCCCGATGTGCTCAAGTGCGAATGAGATGTCGCCGGCGATTTCAGTCAGCAGACGTAATTCTCCCGCGTCGAAAACCCCGCGCTCTTTGGCGAATAGCTCGAACGCGCCTATCGCCACGCCTTCGACTATCAGCGGCAATGCAATGAGGGAACGATAACCGTAATCGAGGGAAGCCCTCATTCGCTGCGTGATCGGCTCGTCGCGATCGGCCGCAATGTCGTTGCTGAAAACCGGCGCTTTCTCCCGTATCGCTTTTCCAATCAGGCCTTTTTCCTGACGCAGATTGCCGCGGGCGGAGCTTTTGTAGCCCGCCAAGTCCTCGGCATGGACGCCCGCCCAGGCCGCCGCACGTATGTTTTGGGTGGCGGGGTCGAGTAGACCGATCCACGCGGCGCCGAAATTGCCTTGCTCGATGGCGATCCGGCATGCCGCATCGAACAGTTCCTGCCGGTCGCGCGTGCGTACGATCAGCGAATTGATGCCGCTCAACACCGACTGAATGCGGCTCAGGCGCACGATTTTTTCCTGCGCCCGCTTGCGTTCGGTGATGTCGCGCGCAATCTTCGAGGCGCCGATAATTTTTCCGTTCGCGTCCTTGAGCGGTGAAATGGTGGCTGAGATGTCAATCTGTCGCCCGTCTTTGCGTACTCGTATCGTCTCAAAATGTTCGACCCGCTCGCCGCGACCGATGCGCGCCAGGATCGCCGGTTCTTCGTCGACCCGCTCGGGCGGGAACAGCATCAGCATCGGTTTGCCGAGCGCTTCCTGGGCCGAATAGCCGAACAACTTCTCCGCACCGGCATTCCAGCTGACGATGACGCCGTCCAATGTCTTGCCGATGATCGCATCGTCGGAAGACGCGACGATGGACTGAATAAGCTCAGTGCTGGCGCGCAAGGCCTCTTCGACGCGCTTGCGTTCGGTGATGTCGCGCAGAATCACCGTAAAGAGTTTCTGACCGTTGACTTCGGTCTGCGAAATGGAGGCTTCGAGCGGGAACTCTTCGCCATTGGCGCGCAATCCGTAAATCGCACCGAGGTTGCCCATGCGGCGGCGCGTGACGTGGGTGCGGCCGAAGGTTTGGATGTGCGCGGCATGCGTGGCACGAAAGCGTTCCGGGATCAATCGATCGAGCGGTTGGCCGAGCATCTCGGCCGAGCTGCGGCCGAATATTTTTTCCGCCGCGGCGTTGAACAACATGATGCGCTGCTGTTCGTCGACAGTGACGATGCCATCCATCGCCGAACCGATGATGTCGGCCAGCATGGCATCGGAAAGCTGGCTTAGCGCCGATTTGTCGAAATCCTTTTTCATGGGAAATTAAGCAACCGGCGGGAAATCAATGTACAGCGGGGGGGGGGGTCAGCATTTGCTGACAGACCTGACGGACGACGGATGAATCACTGCACTGATTGCGCCTCCTCCTTGCGGTCGACCCGCAAGCGCATAGCGTCCCATTCCGGCTCTTTCTTATGTGGTTACTCTACACCCGGGAACACTGAAAACTCCAGAGGCGATTGCGCTTGTTCCCGACGAGGGTTTTTACCCGGCTGACGAGTGGCATAATGGCATTTCCGATGCCACTCAAAACTTTCAATCTCGAGCAGGCGGCGCCGCGTAAGGGGCGTGGCGCCGGCATTAATCCGGAGGGCCGTTTCGAAAATGTCGTGCGCGAGGCGTTCGACGACGGCTGGCATCATGAACAGAGCGACGCCGCGCTCAGGACCCACGTGACTGTCGAATATGCGAAAAGCATCATCAGCCGCAACGATTCGCCCGACATCCCGTTTTCGCAATCGATCAATCCGTACCGCGGTTGCGAGCACGGTTGTATTTACTGTTACGCGCGGCCGAGCCACGCCTACGTAAACCTATCGCCGGGCATGGATTTCGAGACGCGGCTGTTCGCGAAAGTCAACGCCGCCGAACTGCTGCGCGCCGAACTCGCCAAACCCGGCTACCGTTGCGAACCGATCGCGCTCGGCATGAACACCGATGCTTATCAGCCGATCGAGCGCGACTATAAAATCACGCGCGGCATTCTTGAGGTGCTGGCCGAATGCGACCATCCGGTCAGCCTGGTGACCAAGAACGCGCTGGTCGAGCGCGACCTCGACATCCTCGCGCCGATGGCGCAAAAAAATCTCGTCAACGTTTTCATCTCGCTCAACAACCTCAACCACGAACTTGCGCGCCGGCTCGAACCGCGCGCGGTCGCGCCAGCGCGGCGGGTGGAAACGATGCGGCGGCTGGCGGCGGCTGGCGTGCCGGTCGGCGTGATCGTGGCGCCGGTGATTCCGTTCCTGACCGATCATCAGATCGAGCCGGTGCTCGAGGCTGCGTATAAGGCCGGTGCGCGCAGCGCAGGCTATGTGTTGATGCGGCTGCCGTACGAAGTCAAGGATTTGTTCCGCAACTGGCTCGACACGCACTATCCGCTGAAAGCGCGGCACGTGATGAGCCGCGTGCAGCAGATGCGTGGCGGCCGCGATAACGATCCGAATTTCGGCAGCCGCATGCGCGGCAGCGGCGAGTTCGCTGATCTTTTGCGCAAACGTTTCGAGATCGCCCATGCGCGTTGCGGGTATGCTGCATCGCACCGCCGCGATCTCGATACCGCCCGCTTTCGGCGGCCGGTACTTTCCGGTCAAAGGCAGCTGTTTTAGACATCTTTGGCCGCCGGTGCCGCCGGCAAAAATCTACCGCTTTGGTAGATTTGATTTTCGAGATAAAAAACTTTTACCCTGAGCGGTTCGTGATGCGCTCTCATTTGCGGGCGCGTCCGGGGCCGGCCGCTGTTGGCCGGATAGAAAAACCATCAAGGGGAGAAAACCATGAAGATGCTGGCAGCAGTAATCTGTTTGACGTTCGCGCTATCGCCGCTGGCAATGGCCGACGACAAGAGCATGGACAGTGGCAAAACGGCAACTGAAACTACACAGAAGAAAGAGCCGAGCGAAAAACAAAAAGCGCAACGCCAGAAGATGAAGGATTGCAACAAGCAGGCCAAGGACAAGGGCATCAAAGGCCGCGATGAACGCAAGCAATTCATGAGCGATTGCCTGAAGGGGTGACGACTTTGGCGTTCTGCAGGGCGCGCCGGCAATACGGCGCGCCCTCTGTTTTTATTTTGCGACATGTTGCAGATATTTTGCAGCGCACCAACATAAGGCGCATGGCGCGGAGGGCGCACCGCAACCTCGCATTTACGGAGTGGGGCGGCTCTTAGCGGTCGCGCGGACAGGCGAACGGCGCGTTGTTGAAACGCTGGCACGACGGTTGCTATGACAAGGCATCATGTATTTTCAACTTTCCCCCAGTGTCCTTCGCCGCTTATCTCAAAAAGATCGCCGACAATCCGCAGCATCGGCGTGATCTGTCGCAGCAGGAAGCGAACGAGTTGTTCGGCGCGATGCTCGACGGCGGCATTCCCGACCTCGAGCTCGGCGCGATCCTGCTTGCCTACCGCATGAAATCGGAAGCATTGCCGGAACTGCTCGGCTTTCACGACGCAGTCGCGCAGCGCGTATTCCGGCTGGTAGCGGCATCGGAGCGAACATCGCCGGTCGTGTTGCCGAGTTATGGCGGCGCGCACGAACAACCCAATTTACTGCCGTTGCTCGCATTGCTGCTGCAGCGTTTCGGAATACCGGTGCTGATTCACGGCATGTTGAGCGGCAACGGCCGCATCGCGAGCATTTACGTGTTTCGCGAACTCGGGGTGATGCCGTGCGCGAACCTCGCACAGGCACAGGACAATCTCGTCCAGGCCGGCATCGCGTTTGTGCCGACGGCGGTGCTGGCGCCGGGACTTGCCGAATTATTAAGCCTGCGGGGACGGCTCGGCGTGCGCTCGAGCGCGCATCTGGTCGCCAAGCTGATCGATCCGTTCGAGAATGGCAGCCTGCGCGTGATCGGCGCCTCGTATCAGCCGTATCTCGAAAAATTGCGCGAATTTCTGATGTTGACCGGCGGTCGCGCGCTGCTGTTGCGCAGCACCGAAGGCGAACCGTTTGCGGACCCGCGCCATCGGCCACGCATCGAGTTTTTTCACGATGCCGCCACCGAAATACTGTTTGACGCCGAAGCCGGCGCCCTGAGAAACCTGCCGAACCTGCCGTCCGCCGTGGATGCGGCGGCGACCGCGGCGTGGATCCGCCAGGCCATCGCGGGCGAAGTGCCGATACCGTTGCCGATCATCAACCAGCTCGCCTGCTGTCTCTACGCGACGGGGTACAGCCCGGACCTGAATCAGGCCAAGGCGGTGGTCGCGGTCGAAGCCGGCAGTCTCGCCGCCGCCTGATTCTCGCTCCTTGTCGTCGGCGATTGACGGCGCCGGGGAATACGCGACACAATCCGCCCATACAGGCAAGCCGGTGGTCGCCGGCATTGCCGCCAAAATTTCTTCCAGGGAGGGAAAAATGAAAACGCCGCTTGATTCGTTGTGGGGCACGGTCATTTCCGGCCTCGTCCTGACGCTGATCCTGTACTGGATCGTCAAAACCGCGTTGGTGGGGTGAGCCATGGATATCGGACAATTCCTGCAGCTCGGCATCGGTCGCTGGATCCACATTCTTTCCGGCATCATGTGGATAGGTCTGCTCTATTACTTCAATTTCGTGCAGGTCGATGCGCTGAAGGCCGCCGCCGCCGACAATACCGCGGCCGGCATCACCCGGCACGTCGCGCCGCGCGCGCTGCTTTATTTTCGCGTCGCTTCGGTGGCGACGTGGCTTGCCGGCGCGGTCATGCTGGGCAGCCATTTTTTCGACGCTTTTCTGTTCCGGACCCCGGTGCTGTATCCGATTGGCGTCGGCGCCTGGCTCGGCACCATCATGCTGGGCAACGTGCACGCCCTGATTTGGCCGAACCAGAAAAAAGTGCTCGGCATCGTGCCTGCCGATGACGCGGCCAAAGCGAAAGCGCGCCGCATCGCATTCCTCGCCTCGCGCGCCAACACCATGCTGTCGATCCCGCTGGTATTTTTCATGGTGATGAGCGGCGGCGTGTTCCGCACCCAGATGTTCTGAAACCACGCGCGACGGCAAAAACGCACGGCGACCCCGTGCGTTTTTTATTGGGTATTCGTCAGACCGGCCAGGCCGCCGACGGTTGCGCCGGCCGCGACGCCGTGCCGCCGGAACCAGCCGCGGTTGACTTCGAGCGCGAATTTCGCCGGGGCGCGGGAACTGTGAATGACTGTGGTTTGCGGCTTCATGTCGGCGATCTCGATGATCACGCCATCGGCGTTGATGAAGGCGATGCTGAGCGGCAGATAGGTGTTCTTCATCCAGAAATGCAGGATCTTCGGCGCCGCGAATACGAACAGCATGCCGCGGTTTTCCGGCAGCATGCGGCGGAACATCAGTCCGCGTTCCAGCTGTTCGGGCCGGATGGCGATTTCCGCCGTCAGCGCATGGCCGCCGACATCGAGTTCGATTTCGGACGGTTGCGCGCCGGCCTGGATCGTCCAGGCGGCAAACAGCAGCGCCGCGCAACCGCGCCGGAGCGCGTGGGCAATCACCGCACGACGCTGCCGAGCCACGCTGCGATCATCTCGAGCACGGTATCAACCTCGCCGAGCGCCGGCAGCAGCGTGATCTCGACGCCGCGTTGTTCGGCACGGATCGCATCGAGGATTTTCGGCAGGTCCTGCTTGAGATGTCCGCCCTGCGCGATGAACAGCGGCGCGACCGTGATGTGGCCATGTCCATCAGCGGCGAGCCTGGCGATCGCATCGGGCAGTGACGGTTCCATCAATTCGAGGAAAGCGAGTTCCACTGTCAGCGCGGGATTCCTGGCGACGAGCAAAGCGCGGATTTTCCGGAACGGCAGCGCCCATTCCGGATCGCGCGCACCGTGGCCGAATAGAATCAATGCCGGCTTGGCAATGGCCACTAATGTTTGCCCGTGCTGCCGAAGCCGCCGGCGCCGCGTGCGCTGGCGGCGAAATCGGCGACCACGTTGAACGCGACTTGCACCACCGGCACCACGACGAGCTGGGCGAGGCGTTCGAGCGGGTTCAGCGTGAACGGCGTGTTGCCGCGGTTCCAGGTCGAAACGAAGATCTGTCCCTGATAATCGGAGTCGATCAATCCGACCAGATTGCCGAGCACGATACCGTGCTTATGGCCGAGCCCGGAGCGCGGCAGGATCACCGCGGCGAGCCCGGGGTCGGCGAGATGGATGGCGATGCCGGTTGGTACGAGTTCGGTCTGTCCCGGTGCCAGTGTCAACGGTGCTTCGAGACAGGCGCGCAGATCGAGTCCCGCCGCGCCGGGCGTCGCATAGTGCGGAAGCTGCTCGCGCAGCCGCGCATCGAGGATTTTGACGTCGATTTTCTTCACGCCCCACATCGCATCAATGCAACCGTTGTTCTCCGCGGTTCGAAGGCGCGGGATGCTGCAGATCGCTGCGATCCATCAGTCGCGCAATGTGTGCGATTAACCGCCGCGCCACTGCCAGTTTGGGCGCGCGCGGCAGCACGTGAACGCCGTTGTCGTCGAACAGGATGAGTTCGTTGTCATCGGCGCCGAGCGCGGTCTGCGCAAGATTGGCGGCGAGCAGCGGCAGTTTCTTGCGGCGGCGTTTTTCCTGTGCGTGTTGGTGCAAATTTTCAGTCTCGGCAGCGAAGCCGACGCAAAACGGCGCGTTCGGTTGCGCCGCGGCCCAGGCGACGATATCCGGCGTCGGTACCAGCTTCAGATTCAACGCCGCACCGGATTTCTTGAGCTTGTGGTCGCTGGACCGTTCCGGCCGGTAATCGGCGACCGCCGCGACGCTAATGAAGATATCGGCGTTGTGCAGGTGTTTTTGCACGGCCGCAAACATTTCATCGGCGCTCGTCACCGCTTCGAAGCGCGCCGCCACCGGCGCCGGGACTGTGGTCGGTCCCGAGATCAGCGTGACCTGAGCGCCGGCGGCGAGTGCCGCGCGCGCGACCGCATAACCCATTTTGCCGGAGCTGCGGTTGGTGATGCCGCGCACCGCATCGATCGCTTCGTAGGTCGGGCCGGCCGTGATCAGCACCTGCTTGCCGGCAAGCAGCCGCGGCTGCAAGTACGCCGCCATTTCGTGGTGGATCTGGACGGGCTCGAGCATGCGTCCCAGCCCGGTCTCGCCGCACGCCTGATCACCGCTCGCCGGGCCAAGCAGCGCGACGCCGTCGCGTTCGAGCTGTGCGATATTGCGTTGTGTTGCCGGGTTGTCCCACATCTCGCGGTTCATCGCCGGCGCGATCAGCAGCGGGCAGTCGACGGGACGCGCGAGACACAGTGCCGCCAGCAGATCGTCGGCCCGTCCCTGCACCAGCCGGGCGATGAAATCGGCGGTCGCCGGCGCGACGACGATCGCGCTTGCGCCGCGTGTCAGCTCGATGTGGGCCATGCGGTTCGGCACGTTGGCGTCCGACATTTCGGTCAACACCGGTTTGCCGGTCAACGCCTGAAAGGTGGCCGGCGTGATGAACTCGGTTGCTGCCGGCGTCATCACGACCTGCACTTCGCAGCCGTCCTTGACCAGCAGGCGCGCCAGTTCGGCCGTCTTGTAGGCGGCGATGCCGCCGGTGACTCCGAGCACGATTTTGCGGGAATCGGTCATCGATTCAGCTGGTTCCTGAAATGCGGAAGGCAAGTTTAAACTATATCCGGGGGGAACGTTGCCATGGCGATCACCGATTGGCCCAAGGACGACCGGCCGCGCGAGAAATTGCTCGCCAAGGGTGCGAGCGCGCTGTCGGATGCCGAACTGCTGGCGATTTTTTTGCGTACCGGCGTCACCGGCAAAAGCGCGGTGGATCTGGCGCGCGATCTGCTCAGGCATTTCGGCTCGCTGTCGGCGCTGTGCGCCGCGGGCGAAAAGGAATTGTGCGCGGTGCCCGGCGTCAAGCGCGCGAAATTCGTGCAACTGCAAGCGGGCATCGAGATGTCGCGCCGCGCGCTCAGGGAAAAAATCACCAAAGGCGACGCTTTGACCTCGCCGGTTGCGGTGCGCGAGTATTTAAGACTGCATCTGCAGGCGCTGCCGCATGAAGTATTCGTCGCATTGTTTCTCGATGCGCAGAACCGGGTGATCGAAATCGAGGAATTGTTCCGCGGCACGCTGACCCAGACCAGCGTCTATCCGCGCGAGGTCGTCAAGCACGCGCTGCGCCACAACGCGGGGGCGGTGATTTTCGCGCACAATCATCCGTCCGGAGTCGCCGAGCCGTCGCGCGCCGACGAAGCGCTGACGCAGGCACTGAAACAGGCGCTCGCGCTGGTCGATGTGCGCGTGCTTGATCATTTCATTGTCGCGGGCAGCGGCGTGGTGTCGTTTGCGGAGCGGGGATTGCTGTAATTGCGGGCTTTTGGCGCGCCGCAGAAATCGTGTAGAATCGCGCCTTTTCGCGATCCGGAGTTGCATCATGTCACGCGTTTGTCAGGTCACCGGCAAGAAGCCGATGGTCGGGAACCACGTTTCCCACGCCAACAACAAGACCAAGCGCCGTTTTCTGCCGAGCCTTCAGCACCACCGTTTCTGGCTCGACGACGAGAAGCGGTGGGTGCGGTTGCGCATTTCGCAGGCCGGGCTGCGCACCATCAACAAGAAGGGCATCGAAGCCGTGGTGGCCGAATTGCGCGCGAAGGGCGAGCGCATTTAAGGACGCGTCATGAGAGAGAAAATCAAACTCGAATCGAGCGCCGGAACCGGCCATTTCTACACCACGACCAAGAACAAGCGCACCAAGCCGGACAAGCTCGAAATCAAGAAATTCGATCCGGTCGCGCGCAAGCATGTCGTCTACAAAGAGACCAAGCTTAAATAAGCGAGCGCCCCCATCCAATAAAAAAGCCCGCCGAAGCGGGCTTTTTTATTGGATGGCTCGGACGTTATGCGGCGGGGGCAAGCTGATAACGGCGCAACCGATGCGAGAATTCCCGCAATGCGGCGATGCCGCTTGCTTCAGCGCGGTGGCACCAGTCTTCGAGCTGGTGCACGAGTTGCTCGCGACTCGCGCTTGAGCGTTGCCACAATGCGATGAGTTCCTGGCGCATCGAGTAAATGGTGTCGAGCACCTTGCTGTTTTTTCGCACTTCATGCATGCGCGCGCGCTCTGGCGCCGGCAAGGTTTGCTCGTCGACATGCAGCCAGCGCTTGATGGTCGCGTGATCCACGTGCACGGCGCGTGTCTTGAGGTGCGCAATTTCCTGGGCGCAAGTCTGTTTCAGCGAACGTCCGTAT
>Ga0335085_10011415_pt1 | contig 13187 bp, 16 predicted proteins | sample Lox_Sample_45_FD_206712 | JGI IMG/M metagenome (GOLD analysis project Ga0335085, IMG submission 206712) | Soil microbial communities from Loxahatchee National Wildlife Refuge, Florida, United States - Lox_Sample_4.5 | ecosystem: Environmental > Terrestrial > Soil > Wetlands | place: USA...
CGATGTCCAAGCAGGGCTCGACCATCTCGGGCCTCATGGACTCGTTCGCGACCGCGATTTCCTACGCGCTGCAGTACGGAGTGCCGCTGCAGTTCCTGGTCGACAAGTTCGCGCACATGCGCTTCGAACCCTCCGGCTTCACCAAGAACCCGCAGATTCCGTACGCGAAATCGATCGTCGATTACCTGTTCCGCTGGATGGCGTCGAAGTTCCTCGATGAGGAAGCGAAGCGCGAAGTCGGAATCATTGCCGATGAAAGCGCGGCTGCCGAGCGCAAGGAACCTGTGGCGATCGCAGCGCCGGCTCCAGCTCCGGTGGCGAGCCTGCGCGATGGCAAGGACAGCGGGATGCGCCAGGCGTTCATCAATCAGGCCGATGCGCCCCCGTGCCCGGATTGCGGTTCGATCATGGTGCGCAACGGTGCGTGCTACAAGTGCATGAATTGCGGAGCGACTAGCGGATGCTCATGAGTACGAGCCAAGCCAGAAAACTTGATCAAGCAGAAGCTCGGAGGGCGAGAGAGGAAATCAATATTCTCACGCGTTCCAAAAGCTTCGCCAAGGTATTGGATCAAGGACATTTTCGCGAGGATGGAGATCCCTGCGTCAGTGGCTCAGAAGGTCTTGCGCTGGTGTCGCGAGCGGATATTCGCTGCAACCGATGTGGTTACCTCTTTCACTTTACGAACAAGTCACCACTCGATTCACGGAAGCGAAATTGGCAACTGGAAGACCCTGATGCTCTAGCCGAGACTTGCGAGCATCGGCGGGAGAAAGTCGTGACTCGACGCGAGAGGCTCATAGCGGCGTTGGATAGAGAGATCGCTGACCGGACAAGGGTTCGATCGTGAGCGCTGGAGGTGGCGGTTATGAAGCAGGCGGAGAAGCTGTGCGAATCGCAGGCGTTCGACGTGCTCGCCGAACAGCATCGAGGTACGGCGCTTAGCATCGTGGCTATCGTCGCGGGCCGCGGCGACGCGCCGGATCGCGCGATGGTGCAATGTTCGAAATGCGGCGAGACTTTCGAATTTCGCAGCGATGGTGGATGGCACCTGGTTGAGGAAGTAGCGGCGCGGGGACTCGGTCACGCGCTGGAATCGAAGGTAGCAGCGATCGCGTAGTCGCGGTCGAGAGTTTTAAGGGCTCTGGAGGAAGGGGAGGAAGAAGGATTCGGCGATCGTTCCGGGACGGGGACGGGGGCGGCGGAAAAGTTTGAGGCGATTTCCGATCACAGCTGGAGGTTGAGTTTCCTCCAGGGCCCACCCAAGGAAGAACGGAGCATTTGCTCCGTTGCTAAGTGTGGTGGTGGGGTGGCGGATGTGGTGACGGGGAGGGGCGGTGGCAACACCGCCCCTCCGATTTTATGCGGACCGAAGTGACCACTCCTGAAGCCTTCTCCCTATCATTCGGGGAGAAGGCGCCGAGCTGGCGAGGCGTCCTGGGGCCCGGCGGGGCGAAGGTTCTTGCGAGCGCGCTGCGCGCCGGATGACGGGACAAATTGCTGTTCGATCGTGGCGCAGTGAAGCTTGGTGCTACGCGTACACCGGAGGCGGCGACCGCGAGGGAAACTGGATCGCGCTTCGATAGCGGACACCGAGCTTTCGACCCGCGTTTCTGCAAATCGTTGGGAGCCGCAGGTCTTGGTAGTCGCTTCTTTTCGTCGAGGCACAAGCGCTCGCTTCAAGATCCATGCTCGTCCGATGACCGCCGCCGGCCGTCCACCCATGCGAACCCGTTCCCGCAGCGATCGCATCCGCGACGAATGTCTTGCAGTCGTTCGGATTGATCGGATTCCAGCTATACGCGCGCCGACGCGTATCGCGCATCCGGTTGATGCCGAACCATTTCACCCGCCAGTAGCTCGCTCCCGGGCAATACACCGCGCGAACCGCGCTGTTCTTTCCGAAATGACTCGACAGGTACGCGAACAAGTCGCGCATCGACTCCGCGGTCGGCCGGCGGTCCGGACCGATCGTCACGTTCGGGATGGGTCGCTTCTCGACCTGGCCGAAGTTCGTCACGTAGCGGCCATACTCGAAATACTTGGTAATCCCCGAGCGATCGATCGCCAGCACTCCGGCATGCCCGAATGGCAGCGTGAAGCCGTACCCCGTGGAGACCGGGTAGTGGAGGTAATCGATCTCATAGACGTAGCCGTCGTAGCGGCCGCGGTAGCGAGGGAGTCGCGGAATCAGGCCCGAGGTCGACAACACCTCACGAGAGGAATTGCAGGCGGTTGTGTCGAAGAGACACTCGATCCACGCGGTCCGCGCGGCCTGGAACCGTGACTGTGCAATCGGTTCCGCGGCGGCAGGTCGCGCGATCAGGGCGAGTATGAAACCCAGAGTCGCGAACCCGAACCGCCGTTTTGCCGCCCACGCAGCAGACGACAGTCCACGTCCACTTTGACCAACCTGAAAGCCCGCCGACATCCGTAGACCGCTCAGACCTTGGATTACCGCATCGCATCATACTATGGTGCTCTACAGACCGGTAGGACAAAGTAACTCTGTGAAGGTAGAGAACCGGGCATGAAGAATCTTCGATTCGCGGGCGCCATCGCCGCCGCACTTCTCCTTGGAATCGCCGCACCCGGTCGAGCACAACAAGTGCTCTTCAATAACCGGAGCCTCAAGGGCAGCTACGCAATGGATGCGACTGGGACTTACCGCTCGGGGGCCCTGCAACTGACGATGGTGGGGACCGGAGTTCTCGCCAGCAAGGGAGACGGGAACGTTCAGGCGACGATGACGATGATGGACGCATCGATTGTCTGCAACGTGATGCTGAGCGGCTCGTCCACCGTGCAATCCAACGGCATGGGTACCGGTTCTCTCACCATCACCAGCAGCACGCCCGTCAACGGAGTCTGCGACAAGTTTGCGGGCCAGCAGGTTTCGTTCGCCTTCGTTCTCGAAGGCAAGCGCCCCGCAAGCCGGATCAAACTGTCACTCACCAACGACGTGTTCACCCTGCTTGGCATCGGCGAGCCGCAATAGTAGATGCTCGCATATGAAATGGCCGGCGGGCTTCGAACCCACCCAATCTTCCGTCTTCGCCCATAACGAAATTGCTATCGCGGCTCCGCCCGAGCGCGTATGGCGATGGCTCATCCGCGCGGCGCGCTGGCCCGATTGGTACAGCAACAGCTCCAACGTCACCTTCCTCTCCGCGGAACCCCCCGACCTCGCGCCCCATGTCCAGTTTCGATGGAAGACATTCGGCGCGATGGTCACCAGCCGCGTGATCGTGTTCGATCCGCCGCACGAGCTCGGCTGGGATGCGCACGGCGTGCTCAGCGCCTATCACGGATGGATCATCGAACCCGATGGCTCCGGATGCCGCGTCATAACGGAAGAGACACAAAACGGCATCGTCCCCAAGCTCGCATGGTGGTACCTGCGCCCGATGCTCGAGCGCGGCCATCAGAACTGGATCGAAAGCCTGAAACGAAAAGCCGAATCCGGGGATCCATAACCTCTCCCGGTTCATTAGCGTACTCCTGATCAGTCTTCTCCCCGGGGAGGGGCTTTGGATCAGGGAGAACTCTTCCAGATAGCTCTCCGATCTATTCCGTCACGGTCTCCATCACGCGGCCGCTGGCGCTGTCCACCAGGTCCACTTTCACTGTGCCGTTCACCTTGTAGTCCTTCTTCGCGGAATCGATGCCCGATTTCAGGTCGGTCATGAACTTGTCTTTCGCGAACGGCGGCATCTGGTCCATCGGAAAATTATTCATCATCACGCGCGCCGTCGTCTTGTCGGGCCACTCCACGGAGCCGACCTTCGGTCCCGCGATCGGCAAGCCGCGCACCACCTGCTCGATTTGGCCCTGGAACGTCGATGCGGCCGCTGCCGGCGCGCTCTCAGCACTACCCCCGGATGCCGGCTGTCCAACGCGGCCGGTGATCTTCGCGATCACTTCCTTGACCTGGTTGCGCGCGTTGTCGTCGGGCGCCAGCTCGTCGGCGCGCTTGAGCGCCGCCTGCGCATCGGCCGGTTTGTCCTGCTGCGCGTACGCGATGCCGAGGTTGAAGTATGCCTGGAACATGTCGGGCTTGAGCTTCAGCGCCTTGTGATACTGCACGACCGCCTGGTCCGCGTTGCCCGTGTACAGGTACATCGTGCCGAGATCCGTGATGACCTCGGGATCGTCGGGTTTCTTCTTCAGGTAGTGCTCGTATGCGGCGATCGCCTGGTCGTACTTCTCCGCGTCGTAGTCCACGTCGCCGATCCCCCGCAGCGCCTCGAGATTGTCGGGGTCGATCTTGAGCACGTGCCCGTAAGCTTCCGATGCCTTTGCGTAGTAGGACTGGTCGAACATCGCCGCGCGCATCGTGACGCCGCCGAGCTTGTTCCACTTCTGGAGATCGTTCGGGTTTGCCGCGGCTTCTTTTTCGATCTTGTCGATGAACGATCGCGCTTCCGTCGGCAGCTGCACTTTCGGATGGCCCGGCGGCAATTGCCCGGGTGCGGCGTTGCCCGCCGTCCCGCCCATCGAGTTCACACCCGAGCCCGGCGCGACTTCCGGCGCATTGCTCGCGTTCCCGTTCTGTATCGTGCCGGGCTTGCGCAGCATCACGTATCCCGCCGCCAGCAGTCCCAGGATGGTGATCGCCAGGAACACGCCCACGAACGCGGTCGTGATGGGCAGGTTGCGCATCGTCAGGCGCGTGCCGCTGGTCGCGGCGGAAGGCGTCGGGACGCTGAGCGCGGCGCCGCACTCGACGCAGAATTTGGCCCCCGCCATCAGGGGCGTTCCACATTCCGGACAAAATCGCATTGCCAGATTCCTATCTGACGTTCTCTTGTGCGCGCAACACGCTGGTGCGCGGGTTTATGCCCGCGGGCGCGATGTTGTATAGTCCGCCGTTGAACGTTTGCTTGATTTTCGAGGAGAGATGGCGATGCAACTGTACGACTCGTTTGGACCGAACCCTCGCGCGATGCGCATGTTCCTGGCGGAGAAGGGCATCAAGATTCCGACCAAGGACGTGGATCTCATGAAGGCGGAAAATCGCCGCCCTCCCTATACCGATCGTAATCCCGGCGGGCAGCTCCCCGCCCTGGAACTCGATAACGGCAAGTGCATCGGTGAGACGGTTGCCATTTGGGAATACCTCGAAGAAAAGTATCCGACCCCCGCGCTGATCGGCAGCACGCCCGAGGAGCGCGCCGAGGCGCGGCAGTGGCAGCGCCGCATCGAGCTCAAGATCACGGAATTTCTTTACAATGGTTTCCGCTTCGCCGAAGGTGCCGCCTTGTTCAAGGATCGCATGCGCCTGATTCCCGAAGGCGCGGCCGGCATGAAGGCGACCGTCCAGGACAACCTGAAATGGCTCGATGGCCTGCTCGAAGGCAAGGAATTTATCGCGGGCAATCGCATCACGCCCGCTGACATCATTCTCTATTGCGCGCTCGATTTCGGCGCGGGCGTGGGGCAGAAGATCGATCCTTCGCTGAAAAACGTCAATGCATGGTTCAAGCGGATGGATGCGCGTCCTAGCGCGAAGGCCAGCCTGCATCCCGCGTCGGCGCAAACGGGGATGAAAGGGTAGGGCGCTTGGCCGGCTCGGTAGAACAGATCGCGCCTCAACTCACGACGCTGATGCGCGCCAGGACGGGCGATAGCGGTGCGACGGTTCGCGACATCGCGCCGCTCCCCGGTCACGCCGGCTTCGGCTACAGCTTCGTGCTCGATCGCACTACCAGCGGCGGCATCGTCGGCAAGCTCGTATTGCGCGTAGCGCCTGAAGGAACGCGGATCGCCGGCCCCGCCGATGTCGTCCGGCAGGCGCGCATCATGGAATGCCTGGCCGACACCGAAGTGCCGGTTCCGCCGATCATCTGGTACGGCGACGAGGCCGAGTTTTTCGGCCGGCCGTACTTTGTCGCCGGATTCGTCGACGGCTTCCGGCTGGTCGATGTTCCGAACATGCCGCGTGACGAGGTTCGCAAGCTCGCGCGCGCCGGCGTCGAGAAGCTCGCGGCGCTGCATCGGGTCGATTGGAAATCGCGCCGCGCGGCCTGGGGCGGAGACGGTGAGCCAACGCCGCTCACCGAGGAATTCAAGCGGCTCGACCATCTTCTCGATCGTCCGACTCTGGTGCCGGAATCGATCGGCCGTGCGTACGAGCTACGCGACAAGTTGCGCGGTTCCATTCCCGAGGCACGCATCGGAATCGTCCACGGCGACTTTCAGTTCTCCAATGTGATGTTCAAGGACGACCACGTCGCCGCGGTGATCGATTGGGAAATCTCCCTCCTCGGACCGACCCTGCTCGATGTCGGATGGATAAGCTTCTTCGCCGATCCCGCGAGCTTCCTGGAAGATCGATCGCAAACTTCGCCCGCGCCGCTCACTCCGGATGAGATAGCCGAAACCTATTCGGCCGCCGCCGGATTTCCCGTCGACCTGAAACAGGTGCGATGGTTCCGCGCCTTCGCGGGCTTCCGCTTCGGCGTGATCACCTGCTTCAATCTGATGCTGCATCGGCGCGGCAAGCGCCACGACCCCGAGTGGGAACGCATCGGCCTCTCTGCGCCCCAGATGTTCGCCCACGCCCTGGAATTAATCGGATAAAGAAATTGTGGGGCGGGCGGCCTCGTCCGCCGACGATGCGCGCATCTTTTGCGCACGACCATGTGCTGGTTGCGCGCCTGAACTGGTTTGGCACATAGGAATCCGCCACCGACGCGGGATCGTGTGGGTGGCACCGGCTTGAGCCGGTGCGTCACGACTCCGTCATTTCTTGGGTGGGTTATACACGTGAAAGAAGGAAAACGCCGCGATCACCAGCGCGTGCGTGATCTTCTCTGATGCGATCAGCTTTGGAATCGTACGCAGCGGCACCAGCGTGACATCCGTCTCTTCCGCGCCCTTCGATTCCGGTTTGCCGACTATCCGCACGTCTCTCGCGAGGAACGTGTAGCAGTAGTTCTCCTCGATTGCGGGATTCGGATGCACTCGCCCCAGGTACGACACCCGCCTTGAATCGTAGCCGGTCTCCTCAATCATTTCGCGCCGCGCCGCATGCTTCGGCGTTTCATCTTCCGGATCCACCATCCCGCCCGGGATTTCCAGCGTGAAGTCGCGAATGCCGTGACGGAACTGCTTGATCATAACGACATCATCGTCACGCGTGAGTGGAATGATGTTGATCCAGTGCGGCGCATCCAGCACGTAGAAGTCTCGCTTGCCGCGATGCGGGTGGCCCGAGTGGCGGCGATGCAGGTCGAAAATCGGCGTTTGGTAGACGATCTCGGTTTCGATGAGCTTCCAGCGGCGCGCTTTCATTACATCGGCCAATAAACCATAAAGGTCGCACGGCAGGAACGCTTTCCGCCGGGGCCTGGACGATGGAACAGATAGAGTTTCTCTCCGCGATATTGATCGTTTCCGAAAATCCCGCGCGACTCGCGGAGTTCTATCGCGACGTGGTTGGAGTTCCTCTCCAGGACGAGGCGCACGGAACCAGCCTCCCGCACTACGGTTGCAACCTCGGTGACACCCACTTCGCAATTCATCCGGTGCAGACCTTTCCCGATCGCCGCCATGGGGTCGGCGCAGTCAAGATCGCGTTGAGCGTCTTCGACCTCAACGCGGTTGTCGAAAGGATGAAGAGCAAAGGCGTGAAGTTGCTCTATCCGCCGCACGACACCGGTTTTTTCCTCACCACCGCGATCAACGATCCCGACGGCAACTACATCGAGTTCACCCAGATGTGCGACGACTGGTTCAGGTTGCTCGAGGAGAGACGGAGAGCTGGGCAGGATGTCGTGTCCCGCTGGAAGGCCGTGAAAGCCGGGCCGAAGCAGTAGTTCTAGAAGAGGCGGCCGTATTCAATCGCCGGGCAGCGATCCATCACCACCGTCATCCCGGCTTTTTGCGCGCGCCGCGCCGCGTCGAGGTGAATCACCCCGAGCTGGCACCACAGGATGCGCGCTTCTTTGGCGATTGCCTGCTCGACTACCTCCGGAACGAACTCCGATCGTCTAAACACATCGACGATCTCCACCGTGCCGGGAATCGATGCGAGGTCGGGGTACACCTTCTCTTCCAGCGCCTCGCGCAGCGCATCGCGCTTGAGCGCGGGATTTACCGGGATAACCCTGAACCCGTGCGACTTGAGGAGGATCGCGATTCTGAGGCTATCGCGCGAAAGACTGTCGGAGCATCCGACCACCGCGACCGTGGTGGGGTTGGAGAGTATCGCGCGAATTTCCGCATCCGAGGGGTTCTCGAATCGCATGGTGGTGCCTCCCTCTCTCTACTCACTGACTCCGAGTCGCGGTCGAGTCAACTAATTTCAGCGGTGGCAGGCGGCCCGCCTGGCTGGCGGGAGCTCAGATCCGGGCTCAGTCTTCGAACAGGCGCTCGATTACCACCGGGATGAGCCGCTTGATTTCCTCGCGGCAGGCGGTGAAGACCTCGTCGCCCTTCTCGTAGGGATCGTCGATGTCCCCGCCTTCGCCGGCGAACGATCGCAGCGTATGCACGCGGCGGCCGGCCGCGCCGGGGAATCTCTCGACCAGGCTGCGCGCCTGCTCCTCGGTCATCGCGAGCACCAGGTCTGCTGCTTCGAGCAGCTCCGGATGCCGCTTCAAATCGGTCGAGGTCAACTCTTCGCTGATATGAATGCCGTCGTCGCGCAACACCAGCCGGGTATCCATTGATACCAACGCCCCGTCGCGCGCGTACGGCGCGATTCCCGCGGATGTGACGCGGACGCTGATATGCATGCCGCGCGCCTCGAGCTCGCGCTTCAGGATGTGCTCGGCCATCACGCTACGCGCGGTGTTGGCGGCGCAGATGATCAGGATGGAACGAAAGCGCGGCTCCCGGGGAGCCGCGCTTTCGGAATTGTGCTTGTTCTGACTCAAGCGATCAGACGTTGCCCGCCATCACCTGGCCCATGTTTTCCTTGGCCGTGATGCCCTTGGCGAGCTCCGCCTTCAGCTTGCCTCCGAGTTCGGCCGGATCCCACATCGAGCCCTTCTTCGCCACCTTGCCTGCGGTGTGCCAGCCCTTCATCAGCCACACCGTGCCCATTCCGACCCGGAACACCTCGCCGTGAACGTCCTTGGCATCGTCGCTGGACAGCCACGTCACGAGCGGCGCAACGTGCGCCGGCGTGAACGCATCCCACTCGCCCGCCTTCGCGGTCGGCATGCCGGCCGCCGTCTGCGGGGTCGCATCGACGGTCAGCCGCGTGCGCGCGACCGGTGCGATCGCGTTAGCGGTCACGCCGTAACGCTGCATCTCGCGATCCACGATGACGGCCATTGCGGCCACCGCCGCCTTCGCCGCGCCGTAGTTCGATTGTCCCGCGTTGCCCAGGATGCCCGAGTCGGAGCTGGTATTGATCAGCCTCCCGTTGAGCACGTTGCCGGCCTTGTGCTGTTCGCGCCAGTACGCGCAAGCGTGACGCGCCACGTTGAAACTGCCCTTCAGGTGCACCGCAACCACGGCATCCCAGTCCTCTTCGTTCATGTTGAAGATCATGCGGTCGCGCAGGATTCCGGCGTTGTTCACGATGATGCTGAGCTTGCCGAAGTTGTCGCACGCGCATTCGATGATGCGCTTGGCGGCCTTGAAGTCGGTGACGCTCTCGAAATTGGCGACTGCTTCTCCGCCCGCCGCGCGAATTTCCTTCACCACATCTTCCGCGGGTGAGCGCGACTGCCCCGTGCCATCGAAGTGCCCGCCCAGGTCGTTTACCACGACCTTGCATCCGTGCTTCGCCATCAGCAGGGCTTCCTCGCGGCCGATTCCGCGTCCCGCGCCTGTGATTACCGCTACTTTTCCGTCCAGTAGTGCCATCGTTCTAGTTCCTCTTCGCTTTGATGTCCGTATTCGGAGCCTGCTGGGCGACCTCGCCCGGCCCGTTGACATCAAAAGTTTCTTCAGCTTCTTCCGTCGATCCTTCGTTCTTCGGAGGCAGCTCGTAGATCAAGTCGATAACCATCTTGGATTTGTCGTGCTCGTCGGGGTACAGCAGGATGGTTGCCGGCCGCCCCTGTTTGTGAAAATCGCACGACCAGGTTTTGCGCGCCGGCATGATCAGCGACGAGGTGACGTGGAAATTGTTGCTCTTGAGCCCTTCCTTATAGAACTCCACCACCTGGTTTAGCTGGCCTGAAGTCGAAAACACAATTTCCCGCATCGCGCCCTTGGGTTTGTGCACGTGCTCGACGGTCGCGCCCGGATAGATCGGGAGATCCTTGAACAGGTCGGACGGTATCTGTTTGCTCGCCTCGTCCGGGTTTTTGTCGTTCTGTTCCGGCGTGACCGCTGCCTGCTGCTGCGGAGGAGCCGACTTGCACGCCGAGACCGCCACCAGGAACAGCGCGGCTGCGACCGTCGCGGCCAATCCAAGCAGGCCTTCGCGCGGGCGAATGAACATTGAAGGCGCGCACTTCGTCATTTCATTTGATGGCATGAGGCCAGAGGGTTCCGGGTCAGAAAAAAAGACCGCTTCGCGGTCATCTAGTCTGGATAGACTCGCAGGAGAAAGAAGTCAAGGCAATGGTTCAAGCGCGGCTCGGATGAGTTCCGCTTAACCCTCAAACCCGCGCTCGCCGCGCGTTGTCGCCGGAGGCGATCGAAGTTCTAATTGCGTTCAACCGGCTCGGGAACTAAGCTCGATAATTGCGATCGGTTGCGAAGAACCTGCCATCGGGCACGCGTCGATATGTTGCGCGATGGGAAGCTTTTCGGATCTGACGCAGGCCGCTCTTGACAAAAATCAGTCTTTGTTGCATTCAAAGTCTCCGCGCCGTCTCCGCTACCTGGATCTTAACCGGCTGGTGGGATCCCGAGTCTATAGAGGGAATGGACACGCATAGCGCGGCCGGTTCAGGGGAGAATCGGCGAAGGAAGTTTGGGGCCGTTAGCAGCAAGGTTCGAGCGGGGCCGAATTATACCGCTCAAAATCTAACCACATTGTGAGGATAGGCGATGCAATCTCAGTTTAGCATTCTGGCGATGATTCAGCAGGGCTACTATGCGACGTACCCGCTGCTGTTCATCTCGGTCGTATGTCTGGCGATCATTTTTGAACGCCTTTGGGCCCTGCGCGGGATCGGTTCTCGCGCGGCCAAAACCGCGGACGCCCTGATTCCGCAGCTTCGCGGCGGAAAGTTCAACGAAGCCCTGCAGGCAACCCAGGCCCGCTCCAACCCGTCCGAGCGCGTTTACCATACGCTCATCTCCGCGTCGCAGACGCTGGATCGCGAGCACTTGGTCGACCTCGATGACGAGCGCCGTTACCAGGAGAGCCTCGAGCTCAAGCGCTACATCTGGGTGCTTGCCACCGCGGGCGCGTCGGCCCCGTTCATCGGGCTGTTCGGCACCGTGGTCGGTATTCTCGTGGCCTTCCAGTCGATGGCCATCATGGGCACCGGCGGTTTCTCGGTCGTCGCGGCCGGTATTTCCGAAGCGTTGATTTCTACCGCGCTCGGCCTGGCCGTCGCGATCGTCGCGGTTATTTTCTTCAATTACTTCTCCGTGAAGGTCGAGAACATCAACGCGATTCTGCACATCAACTCGGATCGCCTGATCGATGCGGCGCTCCAGGGGAGGCAGTCTCATGGCCATTAGTGGCCCCGGCGGCGGTGGTGCCGGTGGCGGAGTCTTCTCCGACATCAACATCACCCCGCTGACCGATATCTTTCTGGTGCTGCTGATCATCTTCATGGTGACCACTTCCGTCACCATCGAGTCGGCGGCGCACGTGGATTTGCCGAACGCGACCAACACCAACCCCGAGAACAAGGGCGTCATCGTCACCTACACCGCGCAGCACGAGCTGTTCGTGAACTCCAAGGACGTTCCCGAGCGCGAATTGCTGCCGAGCCTGCGCGAAGCGCTGGGCAAGGTGGATGCGAAGATCGTCGTGTTCCAGGGAGACCGCAAGGTGCTCCTGGGTGACATGGTGAGAATTCTCAATATCGCCAAGGCGGCCGGCGCCGGGCAGATCGCGATCGCGGCCAAACGGGTGACGGGCGCCCAGCTCGCGAACCAGTCGTCGGGAGGCTAGCGCAGCGCGGCGTCCTGACGCATTCGCGAGCGCATCCAAGAGGATTCGCCAATGGCAATGAGTAGCAACAAGGGCGGCGGGGTTTTCTCCGACATCAATATCACCCCGCTTACCGATATCTTTCTCGTCCTGCTGATCATCTTCATGGTGACCACCGCGGTGACCATCGAGTCCGCCGCGCACGTCGACCTGCCCAAGGCCGAGGCGCCGCAGCAGACCACGGACAAGCCCAAGGGCGTAATCGTGACCTACACCGCCGATCATCAGATCATGGTGGGTGACAAGCAGGTAACCGAACCCGAACTCCAGAACACGCTCGCGCAACAGCTCGCTCCGCTCCAGTCTTCGGACAAGATCGTGATCTTCCAGGGCGACCCCAAGGTCATCCTGGGCGACATGGTCCGCATTCTCGATATCGCCAAGAGTGCCGGGGCCGAGGCTATTGCGATCGCGGTTTCGCAGCTGCCGCAAGGAGGCGGCGGAGGCGGAGCGCCCAGCGGTGGTGGAGCGTAATGAACGGAGGCTGGCAGCTCGACCCGGGGCGCGTACGCGCGTCCTGAGCGGGGAGCACAACTTTCTATGATCGCATTAATTGTAATTTTACTGGTCATCTCGACCTTCGTCGTCGCGCTCATTCTGTATCGCGTGATGTCGAAGCGGGAGGCTGAAGCCGAGAAGCGCAGCGATGAAGATCAAGCTGATGTGACCCGGCTCCAGGCTATCCGTGATGCCTTACGCTTGATGATTGGGCCGTTCCCGCTCTCGGTGGCCCTCCACGTGCTCGCACTCCTGTTCCTGATCATCACGGTCCACGAACAGCGCGGCCGCGAACTGATCATGGTCAACCTCGAGGCGGGCGGCGGCGGTGGCGGCGGCAGCGAGATGCAGGATCTCGACATGCCGGAAGTCCCGATGCCCGACACGGCGCCGCAGCAGATGGATTCGCCCCAGGCCGTCGATACCTCGCAGGCGGTCGGCCTGGCCAACGATTACGTGCGCGCGGCCGGTGGCGGTGGTATCGGAATCGGTCGCGGCGGCGGCATGGGCTCGGGCTACGGTCACGGTATCGGTTCAGGCTTCGGCGGATTTATCGGCGAGCTGCGCCGCAAGGGACTCGACGTCGTGTTGGTCATCGACGGCACGGGCT
>Ga0335085_10011416_pt1 | contig 13187 bp, 15 predicted proteins | sample Lox_Sample_45_FD_206712 | JGI IMG/M metagenome (GOLD analysis project Ga0335085, IMG submission 206712) | Soil microbial communities from Loxahatchee National Wildlife Refuge, Florida, United States - Lox_Sample_4.5 | ecosystem: Environmental > Terrestrial > Soil > Wetlands | place: USA...
GCGTTGCAAAACGGCAACAAAGCCATAGCCAGCGGGTGACCACCTGAATGACCGAGCCTTTCTGCCCGCCAATGCATCCATTCCAAATATAAATTTATATCGCCGATGCACGCGTACCCACCGGGCACCCAGCATGGATCGGATCCGCGCGCGCGCAGATACTCGCGGCGGTCAGTAGTCGTAATCGAGCCGGCGGTCGTCGCGCGGCTGGGCTTTGCGGACCATCGAGACCGCAAACGCGATCAAGGCGCCGATCAGCAGCGGCAGCCCCCAGGACGATAGAAATTTGCCGTGATCGGAGGAGAGCACATTCACGGTGTTGGACTGCGCCGCCGCTTCGGGCGGCTTCGCATATTCGGTGATGACGGTCTGCGGCGACTTGGCGAAAAAGTTCTCGATCGCGGCTTTGGTGCGGTGCGGCTCCGCGTGTGACGTCGCGCCGATATCCTGCGCGTCGTTCGAGCTTCGCGCTGCGACTGAATCCCGCGCGAACTGAGCACGGCCGAGATCCGACAATTGCGCGGCGACCGCGACTTGCGGCATCGACGACGGCAGACGCAGCGGCTGCTGCAAAGCGAGGCCCATCGTAGCGGTCGGAATCGTCGCAGGCGCGGTCGCGTCGCGCGCTGTCCGCGCCACCGGCGCGGCCGGTTGCGGGTCTTGCGCCGGCGAGCTTTGTCCGGACGCAGCAAGCGCGCGCGCAAGCGCGGCTGTCGTTTCGCGGACGTCGGCTTGGCCAAGCGTCGCCGTCGGTTGGGCGTCGTATATTTGCGCCGCACGCGGCGGCCGCGCCGCGGCCGGCACGCGAATGACCGTCGCTGGCGTCTTGACCAGCGGAGCCGCGGCGACGTTGGTCGTCGATTGCTGCGCGCCTTGCCGCGGTTCGATCACGGCCGGGGCCAGCGGCGGCGCGGATCGAGGGGTCGCCGCATTTTGCAGCGGCTGCGCCAGTGCGGGCGCTTGCGACAGCGCTTTCGCGGCCGCGGCCGGCGCGGCCGCCAAAGCGCGCGGCCGACCCTGCCGGATCGCTGCCAGTTTATCAACCCCGCTCAGCGATAGACCCGGCGCGCCGTGAATGGCGACTTCCGCCGTCTGCTGCGCGGCGATGACGGCGGTCTCGCCCGTCTTGAAATCTGCAACCTCGACCTCGCCGCGAAAGACATCGACCCGCGCATAGTCCTTGTCCACCGCCATGCGGAAGCTCGCGCGCGCCCCGACAGCCGCGAAATACGGCGTCTCGGCGGCGAAGCGCATCGCCTCGTGCGCATCGAGATCGTACTCGACCGAGCCGGCGCGCTGCACGATCGCCGGTGGAGCCTGCTCGGCGAGCTGGCGCGGAATTTCGATGGCCGCGCCCGGCGACAGCGACAGCGTGTCTTGGCCGCGCCGCAATTGCACGCGGCCATCGGCGCCGGTCGACAGTTTGTCGCCGGATCGCAATTCCGTCTGCGCCGTTGCCGGCGAGGCCGCCGGCCGGTCGATGGAAAAATTGCCGGACGATGTCTTGATCGTCCAGACGGACTCCGGCTCCGCCGCGCTTGCCGCGAGGGACAGCACGACGACGAACAAGAGCGAGACGACGAGCTCAATCGGTTTGCGCGCGGTGACCATGACTGCTTCGGACGCTTGGGAAGCACTCGTGCGACGAGTGCCGCTTTTCAGCAGGCTGCGCCGATCATGACTACCGCAATTTCCCTCAAATTATTATGAGTTTGAACCGACAATTGGCGTCTTTCGATTTACTTTCTCTTAAGCATGCGGATCCGCGCTTCAAGCAAAAGCGACGATTTCGATCCAATTGGGATTGCGGCCGACCGGATATTGCTTGAGCGGGCGCAAGGCGCCGGTCGCGCCGTCGATCGCGTAAGCGCTCAGGCTGTTCGACAATTGCCCGACCGCCAGCAGCGTGCGGCCGATTGGATCGATGGCGAAGCCGCGCGGCTGTTTTTCGGTCGGATAGGAATTGATCGGCGAAAGCGCGCCGCTCTTGGCATCGATGCGCAGAGCGGCGAGCGTGCTCGAGGTGCGTTCGGAGGCGTAGAGGAACCTGCCGTCCGGCGTGATGTGCAGATCGGCGGCCCACGGCTTGCCGGCAAAGCCGGGCGGCAGCGCGCTCGCGACCTGCGTCTCCTTGGCGAGGCGCCCGCTGGCGACGTCATAGGGAAAGACGTAGATCGAACCGTCGAGCTCGCAGAGCAGATAGACGAAACGCTCGTCCGGCGAGAAACGGAAATGGCGCGGGCCGGCCTTGGCGCGCACGCTTGTCGTCGCGATCGGCGCGAGCCTGCCGGCGGCGGCGTCGAACTGCAGCTGGCCGATCAGATCGCTGCCGAGGCTGGTATAGAGCACGTGCCGGTTGGCGCGGTCGGCGAGCACGGCATGCGCGTTCGGCTGATCGGCGATCACCTGCAGCGCCGCGCCGACGACGCCGTCGGCGCCGATCGGATTGAGCGCGACCTTGCCGCCATTATAGGAGGCGCCGAACAGGAATTTGCCGCTGCGATCGATGGCGATATAGGCCATGGGCTCGGGCAGCGGGCCGCTGCCGACATAAGCGAGCTTGCCGGTCTTGCCGACGAGCGCAAACGTCGCCGCGCTATAGGGTTCGTTGCGCAGGCCGACGATGAGGAAGCGTTTGTCGGGGCTCACCGCCATCGGCGTCGTGCTGCCGGGCTTGGCCGGACCGGGCACGGCCTTGGTGTCGACCGGCGTCAGCGCGCCATCGGCCGCGAGCGAGAAGATGGTCACGCTCTGGCTTTCGGCATTGCCGACATAGACGAAGGTTGACGGCATTATTGCTCCTTGTCGCGCGCGGGCACGCTGATCGGATTGCAGTTGCGCCGGCCGGACTCCATGCATTCCTCGCTCTTGCGCGCGTCGACCAGCGCGTTGACCAGCCAGACGCCGCCGACGACAACGATCACGGCGGCGCCCAGGAGAACGAGATTCGTGCGGCGGCGTTCGCTGTCGCTTTCCTCCTCGTCGTCGTCGGGCCGCCGTTCGCTCATCCCCGTGGCCTCTGTCGCTTGCTCAAGCGTCCGAGCCGACCGTCGCCTCGTTCGCCCATTTGATCGCCTTGTAGTCGAAGCCGGCCGCGATCGTCGGCTTCACGATCGCGAAATAGGGCGAGATGTCGAAATCGCGCGGCGTGTACAGCGACGAATCGCGGATATGATAGATTTCTTCGCGCGCGCTTTCGCCCTCGACGCGGGTGATCGAGGGCAGGATCGGATAGCCGACGCTGTCGAAGGCGCGGGCGATGAGCGCCGAACAGATCAGCCGCGTCGGATCGCCGGAGCCTAGCGCGATCATGCGGCGGCGCCAGCGCTGCGGCACCGGCAAAGGCACCAGATAACGCGCGAGATCGACCAGGTTCTTGAGATCGTAGTGCAGGCCGATGTGCTTGATCGCGAATTCGCAGACGGCGCGGCGGTCGGCGGCGGACAAGCCGACCGGACGGCAGATGCGCGTGTGGAACTGGAAATAACGCGACAGCGGAACGCAGGTGATGCCCTCTTCCAGATTGGATTCGACGAGATCGCAGGCCTCGCCCTCGGCGCCGACGCGGCCGGGCACCGCACCGACATAGAGCGCCGCGTGCGACCAGGTCGACTGCGTCAGGTATTTGATGATACCGGAAATGTGGTTGTGACCCTCGACCAGGAGGATATCGGCGGGCTCGATGCAGCCGCGCAAGGCGTCGGGGTCGGCGGGCGTGAACGGCTCGTAACCCGCCGCCGGCCGCTGCAGATAGCCGGCGATCACGCGGCCGACGCGGTCGAGCATCCAGGTCATGGCGCCGAATGCGCATAGGCCCAGTAGAGCTCGCGCGCCTTGCGATAAAGCGGTCCGGGCTGCAAGGAACGCTCGCCGATCCGGTTGATCGGCAGCACCTTGGAGGCATTGCCGGTGGCGAAAATCTCGTCGGCGTTTTCGAAGTCGGCGTAACGCAGAACCTTCTCGATCACCGTGACGCCGGCCGCACGCAGCAGCGCAATGGTCCGCATGCGCGTGATGCCGGCCAGGAAGGTGCCGTTGGGGATGGGCGTGAACACGACGCCGTCCTTGCCCATGAACACGTTGGAATTGGCGAGCTCGGCGACATTGCCGGCGACGTCGCAGACGATTGCATTGTCGAAGCCGCGCGCCTTCGCCTCGAACAGCGCGCGCGCATTGTTGGGATAGAGGCAGCCGGCCTTAGCGTCGACCGGCGCGGTTTCCCAGGTCGGACGGCGGAACGGCGACAGCGTCACGGAAAAGCCGTCCGGCTTGCGCATCGGCGAATCGTAGAGCGTGAGGGCAAAGCGCGTCGAGTCGGGGTCGGGCGGCAGCGCCTGCGGCCCAGCGCGCTCGGCCCAATACATCGGCCGCACATAAAGCATCGTGTCCTTGGGAAATTTCTTCATGCCCTCGCGCGTCAAGGCGACGATGTCTTCGGCCGCCATCGTCGGCTTGAGGTACATCGTTTTCGCCGAGGCATTGACGCGCGCGCAATGCAGGTCGAGATCGGGCGCGACGCCCTCGAACACGCGCGCGCCGTCGAACACCGAGGAGCCGAGCCAGATCGCGTGCGTGCGCGCGCCCCACATCAGCACGTTGCCCTCGTGCCAATCGCCGTCGAGATAGGTCCAGGTCGCGGACAATGCCGGGCTCGCGGCCATGTGATGTCTCCTAACGTGGCGGGATCGGCCCCCATCATGCTACGCCAGCCTCGCCGCAAAATCTTATGACAATTGCGTATGGGAGGAATCAATGGCCATTTTCGTCTTCGACGCCTATGGCACGCTGTTCGACGTGCACGCGGCGATGGCGCGTTTCCGCGGCGAGGCCGGGCCCGACGCCGAGCGCATGTCGGAAATCTGGCGCGCCAAGCAGCTCGAATACACCTGGACGTTGACGCTGGCCGGCCATTACGCCGACTTCTGGACGCTGACGCAGCGCGCGCTCGACTTCGCGCTGGCGCGGACCTCGGTGCCAAAGGCGCTCAAGCCGCGGCTGCTCGACGCCTATTTCCAGCTCGACGCCTTCCCCGACGCCCGCGCGGCGCTGCGCGCGCTCAAAGCCGAAGGCCATAAGACCGGCATTCTCTCCAACGGCTCGCCCAATATGCTCAAAGGCGCGGTCGACGCCGCCGGCATCGGCGGCGATCTCGACGCGGTGCTCTCGGTCGACGTCTTGAAAATGTTCAAGCCGCGGCCAGAGGTCTATGCGTTGGTCACCGACCATTACAAATGTGCGGCCGGCGACGTGAGCTTCGTCTCTTCCAATCGCTGGGATGTGATGGCGAGCGTCTCGGTCGGTTTCCGCGGCTTCTGGATCAACCGCGGCAAGATGCCCGACGAATATCTGGATTTTCCGCCACGCCGGGCGCTGAGCGATTTGAACGAACTGGCCGCATCTAGCAACGCGTGATCGTGATCTTCCGCTCGCCGCCCTCTTCCGACGGGACCATTCGCGTTTCCACGCTATGTTTGCAGCTTATCGGCGCTGGCTGCAGGATCGCATGGTCAAGCAGGCGGAGCATGGAGAAGAGCGCGACGGGATCGGTGATGTAATTGGAATAGTCGGGCGGGTAAAAACCGGACATATCCGTTCCGACGAAGCCCCCGTAGGGCAGATAACCATAGCCGGCATATGGCGCGTGGTGGCGTGCGTGCCCCGGAAAATGCCCATTCATAAAAGCTCGGACCGATCTTTGCGCAAGAGCGCCGCCACCATGCGTTGCGGCAGAGACGCCGGCCGAATGGAAAAGACCTGCGAAGGCGGCAACGGTGGCAACAGCGATAACAGATTGTCGCAGCATGACCGGCTCCCTTAACAACTGCCTTGTGTCGTATCTGTAGCTCCTCGCCTTCGCCGCGACGATTGCATCCACCCAGTAACCTGAGCAAATAACCTTAAGGGCGGACGGTCCTCTGCGCGCGAACCCAGTAAAGGCGCGCCCCGAGCGCATTTTCGAGTTTATCTCCATATTCTTGCGGCGGCCCTGGCGCGCTCCAGGGTGGTCAACTATATGCGACGGACCGCCACGCGACAGCCGCCGATCAATGTCATCGATCATCTCCATCGCCGATCTATCGAAGACCTACGCGACCGGCTTCCAGGCGCTGAAGAACATCAATCTCGACATCAATCGCGGCGAGATTTTCGCTTTGCTCGGCCCCAACGGCGCCGGCAAGACCACGCTCATCGGCGTCGTCTGCGGCATCGTCAACCCGACCGTCGGCAAAGTTACGGTCGACGGCCACGACATCATCCGCGACTACCGCGCCGCGCGCTCGCAGATCGGCCTGGTGCCGCAGGAGATCATGACGGCGCCGTTCGAGACCGTCTGGGCCGCGATCAGCTTCTCGCGCGGCCTGTTCAACAAGCCGAAGAACCCGGCCTATCTCGAAAAAGTGCTCAAGGACCTGTCGCTGTGGGACAAGCGCCACGCCAAGATCGTGGAACTGTCCGGCGGCATGAAGCGGCGCGTGCTCATCGCCAAGGCGTTGAGCCACGAGCCGACGATCCTGTTCCTCGACGAGCCAACGGCAGGCGTCGACGTCGAACTGCGCAAGGACATGTGGCAGGTGGTGCGCGAATTGCGCGCCGCCGGCGTCACCATCATCCTCACCACGCACTACATCGAAGAGGCCGAGGAGATGGCCGACCGCGTCGGCGTCATCAATAAAGGCGAAATGATCCTGGTCGAGAAGAAGGCCGAGCTGATGCGCAAGCTCGGCAAGAAGCGTCTCGTGCTCCAGGTCGTCGACAAGCTCGCCGCGGTCCCTGCCGGCCTTGCCGGCTTCAACCTGGCGGTGGGCGGCGATGGCCATGAACTCATCTACGACTACGACACCCGCGCCGAGCGCACCGGCGTCGCCGCCCTGCTCGGCGAGCTGAGCAAGGCCGGCGTGCGCATTCGCGACCTGCACACCGACCAGTCTTCGCTCGAGGAGATTTTCGTCGGCCTCGTCAACGAACCCAAGAACGAATCCGAGAGCGCGCCATGAATCTGCGCGCGGTTCTCGCCATCTATCGGACCGAGATGATGCGCACCGGGCGTACGCTGGCGCAAAGCATCGTCTCCCCGGTCATCTCCACCGCGCTCTATTTCGTCGTGTTCGGCGCGGCGATCGGCTCGCGCATTTCGCAGATCGACGGCGTGAACTACGGCTCGTTCATCGTGCCGGGGCTGATCATGCTGACGCTGCTCACGCAAAGTGTGATGAACGCCTCGTTCGGCGTCTATTTCCCGCGCTTCATCGGCTCGATTTACGAGCTTCTGTCGGCGCCGATCTCGTTCTTGGAAATCACGCTCGGCTTCGTCGGCGCGGCGGCGACCAAATCGATCATCCTCGGGCTCATTATATTGGCGACCTCGGTGCTGTTCGTGCCGCTGCACATCGCGCACCCGGTCTGGATGATGACGTTCATGGTGCTGACCTCGGTCACCTTCAGCCTGCTCGGCTTCATCATCGGCATTTGGGCGGACGGCTTCGAGAAGCTGCAGATCGTGCCGCTCTTGATCATCACGCCGTTGACCTTCCTCGGCGGCACTTTCTATTCGACGAGCGTGCTGCCGCCGCTGTGGCAGAAGATCGCGCTGATCAATCCGGTCGTTTATCTGGTCAGCGGCTTCCGCTGGAGCTTCTTCGAGATCGCCGATGTGAGCCCGGCCATCAGCATCGTCATGACGCTGCTGTTTCTCGGCATCTGCCTCGCCATCGTGTCTTGGATCTTCAAGACCGGCTACCGTTTGAAGACTTGAGGCACGTCGGCAGTCGGCGGCCCGCTTTCGCGGCGCACAACGGGCGCCGAGAAGGCCACCTTTTTGAACTTGGCGGCTTGCGCTAGCCTCGCGATCGGGAGGTGCCCCTCGTGATCAAACTTCCGCGGCGGCGTTTTCTGCGTCTGGCGGCCGCTGTTGCCCCGCTGCCCTTCCTCGCACGTCCTGCCGCGGCGCTCGATTATCCGACGCGGCCGGTGCATTTCATCGTCGGCTTTCCCGCCGGGCAGGCCGCCGATATCAACGCGCGCCTATTCGGCCAATGGCTGTCGGATCACCTCGGCCAGCCCTTCGTCATCGATAATCGGCCGGGCGCCAGCAGCACCGTGGCGACCGACCTCGTCGTGCACGCCCCGCCCGACGGCTATATGCTGTTGTGGGTGGTTTCGAGCAATTACATCAACACGACGCTGTACAAGAAACTGCCCTACGATTTCATCCACGACATCGAGCCGGTCGCCAGCACGACGCGCACGCCACTGGTCATGGAAGTGACGCCCTCGCTCCCGGTGCATACGGTTCCCGAATTCATCGCCTATGCCAAGGCGCATCCGGGCAAGCTTTACATGGCCTCCGGCGGCAACGGCAATTCGACGCATATGGCGGGTGAGCTGTTCAAGATGATGGCCGGCGTCGATCTCGTGCACGTGCCCTATCGCGGCTCGGCGCCGGCGCTCACCGACCTGATCGCCGGGCGGGTGCAGGTGATGTTCGACCTCATGGGCTCCTCGATCTCGCAGATCAAGGCCGGCAAGCTGCGGGTGCTGGCGGTGACGACCGCGAGCCGCTCGCCGACGCTGCCGGATCTGCCGATGGTCGGCGATTTCGTGCCGGGCTACGAGGCGAGCGCCATGGGCGGCGTCGGCGTGCCCAAAGGCACGCCCGCCGAGATCGTCGACAAGCTCAACAAGGAGATCAATGCCGCGCTCAATGACACAACGATGAAGGCGCGCTTCGCCGACCTCGGCAGCGTGCCGGTGCCGGGCTCGCCCGCCGATTTTGCCGAGCGCATCCGCAGCGAAACGGAAAAATGGGCCAAGGTCATCAGTTTCGCGGGGATCAAGAAACTCTAGCCGCCGATTGAACGGATATTCGCGACAGCGCCGGTGGATGACCGCGCGGACTCGACACATTACAATTGACGCCAATTTTACGTCTTCCGACCCGCGTTTTTGACTAGGCTTCGCCGTCTTTTAAAACAGGGGGAGACCAATGAAACAATATTTCGCACTGGGACTGGCCATGCTCGCTGGAGCCGCACTGGGCGCGGCAGGGGTTTCTGGCCTCCACGCGCAGGCCAAATCACCCGTCTATCTCGTCACTGAAATCGACGTGAGCAACCCGCAAGCCTACGGCAAAGACTTCGCGCCGAAGGCGCAAGCCACCATCAAGGCCGCCGGCGGCAAGCTGGTGGCGATCGGTGGCGCGGGCGGCGCCGGAGCAAAAGCCGTGGTCGCGATCGAAGGCACGGCGCCCAAGCGCGTCGTGATCCAGGAATGGGAGAGCATGGATGCTCTCAAGAAATGGTATAACGGCGCGGACTATCAGGCGGCGCTCAAGATCGGCGCGAAATACGCGACTTTCCGTCGCTACGCCATCGAGGGCAAATAGACGTTATTAGCGCCGCTTCATGCAAGCCTGAGGCCGCCCGATCGGCGGCCTCATTGTCTTTAGTCTTCTCCGCCCAAAAACAAACACCGGGAGGTTATCGCATGTCATCCAAGTCGAAGGCCTTCGCAAGTCTGGCACTCGCAGCCGCGTTGGCGTCGCCCGCCGCCGCACAAGGACTGCTCACGCAGAAGAACGTCTCGCTGGCAATGGCGCAGACCATCGCCAATGCCGCGCTCGCGCAATGTCAGAGCATGGGCTTCAAGGTGGCGGTGGCGGTCGTCGACCGCGGCGGGCAGACCATCGTGCTGCTGCGCGACGACGGCGCCGGTTTGCACACGCCCGAGGGCGCCGAGCGCAAGGCCTTCACCGCGCGCACCTTCAGCCAGCCGTCGGCGGCTTTTGTGCAACGGATGAAAGACCGGCCGGATACGGTCGGCTCGGTTCACTATACCCGCGTGCTGGCGCTGCCGGGCGGCGTCCCGATCAAGGCCGGCAACGAGGTCGTCGGCGCGGTCGGCGTCTCCGGCTCGCCCGGCAAGGACGACGTCTGTTCGCAGGCCGGCATCGACAAGGTGGCCGATCAACTCAAGTAGCGCCTAACGCCGGGGGATGCCGGCTTTGGCGATCACGCCGGTCCATTTGCCGACGTCGGCGGCGATGCGCTTGGCAAGCTCGGGCGACGACATGCTGCGCGCATCCATGCCGGCGGCGGCGGAATATTTCTGTACCTCGGGCGATTCCAAGGCTTCGTCGACGGCGTGATTGAGCTCGAGCACGATCTCCGGCGGCGTGCCCGCGGGCGCGGCGATGCCGTTCCAGCTCGTCACCTCGTAACCGGCAAGCCCGCTTTCGATCACGGTCGGCACCTGCGGCAGATTGGCCGCGCGTTCGTCGGCCGTGGTCGCCACCGCCATCACCTGGTGCTGCTCGATCGCCGACTGCAGGCCGGGAAAATATTCGAAGGCGACGTCGATATCGCCGCGGATAACCGCGAGCACAAGGTCCGGCGTGGTCTTGTAGGGGATCATGGCGACATTGATGCCGGCCATGATGCGGAACAATTCCGCCGACAGGTTCTGCGTGCTGCCGGCGGTGATGGTGCCGAAATTGAGCTTGCCGGGGCGCGCCTTGGCGGCAGCGATGATGTCCTTGACCGACTTGAGCGGGGAGCCGGCCTTGCTCACGATCACCAAGCCATAGGACGCCGTGGTCGAGATCGGCACGAAGTCGGTCTCGATGTTGTAGGGCAGCGACTTGAACAGCGCCTTCGCGATGGTGAGACCGCCGCCGATCATGAACAGCGTATAGCCGTCGGGCGCGACCTCCTGCACCGCCTTCATCGCCAGGATGCCGCCGGCGCCAGGGCGGTTGTCGATGAAGAATTGTTGGCCGAAGCGCTCGCTCAATTGCTTGGCGACGAGACGCATGGTCACGTCGGCGATGCCGCCGGCGCCGTAGGGAACGATGATGCGCACCGGCTTTGCCGGGTAGGCTTCGGTATCGCCCGCCCGCACCGGCGTCGCCGCCGCGAGCGCCAAAAACGCGCAGCCCAACGCGAACTGCCGTCGCGCAACCTGTACGGGCGGATCGAGCGGTTGCATGAGGTCCCGGGTCTTAAGCCGCGCCGAGATTAGGCAGGCCCGCCCGGCTTGACAATGCGCCGGGCGCATAACGCTCCGCCGCCGTGCTCGGTTGACGGCGCGGCCAAAATCGGCAGAGCTTCGCCGGCAAGGCCGGCCCCGATGACCACCATCGATATTCATCCGCACATCATTGCCGAGGACGAGACGCGCTATCCGCTGGCGCCGCTCGGCGGCCATCAGTCGGATTGGTCGCGCACCCGCCCGGTCAATCTCGCCAAACTCATTACGGCGATGGATGACGCCGGCGTCGACAAGGCCGCCATCGTGCAGGCCTCGACCTGCTACGGGCACGACAATTCCTATGTCGCCGACGCGGTCGCCGCCGATCCGCGACGTTTCACCGGCGTGTTTTCGGTCGACGTGCTGGCAGCGGATGCGCCCGCGCGCATGCGCGATTGGCATGGGCGCAAGCTCACGGGCTTAAGGCTGTTCACCTTCGGCAGCACCATGGCGGAACAGGCGAACTGGCTCGACGATCCGCGAACCTATCCGGCCTGGGCCTGCGCCGGCGAACTCGGCCTGTCGATCTGCCTGCAAATGTCGGCGAAGGCGATCCCGCAGGCGCGCGCCATGGCCGAGCGTTTCGCAAAGGTGCGCATCGTGCTCGATCATTGCGCGCGCCCGGCGCTCGACGACGGGCCGCCTTACGCGGCGGCGTCGAGCCTGTTCGAGCTCGCGCGCCTGCCCAATATCTATCTCAAGCTCACGCCGCGCATATTTGCCGAGGCGCGGCGCGGCCAAGCGAGCCCGCAGACATTTTTCGCCAAGCTCGTCGGCGAATTCGGCGCCGAGCGGCTGGCCTGGGGCTCGAACTATCCGTCGAGCGAAGGCACGCTTCCCTCGCTTCTGGCGACGGCACGCGAGGCGCTCGCCTCACTGCCGCAAGCCGACCGCGATTGGATTTTCGCCAAGACGGCGCAGACGCTCTATCCGGCGCTCAAGGATTAAGGACGGCGCGATGACCAAGCTCAAGCTGACGACCCTGCTCGGCAACTATCCGAACGCGCAGGCGCTGAAAAGCGGCCAAGTCACATCCGATTTCGTCGATTTCGATTTCGCCGATGTGAAGGTTCCCAACACGGCGTTCAAGGCGCTGGTGCGCGAAGCCAAGTTCGATCTTGCCGAACTGGCGATCGTCACGTTCCTGCAGGCGAAGAGCTACGGCAAGCCCTACGTGCTGATCCCGGCGACGGTGCTCGGGCGCGGCCAGCATCACACCATCGCCTACAATCCCGAACGCGGCGTGCTCAAGGCCGCTGAGCTTGCCGGCAAGCGCGTCGGCGTGCGCTCCTACACGGTGACGACCGGCGCCTGGGTGCGCGGCTTTCTCGCCGACGACTACGGCATCGATCACACCGCGATCCGCTGGATCACGTTCGAGGATCCGCATCTCGCCGAATACCGGGACCCCGCTTTTGTCGCGCGCGCGCCGCAGGGCAAGACGCTGGTGCAGATGCTGCTCGACGGCGAGCTCGACGCAGCGATCGTCGGCGACACATTGCCCGATCCGCGCCTGAAGCCGCTCATTCCGGACGCCGAGGCGCAAGCGCGCGCTTGGGCGCTCAAGCATGGCGGCGTGCCGATCAATCACATGATGGTGGTGCGCACGACGATCGCCCAAGAGCGGCCGGACGCCATCAAGGAGATTTTCCGCGCGCTGCGCGAAAGCCGCAACGCCGCCTCGCCGCCGCCGGGCGGCGCGCTCGATCCGTGGCGCTTCGGCGTCGAGGCGAACCGCCACGCGCTCGAGATCGTCATCGACTACAGTGTGCGCCAACAACTCATCCCGCGCGCTTTCACGGTCGACGAACTGTTCGACGAGACGACGCGCGCGCTCGGCTGATCAGGCGGCCAGCGCGGCGAGGATGCGTGCCCACGAGCGGATGCCCTTGTGGAAGCATTTCAAGTCGAACTTCTCGTTCGGCGAATGCACGCGGTCGTCGTCGAGCGCAAAGCCGACGAGCAGCGAATCCATGCCGAGCACGCTCTTGAAATCGGCGACGATGGGGATCGAGCCGCCGGCGCCGACGGTGACCGCCTTGTGGCCCCACTCCTCGGCGAGCACCGTGCGCGCTTTGTTCAGCGCCGGGTTGTCGAAGGAAAGCTGCAACGGCGGCGCCAGTCCGAAATTGCCGAACTCGACCTGGCAGTCGGCCGGCAGG
>Ga0335085_10011418_pt1 | contig 13186 bp, 11 predicted proteins | sample Lox_Sample_45_FD_206712 | JGI IMG/M metagenome (GOLD analysis project Ga0335085, IMG submission 206712) | Soil microbial communities from Loxahatchee National Wildlife Refuge, Florida, United States - Lox_Sample_4.5 | ecosystem: Environmental > Terrestrial > Soil > Wetlands | place: USA...
GAGTTGCGGCGAAGGTTGAGCTGCGCCCGCTCGCGCGCCGCCGCGTCCACCTGGCGGAGATGGTCGAGCGAGGCGAGCGTCTCGGCGGGCATCTCCTCGAGCGTGCGCTCCACCGTCGCGGCGATGTCGAGGAAGCCGATCTGCCCCTTGAGGAAGGCGTGCACCGCCACCTCGTTGGCGGCGTTCAGCACGGCCGGCGCCGAGCCGCCGGCCTTCAGCGCTTCGCGCGCCAGCCGCAGGGCCGGGAAACGCACGGGGTCTGGCGCCTCGAAGGTGAGCGCGCCGATGGCGGCGAGATCGAGGCGCTTGGCCGGCGTCGGCATGCGCTTCGGCCAGGCCAGGGCATAGGCGATGGGCGTGCGCATGTCGGGGCTGCCGAGCTGCGCCAGCACCGAGCCGTCGGCGTAGGCCACCAGGCTATGGATGACCGACTGCGGATGGACGACGATCTCGATCTGCGATTCCGGCAGCCCGAACAGATGATGGGCCTCGATCAGCTCGAGGCCCTTGTTCATCATCGTCGCTGAGTCGACGGAGATCTTGGCGCCCATGTCCCAATTCGGGTGCGCGACTGCCTGGGCCGGCGTGACCGTCGCCATGGCGTCGCGCGGCAGGGTGCGAAACGGGCCGCCGGACGCGGTCAGGATGATCTTCTCAATCGACTCCGCATGCTTGAAGTCGAAGACCTGGTAGATCGCGCTGTGTTCGGAATCGACCGGCAGCAGGGTGGCGCCGTTGCGCGCGATCTCCGCCAGGATCAGCGAGCCGGCGCAGACCAGCGTCTCCTTGTTGGCGAGCGCCACCACCGCGCCCCGCCGCACGGCGGCGAGCGTCGCCTCCAGCCCGGCGGCGCCGACGATGGCGGCCATGACCCACTCGGCCGGCCGCCCGCCGGCCTCGGCCACCGCGGAAGTGCCGGCGGCGGCCTCGATGCCGCTGCCGCTCAGGGCCTCCTTGAGCTCGAAATACTTGCCGGCGTCGCCGACCACGGCGCAGCGCGCGCGCAGCTCGCGGGCCTGCTCGGCCAGCAACTTGACGTTGCTGTAGGCCGTGAGCGCCTCGACCTCGAAGGAGCTGGGATCGCGCCGAATCAGATCGATCGTATTGCAGCCGACCGAGCCGGTTGAGCCCAGCACGGTGACGCGCCGGGGCGCCGTCGCAAGCCTCGCTGCCGTCCGCTGCATCGACGCGTCAGTCCCCCTTTCCGACTCGTTACCTCAACGATACATGCTGCGCCCCGGCAATTGCGGCTGTCAACGCCGCAAAGCTTAACGGGGCTGCGGCATGCGGCGCTCGTCGCTACCCGGAAGCGGCTGCTAACGCAACCCCCTTGACCAGCCCGCGGTCGGTCATCGATGGTGCGCTGCCGGCGGCGACGGACGCGTCCGCCCGGGCGACCGAGCCGCCGGCGCGCTCCCACGCGCGATGCCCGACGCAACCCCCGGCGCGGCCTGCGGCGTTATTGCCTGTGGGCGGCTGCGGTGGGGGTCTGATATGAGGCTGTTAGACGTCGTGACGGGGCGGTCACCCAGATGAGCCCATGGAGACTTGAATTCCTAGCGCGCGGGCCGGCGCGTCGCTTGGCGGCGGCGTTCGTGCTGGTGCTGTATCCAGCCGCGCAGGCCGCGGCGCATGCCCTGGTCGTCGAATCGACGCCGGCGCCGAATGCGACCGTCGGGGGGCGGGAGCTCGACCTCCGCGTCCGCTTCAGCGACCGCATCGACAAGAAGCGCTCGAAGCTGGGCCTCGCCTCCGCCGCGGGGCAGGCCTATCCGATCCAGGTCCTGGACGTCGAGCGCGCGGACACGCTGGCGGGCCATGTCGCCGGCTTGCCGGCCGGCGCCTATCGGCTGCAATGGCAGGTGCTGGCGGTCGACGGCCACATCACCCGCGGCGAGATCCCCTTCACCGTAACGGCCCCGTAGCGCGCCTTGGCCCTGCTGCTCGACATCTACGGCCTCCTGTCCGTGATCGTGCATGGGCTGCTGTTGACGGCGCAGTCCCTCACGCTCGGCGGCATCGCCTTCCTGGCGCTTGTCGCGCAGCCGCTGGCGGCCGATCTCGGCGAGGCCGGCGCACGCACGGTCGCGCGCTGCCGCCGCCTGTTGCGATGGAGCGCCGCCGCGGTGATCCTGGTCGTCGCCGTGAACGTCGCGGCCGAGAGCCTCGTGCTGGCCGACACGGTCGACATTTCGCTGGCCGAGAGCGCGACGGCCGCCTTCGCGCTCGCCGGCTACGCGCAGATCGTCGCGGCGGCGCTCATCCTCCTCCTCCTTCTGTCCAGCCGAGCTTCGGCGCGTGCGGGCCGGGCTGGTCTCGGGCTCGCCGGCCTCGCCCTGCTGGCGGCCGCGACCGCGACGTCGCACGCGGTGGCGCAACTCGACAACCGCGCGGTGCTGAGCGTCTGCACGGCGCTGCATCGCCTGTGCGCCGGCAGCTGGATCGGAGGCATTCCCTATTTCCTGATCGCGCTCGCCGTCTGCCGCAGCCAAGGCCAATGGCGCCGGATCGGCAAGCGCTTCTCGCTGCTGTCGATGGCGAGCGTCAGCGCGATCGCCGTCACCGGCGTCGTGATGTCGCTCTTCTATATCGGGTCGCTCGAGGCGCTCTACGGCACCGCCTACGGCGTCATGGTGATCACCAAGAGCCTGCTCTTCCTCGGCCTGCTCGGCCTCGGCGCCATGAACTTCCGCGTCGTCGAGCGGCTGCGCGTCGATCCGGCCGCCCCCGTCCTGCGCCTGCGGCGATTCGCCGAGGTCGAGGTCGGCGTCGGCATCGCCGTGCTGTTCATCGCGGCCTCCATCACCTCGTTGCCGCCGGCCGTCTATCTGACCAACGATCGCGTCACGCTTGCGGACTACGCGCAGCGCTTGTCCCCGCGCTGGCCCAGCTTCTCGACGCCGGCGCAGGCGAGCCTGGCGCTCGCCCAATTGCAGGGCCAGCTCGACGCCGAGGCGGCCCAGGGCGCGCCGGCCGTCAGCGCCTACGTGCCCGGCGCCGGCCAGCCGCCGCCGCGCAACGCCGCCAACATCGCCTGGTCGGAGTACAACCACCACTGGGCCGGCGCGTTCGTCCTGATCATGGCGCTGCTGGCGCTGGCGGACCGCAACGGCACCACGCGTTTGGGGCGCAGCTGGCCGCTGCTGTTCGCGCCCTTCGCCGCCTTCCTCGCCTATCGCGACCTGGTCGAAGGAGGGCTCGAGGACGACATCGGCTTCTTCGCCCTGCTGCGCGATCCCGAGATCGTGCAGCACCTGTTTTTCTACGCGTTGATGGCCGCGTTCGGGATCTTCGAATGGGGCGTGCGGGCCGGACGCCTGCAGGCGCCGCGCGCGGCGCTGGTCTTTCCGCTGCTCACCGCCACGGCGGCCGCGGCACTGTTGACCCATTCCCATTCCATCGCCAACGTCAAGGACCTGCTGCTGATGGAGGTGACGCATGTGCCGCTGGCGTTGCTCGGCATCACCTTCGGCTGGGCGCGCTGGCTGGAGCTGCGGCTGGTGCCGGCCGAAGGCGCCATCGCCGGCCAGGTCTGGCGCGTCTGCTTCGTGCTGGTCGGAATTCTGCTCGTCCTCTATCGCGAGATCTGAGCCGGTGCCCTCATGGTGAGCTGGCTGGCGCTCATCGCCGGTTTGTCGGCGACGGCTTGGCTGTACCTGCTGCTGGGGCATGGGCGCTTCTGGCTGTGCAGCGAGCGGCTGCCGGCCGGCCCCGTCACCGGACCGGAGGATTGGCCGGCGGTGGCGGCGGTCGTGCCGGCGCGCGACGAGGAGGAGACGATCGCAGCTGTGATCGAGAGCCTGCTGGCGCAGGACTATCCGGGCCGCCTCTCGGTCACGCTGGTCGACGATCGCAGCACCGACGCGACGCGCGCGCGCGCCGAGGCGGCCGCGCGCGGTGCCGCAGCACTCACGGTCATGACGGGCGAGCCCCTGCCGGCCGGCTGGTCGGGCAAGCTGTGGGCGCTGCATCAGGGCATCGCACGGGCGACACGTGACCAGCCGGAGATCGGCTACGTCTTCCTCTCCGACGCCGACATCGCGCACGCGCCGGACACGCTGCGCCGGCTGATCGCCAAGGCCGAGGGCGAAGGCCGCGATCTGGTCTCGCTGATGGCCCGGCTCAATTGCGAGACGGTTTGGGAACGGCTTCTCATCCCGGCCTTCGTCTTCTTCTTCCAGAAGCTCTACCCCTTCCCGCGCGCCAACAGCGCGCGCAGTACGGTTGCGGCCGCGGCCGGCGGCTGCGTGCTGATCCGCAGGAGCGCGCTGGAGCGCATCGGCGGCATCGCCGCCATCCGCGGCGCCCTGATCGACGACTGCACCCTGGCCAGGGCGGTGAAGCGGGGGGGCGGCCGCTTGTGGCTCGGCCTCGCCGACGGCACCCGCAGCCTGCGCGTCTATCGCGACCTCGAGCCGATCTGGATGATGGTGGCACGCTCGGCCTTCACGCAGCTCCGCTACTCGGCGCTGCTGCTGCTCGGTACCGTGCTCGGCATGACCCTGCTCTACCTGGTACCGCCGCTGGCGCTGCTGACCGCGGCGCTGCATGGCGACGGTCCGGCGGCCCTGCTGGCCGCCGGCGCTTGGCTCGTCATGACGATCTGCTACCTGCCGACGGTGCTGTACTATCGTCAGCGCACCGCGGCGGCCTTGACCTTGCCGCTGGCCGCGCTGCTCTATCTCGGCATGACCCTGGACTCGGCACGCCGGCACTGGTGGGGCCGCGGCAGCCGCTGGAAGGGGCGCGACTACGGGATGCAGGCATGAGCACGGCCACCGTCGAGACCCCTTCGGGCAAGTCGACCGCGACCGAGAACTTTCCGGTCGGCTCGTTCCTGCTGCCGGCGCCGCTGCGGCCGCACGTGGCGACCTTCTACGGCTTCGCCCGCACGATCGACGACATCGCCGACAATCCGCAGCTGGCGCCCGACGACAAGATCGCGCGCCTCGACGGCTTTGCCGCCGCGCTCACCGGCAAGGCTGCCGGCCCCGGCTTCGAGAAGGCCGAGCGGCTGCGCGAGAGCCTGGCCGCGACCGGCGTCACGCCCCAGCACGGGCTCGATCTGGTGGCCGCCTTCAAGCTCGACGCCGTGAAGCTGCGCTACGCCGACTGGAACGACCTGATCGAGGGCTATTGCATGTTGTCGGCAGCGCCGGTCGGGCGCTACCTGCTCGACCTCCATGGCGAGGCGCGCTCCGGCTATCGGGCTTCCGACGCCCTGTGCAACGCGCTCCAGGTGCTCAACCACCTGCAGGATTGCCAGGACGACTACCGCCAGCTGAACCGCGTCTACCTGCCCCAGGACTGGCTGGCGGCCGCCGGCTCGAAGGTCGAGGAGCTCGATGCGCCGGCCGCGAGCCCCGGGGTGCGCCGGGTGATCGATCGGTGCCTCGACGGCACCGATGAACTCATCGCGATAGCGCGCACGCTGCCGGGCCAGTTGAAGAGCCGACGGCTGGCCATGGAGTCGGCGGTCATCGTGCGCATCGCCGAGCGGCTAAGCCGCCTCCTGCGCCGGCGCGACCCGCTGGCCGGCCGCGTGAAGCTGTCGGGCCGGCAGTTCCTGGGCTGCGCCGTCAGCGGCATCGCCTGGGCCCTGCTCGCGCGCCGACCGTAGGCAACTCGCGGCGGGGAGATAGGCCGCTACCAGACGTTGCCCGCACTCGGCGCAGCGGTGGACCCGAGCTTCTTCTCGATCCGGTCGATCTTGTGATGCAGGCGCTCGATCCGCTCGAGGATCAGAAGCAGGATCTCTCCCGTCGCGGCGTTGTAGTAGGTGTTGGCCTTCGAGATGTTCTGCAGCGCCACGTCCTTCGTGGCGTTCTCGGCGGCCGTCGCGGCCTGATTCGCCAGCGCGAACTGCGCGCGCGCGGCGAGACGATGCGGATTGTCGGTCACGGACGGTCCTCCTCTCCAGCCGTTGCCGCCGCCCCTGGGCCAGGGCCGGCACCGCCAGACCGATACTGCCTGGCGGCGCCAATGACAAAGCCGGAGTCGGTTGCGCATCGCCACGATCGCCTTAGGCTTTCTTGGCGGCAAGCCCGTGCAGGCGGCGCACGGGAGGCGCGGCTCATCGGTTTCGATGAGGAATCTGATTTCGTCGCAGAAGCGGCCTGCATGGCGCGAGCGCGATCGGGCTGCTGAGTCCTCCCAATTGGGAGGTGCGCAATCGCGCACATGCGCCTAAGAATGGAGTCGTTGGGCGAATTGGCCGCAGAGTCATTGGAGAGGCACGATGGTTGAGGTGTTCTTCGCGACGAATCGCAATTCGGTCCCGGACGCGCAGGGCTATTTCGGCGAGCGCTTCCACCCGGACGGGCCGATGTTCTTCCGCGTCGGCGCCGCCAACGTGGACAAGGTCTCCGACGATCCGGACGAGGGCTACAAGGTGACGTCGGTGCAGGTCTTCGACGAGAAGCTCGGCGCCGACGACCAGGAGGTCAAGACCCTCCTCGGCAGCTCGAAGCTTTTCAGCGACCTGCAGAAGCGGATGCAGGCGGAGAAGCGCGACGTCATCGTGCTGATCCACGGCTTCGCCAATACCTTCATCAGCAGCCTGCAGCGGGCGGCGCAGATCAAGCAGACCTACCTCATCGAATCGCCGGCCGGCTCCATCCCGCACGAGCCCTATGTCGTCGTCTTCTCCTGGCCGTCGAACGGCCGCACCGAGCCGCCCTGGGAGTACCACAGCGACCGCGACGACGCGGCCGCCTCCGGCGTGGCGATGGCCCGCTTCATGATGCGGGTCGTGGACTTCCTCTCCGACTCCGAGGGCCGCTGCAACCAGGGCATTCACCTGGTCGCCCACAGCATGGGGAACTGGGCGCTGCGGCACGCCGTGCAGGGCCTGATCGGCCTGACCAACGCGGCGCAGCTGCCGACCATCTTCACCAACATCTTCCTGATGGCGGCCGACGAGGACGAGAACACCTTCGAGAAGGAGCAGAAGATGCAGCGCCTGCCGGAGCTCGGCCGCGCCATCCACGTCTATCACAGCCGGACCGACGGCGCGCTGCTGACCAGCGACACGACGAAGATGAACCCCGACCGCCTCGGCTCCGGCGGCCCGCGCACCTTCTCGGGCCTGAGCACAAGGATCGTCGCCATCGATTGCTCGGACGTCGACTTCACGCTCCCGCTGCACGCCAACCACCAGTACTACCGGCTGCGGCCGGAGGTGATCGCCGACGTGCGGGCGGTGCTGACCGGCCGCTTCCGCCCCGAGCAGGTGCCGCGCCGCCTGGTCGTCGAGTCCGGCCGGCGGTATCGAATACCGAAGCTGTAAACGGCGGCGGGCGCCCTACCCCTTCACCGCGCCTGCCGTCAGGCCCTGCACCAGGTAGCGCTGGATGAAGACGAAGAAGAGCACTGCCGGGATCAGCGCCAGCACGGAGGCGGCCATCATCTGGCCCCAATCCACGGAGAACTTGGTGACGAAGGTGAGGAGGCCGACGGCGAAGGTCTTCTGGCTGTCGCTGTTGATGAGCATGAGCGCGAACAGCAGCTCGCTCCAGGCGGCGGTGAAGACGAAGCCGAGGGTGGCGCCGAGGCCGGGCAGGGTGAGCGGCAGGATCACGCGGCGCAGCGCCATCAGCCGCGTGCAGCCGTCGATCATCGCGGCCTCCTCCAGGTCCTTGGGGATGCCGTCGAAGAAGGACTGCATGAGGAAGCTGGCGAAGGGCGTGTTGAAGGCGGTGTAGATCACGATCAGGCCGACGAGGTTGTCGGTGAGGCCGAGCGGCGCCATCAGCCGGTAGATCGGCGCGATCAGCATCACCAGCGGGAACATCTGCGTCAGCAGCAGCAGGAACATGAGGGCGTAGCGGCCGCGGAAGCGGAAGCGCGAGAAGGCGTAGCCGGCGCCGGCGGCGAGCACCGTCACGACCGCCGCCGTGCCGAGCGAGACGATGATGCTATTGCGGAAGAAGGTCGGGAAGGTGCTCTTCAGCAGCACGAAATCGAAGTTGGCGAGCGTCATGCGCGAGGGCCAGAGCGCCACGCCCTCGCTGTACAGCAGCCGCTCCGGCGTCAGCGAGATCTTCACCAGCCAGTAGAGCGGCAGCAGCGCGAACGCGAGGAAGCCGAGGATGAGCAGCCGGTGGCCGGCCGCGAGCAGCAGGCGCTTGCGCCGGGGGGTGCCGAGCGCGCTCATGCGGCCATCGGCGCGGCGAGCAGGCCGCGGCGCATGCGGATCAGGACGACGGCGTAGAGCAGCAGCAGGAGCAGCAGCACGGCCGCCACCGCCGAGGCATAGCCGAAGTCGAGCTTCGAATAGGCGGTGGCGAAGATGTAGGTGGCGAGCGTCTGCGTCGAATCGGCCGGGCCGCCCCCGTTGGTCATCACCCAGATCAGGTCGGCGAAGTTGGCGATCCAGATCGTGCGCAGCAGCACGGTGATGGCGATCGTCGGCGCCAGCAGCGGCAGCGTGACGCGCGTGAAGCGCTGCCAGGCGTCGGCGCCGTCGATCTCCGCCGCCTCGTAGAGCTCGCGCGGGATCGCCTGCAGCGCCGCCAGCAGAGTGATGGCGAAGAAGGGGATGCCGAACCAGACGTTGGCCACGATCGGCCCCCACATGGCGATCGCCGGGTCGGCCAGGATGTTGTAGGGCTGCGCGATGATGCCGAGGCCGGCCAGCCAATAGGGCAGCGGCCCGATCACCGGATTGAACAGCCAGGCCCAGGCCAGCCCCGAGAGGAAGGTCGGCACCGCCCAAGGAACGAACACAATGGCCTGCACCAGACGACGGCCGAAGAACGGCTTCGCCAGCGCCAGCGCCAGGATCAGTCCTAGCGAGAACTGGAAGACGAGCGAACCGCCGGTCCACCAGACCGTGTCGAACAGCGCATGCCAGAAGGCGTGGTCGTGGACCAGCTCGACGAAATGCGCGAAGCCGACCCAGCCGGTGGCGAAGGGATTGAACAGCTGGATGTTGCGGAACGCGTAGGACAGCCCGACCAGCAGCGGCACGACCATCACCACCGCCAGCAGCAGCAGCGCCGGGCTGAGATAGAGATAAGGCTCGAGACGCGCCGAGAGCCGCGCGCGGCGCCGGCCCCGGACGCGCCCCGGAGCCGTGCCGACGGCAGCGGTCATGCCGTATCCATCGCAGGCCGGACCCTCATCGTGCGTCCTTCGAGACGGCCGCTTCGCGGCCTCCTCAGGATGAGGACTGGTTTTCGTGCCACCAAAATCCCTCCTCATCCTCAGGAGCGCCCAAAGGGCGCGTCTCGAAGGACGCTGGATCCTCGTGCAGCTATGCCCGCATCACTGCTTGTTCTTCGCCAGCCACTCCTGCTGCGCGTCGGTGAGGTACTTGGCCCACTGGTCGGCCACGTCCTGCGCCGTCATCTGACCCAGCAGGGCCTTCTGCGAGGTCTCCACCGACATCACGTCGAAGAGGTAGCCGAGCTTCTCCAGATGCGAGGGATAGGCGGTGAGCTGGTACTTCGGATCGTTCAGCTCGGTGAACCAGCCGGCATAGTTCTCGCCGGTGAAGTGCGGATCCTGGTCGGCGCCCTTATGCGTGGGAATCACGCCCACGAACTTCGCCCATTCGAGATTCGACTTGGCGTTAGAGAGATGCGCGATCAGCTTCCAGGCGTCGTCCTTGTGCTGGCTGGCGGAGAACATCGCCCAGCCGGCGTAGCCGATGGTCGGGAACGACTTGCCGGAGGGACCGACAGGCATGGGCGCCACGGCGAAATCGTTCTTGTCCATCTTCTCCGCGATGGCGATCAGCGCATCGGGGTCCTGATCGAGCATGGCGCAGGTGCCGGAATAGAAGCCGGAGACGATTTCGTTGAAGCCCCAGTTCACGCTGTCCTTGGGCGCGTAGCCCTTCTGGTAGAGGTCGACCAGGAACTGGAAGCCCTTCACCGCGCCCGGCTCGTTGAAGGTGCTGGTGCCGTCCTTGTTGAACCAGTCGCCCTTGCCGTTCATCGTCGCCATGAACATGTACCAGCCGCTGAAGCCGCCCTTGCTGCCGCGCAGGCAGTAGCCGGACTTGCCGGGGATGGCGCTGATCTTCTGCGCGTCGGCCATGAAGTCGTCGAGCGTCTGCGGCGGGCCGGAGAGGCCGGCCTGCTCGAACAGCTTCTTGTTGTAGAACATCGCGCGGATATAGAAGCCGTAGGGAATCATGTAGGCGGTGTTCTTCACCACGCGGCCGAACTGCAGCGTGCGGTCGGTCAGCTGCGGCGTGTCCTCCCACTTGGCGAGCCAGGGCTCGAGGCTCTCGAGCTGGCCGTTGCTGGCGTAGAGCGAGAGCCAGCGCTCGGGCATCTCCACGACGTCGGGGATCTGGCCGCCCTGCACCATCGTCAGCAGCTTCTCGAAGGCCTGGCCCCAGGGCAGCGAGACGATGTCGACGGTGACGCCGGCATTGGCCTGCTCGAACGCGGTGACCTGCTGCTTCAACAGATCGGTCCGCTGCGGGCTGGTGATGACCTCGACCAGCTGCAGCTTGGTATCGGCCAGCGCCGGACCGGCCGCCAGGCCGGCCAGCAGGGCGACGGAACAGAACAGTTTCTTCACGGCTTACCTCCCTTTCTCCGTTGCTGATGCAGCGAGGGCCTGTTGCAGGTCGGCCCACAGGTCTTCAACCTCTTCCAATCCGATGTGCAGCCGTACCAGCCGCGCGGACACGCCGAAATCGCGCATCGAGTTGATGCCGCCGGCCTGCTGCAGTCCGACCTCGGCTGGAAACGCGAGGCTCTCATGCCCGCCCCAGCTGACGCCGAGCTTGAACATGCGCAGCGCGTTGCAGAAGGCGCGGATGTTGACGGACTCCGCCGGCTCGATCGCAAACAGGCCGGACCAGCCCCCGAGCGTCGCGCGCCCGGGCTCGTTGGAAAAGGCCGGATGCAGCACGCGCACGATCGCGGGATGCCCGGCGAGCCGGTCGGCGATGGCGAGTCCGCTCTCGTGATGCCGGCGCATGCGCAGCGGCAGCGTGCGCAATCCGCGCACCAGCAGCCAAGCGTCGAGCGGCGACAGCTTGGCGCCGAGATAGGGAAAGGCGGTCTCGTCGAGCGCGGTGATGAGCTCTCGCGAGCCCGCCACGACGCCGGCGACGACGTCGCTGTGCCCGCCGAGATATTTCGAGGCCGAGTGCAGCACGAGGTCGATGCCGTGCTCGAGCGGGCGCTGGAAGATCGGCGAGGCCCAGCTGTTGTCGATCACGGTGACGACGCCGTGCGAGCGTGCGAGCGCGGCGAGGCGCGGCAGCTCCTGCGTGCCGAAGACCCAGCTGCTGGGGCTCTCGAGATAGAGCAGCCGCGCGCCAGGCAGAGCCCGGGCGACGGCCACGGGATCGCCGCCCTCGACGAATTCGACGGCGATGCCGAAGCGCGGCAGCAGCCGCCGCATCAGCCGGTAGCTGTCCGGATAGACGTGGCGCACGCACACCACGCGGTCGCCGCTCTGGCAGAGCCCCAGGATGACGGTGCTGATGGCCCCCATGCCGCTGGCGAAGCCCCGGGCCGCCTCGGCGCCCTCCAGAGCCGCCAGCTTGCGCTCGAACTCAGCGGCGGTCGGGTTGTCGACGCGCGAGTAGATGGGATGCCGGCCCTCGCCGCGGAAGCGCGCCGCCAGTTCGTCATAGTCGGCGAAGGTAAAGAGCGAGGACTGGAAGATCGGCGGCACCACGGCGCCGAACGGGTAGGCGTCGTCGTGAGCGACGATCGTCGAAGCGCCCTTGCCGGCGACGTCAAGCTTGCCGGACACGGGCCGCCTCCCTCAGGTCTTCCTCGACGATGCGGATGATGTCGAGCGTCACGCGGCGGGCCTCCGCCGGATTGCGCGCGGCGATCGCCTCGTAGAGCTGCCGATGCATCGGGAAGGTGCGGCGGGCGAAATCGCTCTTGCCGAAGGGATGCTCCCAGAACCGGTGCAGGGCCGTGTGCAGCTGTCCGACGATCTGCGCGAACAGCGGGTTGCCGGCGGCGCGATAGACCGAAAGGTGGAACTCCCAGTCCTCCTCCGGCGCGTCGCCGTAGCGCAGATGCATCTGCTCCATATGTTCCAGCCGCCGCCGGATCTCGGCGATGGCCTCGTCGCCGGCGCGCAGCGCCGCCAGCTCGGCCGCCTCGGCCTCGAGCGCGCGCCGGAGCTCCAAGGTGCGCTGCAGATGTTCGTGCTCAAGCTGCACGGTGAGGGCGAAGTGCACGGCGCCGGGCGCCACAGGCACGCGCAGGTAGGTGCCGCTGCCGACGCGCATGTCCAGGATGCCGAGGGCGGCCCAGCGCTTCAGCGCCTCCCGCAGCGTCGGCCGGCTCACCTTCAGCCGCTCGCACAGCTCGCGTTCCGGCGGCAGGCGGTCGCCCGGCTGCAAGCCCCGCTCGAGGATGAACCCAGCGATGGCATCGAGAATAGCGGTGTCGCGCGCCGGCAGCTGCAGCGGCCGCAGCCCGCCGCTCGGCCGGCCTTGCGGGCGCGGCAGAGCCTCTTTCATGCGCCTTGACAATTGGTCTGACATCTAGGCCATTTCATGCCTAATACGCCGGCATGTCAATCATTCTCGGGGCTTGGCAGCGGCCATTGGCCGCGCCGGCTTACGCAACTGTAAGGTGACCACCCCTCGACAAATCCTTTCACATTCCTGAAATCCCTGGGGTATTCTCCCGGCCGGGCATCAGGGGATCGGATTCGGGTAGATGCCGGCGGGGGATTGCCGACCCGAACCATCACAATCGAAGGCATCGTCGCATGGAAATGCACAACCGGGACACGCTGTTGGATCGGGTTCAGGATCCTGCCGACATCCGCGGTTTTTCGATCGAAGAATTGAAGCAATTGGCCGATGAGTTGCGCCGCGATCTTGTCGAGATCGTATCGGTGACGGGCGGCCACCTGGGCGCCAGCCTGGGCGTGGTCGAATTGACCGTGGCCCTGCACCACCTGTTCGACACGCCGCGCGACCGCCTGATCTGGGATGTCAGCCACCAGGCCTACATCCACAAGATGCTCACCGGACGCCGCGAGCGCATGTTGTCCCTGCGCCAGGGCGGCGGCCTCTCCGGCTTCACCCGCCGGGTCGAAAGCGTCTACGATCCGTTCGGAGCCGCACACAGCTCCACCTCCATCTCGGCCGGGCTCGGCATGGCGGTGGCGCGCGATCTTTCCGGCGGCAAGAACCACGTCCTCGCCGTGATCGGCGACGGCGCCATGAGCGCCGGCATGGCCT
>Ga0335085_10011421_pt1 | contig 13184 bp, 12 predicted proteins | sample Lox_Sample_45_FD_206712 | JGI IMG/M metagenome (GOLD analysis project Ga0335085, IMG submission 206712) | Soil microbial communities from Loxahatchee National Wildlife Refuge, Florida, United States - Lox_Sample_4.5 | ecosystem: Environmental > Terrestrial > Soil > Wetlands | place: USA...
TGAAGTGGCGGCCGACTTCCGCCTGGATGTGGTCTATTCCGGCCAGAACGGCAACCGGGGCAAAGCGCAAGAGGGCCCGGGCCAGGAAAATACCGAAGTATGGCAAGCGGTGAAAACCCTGCTGCAGCTGCACGATTATTTGCAGGGCGTGCGGTCAAGCGATGAGGAACCACCCGTAGCCGTGCCCCCGAGGAGCCGTCAAGTATGAGCCGTATTTTTGAGGCGCTGCAGAGATCCGAAAGCGAACGCGTCGACTTTACCTTTCCCGAGCCGCCCGGACTGGTGGCCGAGCTCTTACGCTCGCGCGAGGAAGAGAAGGTCGAAACCCCGGCTGCGGCGCCGCTGCCGGCGGCTCCCGCGCCCCCGCCCCGAACCGAACTGGGAACTTTTCCCACCATCAAGATTGCCCTGACTCCGGCCAGCCGCATGGTCTCGATTACCGACAAAGAAGGCCTGGCGGCGGAAAAGTTCCGCTTCTTGAGCGTGCGGCTCCGCCAGTTGCAACAGTCCCGCAAGCTGAAGAAGCTGCTCATCACGAGCACCTTGCCGGAAGAAGGCAAGAGCCTGGTATCGGGCAACCTGGCGGCCACGCTCGCCCGCCGGAAGCAGCAGAAGATCCTTTTAATTGAAGGGGATTTGCGGCGTCCGGTGCAAATGACGCAGTTTGGCCTGGCGCCCGTGCCCGGCCTGACCGAGTGGCTGCGGGACGGGGCTAAGCCTATGAGCAATATCTACTTCCTCGAGGGGGCCGGCTTCTGGCTGCTGCCTGCCGGTAATACCCCGGAAAACCCGCTGGAGCTCATGCAGGCAGGCAAGCTGCCCGGTTTGATGGACCAGCTGGCCTCCTTTTTTGACTGGATTGTCATCGATTCCCCGCCTTTGCTGCCCCTCGCCGATACCAGCGTCTGGAGCCGGCAGGCGGACGGGATTCTGATCGTGGTGCGCGAAGGCCGTACCGAGCGCCAGCAGCTGGAGCGCGGTCTGGCCCAGATGGATAAGTCCCGGCTGCTGGGTGCGGTAGTTAATAGTTGCAACGATACCCACCACCAGGACTATTATTCGCGGTATAGTTATACTGGTTCGGGGGAAGCGCAGTAATTCCCCAGGCTCCGGCAAGCAGCAGTTTCCAATCAGCCCTCCTTCCCAAAACTGCCGCAGTAGTGTCTACACCCGCAAGCACCCAGGATACGGCGAAGATTTTTCGCGCGGTCGCGCTTCGCTGTGGCAATACCCGACGCATAGGAATGCATGGAGAAGGAGAGTGAGTGTGAAAGTCTCAGATTCTGAAAAGCGCGTGGATACGACAGTTCCTTTCAAGGAAGCACCCCGCGTCGACGGTGGCGGAATTCTTTCGGAAGAATACTTCCACCGCATGATCTGTCTGGAGCGCAAGCGCGCCGAACGTTCCGGCAAGCCTTTCCTCCTGATGCTGCTCGATACCGGCCACGCCCTGCCCATGGAGAAAAACGGCAAGGTGCTGGAGAACGTGCTCTCCGCGCTGGCCTTATCCACGCGCGACACGGACATCACCGGCTGGTATCAGGGCAACTCGGTGGTCGGCATCATGTTCACCGAAATCGCCGTCGACCTGAAGAAGTCCATTCTGGCCACCATGCTGCTGCGCGTGAGCAGCTCGCTGCGCGACTGCCTGACGCTCGAGCAGTTCAGCCGCATCAGCATCTCCTTCCATCTGTTCCCCGAAGACTGGGACGAACACAAAACGCCGCGCCATCCCGAAGAATCGGCGCTCTATCCCGACCTGCGGCAGCAGGCCAACCAGAAGAAGATTTCGCGCTGGTTCAAGCGCAGCCTGGATCTGGTCGGCGCCTCGCTCGCTATGCTGGTGTTCTCCCCCGTGTTTGCCGCCATCGCGCTGGCGGTGAAATTTTCCTCGAAGGGGCCGATCCTGTTCCGCCAGCAGCGTGTGGGACAGTTCGGACAGCGCTTCACCTTCCTCAAGTTCCGTTCCATGTACGTGAACAACAGCGCGGAAATTCACAAGGAATACGTCAAGAAGCTGATCGCCGGCAAAGCCGACCAGAAGGGCCGGGACGGCGTGTTCAAGATCACCGACGATCCCCGGGTCACGCCGGTGGGACGCTTCCTGCGCCGCACCAGCCTGGATGAGTTGCCCCAGTTCATCAACGTGCTGGTGGGCGAGATGTCGCTGGTCGGCCCGCGCCCGCCGCTGCCCTACGAAGTCGAAGCCTACGATGTGTGGCACCGCCGCCGCCTGCTCGAAGCCCGGCCCGGCATCACCGGACTGTGGCAGGTCAACGGCCGCAGCCGCACCAAGTTCGATGACATGGTGCGACTGGATCTGCAGTACGCACGCAAGCAGTCTCTGTGGCTGGATCTGAAGATTCTCCTCCGTACGCCGGCAGCCGTACTGTCCGGCGATGGAGCGTACTAACCCCCTGCTCCCGGTTCCGCGCTAGGGCGGCTGGTCTCGCATGCCGGAGGCAGGCGAGCGCCGCGTACCACGAAGATCCCTCCCCCGTTCCTCTCCCGCCTCGGTCAGGCTTAGACCGCACTTTCGTCAACAATGGTGTGTCTCGGGGTTCAATCATGATTAGAGTCGGCATCATCGGATACGGATACTGGGGTCCCAATGTGGCGCGCAATTTCCAGCAGCCCGGCGTGTCGGAAGTGGTGGCCATCACCGACAAGCGGCCCGACTGTCTGGCGCGCGCGCAGCAGGCCTTTCCCGCGGTGAAAGTTACTCCTGACTGCAACGAAGTGCTGGGGGCAACCGACATCGATGTGGTGGCGGTGGTCACGCCGGTCTGGACCCACTACGAGCTGGCGAAAGCCGCCCTTAGCCACGGGAAACATGTGTTTGTGGAGAAGCCCTTCACCGCCAGCGTCGCGCAGGCGGAGGAACTGATCGCCCTGGCGGAAAAGAAAAAGTTGCAGATCATGGTGGATCACACCTTCCTGTTTACCGGCGCGGTGCGCAAGATCCGCCAGCTGATGGACGAAGGGGTGATGGGGAACCTCTTCTACTACGACTCGATGCGGGTCAACCTCGGACTGTTCCAGCACGACATCAACGTAATGTGGGACCTGGCGCCGCACGACCTCTCCATCATGGACTACCTGATCCGCAAGGAGCCGCAGGCCATGGTGGCCACCGGCGAGAAGCATCTCAACAGCCACGTCGATGTCGCGTACCTCACCATTTATTTTCCCGACAACGTTCTGGCCCACATCAACGTGAACTGGCTGTCACCGGTCAAAGTGCGGACCACGCTGATTGGCGGCGAAAAGAAAATGCTGGTCTGGAACGACCTCGAAGCCGACGAGAAGATCAAGGTCTACGACAAGGGCGTCACCGTAAAAAACGGCAGCCGCGGCGTCTACGACCTGCTGGTGAGCTACCGTTCCGGCGACATGTGGGCGCCGCGCGTGGAGCAGACCGAAGCCTTGAAGTGCGAAGTCAGTCACTTCATGGAGTGCGTCTCCTCCGGCCATGCGCCGGTCAACGACGGCGTCGCCGGCCTGCGCGTGGTGCGCCTGCTCGAGGCGGCGGAGAAATCACTCAAAGACCGTGGCAAGCTGATCGAGCTGTAAGACAACCGTCCGCGCGCTTCCAGGAGCAAGTTCCGACGATGAGCACAAAAACAGGCCCGACCCAGGACGCCAATCCGTTTCTTTCCATCGCCCCCGATGTCAGGCTGGGCGAAGGCGTCAAACTGTCGAAGTTCATCAATCTGTACGGCTGCGAGATCGGGGACAACACGAAGATCGGGGCTTTCGTCGAAATCCAGAAAAAAGCCACGGTGGGCAAGAACTGCAAGATTTCCAGCCACACCTTCGTGTGCGAAGGCGTGGCCATTGCCGACAACGTCTTCATCGGTCATGGCGTGACCTTCATCAACGACAGCTATCCCCGGGCCACGACCGAGGACGGCGGCCTGCAGACCGAAGCCGACTGGAAAGTCGAATACACCCGCGTCGGCCGGGGCGCCTCGATCGGCTCCGGCGCCACCATCCTGTCGAACGTCGAGATCGGCGAGAAGGCGCTGGTCGGCGCCGGCAGCGTGGTCACCAAGAATGTTCCGGCGTATGCCGTAGTCGCCGGCAATCCGGCAAAAGTTTTGCGTTTTTTAAACAAGGACGGGAAAGGGAAATAACCGATGAAGTCTCAAGCCATGATTCCATTCTTAGATCTGGTCACCCCGCACGTGGAGCTCGAGGAAGAACTGGTCGCGATGTTCCGCGACTGTCTGCGCACCGCGCATTTCATCGGCGGCTCGCTGCTTGAGGAATTCGAGCGTGAGTTTGCCGCCTTCTCCGGCGCCGCCCACAGCGTGGGCCTCGCGAACGGCACCGATGCCGTACGTTTCGCCCTGATGGCGGCCGGCGTGCAGGCCGGCGATATGGTGGTCACCGTGCCCAACACCTTCATCGCCACCACCGAAGCCATCAGCCAGGCCGGCGCGCTGCCCGCATTTGTCGACATCGACGAAAGCACCTACAGCATGGATCCGGCGCGGCTGGCGGAATTTCTCTCCGAGCAGTGCTGGCGCGATCATCTCTCGGGACGTTTGTTCCACACCAGGACCGGTCGCCCGGTGACCGCCGTCGTCCCGGTCCATTTGTACGGGCAGGTCGCCGACATGGATCCGATTCTCGACCTGGCGGCGAAATACAACCTGATCGTGGTCGAAGACGCATGCCAGGCGCACGGTGCGGAATACTACTCGGCCCGGGAAAAACGCTGGCGCAAAGCCGGCTCCATGGGCAAGGCGGCGGCATTCAGTTTTTATCCCGGCAAGAACCTGGGGGCCTGCGGCGAGGCCGGTGCCATCACCACCGACGATGCCGAAGTGGCGCGCAAGGTCCGCATGCTGCGCGATCACGGGCAAAGCCGCAAGTACTATCACGACATCGAAGGCTACAACGGGCGTCTGGACACCATTCAGGCCGGAATTCTGCGCGCTAAGCTGAAACACCTCGCCCGCTGGAACGAACAGCGCCGCGCGCTCGCCGCCGAATACGGCAAGCTGTTTGCCGGGGCGGCGGAAGTGTTGGCTCCGCAGGAACCCGCATGGTCGAAGGCGGTTTACCATCTGTATGTGGTGCGGGTGCAGCGCCGCGAACAATTGCAGGCCGAATTGGGCGCCGCGGGAGTGGGAACCGCGATTCACTACCCGATTCCGTTACACTTGCAGAAGGCGTACCAGCGGCTGGGCTACAAGCCCGGCGATTTTCCGGTCACCGAGCGCGTCGCTCCGGAAATTCTGTCTCTGCCCATGTTTCCCCAGCTTTCGCTCGCGCAGGCGCGGGAGGTGGCGGAGAAAGTGATGCAGTACACCGGCGCGCGGCGTTCGTCGGAGGTAACGGTCGGTTGACAAGGCGGCCCTCCCCGCAATTCAATCACTCTTGGAACCGACAGGAAATCCGATGAAGATCATGATGATCGTTGGCGCGCGTCCGAACTTTATGAAGGCCGCGCCCATTCTGGCCGCCATCGCGGCGCACAACCAGAAGCTGACAAAGACCGCCACTGGCGAAAAACTGGTCTGCACCCTGGTGCACACCGGCCAGCACTATGACGCGCGCATGTCGGACGCTTTCTTTTCCGATCTGCAGATGCCCCACCCTGATGTGTTTCTCGGCGCCGGTTCCGGCTCGCACGCGGTGCAGACGGCTGAGATCATGAAGCGCTTCGAGGAAGTGGTGCTGCGCGAACGCCCGGACCTGGTTGTGGTGGTGGGCGATGTGAATTCCACCCTGGCCTGCGCTCTGGTCACGGCAAAAATCGCTCTGCCGGCTGGCCAGGCGCGACCGCTGATTGCGCATGTGGAAGCGGGCCTGCGCTCCTTCGACCGTGGCATGCCGGAAGAAATCAATCGCGTCCTGACCGACCATCTTTGCGATCTGCTGTTTGTCACCGAAGAGAGCGGCCTGCGCAATCTGGAGCGCGAGGGCATTCCGCAGGAGCGCGTTTTCTTTGTGGGCAACACCATGATCGACTCGCTGCTCACCTACAAAGATCAGGCGGATGCATCGCCCGTGCTCGACCGTCTGGGATTGCGCGCCCCCGGGCCGAACGGAAAGCCGCAGGTCAGGCCGTATGCTCTGCTCACGCTGCATCGTCCGGCCAACGTGGACGATCCCGCGACCTTTCAGGAAATCCTGGCCGGCCTCGATGAACTGGTGGGCTCGCATCCGGTGGTATTTCCGGCGCATCCCCGAACCCAAAAACAGATTGAGCATTGCGGGTTGCAGTCCTACTTCGTCGGTGATGCCAGGGCCGATGAACGGCAAACCAGTCCGGCGCCCAGCACAGGAATTCTGATGACCGGGCCCAAGGGGTATCTCGATTTCCTTTGCCTGATGAAACATGCCCGCCTGGTGGTCACCGACTCCGGCGGCATTCAGGAAGAAACCACCTGCCTGGGCGTACCCTGCGTCACCGTGCGGGAAAACACCGAGCGCCCGGTGACGGTCGAGTGCGGCACAAATGTTCTTGCGGGCGTGCGGCAGAACGGCATCCGCGAATCCATTCGCCGCCAACTCGAAGCCCGGCCCGGACAGCAGGCCCCGTATCTCTGGGACGGCCGTGCCGCCCAGCGCATTGTCGAAATTCTGGCGCGCCCCCTCGCCGCCGCCGACGGAGTACCCGAAAAGATACTCCCCGCGGCAATTCTCCGTTGAAACTTCCCATATGGTCACTAAGATGCCTGTACTGACAACTGAACGCGATCCGTTGAAGGATTCCCACGCCAATTCCTGGCCGCAAGAGGGTAGGGACGAGTCCATGAATACAGCCGCCACGCTTCAGCGGGAAGCGGTTTCCACGCAACCCAAGAAGATCTGGATCGATCTGGAGAATTCGCCGCACGTGCCGTTCTTCAAGCCCATCATTGAAGAGCTGGAGCGGCGCGGGCACAGCGTAATCCTGACCGCCCGCGACTGCTTTCAGGTGTGCGATCTTGCCGACCTGTTTCAGATGAAATACCGCCGCATCGGACGGCACTATGGCAAGCATTCTTTGGCCAAGCTCACCGGTCTGGGAATCCGCATCCTGCAGATGACGCCGGGCGCGCTGTGGAACCGTCCCGATCTGTCGCTTTCGCACGGTTCGCGCTCGCAGTTTCTGCTGTCGTCCCTGCTGCGCATTCCGACGCTCACCATCTTCGACTACGAGCACTCGCGCTGGCTGGGGATCAAGCCCACCTGGGTCATGATGCCGGAGGTGATTCCCGACGCCGCCGGAGCCTCGCATGGTCTGAAGAAGGAGCGCATGCTGCGTTATCCGGGCATCAAGGAAGACGTCTACGCGCCTTCCTTCAAGCCGGATCCGGCGTTCCGGGAGAAGCTCGGCATTCCCGAAACCGATCTGCTGGTTACCATCCGGCCTCCGGCCACCGAAGCGCACTACCACAACCCGGAAGCCGAAGAGCTCTTGGCCGCATGCTTTGAAATCCTGGGCGCGCGCCCGAATACTCGCGTGGTTCTCGCCCCGCGTACCCCCAAGCAGGAGGCGGAGTTGCGCGAGCAATTTCCGCGCTTGTTTGCCGAACGCAAAGTCATCGTTCCCGAGCATGTCGTGGACGGGTTGGATATGATCTGGGCGTCGGACCTGGTAATCAGTGGTGGCGGCACCATGAACCGCGAAGCCGCGGCCTTGGGCGTTCCCGTATACAGCATCTTCCGCGGAAAGATTGGCGCGGTCGATCAGTATCTTTCCGATGCGGGCCGGCTGGTTCTGCTCGAAAGCGCCGCCGACGTGCATCGCAAATTGCAAGTCGTGCGCCGGACGCGCACCGCCGTGCCCGACCTCAGCACCCAGAGAACCCTGCAGGCGGTCGTGGACAATATTGTCATGGTCCTGGAGTCCTCGCACTAGAGCCCGCTCCGCTTTCTGCTACGCGTTTCCGGCTGGGTCGTTCCTCGCGTTTTCCGTCCCGCTCGGTTCCATTGAAGAATTTTCATGAATGACAACCTACAAGCGACGGTGCTGAAGCTTCTGGCCTACTGTCAGGAGAACGGCTGGGCGGGCTACGATCCCTACGACGCCCTCAATAGCCGCGCTCTGAAAGCGCTGCCCTGGCTCGATTCGCGGTGGCCGCGCATCGCGCTGACTCAGGCTCTGAAGCGCAGTCCGATCAACATCCGTTCGTTGGCGCTGGTTCCGAAAACGCAAAACCCCAAGGCGCTGGCCCTGTTTCTTTCCGGACTCTTGCGGCTGGAGCGGGCGGGAATCGGAGACCCGGCGCCGCACATCGAGACCATGATCGAGCGGCTTGCGGCTCTGCGCTCGCCGGGGGAAGATGACTGGTGCTGGGGCTACAGCTTTCCCTGGCAAACGCGCACCATCGTGGTTCCGGCCGGGTCGGCGAATCTGGTATGCACCACCTTCGTCGCCGGATCCTTGCTCGATGCCTACGAACAACGCGCCGACGCGCGCTGCCTCGAAATGGCCGCCGGCGCCGCCGACTATATCCTCAACCAGCTGTACTGGACGGGCAGCGGCGATCTCGCCGGTTTCAGTTATCCTCAGCCCGGGGTTCAGGGCCAGGTGCATAACTCGAATCTGCTGGCGGCCGCTTTACTGTGCCGCGTGGCCCGGCTGACGGGAGAAGGGAAGTATCTCGACCCGGCGCTGCGGGTCGCGCGCTACTCCGCCGGCATGCAGCGCGAAGACGGCTCCTGGCCATACGGGGAATCGCCCACCCAGCAATGGATCGACAACTTTCACACCGGTTTCAATCTCGGAGCCCTGCGATCCCTCGGACGCTATACCGGCAGCAGCGAATTCGAGCCGCGCGTGCGCCGCGGATTCGATTTCTATAAGAAGCACTTTTTCCTTCCGGATGGTTCGGTGCGCTATTTTCACAACCGCACATACCCGATCGATGCGCATTGCCTCGCGCAAAGCATTCTCACGCCGCTGGAGTTGGCCGATCTCGACCCTGGCAACCCGGCCCTGTCCGAAGCAGTCTACCGCTGGGCGATGAAACATATGTGGGATGCGCGCGGCTTCTTCTACTATCGCCGCCTGCGTCTGTGTACGATCCGCACGCCCTACATGCGCTGGACCGAAGCCTGGATGTTTCTGGCGCTGTCCACCCTGTCCGCCGCGCTGGCGGAAAAGCGAATCCCGGCGGCTTTGCTTTCATCCGAAGCCGCGCAGGAAACCATCCCCTGCGACCACCATTGATTCCCATGCCCACTCTTCCCGCTTACGTTCTGATTACGCCGGCGCGCAACGAAGCCCAATTCATCGAGCTGACTCTGCAATCCGTGGTCGCGCAGACGGCGCTTCCGCTGCGCTGGGTCATCGTCAGTGATGGCTCGACCGACGGCACCGATGAAATCGTCAGCCGCTACGCCGCCCAGCATCCCTGGATCGAGCTGGTGCGCCAGCCGCCGCGGGCCGAGCGGCACTTCGCCGGCAAGGTGATGGCGTTCAACGCCGGCTACGCCCGCCTGCGGGATCTGAACTATCAGGTCATCGGCAGCTTGGACGGCGACACCTCCTTCGATTCCGGCTATTTTGCCTTTCTCCTGGAAAAACTCGCGGCTGACTCCGGGCTTGGTCTGGTTGGCACTCCCTTCCAGGAAGTGAGCAACGGTCAGACCTACGACTACCGCTTTGTCAGCATCGAGCACGTCTCCGGCGCGTGCCAGGTCTTCCGTCGCGAGTGTTTTGAAGAAATCGGCGGGTACGTCCCGGTCAAGGGCGGTGGCATCGATCACATTGCCGTGATCACCGCCAGAATGAAGGGCTGGAAGACGCGCACCTACACCGACAAACTGTGCCAGCATCATCGCGCCATGGGCACGGCGCAACGGGGCACGCTGATGGCAAGCTTCCGCACCGGGGCCCGCGACTATGCGCTCGGCGGCCATCCGCTCTGGGAAATTTTCCGCACGTTCTACCAGATGACTCGTAAACCCTTTCTCCTCGCCGGCGCCATGCTGGGCGCAGGCTACGCCTGGGCGATGATCCGCCGCGAAGAACGTCCGGTCTCTCCCGAACTGGTGGCGTTTCGCCGCCGCGAACAGATGCAGCGGTTGCGCCGGTTTTTCACCGGCAACCGGGTTTCGGCGAAACCGCGCGCTGCCACCTCGGCCTAGAATGCCACCCACACCATGACCCTGAAAGTAGTTCATCGCGGAACCCGCGCGCCGTCCGAACCCGCGCGCCCTCCCGCGAATGCAGAGAATGACCCGGTGCCGCACTTCGAGGAAGCCGACCGGAAAACTCCCGGCTCCGGTCTGCTGATCCTCAATGCCGACGATTGGGGCCGCGACCGCGAGACCACCGACAGTATTCTGGAGTGCGTTCGCCTCGGCGCCGTATCCTCGGCGAGTGCCATGCTTTTCATGGAGGACTCCGAGCGTGCCGCGGCCCTGGCCCGCGAATCCCGTGTCGATACCGGGGTTCACCTCAATCTGACCACGCCGTTTACGGCCTCGCTCTGCCCCCAGCCCTTGCGTGCGCGGCAGGAAAAAGTCGTCCGTTTTCTACGCCGCCATCCCCTGGCGCGGGTGATTTATCATCCCGGCCTGGCACGTCACTTTGAGTACGTGGTCGCGGCGCAACTGGAGGAGTACCACCGGCTTTACGGCGCCCCTCCCGCACGTGTGGACGGGCATCACCACATGCACCTCTGTGCCAATGTTCTGCTCGGCGGTTTGTTGCCTCCAGACACCATCGCGCGGCGGAATTTTTCCTTCCAGCCCGGCGAAAAGAGCTGGGGCAACCGCCTCTACCGGCGGACTCTCGATCGCCTGCTGGCGCGGCGCCATCGCCTCACCGACTTTTTCTTTTCGCTGCCGCCGCTGCAACCGGAAGCGCGCCTGCAGCAGATTTTTTCCCTGGCCCGCCGGTTCACCGTGGAAGTCGAAACCCATCCGGTGAACCCGCAGGAGCGCGCCTTCCTTGCCGGAGGAGAACTCTTTCGCTGCAGCGGAGGCGTTCCGGTTGCTCCGCGCTATGCCTTGCCCTAGGCCGCCGCACCCGCGAGACCCTATCCGCATGCAACCCGCACCTGCCGAAACTCGACTGCCGCACATCAGCGTCTGCGTTTGTACCTACAAGCGTCCTGACCTCTTGCAGCGGCTGCTGGCCCGGCTGGGAGTTCAGAAAACCGCAGACCGGTTCACCTATTCGATTGTGGTGGTGGATAACGATCAGTCCGGCTCCGCCCGGCAAACGGGCGATGCCTTCGCGTCTCAATCGGCGATTGCTCTCCGCTACTGCATCGAGCCGCGGCAGAATATTTCCCTGGCCCGCAATAAGGCCGTCGAGAACGCCGCCGGGGATTTCATTGCTTTCATCGATGACGACGAAATTCCTTCCGAGGTTTGGTTGCTTACCCTGTTCGACGCCTGCCGCCATTACAACGTCGATGGCGTGCTCGGGCCGGTGCTGCCGCAGTTCGATTCCGCGCCCCCGGCCTGGATTGTGAAGGGAAAATTTTATCAGCGCCCCAGCTACCCCACCGGTTTCGTGATCGATTGGCCGAAGGGACGCACCGGCAACGTGCTGCTCAAGAAACAGGTCTTCGCCGCGGAGCCGGTCCCTTTCCGTCCCGAATTCCTGACCGGGGAAGATCAGGATTTTTTCCGCCGTGCCATCGCCCGCGGGTATGTCTTCGTCTGGTGCGAGGAGGCGATGGCGCATGAAGTGGTGCCCGCCATCCGCTGGAAGCGTTCTTTCATGCTGAAGCGGGCTCTTTTGCGCGGCGCGACCAGCGTGGTGCATCCCACGTTCGGCATCTCGGAGGTGGCCAAATCGCTGCTGGCGGTTCCCGCCTACACCCTGATGCTGCCGTTTGCCCTGCTGTTGGGGCAGCATCGTTTTGTGCCGCTCACCGTCAAGCTGTTCGACCACTTGGGGCGGCTGCTCGCTCTGGTGGGCATACGGCCGGTGAAACAGGCCTACGTTACCGAATAAATCATGCAATCCACCGATCACAGGAACTTCATCATTGCCCCGGACGACCCGATTCTGATCACCGGCGCCACCGGGTTTATCGGACCGCGGGTTGTGGCCGGTCTGCTGGCTCTGGGTTTTCGCAATCTGCGCTGCATGGCGCGCCGGTCCGGCCGGTCCGGCCGTCTGGAAGAGCTGGCCCAGAGCTACCCGGACGCGAGGATCACGATCGTCCCGGGAAACCTGCAGTCCCGCGAAGACTGCGTGCTTGCCGCCAGGGACGCGGCCCTGGTGCTCCATCTCGCCGCCGGTCGGGGCGAAAAGTCGTTTCCCGATGCATTTCTGAACTCCGTGGTTACCACGCGCAATCTGCTCGAGGCTTGCGCCGGGCAGGGAACCCTCCGCCGTTTTGTGAATGTCAGTTCTTTCACCGTGTACGATCCGAAGCTGAAATCCTGGGGAAAACCGCTCGACGAAAGCTGCCCCATCGAAACCCATCCCGAGCTGCGCGGCGAAGCCTACGGATTCGCCAAAGTCCGGCAGGACGAAATCGTCGCCGAGTACGGCGAGAAGTTCCACCTTCCCTACGTCATCGTCCGGCCCGGCTATGTCTTCGGTCCCGGCAATCAGGGCATCACCGGCCGCGTCGGCCTGGGCACGTTCGGCATCTTCCTGCATCTCGGCGGATCCAATCGCATCCCGTTTACCTACGTTGAGAATTGCGCCGACGCGATTGTCCTCGCCGGCCTGGTGCCCGGCATCGATGGCGAGTCCTTCAACGTGGTGGATGACAACCTGCCGTCCAGCCGCCAGTTTCTTCGTTTGTACAAGAAAAACGTCCGCCGTTTCCCCTCCGTATATGTTCCCCATGCCGTCAGCTACGCGCTCTGTTATTTGTGGGAACGGTATTCCAGCTGGTCGCAGGAGCAACTGCCCCCGGTCTTCAACCGGAAGAAGTGGTACTCCTACTGGAAGCGGACGGGGTACAGTAACCAGAAATTGAAGACCCGCACCGGCTGGATGCCCCGGGTCCCCATGCGCGAAGGACTGCGTATGTTCTTCGAAAGCCTAAAAAACGGAGGCCAGCGTGCTTAAGGTTGGCATTGTCGGGTGCGGCCGCATTGCCGACTCCCACCTCTCCCAGATCCAGCGCATCAAGGGCTGCGAGGTGGTTGGCGTGTGCGACCGGGAACCGCTCATGGCCCGGCAGCTCTACGAACGCTATCCCATCCAGCATTATTTCAGCGACCTGGCGGCGTTGCTCGATCAGACCTCTCCCGATGTG
>Ga0335085_10011422_pt1 | contig 13183 bp, 17 predicted proteins | sample Lox_Sample_45_FD_206712 | JGI IMG/M metagenome (GOLD analysis project Ga0335085, IMG submission 206712) | Soil microbial communities from Loxahatchee National Wildlife Refuge, Florida, United States - Lox_Sample_4.5 | ecosystem: Environmental > Terrestrial > Soil > Wetlands | place: USA...
AATTCATTTGTCTCAAGGCCGTAGCATCGTCCGGATGAATAGCGGGCGTTGATCTGCACAGGCTTGCAGATGGGCAGGTGGTGGGTATCTAATTAGTCACTGAAATCGGTTTCGGGGCCATGAAGACGAGCAGGGTGAGGCGTCCCGCCCCCTCGTTTTGCACCCCATGCTCAAAGCCGGCCGGTGCCAACACGCCCATCTGAGTTGTGAGGCGGGCCTCTTCACCGCCGACACTAAATGTTCCTTCTCCCTCTAAGACGATATAGACCTTGTCTGAATCGTGATGGAGATGAGGCTTCTGATGCTGGCCGGGCTCCAGACAGTATAGATCGCACATCAGCCGCTCGGTTTGAAACAGGACGTTCTTCTTCAGCTTCTCTTGGGAGAAGATTTTCATTTCTTTCAGGTTCACGACCGTCATTCAGCATCTCCCTTGTTAGATCAACATCGAGTTCTTAAATAAAAAAAACTTGGAAAAAAACTCTCCCGCGACTACCATCAGCATTGCAATATACAGAAGACCGGTAGCCGACTGAGTGGACCGAATTCTAACCGTCTCAAGAATCATGACCGCCAAGATCAAAGGGCCGATGATTCCAACCGCCAGACGTACCCAGAGGAAAAGCCCATCGAAGCTTTGAAGGAAAAGCGCAGAACGGACTAAATCGGTCCTCATGCCGCTGAGGATGCTGAACATCGTGAGACTCCCTTGAAACAAGAGGCTGACCAAAAAAAGGATCGAGAACTGCATCAGGAACCTGGTGGGCAGTGCCGGGATATTGAGATAAGAATGCCCCAGGATCATCCCATCCACCACCGAGCCTAAGAGCAGGCTGGAAATCAGAAAGCTCAGCGGCATGAGGATTTCCTTCCATTGAACTGCCAGGTGAGCTTGTAACGCCATCGAAGGCAGCAATAGCGCCCCGAGACCGATCAGGGCGGTCAGAATCAAGAGGATGCGGCGAAAGAGCGCAGCGTTTGTCCAGGTGAGAAGATGATAGATGAAAAGGCTGAACGCAAACAGAATCGAAAGGCTTGCCTTTTGAAATGAGAAATCCGGCAGGAGGACGAGTCCGAGACTCAAGATAGCCAAGAAGAGGAAGCTGTTGAACCGGAAAAAACCCACACCGATGACCGCCTCCGACAAGATCGGCAACAAGACCGTTCCTCCGATTGCAATCTGGATCAGAACAAGCGCGGTGACATCCGTCAGGTATCCCATGGACTGTCAGTAGTCCTTATCAAGCCGATAAAAAACACAGGCACGGAGCTTTCTCCCCGTGCCTGTGTTTCATATAAACACCAGTGTTATTCTATAGGGGTAGAGTTTCTAGGCCGGCCGCAAGTTAAGTCGCTTAGGTGCTAAAGGAGCTGCCGCAACCACAACTGGACTTTGCGTTGGGGTTTTTAATCGCGAAGCCGGCGCCCTGCAGACCATCGATATAGTCGATCTCCACTCCCTGTAGCACAGGGAGCGAGTGCGGATCCAGAAACAACTTCACGCCGCTCGACTCGATCACGGTGTCCTCCTCTCGGGCCTGCTCCTCTATAGACATACCGTACTGAAAACCATGACATCCCCCCCCCGAAACAAAGACCCGTAAGCCGCCCGTGGCCGGTTTCTGTTCCGCTTCCAAAAGGCTCTGAACCTTTTTACCAGCCTGTTCTGTCAATGTGATCATTACAATCCTCCTCCTTTTACATAAGCAATTAAACGATTTTGTTTCATCATTCCGTGTCTGTCTTTATTTCCCTCACGTCCTGGATCGTCTCTTCAGCCGGAACCCTCACAACGACATCCCCGTGTACCTTGGCCTGACATGCCAACCGATACGGAGGGGTGAGTGCTGCTACATCCAGCATGTTTTCCTCGTCGAATTCGATCTCAGAGAGATTTCCCATGCCGTTTTCGATCACCACGCGACAGGTGCTGCAGTTGGCAAAGCCACCGCAGTCGTGCCTGAGTTCATACCCGAACTGTTCCGCAACCTCCAGGAGATTGGTTCCGTCTGCAACTTCGCCGCTTTTCCCAATGGGTTGGAGGGTGACCTTTGGCATACATTTCTATGGCATTAGAATAGCATGGCTCAGGGGCATCTGTCAATGTGAAGATAGATTATTGTCATCGATCTTCGTACTAGAATTCTAGGGCAAACAGTGCTACGATACCGAAAAAATCTGAGACTCTAAATGTGATGAATAAAAAAGAACGGGCCTACTTTCGACAGCAGTTGTTGAAAAAGCTACGCGACTCCTTTGTCTACAGCGAAGAGCCGACCTTTACACTTTCCTCCGGCCGAAAGAGCCATTTCTATATAGACTGCAAAAAGGTGACCTTGGATGCGGAGGGGGCCTTCCTGGTGGGCCAATTGATTCTTGATGCTATCCGGGACTTGGAGGTAGACGCCATCGGCGGTATGACGCTAGGAGCGGACCCTATTGTGACCGCTGTTTCGGTCTTAAGCTATGGCGGAGACCGGCAAATCCCGGCCTTTATCGTCCGCAAGGAGCCCAAGCCTCATGGCACTTCCGCCTATATTGAAGGCAACATCTCACGTGAGGCACGTGTGGTCGTGGTGGACGATGTTCTCACAGGCGGGAGATCTACCGAGCGAACGATCAAAATTTTAGAAGAGGCCGGTTGTAAGGTGCTCAAGGTCATTGCCCTAGTGGACCGGAAAGAGGGCGGTCGCGAACGACTGGAGGCGCTCGGTCACACGGTCGAGAGCCTGTTTACGGTGGAAGACCTGCTGAAAACCTAAGCCGTAACGATTCTGTTCTATCGACGCGTTGTAATTTTGGGTGATTGCAGCTATAATGAATTACAAAATATTGTCCGAGGAAAGACTCATGGCCGCCAAAAAGCCGGAAAAAGAAAAAGGACCTAAAAAACCAGAAGAAGCCAAAAAAGAAAAGAAGCCCACCCCCTTGACCATCATTCAGGTTCCGAACGACAAAGAGGAACTGGAATCCGAGATGCAGGACCTTTTTAATGAAGACAAAGTCGAGCATATTCAGGGGAATATCGAGCCTGAGGCGGATTAGTTAGTCTTAATCGGGTTAGTCTTTAATATCTTTGCCAACCTCTCCACATCTTTCTCTTCCGTCCAAACATAGGCCGCGAACTTGCCACCCAGAGCTATCGCGTCCACGGCGTGGAGGTTGATTCCTTCCTGGGCGACGCGGTCCAAGGTGTCCGACAGCGCGCCCAAGCGGTCTTCTCCAATCAGATGAAAACAGGAGCCTTCCTTCACTGTCCATCCTGTAGCTAGGGCCGCCTTCTTGAATTTGTCCGGGTCTTTCGGTATCGCAATGATCTCTGCTCTCCCCTGACCCTTCGCAAATCCCCAGACGCCGGCCATGTCTACATTGGCCTCCATCATCAGCTTTGCAAAACGGGCCAATTCACCCGGCTTGTCCTGTGTTCCGATTGAGAAGTACTTCACTCGCTTGATATCCATGGCAAACCTCCTGGATAAGGGTTTGTATTGATGAGAGCGGTAAAAGCAGGCCTGATTGTAGGGCGTTTTATGAGAGTTGTCAATGGCCGACGTCGACGATCTGCTGAAATCCGGAGATCAGGCCGAGAAAAGCCAGTACGCCGCCGATGATCGAAAAGAGAAAACCGATTCCACCCAGCAGAAACCACCGACGAACCACCCGGTACTCTTTCTTGTCGAGATAAACATGGTACTGCTGCGGCGAGACCCACCACCACGGAGGAAGCCTGCCTCTTGGCCCCAGAATTTGGTAGAGGCGCAGGTGATAGTAAAGACCGGTCGGTATTCCTTCGATTATCCCCAACACCAAAAACCAGAGGCCGGTTTTGGTGAAGAAAACGGATGGGATCAGGTGATTCAGGGATCCGAGAATCAACAGGAGAGAAATGCCGAGAATGACAAGAGAGATCTCCAGCATGAGCCCTAAAGATTGGAGATCATTTTAAACCGGACGATACCGTGTGTCAAATACAGTGTGATGGGCGATGGAGTTGCTTTTTATCTGTACTGGTTTTAGAATAAAGGCTCTATTTGGAGCCCGGTGTGAGTTTTTGCGAGCATCTTAAAAAGGTCACCCAACCCATCTGGGATGCCCAATTCCTGCACCCGTTCGTGCAAGGCCTGGGAGACGGCACCCTGCCGCAGTCAAAGTTTAAATTCTACATACTTCAAGATGCTCTCTTTCTGTTTGAGCTTGCCCGTGTGTTCGCGGGCGCCGCACGGAAAACATTGGATACCGAGACGATGGCCCATTTTACAAAGCTGGCCTCGGACACGATTGCCGTTGAACGGGCACTCCATCAAGATTATGGCAAAGCCTGGGGCATGACCGAAACGGAGATGGCTGCCGTCCCGATGGCGCCGACGAATTATGCCTACACGCGTCACCTCTTACACGTGGCCGAAACCGGAAGCCAGGGGGAGATCACAGCGGCAAGTCTCCCCTGCGCATGGATCTATTGCGAAGTCGGATCCCACCTGCTCGGGAAAGGCGCTCCGCCCGATCACCACCCTTACAAGAACTGGCTCGGCCTCTACGCTTCGCCGGAATTTGCGGAGGTGGCCCGTTGGATGCGCGAAAAGGTAAACGCATGGGCGAAAAATGCCGGTGACGAAGAAAGGCAGCGGATGGCATCGCACTTTGTCATCGGCACACGGTATGAATACATGTTCTGGGAGATGGCCTGGAGGGAGGAGAAATGGCCTATCTGAAGCAGGCGCTGACAATTGCCACCTCCGACTCCGGGGGAGGAGCGGGGATTCAGGCGGACATCAAGGCCATCCAGGCCAACGGCGTCTTTGCACTGTCCGTCCTGGTTGCCCTGACGGCGCAGAACACAAAGACCGTCACGATGGTCCATCCCCTACCGCGCGATATTATCGAAGCTCAGATCGATGCGGTCTTCGACGACTTTGAAATCGGCGGTGTAAAAACCGGAATGCTGTTTTCGGCCGAGATCGTAAAAATCGTCTCGGACAAACTTCGTACTCTTAACGTGAGAAATCTTGTGGTCGATCCGGTCATGATCTCAAAAAGCGGCTGCGTCCTTCTCAAACCGGATGCAATCGAGCAGGTCAAGCGGGATCTTCTTCCCCTGGCGACCGTGGTGACGCCGAACATCCATGAAGCACAACGGCTGGCGGAGATGGCCATCATGACGACAGGCGATGTCCAGGAGGCGGCCCGCCGGATCCATCGGTTCGGCTGCCAAACGGTGCTGATCAAAGGCGGCCATTTTGCGGCCGCTCCCGCCACCGACCTTCTCTATGACGGCAAGACGTTCAACGCTGTCCCGGGTGAGTTCATCGAGACCCAGAACACTCACGGCACCGGTTGCACGTATTCGGCCGCGATTGCGGCTCATTTGGCCCTGGGAGAAGATCTGATTTCGGCGGTCAGGGCGGCGAAGGTCTACATTACCGAGGCGATCCGGCATTCGCTTTCCATCGGCCACGGTCAAGGACCCACGAATCATTTCTATTTTCTTTCAGCCGATAGATAAAAACTGACTCTCGCTCATGCGACTTTTTTTTGGATGCCTTCTTGTTCTGCTCATCACAACATCTCCGACTGCCGGAGCTCAGCCGGGTGGCATCGCAGGCGTTGTCAACCTGGATGACGCTGCAGGCGTACAGGCCGCAACCATTAAGCTGAAACAGGAGGGCAAGCTTTTAAGAGAGGTTCAGGTCCAGAGCGGCCAGGATTTTAAGATTCAGGGCTTACCAGAGGGAAAGTATCGTCTGGTGGTGGAAGCGAGGCTCCACACGACCTTCGTAGAAGAAGGGATAGCGCTTGAGCCGGGAAAGATCATTGAGAGAAAAATCCAGATGCGCGCGGCGCCGTTTGTGATCCAAGACGGTCCGGCCACAAAGACGATCCTCTGCAGCGCCTGTCACAAGACAATCTACATGGAGATGATTCGCGGCGTGGGAACGGAGTTCTTCAACAGCCCTTGGCCGGATGCGGAAGGGAATCTCTTGCAGATCCCGGGTGGACAAGATTACTACGCTAACAGCGCTCCGGAACGTCTGGCCTTTGTCAGCCCGATCACGGTCGCCACGATCGCCAAACAGCCAAGAGAGCAGCAGGATGCCTGCCGCACCTGCCATGCCCCGACCCTCATTCTTATCGACGGAAAGATTCAGCCGCCCGGTCTTCGGGAAAAAAACCGGGAGGATGGAGTGACCTGCGCGGACTGCCATCTGGATAACAATGGAAGCATTCATGGGAAATACGATCTGAGCGCGCCGCATCCTACGGTTCAGGACGACCGGTATACGCCGGTAAGATCCGCCGAGCTCTGCGTCGCCTGCCATCAGGCGGACCGAATGGCGCCCAACCAGCAGACCGTCTCTGAATGGAAACGGGATTTTGCTCCACGGGATTCCCGCACCTGTCAGGACTGCCACATGCCGCAGGTGACGCGGCTTCTGTCTGAGATCTTCTCCGACAGGCCGCAACGTCGGATCGGAAGGCATCTGTTCCCAGGCGGCCATGCCCAGCCGATGCTCCGACAGGCAGCGGCGCTTGCGATTCAAAATGACAATTCAAATCCGCGGCTTCTCAAAATGACCGTTTCGAATACCGGCGCCGGCCATTCCATTCCGTCCGGGCATGGTCCGAGGGCGATCATCGTGAAACTCATCCTACGGGATTCAAACGGTCTGGAGGTCACTCTGCCGAAATATCCTGATAACACGATTGCCGTCTATACGGTGAACCCTGGTCTGGGCAAGCCCTCGCCATTTATTCAGCCTGCCATCCGGGCGGGTGAGATCAAGGAACTTGCGGTTTCGCTGGATGGCCTGGTGAGGGGGCGCTATCAAGTACAGGTCGAGCTTCGGTACGATCTAGATCGAACCGTGGCTTGGAATGATAACGACCTCCCGCTTATGGCGAAAGGGATGACGTCCGTCAATCTTCCGTAGGAAGATCAGGTCCGCCCCTGCCGTAGAGTAAACGGCGGTTGACATCCCCCAAGAAATTCTCGATAATGTCACTACTAGCAAGGAGGAGTCGTCATGGAGAAATATCATCAATATCAGACAACGGCAGGAGAAGTGAACGTCGAGGACGATCCCAAGGCGCGTGATCTATTGCGGCGGGCCTCTGAGAGGACCTATCGCTGGCCCCAGGGTTTTGCGGGGTTTGAGGCGGGTCTTGTGCTAAGCCATCAGGGTCGGACCGTCAAGGGAACCGTCCGTGTCATGCTAGGGAAGGATGTAGTGGTCACGCTGCCGGATGAGGATCTGAAACAGTGGGCGCAGGGACAGATCGGCATGATGGCGGTACATCGCGGTCCCCGTCCGTTTGAGGCTGCGGATGGCCGCCACAAACTCACGTTAGGCGAAGAAGACCATCACCCCTTCGGCCGACTTGTCTTTATTCATGGTGACGGCATGAATTCCCGTTACCGGATAAAAGAGGACCGCATCCAGCAAATCCAGCGGACCACACCGCATGTCAAGTTCACGATCAACGTTGAAGAGAGCCTTACGACAAAAGACGCCAAATTTCTCACCAACCGGTACTCGGTTTACTATTTCTCACCAGAGGGCCAGCTTCGTCAAGCAGAGACCTACTGGGATACGCCGGCCCTGGTAGGCGAGCTCTATCTTCCCGGGCAGCGGCGCGTGAGCTTTTCCGAGAACGGCGAGGTGGTCACACGGACGATCCTCTTTCAGGGACATCATCTTCTGTGAAATCGGATCGGCCCGTTGAACAGCGTTTCTTGAAGGCCTGCCGGCGCGAGCCGGTGGACTGCACACCGGTCTGGTTTATGCGCCAGGCTGGCCGCTACATGGAGGAGTTCCGGACGATCCGTCAGAAGCATTCCCTCCTTGAGGTGGCGAAAAATCCGGAGCTGGCGGTTCAAGTAACCCTTCAGCCGATTAAGAAACTAAACTTGGATGCCGCGATCATCTTTGCCGATATCCTTCTGCCGCTTGAGCCGATGGGTCTACGGCTCGAATTCGCAAAGGGCGAGGGGCCGGTCATCCATAACCCAGTCCGGAGTAAGGCGGATGTGGAGGCGCTTCGCGTCATTGATGCCGAAGAAGAGTTGTCGTTCGTAGCCCAGTCCATTCGAATGGTGCGGGCCGAGCTGAACGGCAAAGTTCCACTGATCGGGTTTGCCGGCGCTCCGTTTACGCTGGCCAGCTATCTGGTCGAGGGCGGCCATTCGAAGAATCACATCCTGGTCAAGAAGATGATGTATCACGAGCCGAAGGTCTGGGCGATACTCATGGACAAGCTGGCCCGCGTTGTGGCCGATTATCTCAAATCCCAGATCAAGGCAGGGGCGCAAGCAGTCCAGCTCTTTGACAGTTGGGTGGGCTGCCTGAGTCCCGGCGACTATCAGGAGTATGTCCTGCCTTACTCCCATCGAGTAATTAAAGCGCTGTCAGGCCAGGGCGTACCGATCATCCATTTTGGTACCGATACCGCCATGTTGCTTGAGCTCATGCGTGAGGCGGGCGGAGATGTGATCGGTCTGGACTGGCGGGTGAATCTCGATGAGGCCTGGCGGCGAATCGGCTATGACGTGGCGGTGCAAGGAAACCTGGATCCGGTGGTGCTGTTCGCCCCAATTCCGGAGATCGAGAAACGGGTGAAAGATATCCTAAAGCGTGTCGCAAACCGTCCGGGCCATATCTTTAACCTCGGCCACGGCATCCTACCTGAGACGCCCGTGGAAAATGTCAAGGCCGTAATCGAAATGGTACATGAATACAGTAAGCGATAAACAACAATGAAAAGCAGGCTCAATCCATACATCCTGATATTGATGATGCTTCTGTATTCCTCTGGATGCGCCACTGTTCCTGTAGAAGGCACCTTAAGAGAATCGGCAGCGAAAGGCGACACCGCCGCCGTGAAGGCCTTGCTGGCCCAGGGCGCCGCCGTGAATGCCACGGCGAAAAACGGCGATACTTCCTTGATGGTAGCGGCCCAGAACGGCCACGCTGAGATTGTAAAAGTCTTGTTGGCTCGCAAGGCGGAGGTCAATGCAAAAGATGAGAAAGGCGTAACCGCCTTGATGCTGGCGGCTGTCAACGGCCACACCGAGATAGTAAAGTCTTTGTTAGCGGCCGGAGCGGATGTCAACGCAAAAAATGAAGAGGGTAATACTGCATTGATGCTCGCGGCATTCAAAGGGAAAATTGATGTCGTGAAAGTCTTGCTGGCCGAGGGCGCAGACGTAAATATTAAGGGGAAAGCGGGCAATGCCTTAATTGCTGCAGCCCAGAATGGCTATGGCGATATTGTGAAAATTCTGTTGGCTGCCAAGGTTGACGTGAATGCAAAAAATGAGAAAGGTTCAACCGCCTTAATGTGGATAGCTGGCTTCGGCCAAACGGATCTTGTGAAGTCCTTATTGGCCAGTGGGGCGGAGGTCAATGCAAAAGATGAGAAAGGTGTAACACCCTTGTTCTGGGCGGCAGCTTACAACCACGCGGATACTGCGAAAGTATTGTTGGATGCGGGGGCGGAGGTCAATGCGAAAAATGACGAGGGTCTTACTGCATTGATCGTTGCAGCCAAAAACGGGGATGCTGACACTGTGAAAGTCTTGTTAGCAGCAAGAGCTAATGTGAACGAGAAAATAAACGCACAAGGTGTCAAGCGCTATGCTGGTTATAGTGCTCTGAAGTTTGCAACCGAGAAAAACTACACCGAAATAGTTAAGCTGCTAAAGAATGCAGGCGCTGTAGAATAGGTGTGTGTCCAGCCCGTCCTCTGACCAAAATTTATGCAATCGGCCACTCGACTCATCCGCTCGATGATTTTAACACGTTAATAAAAAGCCATGGAATTCGGATCGTCGCCGATGTGCGAACCGTGCCGCGCTCGCGGCATGTTCCCCAGTTCAATCAAGATTCGTTTCAAGCCGCTCTTAAAGCTCAGGGATTGGGCTACCGTCACTTTAAACAGCTCGGAGGACTCCGAAAACCCCGTCGCGACTCTACCAATCTTGGATGGAAGAATTCCAGTTTTCGTGGATTTGCGGACTACATGCAGACTGAGGAGTTTGAGGCTCGGATTGATGAACTGATCAATTTGGCAGAGACCGAAGGGCCGGCCGTGATCATGTGCGCCGAAGCCCTGCCATGGCGATGCCATCGCTCGCTGATTGCGGATGCCCTGGTGGCGCGGGGTCATGAGGTACTACAGTTAGACAGCCGAGGCCACGCCAAGCTCCATACGCTTACCTCGTTTGCTTATGTGCAGAATGATAAGGTCACCTATCCTGGCGTTATCTGATTTAGACGGCAGATCGATTCTCACCGCTTCGCCTCACTGTCCAAAATCCCTCTCGATATTCAAAGATCCCACGATTGATTTTTCAAGAGTTTTGGAATACTCTTGTGTATGCTCAAAAAGTAATTTGGGGAGAGTGCAATCAGTCTCATTCAATGAAAGGAGTAAGAAGATGTTTCGATTCTTATTGTCATTTGTTCTTGTGCTCGTTGCTATTCCATCTCTGGCTGCAGATTTTAGTTTAACCAGCCCTGTTCTGAAAGAAAACGGGAAGATCGGTAACGAACAGGTGTACTCTGGTTTTGGTTGCACAGGAGGCAATGTATCTCCGGAACTCCTATGGCAAAATGCACCCCATGAAACAAAAAGTTTCGCACTGACTGTATATGATCCCGATGCGCCTACGGGAAGCGGCTGGTGGCACTGGATCATTTTCAACATCCCTTCTTTGGTGAACAAACTCCCCGCCAACGCCGGAAACCGGGGAAGCGGACTGGCCCCGAAAGGCAGCGTTCAAAGCCAAACCGATTTCGGGCAAGCGGGTTACGGCGGTCCCTGTCCTCCGGTTGGCGATAATCCGCATCGTTATATCTTTACGGTGTTCGCACTGAAAGTGGATCAGTTGCCGCTCAAAGAAGAAGCGAGCGGTGCCATGGTGGGTTTCTATTTGAACCAGAATGCCTTGGCAAAAACAACGCTCACTGCCCGCTACGGTCGTTGAAGACAGTCTTGGGAGACTTCTTTTATAAATAGTAACCCCGATTAAATCTAAATGCCTCGTGTTCTCGATGGGGAAGGAATCAGAGGATGTCGTCTGATCAACCTGCTCAAAAAGATGGGTGTCGCGGAATTGATTTTCTACCGTGGATTCCGTTCGGAATGATCTTTTTGGTTCTGACCGTTTTCACACTGATCCCCGCCTATGGAGGAGACCCAAAATCCGCCTTGGATGAATTGAAAAAGCTTGATATTCCGTTCGGTGCAGATACATTTTTGGACCGGACCAAACTGGGCGACACCGTCGCTGTCGAGTTGTTTTTAAAGGCCGGAATGGATCCCGACACAAAAGAAAAGAGCGGACAGGGCAGATCAGCGTTGATCTGTTCCGTGATTTTCGGACATCTCGACATCACAAAACTTTTGTTGTCTCACGGGGCGGACATCCATGCGAGGGATACGGTTTATCATCTCACCCCCTTTTTGTGGGCGGCCCAGGAGGGAGAATCGGTCACCATGAAAACGCTGGTCCAAGCGGGGGCGGACGTCAACGAACGCGGGGCCAATGGGGAAACAGGCCTGATGCTTGCGTCCGCGAACGGTTACACCGAAACGGTCAAGACGCTGCTCGATCTTGGCGCAGACGTTAACGCAAGGAACAGCTTCGGCCAAACAGCGCTGTTTGAGGCCATCCGTATGTATCGACCAGAGGTCGTAAAGGCTCTGCTGGATCGAGGCGCGGACGTGAAGGTAACGGTAAACGGGGTGACCGCGCTGACCGAGGCAAAAAAAATGGGTCGAAGCGATCTTGTGCATCTGCTCAAGAATGCGGGAGCGGATGAATAAAAGGGGTGCGATCTTAAATATTCTGTCTTCTACGGGCCGGCTGATCTGGATGTTCTCGTGGCGCGGGGATGAAAGGGTTCATTTTTTGTAATAAGTACTCACTTAAGCCATTCATCGGGCATCATCTGCAAAAACCAAATCTCTTGTAACACCTTCTACTAAACGCATTCTGATCAAAAATAAGATTAACTACTATTCTTAGAAATGATCAGCCCTGCCCGTAGCATAAATTCTTAGATATGTGGAAGAAATTATGCTCCATGAGCCGACACGGTGGGAGCTTAAATGAATGAGACATTCGATAAATTGAAGCTTGAGAAGCAGCCTGATGAGTCAGCGATGGAAAGGTCAGGCGTCCCCTCATTATATGTTCCTTCGAAAGGACAGGCTTTCTTAAGGTGTAAATATAATTAGGGATTCGTCCTTATCGGTCGTGTCGGTTATACGTGCCAGCGAATCGGCTATACCTGTATTAACAAAGAAGACATCTTTATTATGTGATCCAGTGTTAGTGACACCATTGCCGAGCAGATTATCTCCATCCTCAGGGGTGAAAAAGAGAGATGAAATATCTGTTGGAACAGTCCCCAGCGTGGCTACAAGCGTATTGGTTGCCGCATTAAAGCTCTTGAGCGTGCTATTCGCAACACTGGTTCCGGTCATTCCCTCCGCTAGGATAATTCGCGACGCCACATTCGCATTGCTAAGCGTGAGTGTTGTGCTAAGGGAGATCCCTACCCAAGAAGCGTTGGCTATGGAGGATTCGATTGTCCCATCTTCTCGCACAACCTTTGCCGTCTCATCAACGCTATAATACACGCGCACCCCTGCAGCCCAAAGCGGAATGGCCCCGGCTGAGGTGTCCAAGTCGAATGGTGTCCCTCCAGTCTTAGCCACCGCCTTTAGCCCGCCTGGTCCCAGTGAAAATGAAAATGTATCATAGACCACGTCGTTATCGGTGAGTAAGAATTGTCCTATGCTGTCGGTCTCGGATACAAGCAAGCTGGCAGAGGTGTTTCCATTTAATGGTACCTTATAAATTGAATTCCCATCATTAAAGTAGCCATTAACCCCGTCCTGTTTTATGTTATTAGAGCCGCAAGTAACACCACAACTGAATGTGTGTAACGAGCTTGATAGAGTATGTGTACTGACGTGGTAAAGATACAACTGATCATCCACCTGTAGGAAGAATGTGTCCAGGGTGGTACCCCATCCGTTAAAATTAACAGAGTTTGTGAAAGTGGTGACAGTTACCGGATTGCTAAAATTGGCATCATACCGATTCAAATTCGTGCCGTCTTCTGCAAGCCAGCCGATGATCGCACCCGTGGTGGCATTATGGAGCGTTGCCACC
>Ga0335085_10011423_pt1 | contig 13182 bp, 9 predicted proteins | sample Lox_Sample_45_FD_206712 | JGI IMG/M metagenome (GOLD analysis project Ga0335085, IMG submission 206712) | Soil microbial communities from Loxahatchee National Wildlife Refuge, Florida, United States - Lox_Sample_4.5 | ecosystem: Environmental > Terrestrial > Soil > Wetlands | place: USA: Florida...
ATATTGAAGCTGCGCCGGCACACGCTGGCCATGGTGGCGAGTGTTGTTGCAGCGGCCGGCGGGCCTGGAGCGATCTTGGGTCTGCCGTTCGGTGTCTGGGCGTTGGTGGTTTTGACTCGTCGTGACGTGCGAGAGGCATTTGCGAACGATCTTCAAGATTTTTCTCGGCCGGGTACAACCGTCCCGCCTACCGAAGCATGGCAAGCACCGAAAGTCGGGTGGGCGTCTGTGGTAGGTCGGCTGCTTGGCATCAACTTCACTTCGCGCCCGGCCTGCCGGTGCGCGAATCTCTCCGCGCTCGGCTTTCTCGGATTTCTCGCGGGTCTTGGTTTTGTGCCAGTGCCCGGTATGTGGCATTGCTTCGGCTTCTCAGGCCTTTTCGGCTTCTTCGGACTGATTGGTCTCGCTATTGTAATGGAAAGGTTCGCCCGCGTGCCACCGGTCGGAATCCGAAATGGTCAGCGTGCAGTTTACTGGCCGAGTGTGCTGCTGCTGTTCTTGGTTCCCCTCGTTGCTGCGGAGTCTGTAGTTGTGTCGGGCTGTTTGATTTTGCTCGAGCGAATTGCAGTGTTGCCCGTTATCGCTGCGTTGTGTGGTGCGGTCGGTGTAACCGCGGGTTTCGTGATTATCAGGCGGTATTTTACCCCTAAAGGCAATTTGAAGTCCCTAGATAGGCCGCCGGCGGTCTCCGAAAACGTGGCGTTCACCAAGCAAGCCGACGACCAGCGGCAGTCGAGCGGTTACTCCGTCGAGCCAGCCAAGGGAAGTTCCGTCTTCCATTCCCGAGCTGCGCAAATCTTTGGCGTGATTTCGGCAGTGGTTATCCCCCTGCTCGTGGCCTCGGGCAGCGCGAAGGCAATGATGATCGGCTCCGGCCTCTTGTTCTTGGTGGGACTGATCTGGGTTCCGCGCAACTGGAGGTATGCATTACTAGTGGGGCTGGCCGCCGTCGGGATCGCGACGTGGGCGGTGATTGCCATCACCAAAGTGACGAGACACTCGGCGCCGGCGACGATTCCTTCTGCGCATTCCGCTGAGGGTATCACGCGCGTGAGCGTGGACGGAGACAAAGTCGTCATCGAAGGCACGGCCACGACCGGCGCGCGGCTGGCGATTTACGCCGACCGGCGCAACAACGGCTGGAGCTGCGGGTTCAGCTACCCCGACCAGTTCACCGCCACACTGGAGCAAGGCTTCACGGGATTGAGCTGCCGGGTGCAGCCAAGACTCGGCAAGCCGGTGCTCACGATGAACGCCGGCAAATCCATCGGCGATTTGAAATTGTCCGAAGGAAAACTCACATTCCGCGCCGGCCAGCCGCGTCGGGAAGCGGACGGCGTCTGGTCCGCGACCATCGGCGAGTTTACCGCAAACTCCGGCAAGAAGACGACCGTGGGCGTCTTGCTGCTGCCGCCGCGAGCGGAAGATTTGTTGCCGTATCAACTCACGCAAGAAGGCTGGCAGCTCTGGCAGGCCGGAAAGATGGCGAAAGCCGCAGAGAAATTCGGTGAAGCCATCCACCTTGCGCCCAGCGACGCGAACGCGTGGAACGGGCTGGGTTGGGCGCAGTTCAACAACGGAGATAGCACATTGGCGGAACAATCCTTCCAGGTGGCGATTGGGATTGAGCCGAACCAACCCGGCGCACTGAACGGCCTCGGCCAGCTTTATCTGTCGCAACGGAAATACGCCGACGCGGAAAAGTTCCTACTCCAAGCCGCACCGCAGGCATCGGCTGCGTGGGTCGGGCTGGCGCGGCTGTATTTGCTGGAAGGAAAATTCGAGCAAGCGGAAACGTGGGCGCGCAAAATAGTGGATTCCGGTCAAGCCGACGAAGTGACGCTTAAGATGCTCGACGCGGCGAGGGAAAGGAACTTGAGCGAAGAGTTGCGGCGAAGAATCGAGCCGCAGCCGGCAAGTCCGGCCAGATGAACCCGATTGCCAGCGACGCACTCGCCGTAGGGAATACGACAATGCTGGTTGAGAAAGCCAACGCCAGAGACAGGAGGTCGAAAATGAGCAAGCTAGCACATGATGATTGGATCAGTTCAACCGTGGCGGTCGCGATCTGCCTGCTGACGGCGGTCGTTGGAGATCGACCCGTAGAGGCGCACTCCGGCATTGGAATCGGCGAGGGCGACTTCGTTGCGTTCTTTGTGGACATCCAGACCGATGAACTTATGATGTGGCTTCATGAGCTTGCCTCCTGATGGTTGGGTTTGCGCCGGCTCGTCCGGCGAACCGTCCTGGCTCTACCCCGTTTCGGCGGGGCCATCCGCGAACACACTGGAGGCAAGCTCTTCCCGTTGGGAGCAAAAAACACACGCTGCGCTCTTCTTCATGCAGCCAATATGTCTAGGCCGAGTGACGATACCGAGTCCTGCGTGCCTGTCGGCTGATCTGAGACACTGCGGAGGGGACGGATGATACAGAGGGCACCGGGGGCGTCGAGCCGCTTTGTCGGTTGGACGGGTCGCAGCACCGTGCTTCATGTCGTGACCTACATGGTCATTGGTGCCGTGTCCTATTGGCTCGTGGCAAAACGTTACTGGACAGGCCCCGAAGCGCTACCATGGCTGCGCGATCCTGAAGGTGCGTTCGTGCAACGATGGTTCCTTCCAGCGCAGATCGTCCGCGGGGCGATCTACGGTATCGCTTTGTTCCCGCTCAGGAACGCCCTCCTCGACATGCGCCGCTCGGGGGGTGCCGTGATTGCGACTCTACTCCTCCTGATCGGCTCGATCGCGGGTATCTCCGGCGATATCGAGACGTGGGTATACTCGACGACTTTTCACCTGGGTCTGTTCATGGCGCACCTTCCTGAAGTCGTCGTGCAGACATTGACTTATGGCTATCTTCTGTTGGCGTGGGAGCGGCGCGTGGATCGGAAGCGCTCCGGTCGTGTGGTGATTGCCCCAGCGCCGCTGGGATGAGCTCGTCGAACGGGGCGGGCGGAAGGAACGGACGTGCTTGGAAGAGCCCGGCCTAACAACGGCATGCAGTCGACGGCCGCTTCGCGGCCGCGGCTGATGCCGGATCGTCCGGTGGCGGTGAGCGAACGACGCGCATCCTCAACGAGTACGGCCGGGATGGCTGGGAGTTGGTCGCGTCATGGTTCACTTGGTTTTACTTCAAGCGCCCTGCTAGCTGAGGATCTCGCCGTGATTCTCACCCAAACGATGACAGGCGCGGATTGGAGTGTCTGGATCGGCTACGAACTCGTGATCGCTGTCATCGTTTTCGCGAAGACGGTGTTCTGGTTCCGGCGCACTGTCCGCGACGTGCGGGCCGCTCTGGTAAGTTGGGTCAACTTACTACTACTACTGGCATTCTTTGCCGCAATCGGCCTGAGCCAATGGCGTGAGACAGGCTGTTTCGCGGCGCTGGTAGCTTTCGGGATCGCGAGCGGCATAATCGTGAGCGCCGCCGTGAACGCGGCTTACGAGCTTGGCTCCGGCAGAGGCCGCCGAGATTGATTATGTCATCGAATCCATTCCCGGTTCTGCCGAGCAACCGAAGTTTGACCATTCTGGCATGGACGGCAACGATTCTCGTAAGCACGTTGCCGGATATCATTTGGATCGAGTTGGCGAAAGGCCGACCGGGGTCGTGGGTGTTGTATGACGGCAAAATCGGTTTGATGCTTGCGCCTTTCTTGGCGGCCTGCGTTTGGAAGCCGCTGCGTCCGCTACGCAATTTCTTTCTCGTCATGTTCGCCTTTTTCGTTCTGTCGGATCTGCGCACGCGGCTCAACTTCACTTGGCCGGCGCTGCAGGCGATATTCGGCGGACACGTGTTCGACGCTCGGATGCAGGCGGAACAAACCGGCAAGTTGGCGGTCTCGCTCGCCACCATCGCACTGCTGTTCGTGCTTGGTTACCGGCGCCGCGAATCCTTCTTAATGCGCGGCGACCTGCGCACTCCCATCGAGCCGGTTCCTTGGCTCGGCTTTCCGAAGCCTGACCCTTGGCTGTGGTTTGGCCTGCAGTGGTCGGTCTACATCGCGGCGGCTTTGGCCGTGATGCAGTATTTGAGCTTACGTCCGACCGGCGCCGTGATGCTCAGGATCGTGCCGATGTTGCCGTCAATCCTGTTCTACGCCGCGCTGAACGCGTTCAATGAGGAAATCACCTTTCGCGTGCCGATGTTGGCGACGCTTGAGCCGGTCGGCGGCAGCAAACAGGCTTTGTGGATGTCGTCCTATTTCTTCGGGATCGCGCACTACTTTGGCACTCCGGGAGGTGTTGCCGGTGGGATCGCGTCAATCTTCATGGGCTGGATTTTGGGGAAGGCGATGGTTGAAACGCGTGGGCTGTTCTGGGCGTGGTGGATTCATTTCCTGAGCGACATCGCGATCTTCACGTTCCTCGGTGCGGCTCTGGTGAAGTAAGGTGTCCGAAGCAAACTGGGAGCGCAGCCGAGGTCCGTTCATCAGGTGGTAAATGCGGTTTGTTGCTTCCTCGTTATTCGGTTGCGCCGCCAAAATTGCCCCGCGACTGACAAAAGTGCCTTTCAAGCCGGCTTCTTGAGTCCCCACTTCTTCATTCGAGCCAGCAAGGTGGTGGGCTTGACGCCCATTAACTCGGCTGCGCCGTCTGCGCCTTTAATCTTCCAGTTGGCTTCTTGGAGAACCTGCAGGAGGTTGTCGCGCTCACGGCGCTCCATCTCGGCTTCGGTAAGAAACTTTGGCTCTGCGCTGTCGGCGGTCGGCTGTTGGCTGACGGCTGAAAGCTGATGGCCGATAGTCTCTGGCTTTGCTCCCGGCAAATCAAACTCCAGCGCGCCGCCACGAGCCAGAATGACGGCGCGCTCGATCACGTTGCGCAATTCGCGGACGTTGCCGGGCCAGTCGTAGTTTTGCAGCTTCGCGACACCGGCGCGGGTCAGGCGCGGCTTGGCGATTTTCAAATCGCGCGTGGAAAGTTCAACGAAATGTTTCGCCAACGCCGGGATGTCGTCGAGTCGTTCACGAAGCGGCAGGACGTTGATCGGGAAAACATTCAGCCGGTAATACAGGTCTTCGCGGAACTTGCCGGCGGCGACGGCTTGTTTCAGATCGCGATTCGTGGCCGCGATGATTCGCACGTCGGCGCGGCGCGTGCGGTCGTCACCGACGCGTTCGTAACGTTTCTCCTGAAGGACGCGCAGGAGTTTGTTCTGAATGTCCATCGGGATTTCGCCGACTTCATCCAGGAAGATCGTGCCGCCCTCGGCGGTTTCGAAGCGGCCGGCCCGGTCTTTCACGGCGCCGGTAAACGAACCGCGCATGTGGCCGAAGAATTCGCTTTCGAAAAGTTCGCGTGGAATCGAAGCGCAGTTGACCCGAACCAGCGGGCCGTCTTTGCGTTGGCTGCGCCGGTGAATCTCGTGGGCAACCAGTTCCTTGCCGGTGCCGGTCTCACCGAGAATCAGCACGGAAGCGTCCGTGGGCGCGACCAGATCAATCTGACTGACGATGTGCCGGAGCGCGCCGCTCTGGCCGACGAGATCGCCGAACGCTTTCGCCTCGACGACGGCTTCCTGCAAATAGTCGTTGCGCAATTCGAGTTGAGACTTGAGCGCGGCGATTTCCTCGTAGGCCCGCTGAAGCTCCTCGGTCCGGCGTAGTTGCAGGTGCGTTCGGACTCGCGCCAGCACTTCCTCGGCTTCAAACGGCTTGGTGATGTAATCCACGCCGCCGGCTTCAAAACCGGTGACCTTTTGCTGCGTGTCGCCAAAGGCGCTGATGAAAATAACCGGGATGCGGCTACTCTTCTCGTCGGCCTTCAAGCGCCGGCACACCTCATAGCCATCCATGTCCGGCATGCTGACGTCGAGCAGGATCAAGTCGGGAATCCTGGCGGCAACGGATTTCAGCGCCAGCGCGCCGTCGGAGGCCGGCCGGACGCGATAGTCGTGTTTGGCGAGCAGGTCGGTCAGCAGGCGTAGGTTGGCGGGGGTGTCATCCACCACCAGAATGTCCTCTGGCGTGGCAGGCGATTTGTTTTCTGTGCTCATTCTTTCCCCAATAATTTCAACAGGCGTTTGTAGTCAAGCTGCTTGGCCAGATCGTTCAAGGCTTGGCCGAGCGAAGCGTCGCGCTCGGTGACCTGCTCGATGAGGGCCTGCGTGCGAGCCGTGTCCAGTTCGACGACGGCCTGACGCAAATCCTGCAGCAGTTGCGCAGGCAGCGCGTTCAACTGCTCCGGACGAAGGGTAAACCCCGGCGCCTCCGGTGGGCTCTCCGGACCCGGTGCCGTTTCATAGATAAATTTCAGGCGGAGATGCCGGGCCAATGCTTCGAACAGCTCTTGCTCGTGAAATGGTTTGCGGACGAGATCATCGCAACCGGCGGCCATGATCGGCTCGCGTTCTTCGTCGAGGGCGTGCGCGGTGAGCGCGACGATTTTGGTGGTCTTGCCGGCGGGAGTCGCGCGAATCCATCGGACGGCTTCGAGGCCGTCCATGACCGGCATGCGGATGTCCATCCAGATCAGGTGCGGCTGCCATTGCTCGAACAGGGTCACGGCTTCCTGACCGTTGGCGGCCTCGCGCAATTCGAAGCCGAGCGGGTCGAGAGTCCGGCGCAGCAGCAGGCGATTCTCCGGTTGGTCTTCCACGATCAACAGCCGGTAACGGGGCTGGCCTTCGGCCAATCCCAGAATGCGTCCGTGCTTGAGTTCGTCGCGTTCCGCCGCGGCCGGCAGGATTCGCAGCGGAATCTCGAAATGGAAAATCGACCCTTTGCCGGGCTGGCTCGTCACGCCGATTCGGCCGCCCATGAGTTCGACGTACTCTTTGCAGATCGCCAATCCCAGACCGGTCCCGGCTTGCGCCGAAGTCCGGTCACTCAATTGCACGAACGGGACGAAGATGCGCTCGCAATCTTCCGCGGCCAAGCCCGGCCCGGTGTCCTCGACCTCGAATCGCATGCGGGCGTTTTCCGGGCCTTGGACGCTGGCGAGCCGGGCGCGGAGTTTCACGCCGCCGGTTTCGGTGAACTTGATCGCGTTGCCGAGCAGATTCAGTAGGACTTGGCGGAGTTTGCCAGCATCGACCGCGACATAGCGAGGCAAATCTGGGTCGCGTTCCAAAGCAAAACGCAGTCCTTTGTCCGCGGCGCCGGCGCCCATCAGCGACTGCATTTCGCACAGCAACTGAATCAAGTCCACTTCCGACTCTTTCAGCGGCACGCGGCCGGCTTCGATCTTTGCCATGTCGAGTACGGTGTTAATCAAGTTCAACAGATGCTCGCCGCTGCGGACGATGACATCCAACGTTTCCTGCTGCTGCGGCGTTGCGGCCGGGTCTTTCTTGAGCAACCGGGAGAAACCGAGCACGGCGTTGAGGGGAGTGCGCAATTCGTGGCTCATGTTTGCGAGGAACGTGCTCTTCGCGCGATTCGCCGCCTCGGCGCGCTCCTTGGCTTCGACTAACTCCTCCTCCGCCTGTTTCTGCAGGGTAATATCCCGGCCCATGCCGATCAGTCCGACGATCTTTCCGTCCTCGTTGCGCAGCGGCAGTTTGCTGGTCAATAGCCAGCGTTTCCGGCCGGCTTCGTCAAGGTAATACTCCTCCCGACCGATTACCGGATCCCCCGCAATCACTTTCTGGTCGTCGGCCCAGAATTTTTCGGCGAGGTCTTTCGGGAAGAGGTCAAAATCGCTTTTGCCGATGGCCTCGGCTTCGGTTTTGCAGCCGAGGGTTTTCAGGTCGGCCGGGTTGGCCAAGGTCTTGCGGCCAGCGGTGTCCTTGGCATAGATGGCATCCGGCAGGTTGTCGATCAGCGTCCGCAACAAGAGACGTCCCCGAACCAACGCTTCTTCCGCCTCTTTTAGCTTGGTGACATCAATGAACGTGCCGGTCATCAACAGGGCGTGGCCGTATTCATCCCGTTTGGCGATTTCGGCGCGACCATCGATCCATTTGAGAGAACCATCGGGGGTTGCCAGAGGGTAAACGGCCCGGTAGTTTTCATACTTGCCGGAGATAGCCCCGGCAAACCGCTCATGACTTTCCTCGATATTCGACGCATACTCAGGGAACGCGGCCGCTGTGTCCGCCAGCGAACTGCTCCAGTCACTAAGCTTGTAAGTCTTTTTTCCGGTTGGGTCCGGCTCCCAGCCCAGCATCCTGGCAGTATTGTCCAAGGCGTGGCAGGTGCCAGGTTCCTTGAAATCAATCCACCAAGCGCCGACATCGGCTGCTTCGAGAGAACCATAGACAAGCTGGTTGAGCACAGCCAACTCTTCCGTGCGTCGCTTCACCAACTCTTCAAGGTGCTCCCGGTGTTTGCGCAATTCGTCTTCGGCCCGATTGCGTTCCGTCACATCGACCACTGTCCCGACGTATTCAACGACCTGTCCGTTTTGATCCAGGGCCGGATGACCAACCGCGTGGATGTGCTTGACTGTTCCATCGGGCAACACAATCCGGTGTTCATGCTCGTACTCCATCTTTCCAGCCGCTGCCTTTAGCAGCAAGTCACGCGTGCGGTCGAGATCCTCAGGGTGGATTCGCTGCCAGAATGTTTCAGCGGTTGGCACACCGTCTTGCGGGTTTAAGCCGAAAATTCGGAACATCTCCTCGGACCAGTAAAGCGACTGGCGAGTGGTGGGGCTCCAGGCCCAACTGCCCACGTGGGCCAGTCGCTGCGCTTCCGCCAGATAAGCCTCACTTCTCCGCAGTGCCTCCTCCGCCCGCTTGCGCTCGGTGATATCCCGCACGAGGGCCAAGTTGTAAGCCCGGCCTTCGTACTCGAGATAATTCGCGCTGACCTCGACCGGAAATATGTGGCCATCTCGGGTTCGGTGGCGGCTCTCGAACCTCAGCCATTGCTGCAGCTTAAGCTCACGCCAATGGTCGGGCCAACGCTCCGCCGGGAAGTCGGGGTCAATATCCGCGATGCCCAGACCGAGCAGTTCCGCGCGGCTGTAACCGAGAATGCGGGAGGCATTCTCATTGACATAATGACAACGTCCCTGGTTGTCGATCAAAAATGCGGCTTCGCGTACTTTGTCCAAGGCAAAATTGAGCAGGGAGACTTTCTGCTCCGCCTGTTCGCGTGCCACCCGGGAACGCAGGGTGACAATGCCGAATGCCAAGTCGGCAGCCAGTTCCGCCAGTAGCCGAATCTCCTCCGGCGTAAAGGCGTTAGGCTGCGCGGAATAAATCGAAAGACAGCCGAAGGCGCTAGCCTGCTCGTCCTTAAGCGGCAGGGCGATGCCGGAATGAAAATCGTGCTGCAAGGCGCCTTCCCGCCAGGGAGCGATTCGAGGATCCGTTGCGAAATCCTGAACGCAGCAAGTGTTCCCGCTCCGGATGGCCGTTCCGGTGGGGCCGCAGCCACGTTCTGTGTCGGCCCAAGTTATGCCGAGGTTTGCGAGATATCCTTCCTCGACTCCGGCCCACGCGACCGGGCAGACGCTTTTGGCCTCGTCGTGTCGGGCGTAGGCGACGAACGCCATGCGGTAGCCCGCCTCCTCGCACACGATTCGGCAGATTTCCTTGAGCAGGCTTTGCTCATCGGTGGCGCGCAGGAGGGTCTGGTTGCAGTTGCTGATCGCTCGGAGTTCGCGATTCAAGCGATGCAATGCCTCCTCCGCACGCTTGCGCTCGGTGATGTCTATGGAGATACCGGCCGCTCGCGTTCGGTTAGGGCCGAGCGGCTCAACTGCGACGTTTTCCATGAGCCAAACGACCTCGCCGTCCGCCCGTCGGCAGCGGTACTCTTGGCTGTAGCTCTCGTTCGCCAGAAGCTTCGTGGCCGCATATTGATTCATGCGCTCGCGGTCCTCTGGAAAGCGCGCCATATACAAGGCGTCACCGTAGCGCTGGCCGGGCTCCATCTTAACCGGCAGAAACCGGCGCGCCGCTTCTTCATCGGTATAGCGGACATCCCAGCGAAAGAACTCGCCATCGTACTCTATGGTCGCTTCCCACACGAGGCACCGGGCACTTTCCAGGATGGAGCGGGCGATCTCCCTGACTCGTTTGCGCTCGGTGATATCTCGCACGAGGACCAGGCTGTATGCCCGGCCTTCATATTCGAAATAATTCGCGCTGATCTCGACGGGGAAAAGGCGGCCATCTTTGGTTCGGTGGCGACTTTCGAAGGTCACCGACCGCTGCCCCTCAAGATCGCGCCAATGGTCGGTCAAGTCTTCCGCCGGAAAATCAGGGTCAATATCCGGCACGGACATGCCGATCAGTTCTGCGCGACTGTAACCCAGTGAGCGGCAGGCCTCATCGTTGACGTACTGAAAGCATCCCTTATCGTCCAAGAGAAAGGCGGCCTCGCGTCCTTTTTCCAAGGCGAAACTCAGCAGGGCAACTTCCTCCTCCGCCTGTTTGCGTGCGGCTTGGGAACGCAGGGTGACGACGCCAAATGCCAGATCGCCAGCCAGCTCCTCAAGCAGGCGAATCTCTTCCGTCGTAAAGGCGTTGGCCTGGGCGGAATAGATGACCAGACTGCCGAAGGCGTGAGCGTGTTCGTCTTTGAGCGGCAAGCTGATGCCGGAACGAAAACCGCGCTGCAAAGCGCTCTCCCGCCAAGGCGCGATTCGAGGATCCGTCGCGAAATCCTGAATGCAGCAAGTGTTCCCGCTCCGGATGGCCGTTCCGGTGGGGCCGCGCCCACGTTCCGTGTCGGCCCACGTGACCCCGGCGGTTGCAAGATATCCTTCCTCAGCCCCGGTCCACGCGACGGGGCGCACGCTTCTGGCCTCATCGTGTTCGGCATAGCCCACCCATGCCACGCGGTAGCCGGCTTCCTCGCAGACGATCCGGCAGATTTCCTGGAGCAAGCTGCGCTCGTCGGTGGCGTGCAGGAGGACCTGATTGCAGTTGCTGATCGCCCGCAGTTTGCGATTCGTAGAAGCCAACGCCTCCTCCGCCGCACGGACTTGGCCGAGGAACCGTTGCGCCAGCAGCCACAGCAACGCCGAGGTGACCGCGATAAAGAACCAGCCCTTGTAAGTCTGCAGCCGTTGGGCCAGTTCGAGGTTAGCCACAAGGTAGTCCAGAAGGTGGTCCGACAAGAGGATCCACAGTGTCCCGAAGAGGGCGTAAATCACTACAAGTCTCAGCGTCGGCAAGCGGCCTCGCGACTCCAGCGGCAGGCGGGCCAACGTTCTCCTTCCAGCCCCCTTACGCGAAGGGACTGTATTCTCAAAAGATGCTTGCATTTCGAAACCTCGTTTTCGCAGCCAAATCTCTGCGAGACGAGCATGTGGGCCGATGCGGCCAATAGCCAAAACACGTGGTGCAGAGGTCACGATGTTCGATCAGCCGAAAATAACGAGCTGCCACAGTGAGCTGCCCGCGCTCCACTTCTCGCTGAACGAGCCTCGTCAAGAGATTCTCTAGCGACTTAGCTTGGCCGAATCCGACCAACAGTCGTGCGGCGACGTTCGAATCAACGCGGCTATCGCTGACCGATTCCACGTCCAGCGATGGTTGCAAATTCCGGGCAAAACGTCCACCGCAATCGGACGAGTTATTGGACGTGCAATTTGTCGAACCCGGTATTTTCCGGACGCACTTTTTCTAAGTCTCTGCATAAAAGGAAATTCTGGCTTTTGGATATCACTGGCACAGCCAGTGCAAATAGGAGCGATGACGGCAAAACAAAGTCGAGAACATGAACCAAAGCGATAACAACTCAAAGCTAACTCCAATTGACGGTGTGAATTTCGATTCGGAGGTGCTGCAAGCCAAACAGCCGGTGTTAGTCGCGTTTCTGACGACGTGGAGTCAGCCGTGCTCGAATCTGGCGTCGGTGCTGGATGAAATCGCGTCCGAGTGTGCCGGCAAGCTGAAGGTTGGTCGAGTGGATGCGGACGCAAATCTCGATCTCAGTCTGTGGTTCAACGTGCAGTCCGTGCCTACCCTTCTCCATTTCGTGGGCGGCGAAGTCCGCGCCAAAATTGTCGGCACGGCCACCAAAGAAGCAATCCTCTCCAAACTGGAGTCAACCCGAAAGACATCATCATGAATAACGCAGGCAGATACGGACAATGTTTTGCGCGCAAGTTTTCCCGGACCATTTTGGAAGTCCCCATGCTCTTCGACGACGACGACGCTCGCGAAGCCGGGGAGAACCTCTGCAACCGAGTCTTGGCTCACCTCGGACCGCGCTACGCTGTGCACCTGCTTCCGTGGAAGCTGTCGGTGACAAGATTTCCACAATTGGCAGAAATCGTGGTGCGCGAAGCGATGGGGTCACCGTTCTTGCTCGTGATGATCAATGGCGAAGACGCTGTCACGCCAGAAATCGAAGCTTTCATCAGACAATGTGCGGATGCGCTGCACCGCGGGGGAGCGGCAATGGTTGCTCAGCTTCATGGAATTTCCGAAGATCAACTGGAATCCTCGCTGGTTTACCGGTGCCTGAAGGGGATCGCCGAGGATGCGAAGATACCGATTTTCTCGACAGTCGTTGAACTGAACCAACAATCCCGGGGCGCTGGGCGCGCTTCTCCTAACCGCAGCGGATCTCCTTTCGTTGCGATCCCGCCTCAAACCCTACCCATAGTCTCCTAACCTCTCACCCACGCCCAGCGCCCCAAAGGAGATATCGTATGAACACAAACACACAAATTGAAAAAATCACCGCGTTGGCTTGCTTGGCGCTGCTGCTGGCCGGTTGCCAGACGGTGTCCAGCACCCATATCGAGACAATCGGCTGTCCACAACTCGCAGCAACCGACCCGGGCCAGGTCCAAATCTTGCCGACCGCGCCCTCGTGCTGGCACAGGCAGGTCGGCGAGGTGCTCGTGGAACACAGCAGCAAGAAGGTTGACGCGGCCACAATCGAAGCCGCTCTGCGCAAACGGGCCGCCAAACTCGGCGCGGACGCGGTCGTGGTTGTCTATGATCACACCCAGCCTCTCGCGACGCCGCGACGGGTCGTCGTCGGAATCGCAATCAAATATCTCTAAAGGTGAAATTATGGCACTCAACAAAACTCAGATTGTCGTCCACTCCCTCCTAGTCATCCCTCTGGGGCTGATTCTGACTGGCTGCGGAAAACAACAGGCAAAAGCACCGGAGAAAAGTCTCGTGCGCACCGCGGTTGTTGAGTCGCTGGACAATGTCCGGTCCGACGGCGAGGCGTCGTACCTGGCGAGCGTCAAGTTCGACCACGAGACCGATCTCAACTTCAAAGTGGGCGGGATCGTGGTCGTCGTCGGCCCAGCCGCA
>Ga0335085_10011424_pt1 | contig 13182 bp, 8 predicted proteins | sample Lox_Sample_45_FD_206712 | JGI IMG/M metagenome (GOLD analysis project Ga0335085, IMG submission 206712) | Soil microbial communities from Loxahatchee National Wildlife Refuge, Florida, United States - Lox_Sample_4.5 | ecosystem: Environmental > Terrestrial > Soil > Wetlands | place: USA: Florida...
CTTGTCGGTGAAAGAGCCCACCAGTCCTCGTCGGTGAAACAGCTCAGCGCCGACGGCTGCCGGCGCCCCGGTGATGTCGTTGCCGTTGCGCTCAGACGTTGCGCCGGTACTGGCCGCCCACCTGGAAGAACGCCTCGGTGATCTGCTGCAGGCTGCAGACCCGGGCGGCGTCCATCAGCACGGCGAACACGTTGCCGCCGGAGCGGGCCGCCTCCTGTAGGGCGGCCAGCGCGTCGCGGGCCGCCTCGCGGTTCCGGTCCTGGAACTCGCGGACCCGCTCCAGCTGGGAACGCTTTTCCTGCTCGGTGGCCCGGGCGAGCTCGACCGGGGCGGGCTCGGTGCCGCCCGTACTGCGGAAGGTGTTGACGCCGATGACCGGCAGGCTGCCGTCGTGCTTGCGCTGCTCGTACAGCATCGACTCGTCCTGGATGCGGCCGCGCTGGTAGCCGGTCTCCATCGCGCCGAGCACCCCGCCGCGCTCGCTGATCCGGTCGAACTCGGCCAGCACCGCCTCCTCGACCAGGTCGGTCAGCTCGTCGATGATGAACGAGCCCTGCAGCGGGTTCTCGTTCGCCGCCAGGCCCCACTCCCGGTTGATGATCAGCTGGATGGCCAGCGCGCGCCGGACCGACTCCTCGCTGGGGGTGGTGACCGCCTCGTCGTAGGCGTTGGTGTGCAGGCTGTTGCAGTTGTCGTAGATGGCGCACAATGCCTGCAGCGTGGTGCGGATGTCGTTGAAGTGCATCTCCTGGGCGTGCAGCGACCGGCCCGAGGTCTGCACGTGGTACTTCAGCTTCTGTGACTGCTCGTTCGCGCCGTAGCGGTCTCGCATGGCGACCGCCCAGATCCGCCGGGCGACCCGGCCGATCACGGAGTATTCGGCGTCCATGCCGTTGGAGAAGAAGAACGACAGGTTCGGCGCGAAGTCGTCGATGTCCATGCCGCGGGCGAGGTAGGCCTCCACGTACGTGAACCCGTTGGCCAGGGTGAACGCGAGCTGGCTGATCGGGTTGGCGCCGGCCTCGGCGATGTGGTAGCCGGAGATCGACACGGAGTAGAAGTTGCGGACCTGCTGCGCGATGAACCACTCCTGGATGTCGCCCATCATCCGCAGGCTGAACTCGGTCGAGAAGATGCAGGTGTTCTGGCCCTGGTCCTCCTTGAGGATGTCGGCCTGGACCGTGCCCCGCACGCTGGCCAGGACCCGGGCCCGGATCGCGGCGGCCTCCTGCTCCGTCGGCGGCCGGCCCTCGGCGCTCGCGAACCCGTCCAGGCCCTGGTCGATGGCGGTGTTCAGGAAGAACGCCAGGATCGTGGGGGCGGGCCCGTTGATCGTCATGGACACCGACGTGGTGGGCGAGGCCAGGTCGAACCCCGCGTAGAGGGCCTTCATGTCGTCCAGCATCGCGATCGACACCCCGGAGGTGCCGACCTTGCCGTAGACGTCCGGGCGCTCGTCCGGGTCGCGGCCGTAGAGGGTGACGGAATCGAACGCGGTGGACAGCCGGGTGGCCGGGGCGTCGGCGGCGAGCAGCTTGAAGCGGCGGTTGGTACGGAACGGGTCGCCTTCCCCGGCGAACATCCGGGCCGGGTCCTCACCCTCGCGCTTGAACGGGAAAACGCCCGCCGTGAACGGGAAGTACCCCGGCAGGTTCTCCGCCCGCAGGAACCGCAGCAGTTCCCCGTGGTCGGCGTACCGGGGCAGCGCCACCCGCGGGATGCGGCTCCCGGACAGGGTCGCGCGGGTCAGCTGGGTGCGCAGCTCCCGGTCACGGACGCGGACCACCTGCTCATCACCCGAATAGGCCGCCACCACGGCCGGCCAGCCCTCGATGAGCCGGGCGCTGGCGCCGGTGACGTCCTCGCGGGCCCGCTTGGCCAGTGCGGCCACGGCCGCGGCCGCCTCCCCGGCCGGCTCCGCATCGGCCGCGGCCAGTTCCTCGCTGACCTCGGTCAGCCGCTGCAGGCGGCGCGCCGCCGCCACCTGCCGGGCGCTCTGGTCGTGGTAGTCCCGCACGGCCCCGGCGATCCCGGCCAGATACCCGGTCCGGGCCGCCGGGATGACGGGCGCCACGTCCGTGGACGTCCGGCCCACCGCAGCCGGCAGCACGCCCTCGGACAGGTGCAGGCCACCGGCGGCCAGCAGCCCGGCCAGGTGCTGGTACAGCGCGGTGACGCCGTTGTCGTTGAAGATCGCGGCGCTGGTGCCGAACACCGGCATGTCCTCCGGCCGGGCGCCGAACGCCTCCCGGTTGCGGATCAGCTGGCGGGACACGTCGTGGAGGGCATCGGCGCCGCCGCGCCGCTCGAACTTGTTGATCGCGACGGCGTCGGCGAAGTCCAGCATGTCGATCTTTTCCAGCTGGGAGGCCGCGCCGAACTCCGGCGTCATCACGTACAGCGAGACGTCGGCCAGCGGGACGACCGCCGCGTCCCCCTGCCCGATCCCCGGCGTCTCGACGATCACCAGGTCATAGCCGGCGGCCTGGCAGGCGGCGACGATGGCCCCGATGTTGTCCGGCAGCTCGTGGGCTCCCCGGGTGGCCAGCGAGCGGAAGAACACGTGGTCGCCGTCGAGGGCGTTCATCCGGATCCGGTCGCCGAGCAGCGCGCCGCCGCTGCGCCGGTGCGTCGGGTCGACGGCCAGCACCGCCACCCGCAGCTTGTCCTGCTGGTCGGTGCGCAGCCGGCGGACCAGCTCGTCGGTCAGCGACGACTTACCCGACCCGCCCGTGCCGGTGATGCCGAGCACCGGCACCCGCCGGGACGCGGCGGCCGCGGCCAGCGCCGCGCGGTCTTCTTCCGGCAGTCGCCCGCTCTGCAGGCACGTGATCGCCCGGGCCAGGGCGCGCCGTTCGCCGGCCAGCACGGCCTCGGCCGGGGCGGGGTGGCCCGCCAGGTCGGTGTCGCAGTCCCGGATGAGCTGGTTGATCATGCCCGCCAGGCCGAGCTGCTGGCCATCCTCGGGGGAGAAGATCCGGATCCCGGCGTCGCCCAGCCGCGCGATCTCGTCCGGCACGATGACCCCGCCGCCGCCCCCGTAGATCCGGACATGCCCGGCGCCGGCCTCGGCCAGCAACTGCGCCAGGTACTCGAAGTACTCGACGTGCCCGCCCTGGTAGGAGCTGACCGCGACGCCCTGCGCGTCTTCTTCGAGCACGGCGTCGACGACCTCGCGGACCGAGCGGTCGTGCCCGAGGTGCACCACCTCGGCGCCCTGGGCCTGCAGGATCCGGCGCATGATGTTGATCGCGGCGTCATGCCCGTCGAACAGTGCCGCCGCCGTCACGAACCGCACTGGATGCGCCGGCGCATGCAGCCGGCGTCCCTCCTGTGAACCTGCCACCGGATCCTCCCACGCTGCTCGGCGACGCTGCCCTGACACGCCATCAATTCTTTGATGGCTAATATTTGGACGTTAAAATAAAACCCGCGTATCGTCAAGTACAACCTCCGGCCGTCCGGTGCCGTCAGCGGCATCAGCCGGGGCTGATCATGGCCTTCCCGGGCCCTTGTCATCTACGGTAGGCAGCGTGCCTGAGCCACAGACCCTCGATCCGATCGCCGAGGCGTACCGGCAGTGGAGCGCGCGCTGGCCGGAACAAGCCGACCGCATGGCCGCCGTCACCTCGGTGATGCGGGTTCAGCAGCTCCTGCTGAGCCGGGTCGAGGACTTGCTCAGGCCGTTCGGCCTCACCTTCGCCGCCTACGAGGCGCTGCGCCTGCTGGCCTTCAGCCGCCGGGGCTCGCTGCCGATGGGCAAGATGGGCGAACGGCTGATGGTGCACCCGGCGTCGGTGACCAACGCCATCACCCGGCTGGAACACCGCGGCCTGGTCGAGCGGCGGCTGTCCCCCGACGACCGGCGCGTCGTGCTGGCCACGATCACGCCGGCCGGGCAGGCGCTGGTGCGCGAGGCGACGGAGGCCCTCAACCAGGCGTCGTTCGGCCTTCCCGGCCTCACCGCACGCCAGGCCGCCGAGGTGACGTCCATGCTGCGCGCCCTCCGTGTCGCGACCGGGGATACCGCCGCCGAGACCCGAAGGCCCGCGGCCGCCACCAGCGACGGTGACTCAGCCGGTCAGGCCCGTGATCCGGACCGGCACCGGCCTTGACGGGCCTGGTCCGGCCTGGCTGCAGCGCGGTGCCGGGACGGCCTGGCCGGTTCCGGACCCTGCGGGCCGCCAGGCGCCCGGGGGATGCGGGCTTTCATGACGCCACCGGCAGGTAGACGGTGAACGTCGTCCCGCGGCCGAGAGTGCTGTCCACCGTGACGCGACCGCCATGCAGTTCGGTGATCGCCTTGACGATGGACAGGCCCAGGCCGGTCCCGGGCAGTCCCGCGGTCCGCGCGTTGGAGGCCCGCACAAAGCGGCCGAACAGCTGGCCGATGTCCTCGGGCGGGATGCCGATGCCGGTGTCGGCCACGTCGATCCGCCAGCCGCCGTCTGCCCAGATCGCATCGACCCGGACCAGGCCGTTGGAGGGGGAGAACTTGACGGCATTGGCGATCAGGTTGTCCAGAACCTGAGCCACGCGCATGCGGTCGGCTTGGATCAGCGGTCCGTCATCGGCCGAGAAGTGGACGGTGACGCCGCGTTTGGCGGCCCCGGCCGAGGCGGCGCGGGCCGCCTCCTCGGTGAGCTCGGGGATGGATACCGGACCCAGCTCCAGCGGAATGCTCCCGGACTCGAGCCTGCTCAGCAGCAGCAGATCACCGACCAGGCGGAGCAGCCGGTGCGCGTTCCGCTCGATGATGTCGAGGAACTGGGCGCCATCCGCGGTGAGCGCCTGGGTTTCCGCGCGCATCAGCTCGCTGAAAGACACGATCGAGGTCAGCGGCGTGCGCAGCTCGTGCGACACGGTGGCGAGGAAGACGGTTTTGGCATGGTCGAGCTCACGCAGCTTCTTGTTCTGCAGTTCAAGCTGCCGCTGGCCCAGCTCCGCCGCCCGGCGCGCGGCGAGCTCGGCTTCGAGCATCTGCTCGCGCTGGTCGTCCAGCTGCGTGCGCTCCGTCATGTCCCAGGCCAGCCAGAGATCACCACGGTAGCGGCCGCCGGACGTCACCGGCCAGTAGTCGCATTCCAGGGTGCGGCCGTCCGCGGCGGCCATCTGCTCGGCCGCCAGCGGCTCGCGGGCGCTGGCGGCCCTGAACGTGCGGCGGACGAACTCGTCCGGATCGGCGAACAGCCCGCTGATCCGGAGCACCAGGTCGGCGGCGACCGTCCCCACGAGCCGGTCCGGGGACTCGATCCCGAACAGGGCGGCGAAACTGCGGTTCACGTGGGTGATCCGGCCCCGCTCGTCGGTGAAGAGCACGCCGGGGATGGCCGCGGCGATCAGGCAGTTGAGGCGCTCGGTCTGGTCGGCGAGGCTGAGGCGGGCGGCCTGTTCCGCCGCCAGCAGCCGTTCCCGGTCGGCTTCCGCCTGCTTGACGTCGGAAATGTCGGTGAACGTGGTGAGGAACCCGAGAAATTCACCGCCGGCGGCCTGCAGCGCCACGGCGCTGGCCTTGACCCAGACATCGGCGCCGCCGGATGGTCGCAGCCGGCAGTCGGTCCGTATCTCCCCCTCGCGGGCGGCCGCGGCCAGATCTTGCGCCACCCGGTCCCGGTCGGCGGGGTGGACGAGATCCAGCCAGTCGGTGCCGAGGGCATCGTTCGCCCGGACCCCGGCGATGGCGCACCACCGGTCGTTGGCGTAGATGGCCCGCCCGTCGGCACCGGTCTGCACGATACCGACCGGGGCCAGCTGGGCCAGCTGGCCGAACCGCGCCTGGGACTCGGCCAGCGCCGCCTGGGTGTGCTCGAACTCGGAGAGGTCCCGGAAGAACCCGCAGAAGAACGTCTCGCCGTCCTGGGTCAATTCCCTGGCCGTCAGCTCGACGATGCGTTCCGTGCCGTCCGCGCGCATCAGCGGCACCCGCACCCGCCCGGTGTACTCACTCCCGTCACCGGTGGCCAGGTACCGCTCGGTGTGCGCCACGAACGCGGCACGTTCCCGTTCGGGGATCAGGAGGCGGTGCATCTCCTGGCCGAGCACGTCGTCGCGCCGGTAGCCGGTGAGTTGTTCCGCCGCCGGGTTGAAGGCCACCAGCCGCCGGCGGGAGTCGGTGGCGATGATCGCATCGGGTGAGCCGGTGATCAGCGTCTGGGCCAGGGCCTGCTGGCCGGCGAGGCTGGCCGTGTTGTTGGCGTGACGGATCTGGGCGGCTACCGCAGTGGCCACGGCGTTCAGGACGGGCCGGGTTTCGGTGTCCCACTGCGAGGCGTCCCCGACGAGCGCGATCGCGCACAGGCACTGACCGCCGACCGGCGCGGAAGAGGCCAGCAGGACGCTCGGCCCGGGACCGCCTGATTCCAGCGGCGCCTGGATGGCGCCCCGGCCCGCCGCGCCGTCCGGCGCTGGACTCAGCGCGCCGACCCGGCTGAGCAGCGCCCCGTCATCGCCGGCACTGGCCGGATGAGCGGCCAGGACCACCGGTGGCTGCCCGTCCCTCGGCTGGAAGGCCAGCGCGCAGCGGCCGGAAAAGGCCGTGACGAGCCGCGCGAGAACCACCGGCAGAGCGTCAAGCGTGTCGCTGCGCAGGACCTGCTCGATGGCGAACTCCACGACCGCGGCCGGTGCGGCCCCGCGGTCACTGTCGTTCGCAGCCAGATCCGGGGCCGGCCTGGATCGAGGTGCCCCCTGGCGTCGCACTGTTCTCCTGCCCCCGTTACTGCACATCCCGCGGCATCGTGGCGGCCACCGGGCGCCAACCTCCTGCAGCTTAGCGTTATTTCCCGATTACGGAAGGTTAAACAGGGGCGCAGCGAGCCTGGCTCTCACCCCGGGGTTGCCCGCACCTTCAGCGCAATCCGCAGCGGTCAAGCGGGCGGGATGACGGTCACGCGGAGCTTGCTGCCCGCACTTCCTGACCTGGTCCTGGTCGTGCTGGGGTGCGCATCGCCGGTAGCGGCGGACGTGACGTTACGGGCAGGCACCCGGCGGCGTGCCGTCGTTGCCGCCCGCAACCGAGCGGCAACCGGCTGCGATCTGGGCCGCTACTCCCGCCGATGACGCTGAACCTATGCACAAGCCGGGCAGCGTCATCGCATTTACACCAGCACTCAACGGGGCTGGGCGGATGGCGGCCGGCTTTTTTCCTGGAAAAACCTTTGAATGGGATAAGTCATGAGGCTAAATCGCGTGTCCGCTGCCATAGCCGGAAGTGCCGTCGCCGGAGTTACCGTCCTTTCCGGATTCGGAATAGCTCACCACCATGTGGGTACCGCCGCACATTCTGTGAGTGCGGTGTCCAGGTCAGCGTCGGCGACTAACCTGCCGCAGGAAAGCAGCCACCGCGCGAGCCCGCAGGTGGCTGCCGCCCGCCCAGCACCCTCCGCCTCCGCCTCTGCCTCTCCCTCCGCCGACCCGTCACTGGTGTGGCTGGAATCGGCCGGCGGCCAGGCTCAGGTGACGTTCAATAATGACGTCGTTACCCTCGCCCTCGATCTTGAGATCGAAAGCGGGTCGCCCACCGTCGCCAATCACCTGGCCTTCGAGGCCGATGCCCGCGTCGTGCGGGCACAGGCACAGAAGATCCTCGCCGACCCTGCCCTTCTGCCGACAGTTAACCGGGCAGCGTACGAACGAATGCTGAATGACTTTATTGTTGTCGCAAACCTGCTTCAGCCGGGCCCGGGTTACGGGACAACACCGCAAGATGACGCGGCCTGGGATGTGGCCATGCGCGCATCAAACATCAATGTCTCATGAGCAGGGGACCATGGGGATACGGCCCGGGGGCGCGGCTCAGCGCCCCCGGGCCGCGCCATACCGCCGGGGCCGCTGAGGCCGGGTCGCTCTTTCCCACCACCGACGGCGGAGATGCGCCGGGCACCGCGGCCCGGGTCGGTCACGGCCATCTTCCGGCAGCGCCCCGGGCACCGCGGCCCGGGGCGGTGACGGCCATCTTCGGCAGCGCGGCAGCGGGGAAATCCCGCTGGGCTCAGCTGGCCGCGCCCGGGGTGAGCGTGGCGGGATACTTCGCGGCGAAGGCCGCGATCGAATCGGTCCTGATCGCCGCCCAGAGCTGATCGCTCACAGACGAGTTGAGGTACACATGACCCGCAGTGGTGTACGTGGGCGCCGTCACGAAGGTTCCCGCGCTGCCGCTCAGGCGGCTGAGTTTGGTGGCCAGACCCTCCACCTGGGAGTTGGTGAAGTTGCTGTCCACGGTCAGCATGGCGGCCATGGCGTTGACCACGTGGACCGCGGTCACCGGGTGGGTGAGCAGATGCTCGCTGCTTATCCTGTCGATGATCGCGCGGAGTAGGCCCTGCTGGTTCAGCTCCCGGGATACGTGGGCGGCCGGAGAGCTTCGCACGTAGTACGGGGCCGTGACCCCATTCAGGTGGTTGACCCCGGCGTGGAAGGTGTACCCGTGGCTCACGGTCTGCTTCGCCAGGGTAACGTCCACCCCGCCGATGACATTGATCAAGTTCCCGATCCCAGTGAAATTGATCCTCGCATAATGGTCGATCTGTACGTGGGTGAGCTGCTCCACGGTCTGCACCAGCAGCGACGCATCACCGAGCGCCCGTACGGTGCTGATCTCCCGCACGCCCTGACCCGGCACCTGGACCAGGGTCTGGGGCACGATGGACACCACGCCCCCCCTTTGGTCATGGGCGTCGAGATGCAACAGCATGATCAGGCCGGTACTGCCCGGTTCGTCCACCGAGGTGAGCAGCACCGTCATGGCCCCGGCCGGCGGGCTCGCCCCGCCCACCTTGGGGATCGTCACCGGGGTCCGGTGGATGCCGCTCGCCAGATGGTTGACGTACAGGTATCCGCCTACCGCCCCTGCGCCGAGGAGCACAACGAAACAGGCCAGTGAGATGAGGACGATGCGCAGCTTGCGCCGGCTCCGGGCAGGCCGTTCCGGCGGCTGATTCGCAGCTGAGCCCTGGTCCGCGAAATGCGCAGGGTCAGCCGGGCCGTTTTGACCCGACGTTTCGGACATTGTTTGCCCCCTTTTGCCTGGGCTGGATCACCCCGGCCCGATTTGATCGGCATACGGCTTCAGCCGCCCCTGTCTACAGCTGCGCCGTTCCAGAGATTCCTGGCGAGTTAGCCATGTACCTTGCTGTTTACCCCGATTGCTGTTACAAATAGCTGTGGTTTGTTCACTGACAGTAATGTATAACCGCGATGGGGCACAAGCTGTGTGGGGTGCTTTGGTGCCTGGCCGTACGGGTCGTGCATTCGGGGGGATTTATGGCCATCAATGCTGTACGCGCCGATAACTCCCGCCGCAAGTGTGCGAGAGCCTTCACATATTCCTGGCGCTGTCTTTCACAGCGGGCTTTCCGGCCGGTCATTGAATGCGGTTATGACGCGCTTGCGTGGGCCTGCGGCCTGCTCGCCGCAGCCTGGGTGACCCGCGATCTGGCCGCGCCGCTGGGTGTTTTCACGCCGATCTGGGTCTTCCTGGCCATCTGCCTGCTGTCGGCCGGGTCCGGCCTGCTCGCAGGCCTCTACCGGGGCCGCTACCAGCGGGGCAGCCTGGACGAGGTCGTAGGCGTCGGGATGAGCGCCTGCACGATGACCCTGCTGGTCACGCTCGTGTCTCCCGCGCTGATGACCGGGCAGCGGGCCGCCCTGCTGACCGTCGCCGGCGGTGTGGTATTCGCGGTGCCTGCCATGCTGGGGGGCCGATACGTGCTGTTCGCAGTACGCCAGCGATCCCGCAAGCCGGCATCCCAGGCGGTGGACGTGATCATCTTCGGTGCGGGTGATGCCGGCTCGATACTGATCCGGCGGCTGACCCGCGAGCCGGGCTCCGTGTACCGGCCGGTGGCGATCCTCGATGACGATTCGGCTAAACGGCGGCTGCGTATCCAGGGAATCCCGGTGCTCGGGGACCGGACCCAGATGGCCAGGGTCGCCGCGCAGACCGGGGCCACCGTTTTGGTCATCGCGATCGCCCGGGCCAGCGGCAGCGCGATCCGGGACCTCACCGCCGAGGCGGAGCGGTGCGGTCTCACTCCGAAAGTGGTGCCGTCGGTCACCGAGCTGCTCAACGGCAGCGCGCGCATCGAGGGCGTCCGTGATCCGCGGATCAGCGACCTGCTGGGCCGCAGGCCGGTGCGAACGGACGTCGCCGCGGTCGCCCATCGCTTCGCGGGCAAGCGCATCCTGGTTACCGGGGCAGGTGGATCGATCGGCTCGGAGCTGTGCCGCCAGCTGTACCGGTTCCGCCCGGCCGAGCTGATCATGCTCGATCGGGACGAGTCCGCGCTGCACGCGATCCAGCTGGCCTTGCACGGCCGCGCGCTGCTGGACTCCGACGAGACGGTCCTGGCCGACATCCGGGATCCGGATCGGGTCCGCGAGGTATTCGAGCGATTCCGCCCGCAGATCGTCTTCCACGCGGCCGCGCTCAAGCATCTCCCGCTGCTGGAGCGCTACCCGGCGGAGGCAGTGAAGAGCAACGTCCTGGGCACCTGGGCGGTTCTGGAAGCAGCCGCCGCGTGCCGGGTCGAGTCGTTCGTCAACATCTCCACCGACAAGGCGGCGGACCCGGTGAGCGTCCTCGGGTATTCCAAACGGGTCGCGGAACGGCTCACCGCCCACACGGCCGGCCAGGCCGGGGGGAGCTACCTGAGCGTCCGCTTCGGCAACGTGCTGGGCAGCCGGGGCTCGGTGCTCACTACCCTGTCCGCGCAAGTCGAATCGGGAGGGCCGGTCACCGTGACGCATCCCGAGGTCACCCGGTACTTCATGACCGTGGACGAGGCGGTCCAGCTCGTCCTCCAGGCCGCCGTCATCGGCCGCGGCAGCGAGGTCCTGATTCTGGACATGGGCGTGCCGGTGCGGATCGCCGACATCGCCCGGCGGCTGGTCATCGGGTCCGGCCAGCCGGCGGAGATCGTCTTCACCGGCCTGCGGCCGGGTGAGAAGCTGACCGAGGACCTGCTCGGCCGAGGAGAGGTCGACTACCGGCCGCACCATCCGCTCATCCGGCACGCACCGGTGCCGCCGTTGCCGCCGGACCAGCTCGCCATCCTCGACCCGGCTGCCGATCCCGGCAGCCTGCGGCGGGCGCTAGCGTGCTGCGCGGGGCGTGCGCACTCAGTCCCGGCCGCCCCCGGCCACCCCGGGCAGGCCGTCCCCGGGGAACCTCCAGCAGAGTCCGACCAGGTGGCCGATGAGCTGGTCTAGCAGGGCCGCGGTCATCAGATACGCCTGCGGCGGGCCGCCCATAGGGTCGGGCACGTCATCGTCGGGAGAGTCCCCCAGCAGTGCGGCGCGTTCCCTGCCGGCGTGTAGCCGGGCCACCCACTCAGCCAGGGACTCACCGGGTGCCCGGGGACCGGCCTGCTGCCCCCGCCGGACAATTTCCTTCAGCGTAAAGGCCCGGGGCCATACGGCTGGCTCGGTGACCACGGCATGGCGGACGTGCTCCCGGCCCATGGCAAGAACCAGGCTCGCGACACCGACCTCATCGGCGGTCATCAGACGGCTGCGATGCCGGCGCACGTCGAGTCCGTAGCTGGCCATGGCGGAGACCGCCCCGGGCGGCGCGGGCTGACCCTCGCCCAGCAGTCCCGCCGAGTGCACCCACCCCGCCACACCGGCCGCGTCCAGCCTGCGGGCGAGCAGCGCTCCGGCCATCACCGACCGGCACCGGTTGGCCGTGCACACGACGAGCACGCCCGCGGCCGCGCGACTGTCAACCCGCATGAATCCGCCCTTGTCAGCCTGAGGCCCGCATGATACTCACGGAAAGTAATCAAGTGTATGCTCATTGTTCAATAGAGGGTCGGTCCAGCTCCGCCCGCACGCACCAACGAGGGGATCTCACCCGATGATCGAGTCCGGCAGCGGGCCGACCCTGCACTCCTACCTGGTGACGCTGCGGCGCCGGAAGTGGTGGGTGATCGGGTTCACCCTGCTGGGTTTGGCCGCCAGTCTTGCCCTGTCGCTCATGCAGGCGAAGCAGTACTCGGCCACCGCCCAGCTGCTCGTGCAGTCTTCCGGCCAGAGCGTCAGCCTGGGCAGCACGAACCAGCCGGTGACCACGACGGATGTGCAGACGGACCTGCAGCTCGCCACGAGCGCCCCGGTGGTCAAAGCAGTCCGCGCCGCGCTGGGCAGTGCCCCGGGGATTTCCACCTCGGAGGTGGCCCAGACGAACGTGATCGAGCTGACGGCCGTTAGCTCGAGCCCGGCCCGGGCGGCGCTCATCGCCAACACCTACGCGAAGGCGTTCGTCGCCCAGACCCGGAGCGCTGCTATCGCCAACGTGACCGCGGCGCAGACCCAGCTGCAGTCCCAGATCGACTCGCTGAGCCAGCAGATCAAATCTCTGGAGAACAAGCCGAACGCGACATCGCAGGTGACCGCGCTGGTCAACCAGCAAGCCGTGCTGAAGGAGGAAGTCGCGCAGCTTCAGGTCAACGGGGCGGTGGCCACCAGCGGAGTCGAGTTCGTGACTCCGGCCCAGCGACCCGCCTCGCCAAGCTCACCCAAGCCGGTGCAGGATGCCCTGCTCGGGCTGGCGGCTGGCCTGATGCTGGGGCTGGGAGCGGCGTTCCTGCGGGATACCCTGGATGACGCGCTGACGTCCAAGGATGCGGCGGAGCGGCTCGGCAATGCCCCGGTGCTGGCTATGGTCCCGATGGTGAGCTCCTGGAAAAAGCGGAAGCGCACCGCGGTCGCGGCGAGTGCCGATCCGACCTCGCCGGCCGCCGAGGCCTACCGGTCCCTGCGCACGTCCGTGCAGTTCACCAGGCAAGCGCACAACCTGCGCACCCTCCTGGTGACCAGCCCGGCCTCCGCCGAGGGGAAGACATCAACGCTCGCCAACCTCGGGGCCGTGTTCGCCCAGGCAGGTGAGCGGGTCGTGCTTGTCTCCTGTGACCTGCGCCGTCCACGGCTCGGGGGACTCTTCGGCCTAGACGAGAAGCCGGGGCTGACCAGCGTACTGCTCGGGGAGCGGACGCTGGATCAGTCGCTGCAGCAGGTCGAGGGATACGACTGCCTGTGGATCCTGGGATCGGGGGCGGTCCCGCCGAATCCGGCGGAACTGCTCAACGGGCCCAGGGCCCGGCAGCTCTTCGCCACCCTGCGGGAGAACTTCGACCTGGTGCTGGTGGACAGCCCCCCCGTGCTGCCGGTCACCGATGCGCTCGT
>Ga0335085_10011425_pt1 | contig 13181 bp, 13 predicted proteins | sample Lox_Sample_45_FD_206712 | JGI IMG/M metagenome (GOLD analysis project Ga0335085, IMG submission 206712) | Soil microbial communities from Loxahatchee National Wildlife Refuge, Florida, United States - Lox_Sample_4.5 | ecosystem: Environmental > Terrestrial > Soil > Wetlands | place: USA...
TCGCCGACGAGGTCGATCCGCGGCCGCAGTTCGGGATGGCCGTTCAGGTCGACGCGCCGGAACACGATGCCGTGGTCGGCGGCGGCGGGCTTGAGGATGAGGCGCACGGCCTCACCGGTGTGCAGCGCCTGGCCCTCGAGGGAGACTTCGCGCGCAAGAGTGCGTTGTTTCATGGAGTTGGGCGCAGTGTCGGAAACGCTCTGCAAATGACAAGCCCGGAGACGGCTCCCAGCCTTGACACGCCGCGGAGGCGCCGCTTACTCAAACGTTTTTTCCGCAACGCAAACCCTTTCCGCAATCACTGCCATGGCCTCCGCCAACGATCTCCGCAAGGGACAAGTCATCAAATTCAACAACGAGCCGCACCTCGTGATGGAAACGCAGCACCGCACCCCCGGCAACCTGCGCGCCTTCGTCCAGGCCAAGCTGCGCAACCTCAAAAACGGCCGCTCGCTCGACCAGCGCTTCAACTCCACCGAGTCGATGGACGTGCTCTCCACCGACCGCAAGACGCTCGAATTCAGCTACGCCGATCGCGGCACTTATGCCTTCATCGATCCGCAAAGCTTCGAGCAGATCGAACTTGGCGAAGCGATGGTCGGAGAGGCCAAAAACTATCTCGTTTCCAACGGCAAGGTCGAGGTCCTCTTCGTGGACGACAAGCCCATCACCATCGAGCTGCCCTCCGCCGTCTCGCTCAAGGTCGTCAAATCTGACGAAGGCATCCGCGGCGACACGGCGAGCAACGTCCAGAAGCCGGCCACGCTTGAGACCGGCCTCGTCATCCAAGTGCCGCTCTTCATCAAGGAAGGCGACGTGTTGCGTGTCAGCACCGCCGACGGCTCCTATCTCAGCCGCGCCTGAACGGCGCCGCGCCGCCCGGCGCCGGCCATTTTCCCGGGATACCCTGCGCCCTGCCCCGCGTCCTATTTTTCCAAACTTGCTTACGATGCGTTTCCCAAGAAAACTTCCCCTCGGCCTGGCCGCCGGCCTCTTCGCCGTCGCCAGCGGTTGCGGTTCACCCGCCGATCCGAAGATGAACGCCCCATTCGATTCCTGGCCGGCGGGCTGCTCGCCGCAGGAAGTCGGCCGGCGCGTCGCCGCGCATTTCGTGGCGACCCCGCACCCGAACTTCGGCCGGAGCGAGCCGCCGAAATTCATCACCTATCCGGAAACCTGCACCTGGTACGGCGCCCTCATCTTCGCCCGGCTCACCAACGACAAGGAACTCTCGGACAAACTGGTCCAGCGCTTCGATCCGCTGTTCGGCGACGAGTCCCATCTCATTCCCAAACCGGAAAACGTGGACGCCACGGTCTTCGGCACCGTCCCGTTCGAGCTTTATATCCAGACCCGGGACACGCGTTATCTTGAGATCGGCCAGCGCCTGGCGGACAAGCAATGGACGCCACCGGGCGAGGCGGAGCTGGCCCGGTTGAAGCCCGAGCCGCGCGCCATCGCGGAAAAAGCGATCGAGAACGGCCTGACCTGGCAGACCCGCTACTGGATCGACGACATGTTCATGATCACGATGGTGCAGACCCAGGCCTACCGCGCCACCGGCGACAACAAGTACATCGACCGCGCCGCGCGCCAAATGGCCAGCTATCTCGACAAGTTGCAGCAGCCCAACGGACTTTTCTTCCACGCGCCCGATGTTCCGATTTTCTGGGGCCGGGGCGACGGTTGGGTCGCCGTCGGCATGGCCGAGATCCTCAGCTCGCTCCCGGTCGATCATCCCTCCCGCGCCCGGATCATGGCCGGGTATCATAAAATGATGGCCTCCCTCCTGCAGTATCAGGACGCCGACGGCATGTGGCACCAAATCATCGACGATCCCAAGGCGTGGCCCGAAACCTCCTGCACCGGCATGTTCACCTACGCCTTCATCATCGGCGTGAAAAACGGCTGGCTCGACGCCGCCACCTACGGTCCGGCCGCGCGCAAGGGCTGGCTCGGCCTGGTCAAGTACGTCGACGCCAACGCCGACATCCACGAGGTTTGCGAAGGCACCAACAAGAGAAACGACCGCCAGTATTACCTGGATCGCAAGCGCAACGTCGGCGACATGCACGGCCAGGCGCCGGTCCTCTGGTGCGCTTCCGCGCTGCTGCGTCCTGCCGCCGCACCGCAGGCTTTTTCCGCCCTGCGTCAGTCCAGCGCCGTCAGCGCTGTCCGATAACTTTCCGCCGCCTCCTCCGGGTTGCGCGCCGAGCAGTGCAAGTCGCGCAGCCGGCCGTCCTTCAGCCCGTAAATCCAGCCGTGCACGGCGAGCGGCTGGCCGCGCGTCCACGCGTCGCGCACGATCGACGTCTGGCAGACGTTGGCCACCTGCTCGATGACGTTGAGCTCGCACAGCCGGTCGCTGCGCGCGTCTTCCTGCGGCAGCGCGTTCAGCCGGCATTCGTGTTTTCCGCCCACGTCCTGCACGTGGCGCAGCCAGTTGTCGGCCAGGCCGACACGTTCGCAGCGCAGGGCCGCGCGCACGCCGCTGCAGCCGTAGTGCCCGACGACGATGATGTGCTTCACCTTCAGCATATCGACGGCGAACTGGATCACGCTGAGGCAGTTCAGGTCGGTGTGGATCACGACGTTGGCGATGTTGCGATGGACGAAAAGCTCGCCCGGCAGCAGGCCGACGATCTCGTTGGCCGGCACGCGGCTGTCGGAACAGCCGATCCACAAATACTCCGGCGACTGCTGCTGTGAGAGCTTGAGGAAAAAGTCCGGATCGCGCCGGCGGATGCCCTCCGCCCAGGTTTTGTTCTGGGCAAACAGATGGCTCAGGATTTCCATGCCGCGCCGATGATTTTGGCCGGCGCGCGAATGTCCATCCTTAACACCGGCTTCTTTGGCCGCCCGCCCGGCGTCCGCGCCGGCCCGCTTTTTTGAATCCAAACGGCCGGCCGGCGACACCCACTCATCGAAACCCAAATCAAATTCATGAACACAAATCACATCACGAACAGTCAACCCGGCCATCCCTACATGCCTGGCGACGAGCACCTGGTGATCCTTTTCACCTTTGTCTGTGCCTCCATTGCCGTTTTTTGCGCGATTCTTTTTTGAATCCAAACGACCCGCTGCCGACACTCACTCAACGAACCCAAATCAACTTCAATGGATACAACCAATCTTACCAACGGCCAACACGGGCATATCAACCTGCATGGCCAAGAGCACGAGGTGATAGCTTTTGTCTTCATCTGCGCCATCTTCATCATCATTAGATATTTCCGATATCGCAGCCAGAAAATGTGGCACGAGACGGTGCGACTCGCCTTGGAAAAAGGCCAGCCGCTTCCGGCAAATTGGTCGGACTATGGTTGGGGTGGCGGGGGCCGCCTTTGGGATTTGCGCCGCGGACTCGTCCTGATCGCGGTCGGCGCGGCGCTTTACTATATCCTGCCTGAATCTTCGCGCCTGTGGGCCGCCCTGCCCGGCTTCATCGGCATTGCGTTCCTGCTTTTCGGCCTTTTCTCCTTTCGTCGATCCGACCCGCCGTCCAATCAGAACAACCGTGACGCCTCGGATAAAAAGTGACCCCGTCCGATCCCGAACTCATCGCCCGCGCGATTGCCACCGGCGACCGCGCGGCGTTCGGAGAACTTGTCCTTCGCCATCAATCGGCCGTGCGCCTTTTTCTCCGCCATCTCACGCGCGGCGATGCCGCGCTGGCCGACGACCTCGCCCAGGAAACGTTCCTCCAGGCCCACCGCGGGCTGGCGCGCTTCCGCGGCGAGGCGGCTTTTTCCACCTGGCTGCTCGGCATCGCCCACAATCACTGGCGCAACGCCCGCCGCCGTCAGCGCGAGGTTGCCTGGGAGCCGGCGGACCTTCCTGTGCCGGCGGAAAATTTCCCGTCGCCGGCCCGCGCCGTCGACTTGAAGGAAGATCTCGGCGCCGCCATGAAACAACTCGATCCGGATGAGCAAACCGCCCTGCATCTTTTCTATCAACAAGGCCTCACCCATCCCGAAATCGCCGCGGTGACGGGCTGGCCGCTCGGCACGGTGAAAACCCACCTCGCTCGCGCCAAAGACAAACTCCGTCATCTTCTCTCCGCATGGAACCCACAGACATGATTCATTCGTCCGGCGATGACCGGCTGGAAGCCCTGCTGCGGCAAAAGCTCCAGGCGCCGCCGCTGGCCGACGGCGGTTTTTCCGCACGCGTGCTCGCCGCGCTGCCGCCACGGCAAAATCCATGGCTGATCTGGGGCCGGATCGGCGTGTTGGCTGCGGCCGCGCTGGCCGGAGTGGCGGTGGCCTTGTGGCAAAGCGGCGATGGGATCGATCTCCTGGCGCAGATGGACCAGGTCATTGCGTCTGTTTCCGATCAGCTGGCTGATCCCTGGCTGCCGGTCGCCCTGCTGGCGACGGTGGGATCGCTGGCGCTGATGGCCCCGGACAATCCGATGGAAAGCGAGCTGGAATAAACCGGGCTGGAAGGCGCGGGCGGCGGAGAATGTCGCAACGGCAATATCGCCAGGGCCGCCACTCCCCTCGCCGCAAAATGGCTCCGCGGAAAACGCCGCGCAGCCGCGGGAGTGACTTGAGTTGCTGAATTGGCGGCCATGCGGTGCCGCGTGGGGCCAACGCTCCGGGCACAAATCCTCAGCACGGCGCAACGTGCGCCGGCACCTTCCTATTGCCCAAACGTCACACGTTCGTCGTCGGGTCGTCACACGGAAAGGCGGTAATAAAAAGCGGAGAAGGAACATGTGTGCCAATCATGATACCCCCCATTGGCAGAGATCGCTCCGGCCGCTTCTGTTGGCTTTTGCGTTCGCTTTTTGTCTGGCCGGCGCATTCCCGGCGCAGGCCGCTCCCGCCGTCGCGCCCGTCTTCAGTCCTCCGGCCGGCATTTATTCCACCGCGCAGACGGTGACGATCAGCACGACGAGTTCCGGCGCGACGATCCGCTACACCACCGACGGCAGCACGCCGACCGAAACCAACGGCACCGCTTACTCCGGCCCGGTCGGCATCGGCAACGCGACCATGCTCAAGGCCATCGCCTACGGTGCCGGCTTCACCGACAGCTCCGTCGCCGCCGGCTTCTTCACCGTCACGTCCGCGCCCGGCTACACCTTGAATGTGCTCCACGATTTTCCCGCCGCCAGCGGCGACGGCGTCGGCCCCCTGACCGGCCTGGTGCTCGGCCGCGACGGAAATTTCTACGGTACGACCGCGGTGGGCGGCGCCAGCAACGACGGCACGGTCTTCAAGATGACGCCGGCCGGCGCCGTCACCATCCTGGCTTCGTTCAACGGCGCCAACGGCATCGAGCCCTATGGCGGCTCGCTCATCCAGGCCGGCGACGGAAATTTCTACGGGACGACCTACATCGGCGGCAGCATCGGCTACGGCACCGTCTTCAAGGTGACTCCCGCCGGCGCGCTGACCACGCTGGTGTCGTTTGACGGCACAAATGGCGTCGGCCCTTACAGCCTGGTCCAGGGCGGCGACGGAAATTTTTACGGCACGACCAACGGCTCGGGGCGCAATGACGGCACCATTTTCAAGCTCACGCCGGGCGGCGTCCTGACCACGCTCGTTTCGCTCAACCGCGCCACCACCGGGCTCGGCCCCAATTCCCTCGTGCAGGGCAACGACGGCAATTTCTACGGGACTTGCAGCGGCGGCGGCGGCGGCGGATACGGCACGGCCTTCAAGATGACGCCGGCCGGCGTCTTCACCCTGCTGGTCACCTTTGCCGGCACCAACGGCGCCTGCCCGACGGTGGGCTTGATCAAGGGCAGCGACGGAAATTTCTACGGCACGACCGGCGGCGGCGGCAGCTTCGTCGGCACCGCTTACTAGATGACGCCGGCGGGCGCCGTCACCACGCTGTATACGTTCAACTTCAACACCGGCAACGGCGTCGGCCCGCAGGCGGGCATGGTTCAGGGCAGCGATGGAAATTTCTACGGCACGACCGGATTCGGCGGCGCCAGTTACGACGGCACGGTCTTTCAGCTCACGCCCGCCGGAGTCATCACCACGCTGGCGCAATTCGACCGCGCGAACGGCGCCTATCAGGTCAACGGCATCATCCAGGGCGCCGACGGCAATTTTTATGGCACCACCCAGACCGGCGGCAGCTCGAACAACGGCGCCGTTTTCCAAGTGATCGTTCCACAAATGCCGTCAACCGACACGCCGGCGATGCCCGCGTGGGCGGTCACGGCACTGGCGTTGCTGCTTTTTTCCGTCGCAGCGGCGTTTCTCTCCCGCCCGCAGCGATCATCGGCAAAAGCTGGTCCATGAGAATTCCTGCCCTCCGATCTATAAAATCACTTGTTTTTGGCGTCGTTGAGGCTCGGAGCATCCTCTTTTAAATTCGCAGAATTAATTTTGCGCTTAACCGAGTGCCGTTCCTCACGCCACGCGCTCGACCACGAGCGGCGGGGGCGTCGGGCGCTTGGGCGCGAGCCGGTAGGCGTTCTTGAAAAATTCCAGCGCCTTCTCGCACTTCGCCTCGTCGTTGTAATGGATCATCATCAGCGGCTCGCCCTGCTTCACCTGCGTGCCGACTTTCTTGATCTCGGACACGCCGACGGCGTGGTCGATCCGGTCGTGCGAGTTCTCCCGGCCCGCGCCGAGGAGATGCACGCCACGCGCGATCATCGCGGCGTTGATGGTATGGACGTAGCCGCGCTTCGGCGCCGGCAGCTTGCGGATGTGCTTCGCCTGCGGAAATTTTTCCGGGTGGTCGATGTAGGTGATGTCGCCGCCCTGCGCCTTGACGAGGTCCTTGAACTTGGCGAGCGCGGAGCCGTCGGTGAGATGGCGCTGCACGGTCTGCTTGGCCGAGAGGGTGGAGCCGGCGACGCCGGCGAGGCGGACGATTTCCATGCCGAGCTTGAGCACGAGCTCCTTCATGTCTTCGGGCCCCTCGCCTTTCAGGAGCTGGATGGCCTCCTTGACCTCGAGCGAGGTGCCGACGGTGTCGCCGAGCGGCTGGTTCATGTCGGTGACGAGCGCGACGCAGCGGCGCTTCATCGAGCGGCCGACGCGCGTCATCGAGCGCGCGAGCTGCTTGGCCGGCTCGAGTTCCTTGATGAAGGAGCCGTTGCCCCATTTCACGTCGATGACCAGGCCTTCGGAGCCCTCGGCCAGTTTTTTCGAGAGCACGCTGCCGGTGATGAGCGGAAGGCTCGGGATGGTGCCGGTCTCCTTGCGCAGTTCGTGGAACTTGGCATCGGCCGGCGCGAGGTCGTCGGTCTGGGCCACGATGGCGCCGCCGATGCGCGCGAGTTGGGACGAAAAATGATCGATGGTCTGCTGGCCTTTGAAGCCGGGGACGGCGGCGAGCTTTTCCAGGGTGTTGATGATATGGTCGTGCTCGACGCCGCACATCATGGGCACGACCACGCCGCTGGCCATGGCGAGCGGCACGAGGACGAGGGAGGTCTTGTCGCCAACGCCGCCGGTCGAGTATTTGTCGATCTTTGGCTTGGCGATGTGCGACAGGTCGATCACCTCGCCCGAGAGCATCATCTCCTCGGTCAGGTCGGCGGTCTCCTGCGCGGACATCTGCTGGAAATAAATCGCCATCAACAGCGCCGCGAGCTGATGCTGCGGCATCTCACCGTCGATCGTGCTGTCGATGATATAGCGGATTTCTTCCTGGGTGAACTCACCGCCGTCGCGTTTCTTCTCGATCAAGGCATCGAACGTGGGTTTTACGAAACGGCGCGGTGGAATTAAACGTTTACTCATGGATGGGTTTGTGTGGAAATAACGCGAACTCGCTGACTCGAAAAGTTTAACAAAAACAAATCGAGCCTGTCTTGTCGAGACAATTTTACCCATCCAAATCCGCCGCCTGCCGGCCAACTCGTCGCCGGCCAACAGGTTCCAACTCCGCGCTTGCGCTTGTGCGGGCGGCGTCCGTTGAGTGGCGGGATGCAAGTTTCCTTCAACCCTGCCGTCGATTTGGCATGGGCCTTGAAAAAGGCCGCCCAAGCCGCCGGGCTCGAGGCTGTCGCCTTTGATTCGGAAGTGCGCACGGCCGAACCGCGGCATGGCGATTTCCAGGCCAACGGCGTGCTCGGCTACGCCAGGGCGCGCCGGCTGAATCCGCGCAAGGACGTGGCGGAAAAACTCGTGCCGCTGCTGCCCGATGACGTGAAGGGGCAGTTTGACGTGGTCATCGCCGGTCCCGGCTTCATCAATTTCACGCTCAAGCCCGCCGCGCTGCTCGCGTGGCTGCAGGCCTATGATTCGGAAGCGCACTTGCGCGCGGGCGCGGTCAAGAGCCTGTTTGCCACACTCAGAGCTGACCCCGCCCAGCCGTGGGTGGTCGACTACAGCTCGCCCAACACGGCGAAGCAGATGCACGTCGGCCACCTGCGCTCGGCCGTGATCGGCGAGGCGCTCTGCCGTCTGCTCGAATTCACCGGCGCGAGGGTCATTCGCGACAACCATGTCGGCGACTGGGGCACGCAGTTCGGCAAGCTCATCTGGGCCTACAAGCGCCAGCTCGACACGGCCGCGCTCGCCCGCGATCCGCTCGAGGAATTTGAACGCCTCTACAAAGCCGGCAATTCTGCCGCCGAAGCCGATCCGGCCGTGCTCAAGGAAGCCCAGCAGGAACTCGTGAAACTCCAGGCCGGCGACGCCGAGAACCTGGCGATCTGGAAAAAAATCAACGACGTCTCGCTCGCCGCCTTCCAGCAAATTTACGACCGGCTCGGCATCAAGTTCGACCTCACCCTCGGCGAAAGCTTCTACAACGACAAGGTTGAGCGGGTATATCGCGAGCTGGCCGAATGCGGCCTCGCAGTCGAAAGCGAGGGCGCGCTCGTGGTTTTTCATCCCGAACACCCGCGTTTCGCCACCCAGCCGTTCATCATCCGCAAGTCCGATGGCGCGGCCAACTACGCCTCGACCGATCTGGCGACGATCCTCTACCGCTTCGAGAAGTTCAAAAGCCGGACGGCGATCTACGTCGTTGATTCGCGCCAGCGCGACCACTTTGAGCAGCTCACGGCCACGGCCGGACAATGGTTCGCCTGCAAGCAGCGGCCGAAGCCGCTGATTTTCCACGTCGATTTCGGCACCGTGCTGGGCGAAAACGGCCGTCCGCTCAAGACGCGCGACGGAGAAAACATCAAGCTCAAGGATCTGCTCGCCGAGGCCGAGGAGCGCGCCTTCGCGCTCGTCACCGAAAAAAATCCGGACCTGCCCGAAGCCGAGCGCCGCGACATCGCCCAGGCCGTCGGCATCGGCGCGGTGCAATATGCCGACCTCTCCCAAAACCGCTCGAGCGACTACGTGTTTTCCTGGGACAAAATGCTGGGTCTGGACGGCAACACCGCGCCCTACCTGCTCTACGCCATCGCGCGCATTTATTCGATTTTCCGCAAGGCCGGGCTCGATCCCGCCGCGCTGCCGCTTGCCGGCGCCACGCCGCCCGAGACGGCGACGGAGCTCGCGCTCGCGCGCAAGCTTGTGAAGTTTCCCGATTCCGTGCGGATCGCGGTCGATACGCTCCGCCCGCATTTTCTCTGCCTTTATCTCTACGAGCTGGCCGGCGAATTCAGCACCTTCTACAACGCCGACAAGGTCATCGTGGACGACCCGGCCGTCCGCGCCCGCCGCCTGCTCCTCTGCGCCCGCACCCTGCTCATCCTCGAAACCGGCCTGCACCTGCTCGGCCTGCGCACCCTCCAGCGCATGTGAAGGATGTGAAGGGTTTGTTAACCCGGAATCCGCCTCCGACAAAACTCTTGCCGCTTCCCCCGCCCCCGCCCAACCTAGCTTTTTATGGCCACGCAGGAATTTTACATCCGCAGCGCGGGTGATACCGAGGCCCGCGGACCGTTCACGCAGGAACAGCTCACCTCCCTGGCCGAAGCCGGGCAGGTCGCTCTCGACACGCTTTATTACGAAGCCACCTCGGAAAAATGGATTCCGGTCGGCGCCAACGCCGACCTCAAAACCGCCCTTTTCCCGGAAAAAAAGAAACTCACGGTCAAGCCCAAGACCAACGTCCAGACCCTCAACGTCGAGCAGGAGAACCACGCGCCCATCACGGTGAACGACATGCTCGCCGCCGCCGAGGGCCGCACGGAGGATACCAAGCACGCCAAGGATCCCGCCATCGCCCGCGGCCGCGCCGCCAAGATCGGCCTCTATGCCTGCACCGTTTTCCTCTTCATCGCCGCCGCCTCCGAGCTCATGCCGTCGGTCGACATCCTCACCGCGCTGGACGTGAACAAAATCCTCAGCCAGCCCCTCATTTTCCTCGGCGCCCTCGACTTCATCCTTGGCCTGCTGCTGCTCCTGCAAATGGTCACGCTCTATCCCTTTGTCCGTTTCCGCGCCGCGCTGGGCCTCGGCTTCATCGGGTTTCTCTTCTGGGTCCGTGGCGAAACCCCACCGCTGCTCGCGGTCATGGCCGGCTCGGTCGGCCTCTACCTCAGCACGATTTTCACCAGCTTTTTCTCCCTCGGCATCTCGGTGGGGATCGGACTCGCCGGCATGCTGGGCTTCGCCTATTACATGCTGACGTAAGGCCCGGCGGAGCGCGGCACGATTTTCACCATCATGGCGGAGGCGGCCAAGCGCTGGAAAAAATTCGCCCGGGTTTTTCGCAAGGAAATCTGGCAGCCCGCCTATCTGACGGATCGCTCGCCGCGCGGCCGCCTTTATGCCGCGCTGCGCGTGGTTTCCATCACCTGGAACGGCTTGTTTGAAAACAAGGCCGCCTGCCGCGCGGCCGCCCTCAGCTTCAGCTCGCTGCTCGGCCTCGGTCCGCTCGTCGCCATCGCCGTGCTCGTGGCCGGCTTCATGCTCGACAAGAACGACCCCAACCTCGCGGTCAACACCCTCCATAAACTTCTGACCTTCGTCGCGCCCTCCCTTTCCGAATACGAAAAACTTTCCACCGAGGGCAAGGCCCCGCCGCTGCCTCCAGCGCAGAACGACATCGTCTCCGCCGCCACCCTCAAGGCTCCGCCGCCGGCGAATCCGTCCGCGCCCCCGGCCGCTTCGCCGACCGGCCAGACGGCCGTCAACCAGGACCTCACCCGCCTGATCAACGGCTTCATCGCCGGCTCGCGCTCCGGCACGGCGGGGGTGGTCGGCGGCCTGACCCTCATCCTCATCGTCCTGCAGCTCTTCACCTCGATCGAAAACGCCTTTAACGAAATCTGGGGCGTGCGCCGCGGCCGCAGCTGGCTCATGCGCATCGTGTTCTACTGGACCGTGCTCACCCTCGGCGCCGTGCTGTTTTTCGCCGCCGTCACCGCGCTCGGCGCGGGCGCCTTCCTCAACGTCTTCATGAAGCACCTGCCGCTCGGCAGCCAGCTGCTCCGGGCGTTGGGCGTGATGCTGCCGCTGTTTTCCGTCGCGGTGCTGATTCTGGTGCTCTCGCTCTTCTACCGCTTCATCCCCAACACCCACGTGTTCTGGCGCGCCGCCTTCATCGGCGCCTTCGTCGTGGCCGCGCTGCTCGTGCTCAACAATTACCTGGCGTTTTTCTATTTCCGCCGCGTCGTCCTGTCGAAAAGCCTCTACGGCTCGCTCGGCATCCTGCCCATCCTCATGTTCGGACTGTATATTTTCTGGTTCTTCGTGCTCGTCGGCGGCCAGATCAGCTATGCCGTGCAAAACGTGAACTTCCGCAGCAGCCAGGCCGCCTGGCACAGCCTGTCCGAAGCCACGCGCGAACGCCTCTCGCTCGTCGTCCTGCTCACCATCTGCCGCCGCTTTCAAGGCGACCTGCCGCCCGTCACCGCCTCCCAGCTCGGCTCCCTGCTCAAGGTTCCCACCCAGATCCTCAACGAGTGCCTCAACCGCCTCGTCGACCTGAAGTTTGTCACCCCTATCCCGCCCGCGGAGGGCGACTCATCCACCGACTATCTTTACCAGCCCGCGCGGCCGCTCGCCCACATCACCCTGCAGGACTTCAAGCAGGCGTTCGACGGCTACGGCGAAGACCCGGCGGGCGACACGATCGAAGGCATCGATCCCCTCGCCCGGTCCTACCGCGAACACATGGAGGCGCTGGGCCGCGACGGATTCTTCAACCGTCCGCTCGACCAGCTCCTCTCGGATTTTCCCTTCGACGAAAGCCGGCCGCCCTTCAGCCGCATCACGCTCGGCTGACGGCCTTCGCCCGGCCGCCAGGAATTTCCGCCGGTGATTTGCAAAGAGGAGAAATGAAGGTAACCCTTGGGTTCCGCGGAAAACCTCAACCCTCGTTCGCCACAAAACCATTATGAAACCATCATCCTCGCTCCCGAAGTTTCTCACCGCGCTCGCCCTCGGCGCCGCCCTCGCCGCCCTGCCCTTCGCCGCCCGGGCCGGCGACGATGCCACGGCCGCAAAATCCGGCGACGACGTCACCGTCACCGGCGAAGTCCTCGACATGGCCTGCTACCTCGACCACGGCGCCTCGGGCGAAAAACACGCCGCCTGCGCCCAAAAATGCATTTCCAGCGGCCTGCCCGTCGGCCTCAAGGGCAGCGACGGAAAAACCTACCTGCTCATCGGCGAGCACAAGCCGGTCAATGACGAGTTCGCCCCCTACGGCGGCAAGACCGTCACCGTGCACGGCAAGTTCGTCGTGCGCGACGGGATCAATCTGATCGAAAACGTCGAGCTGGTGAAAAGCTGAGTTCCCCGGGCGCGCGCCGGCGCCGCCCGCTCGTTGCGCGCCCGCACGGGTTTCGCCGTGAACGAACTTCTCCAGCAGCCGGAATACGTGCACGCGCTGCTCGTGCCCGTGCTGACCCACGCGCTCCCGTTTGCCGCACTCGGTCTGCTCGCCGCGCTCCTCGCCCGGCGCCGCGCGGCCGTCGTGCTCGCGCTGGCCCTGGTCCTCCTCAGCGCCGCGGCCGTCTGGCCCGCCGTGCACTACGGCCAGCTCGGCTACGACCGCGTGGAAAGCATCGCCGACAACAGCGGCGGCGACTGGCTCGCCGTCCACCGCCACCGCGCCGAGGAAAACCAGTGGATTTTCTACGCGGCCGCGGCCGCCGCCCTGGCCGGGCTTTTGCTCCCGCTGAAATGGCCCCAGAGCGCCCTGCCCTGCGCGCTGCTCGCCCTCGTCGTCGCGCTTGGCGCCAGCGCGGTCGCCAGCTACATCGCCTACGCCGGCGGCAAAATCCGCCACCGCGAATTCCGCACCGGCCCGCCGCCGGCCCCGGAGTTGAAGGCCGCGCA
>Ga0335085_10011428_pt1 | contig 13181 bp, 9 predicted proteins | sample Lox_Sample_45_FD_206712 | JGI IMG/M metagenome (GOLD analysis project Ga0335085, IMG submission 206712) | Soil microbial communities from Loxahatchee National Wildlife Refuge, Florida, United States - Lox_Sample_4.5 | ecosystem: Environmental > Terrestrial > Soil > Wetlands | place: USA: Florida...
GGCGGCTGTCGGGGCGGCGGCTGTCGGGGCGGCGGCTGTCGGGGCGGCGGCTGATGAGGGCGCGCCCGGGGACGGGGCCCCGGCGGCGGGGGCCCCGACGGCGGGGGCCCCGGCGGTGGACCCGCCGGCCGGGGCCGCGGCAAGGGCTTCGCCGGCAGCAGCCGTGGCGGGGGATCCGCCGCTGGCGAGCTGCTTGGCGAGGTTGTCCGCGAACTTGTCGATCAGCCGCGCCCCCACCTCAGCGATCACCCCGCGGCCGAACTGCGCCGGCCGTCCGGTCACCTTCAGGGTGGTGTGCAGGGTCACGAGGGTGCCGGAGCCGTTCTCCGGGCGCAGGGCGGCGTGGACCGTGGCGGACGCCGTCCCGGCGCCGCGCATCTCCTTGCCGGACGCCTCCACCAGGAGCGAACGGTCCGCCGTGTCCCGGTCCCTGAACGTGGCCGTTCCCTTGTAGGTGAGCGAAACCGGCCCCACCTTGACCGCCAGCCGGCCAGCGACATCATCGCCCGCAACGGTGTCGACCTGGGCGCCGGGCATGCAGGGTGCGACCTTTTCCACGTCGAGCAGGACGTTCCATGCCTGGTCCGCTGGGACGGGGATCGTGAACGAGTGATCGAGCTCCATGCTCATGGTGGTTCGCTTTCTCCGGCCAACATCGGTTTCTGGCGAATGTGCAGAACGCTTACTTTAGTGTCCACATAGTCGGGTTCGATCAGCCCGGAGGGGCCTGGTGTCTTGCCGGTGGCCGGGCAGAGCACCAGGTCAGGACGCCTGGAGAACCGAGAACGCCTCGGCGAGCCGGCCTTCACCCAGACCCGGCGCGCTCCGCCGCGGCGGTGGGCCGCTCGCGCAGCATGCGTGATCCTGCCGAACGGCTCCTGCGACAAGCGGCCCGGCATCCTGCGGAAGCCACCGCCCGCAAGCTGCCCACGGAAGCCGCCGCCGCGAGCCGGCTACGGATGCCGTAGATCATCGGCATTTTGCCCGCGCATCCAGCGGTGAAATGTACCTGTTACGACTGAAACCCTCGTAGTCGGCAGTTTCATGTGCTAGAACCGTCGTCAGAAGGTGATCACGGTAGAGGGGGTGACGAGATGACCGCGGCCGATGAAGCCCTTGGGCCAACCGAAGAGCAGATCGAGAAAGGCCTCAAGCCCGGAGCTCTCGGGCTCGTGTCCAGCATCGTCATGGGCGTGGCGTCGACCGCGCCCGCCTATAGCCTGGCCGCCACCCTCGGTCTGGTGGTGGCCGCGGTCGGGCTCGGATCTCCCATCGTGGCGTTCCTTGCGTTCGTCCCGATGCTGCTGACCTCCATCGGCTACAGCGAGCTGAACAAGGCCGACCCGGACTGCGGCACCACGTTCACCTGGGCCACCCGGGCGTTCGGCCCTCGCACCGGCTGGGCCGGGGGCTGGGGGATCATCGCGGCCGACGTGCTGGTCATGGCGAGCCTGGCGCAGGTCGCGGGCCAGTATGTGTTCCTGCTCTTCGGGGCCAAGGGCATCGGCTCGGACCCGACCAGCGGCTGGGTGCTGCTCGTCGGCGTGCTGTGGATCGTCGCGATGACCTATATCTGCTACCGGGGCATTGAGGTCTCCGCCCGGCTGCAGCGGGTCCTGCTCGCCGTCGAAGTGGTCATGCTGCTGGTGTTGTCCGTGGTGGCGCTGATACGGGTGGGCAGCGGCCATCACCCGGCCGTGTCCATCAGTCCCAGCTGGTCCTGGCTCAACCCGTTCAACATCAGCAGCTTCCAGGCATTCATCGGCGGCTTGATCCTGATGCTGTTCATCTACTGGGGCTGGGACACGGCGGTCGCGGTCAACGAGGAGACCGCCGACCGGAACAAGACGCCGGGCCGGGCGGCGATCATCTCCACCGTGCTGCTGCTCATCACCTACGTGCTGGTCATCTTCGCGGCGCAGGCGTTCGCTGGCATCGGGTCCAAGGGTATCGGCCTGAGCAATCCGGACAACTCCAGCGACGTGCTGTCCGTGCTCGGCAGCGCGGTCTTCGGCGGCTCCGGCTTCGGGGTCTTCCTGACCCGGCTGCTGCTCCTGATGGTGCTCAGCTCGGCGGCCGCCTCCACCCAGACGACGATCCTGCCCACCGCGCGGACCACGCTGTCGATGGCCGTCTACAAGGCGCTGCCGCGGGCGTTCGCGCGGATGCACGGCAAGTACCTCACGCCCACCGTGTCCACCATCGCCATGGGCGCGATATCGATCATCCTATACGTCCCGCTGAACTACCTGTCCGGCGGCAACGTCATCGCCGACGCGGTGACGGCGATCGGCCTCTACATCGCCTTCTACTACGGGCTCACCGCGTTCACCTGCGTCTGGTACTACCGCCGGACGCTGCTCAGCAGCCCGCGCAACCTGTTCATGCGCGGCATCTTCCCCCTCCTGGGCGGCCTGATCATGTACTTCGCCGGCGGCTGGAGCCTGTGGCTGGACTGGGACGTCGCCACGCAGAACAGCTTCACCTCGTGGCTGATGCCGTTCTGGCCGTACTGGCAGATCGGCGGCGTGTTCATGATCGCATTCTTGTCCGCGCTGGCCGGGGTGGTCGTGTTCATCTACTGCCGGGTCACCGCCCCCGCCTTCTTCCGTAAGGAAACCCTCACCCGCGCCACGCCGACGCTGGTACCCGAGACCGACGCGGGCCTGCCCGGTTCACCCCACTGACCTAAGCCCGCTGTGACCGGCGAGAACCACCGTCATCCCCCCGGGCAGGTCAGGCCAGCTCGTCGCGGATCTTCTCGAGCAGCCTGATGGTGTCCGCCGCCGTCTCGGCCTGGACGCAGAGCCGCTCCATGACCTCGAGGTACCGGTCCACCTCGGTGGGCTTGTCGATGTAGAGCGCGCTGGTGAGCTGCTCGAGGTAGACGACGTCGGACAGTTCCGGCTCGGCGAAGCGCAGGATCGAAAACGGGCCGCCCGCCGCCGAGTGACCGCCTACCCGGAACGGGATGATCTGCAGCGTCACGCAGGGATTCTCGGCCATCGTGATGAGGTGGCTGACCTGCTCACGCATCACGCCAGGACCGCCGATCGGGCGGCGCAGCACCGCCTCGTCGAGCGCCGCCCAGAACCGCGGCGCGGTGGGCTTGGACAGCAGCCGCTGACGTCCCAGCCGGAGCTCGACCCGCCGGTTCAGCTCCGCATCGCTGATGGCCGCGTATCCCAGCCGGATCACCTCGCGGGCGTAGGACGGCGACTGCAGCAGGCCCGGCACGAACTGGACCTCGTAGTTGCGGATGACCGACGCGGCGGCCTCCAGGCTGATGTACGGCTCGAACCAGTGCGGCAGCAGATCACCGAAGTCGTGCCACCAGCCGGGGTTGCCGGCTTCCCGGGCCAGGGCCAGCAGGCTCGCCCGCTCGGTGGGGTCGGTCACGCCGTACAGGGTCAGCAGATCGCTGACGTCGCGGTCCTTGAAGCCGACCCGGCCGTGCTCCATCCGGCTGATCTTGGAATGCGAGCCGCGGATCGCCTCGGCGGCCTGCTCTGTCGTGATTTCCCTGGCCTCACGTAGCCGACGCAATTGTGCACCCAGCACGATCCGCTGAACGGTCGGTCCACTCGCGCGGCGACCGAAACTCCGGACCGGGCCCTCCCAGGCGACGCCCTCAGACGCGTTCATCGCCACCCCTCGGTCGTTGTCAAATAGCAGCGCGTGGCCAAGTCTTGCATGTGATCTTGGGATTGCAAAGAGTGCATATCGTAATTTGACATGGCTTTCTGCTACGAGACAGTTAAGCAGACGATTAGCCGATCCGTCATCTGCCGGCCGTCGAGCAGGCCCGATCCCCGCCGCGAACAGGGCAAAGGCATGTGCACTGAGCGCGTCTTTACGGTCACGCCGGATGGGAACGCCGGCTGGTTCAGCTATTCGTGGGCGACGGCTGACCGGGCCCGCCGCTCACGACACCTGCGAACGAAGCCGCTCACGACACTACGCGATCGAACTCGCCCTCCTTGGCCCCCTGCAGGAACGCGGCGATCTCGGCCTGGGTGTAGACCAGCACGGGACCCGCCGGGTGGCGGGAGTTGCGTACCGCGATCTCGCCGCCCGGCAGGCACGCGACCTCGACGCAGTTACCGCTCGGATTGCTGTGCCGGCTCTTGAGCCAGGCGAGGTGGCCTAGCGCCGTGGCTGGCATCCCGTTGTACGGCTCATTCATGACGTGCCTCCCGTAATGAGGTCACTACTAAACGCGGGCCCCTGTTGCCGCGTCCATGCCGCTTGGTTTCCGGCTGCGGCGCCGGCGGCGTACCGGGCAGGCGGAAACGCCCGGCCGGCGACCTGGCGGGAACCGTCCGCGCGGTATGCCCGGCTGCCGCAGCCTCCATTGGGCCAGCCGGCCGTTCTTTCGGTCCGGCGGGCACCGTTGCTCGTGACTACCCCGAACCCCCGTATGCATTAGCCGTGTATATATAGAATCACAGCGTGCACATTCGGATGAACGTGCATTTGGCCTTGCACTTGCACAATGTATCAGGCAGCATAGGGATGACGGATACCAATACAGTGCGCCGGACGGGGCTCCGCACCCGCGAGGACATCGCGTGGACCGCCACAAGTACCCCAGGTGCGGCCCATCTCCGGAACCAGGGGTGACGACTTGGCTGTGAGCGGCTCCGCCGGATCCGAGCCTGGGTTGTCGGCACCCCGGCTGTTTCCCGTGCCGTCCGCCTGGTGGGAAACACCCGCCGTCACCTCCTGCGTGCTGGCCGCCCGGCCCGAGTCAGCCGGCACCGCCCGGCATTTCACCCGGGAAGTCCTCATCTCGTGGGGCGCTGGCCAGCTCGTGGACGAGGCAGAAACGATCATTGGCGAGCTCGTCGTCAACGCGGTCCAGCACGGGACGCGCGACAGCGCGGGTCCCGGCTTGCGCGGAACCGCGCCGCACGCCCGGGGCACGAACGGATATCCGCGGGCCAGAGCCCGGGCCGCCTGGGCCAGCCACCTCATCGGCGCCGGGACGACCGGCAGCGGAAATGCCGGCGGCGCGGTGCTGCGGCTCTGCCTGCTGCGCCGGGCGGGCGAGGTCATGCTGGCCGTCATCGACGCCAGTGACGAGGCCCCGACGCCGCGGCAGCCCGACTGGATCAAGGAAAGCGGCCGCGGGCTGCAGATCGTCCACGCGCTCAGCAGCGTGTGGGGGTGGAGCCCCATCGAAGGTCACGGTAAGGCCGTCTGGGCCGTGCTGCGGTCCGAATGACCGGCACCGCCGTGCCGGTCATCATGGCCGAACGGGCCTGACCGGGAGACGCCCCTCCTGTGCGGCGTACCACACCGCCGGGCCCCAGGGTCAGCCGTGCGCCGCCGCTTCCGGCTGGCCGGGAGCGTCCTCCACCGTCATGAGCACGTACTCCACCAGCGCGATCAGCACTTCCTTGGCCGAGTCCTTGCTCCGTGCGTCGCAGAGCACGACCGGGAAACCCGGGTCCAGGTCCAAGGCGACCCGGATGTCGTCCGGGTCGTGGGTCACCGACCCGTCGAAGCAGTTCACCGCGATGATGAACGGGATCTGCCGTCGCTCGAAGTAGTCCACGGCCGGGAAGCAGTCGGCGAGCCGCCGGGTGTCGGTCAGCACCACCGCGCCGAGCGCGCCGACGGCGAGCTCGTCCCACATGAACCAGAACCGCTGCTGGCCGGGCGTGCCGAACAGGTACAGGACCAGATCCTCGCGAAGGCTGATCCGGCCGAAATCCATGGCCACCGTGGTCGTGGTCTTGCCCTCGACCCCGGACGTGTTGTCGGTCCGCAGGCCCCGCTCGGTCAGCGGTTCCTCGGTCCGCAGCGGCTTGATCTCGCTGACGGCTCCCACCATCGTGGTCTTGCCCACACCGAAACCGCCGGCGAGCAGAATCTTGATCGCTGTGTGGCCTGGCCCGGCGGTGACCGCCGGCTCAAAGTGCCCGTAGGCCATTGAGCACCTCTCTCAGGATGTGACTGTCGCGGTGACTCTGCCCGGTCTGCGGGGAACGGATGACGATGAACCCGGCGTCGCGAAGGTCAGCGAGCAGGATCCGGATGACACCGAGGGGCAGGTTCAGCTCGGACGCCAGGTCGGCCACGGTGGTCGGCCGCCGGGACAGGCTGAGGGCCCACATCTGCTCGGGGCTCAGCGCGGCGGGGTCCGTGATCTCCTTACGCGTCGCTCTGACGGTCGCGACCAGATCGAACTTCGCGCCGGAATGCCGCGTCCTGCCACCGATCAGCGCGTACGGGCGCACGACCGGACCGGCCTCGGAATCTAGCCACCGTTCCTCGGGGCGCGGCATAAGCGGCTCATTCCGTGTACGGAGCCGACTGGGGGCGACCGGCCGGCATCGGGTAAGGGCTGTACACGGAGTCCGCCGAGAAGATGCCGCGTAGCTGGGGTGTCAGCTTTCTCAGCGGCATCGACGACGGCCCCCCGGGTGTGTGATCACGATCAGACGTCATCGTTTCCCCCGCGGTAGCCCTGCTCGTCGTGGCTGCTGGCCTCCGATTCCGCGTCGCGTGCCGTGTTTCCTCCCGTGTCTGCGGTGCTCCCCGTCTCTGCCGTCCGGAACGCCGGCGTGGAGTTCGGGGCCCCGCCCGGGCCCGTTCCGTCGTGGCTGATGCTGCCCGCGGCAGCGGAGTAATCCGGTTCCGCGGAATAGTCCGGGAATCCGACGTCGCCGACGCCGTAGCCGTCGGCTGTCCCGTGGCCGGCACCGCCGCCGCTGCCATAGCCGGGGCTGCCACCGTAGTCGCCACTGCCGCCGGCGCTGCCGTCGTCTCCGCTGCTGCCGGTGCTGCCGGTGCCCTGGGCGGCCGCCCGCTCCTGGCCGGTCACGAGCCGCTCGTCCCCCGGCACCGTCCGCTCGTCCGGGCCGGCCGGGACGCTCCCGTGGGCCCCATTGGCCGCGTGGGCCCCATGGGCACCATTGCCGGCCGCGTGGCCGGACGGCGTTCCCCGTTCCGGCGAGCCGCCCTCATTCACGGTGCGTCCCTGCTGCCAGCCCCGCTGCATCGCCGACAACGCGGTGCGGATGTCATCGGGCGAGCGGCTGGCGACGTTGTCCCCGGACGCCGCCGACGGCGTGCTGGTCGGCGTGGCCCGGTCGCGGAGCTGCGGAGCCAGGTTGGCCTGCCGCACCCGCTTCGGCAGGCCCTTGTAGGTCTCGTCCGGCTGCGCCTGGGCGCCGTGGGCATCGGTGAACGATCCCGCGGGCGGGAACGACGGTTCCGGCGCCGGGAAAGCCGTCTCGGCGGCGGGGTACGGGGCGCCGGCGGCCGGGAAGGAGGGCTCAGCCTCGGGGTAGGAGGGCCGCGCCTGCGGGTAGGGCGGTTCGGCCGGGGGCGGCGGCGCTTGCGGTGGCGGGAAGGGCGCTTCGTCCCGTGCGTACGGCCGGGAGCTGTCCGCGGGCGGGTAGGCGCGGTCGCCGGACCCGAACGGGGCCGGCGGCGGCTGGCCCGCGCCATTGGCGCCGGGTGCCGGGCGGTCGTAGGGCCACGGCAGGCCCGTTTCCGTCCGCGCCGTGCCAGCCTCCCCGGGCGTCCCGAACGACGAGCCGCTCGGCGGGGAAATCCAGCCGTAGGCCTGGCCGGTGTAGGGGTCGGTGCCGTATGGCTGTTCGCCGTAGGACCCGCTGGAGTCGTTGGCCGGGCCGCCGTTGGCCGGGCCGCCGTTGGCCGGGCCGCCGTTGGGCTGCTCGGTGTAGGGGCCGGCGCCGAAGGACGGCTCCGGCGCGAACGGCCCGAACGAGTCCGGGCCCCCGGCCACCCGCACATCCCCGTTCACCGGGCCGGGCGAGCCGTTGCCCGGCGGCAGTGCGCTCCCCGGCTGGCCGGTGAGCTGCGTGCGCGAGGAGGACGGCTCGACCGTCGTGTCGTCGCCGGGCATCTCGTTACCGCCCGCGGCCCAGGCCGAGGAGATGGCGGTGATCCCGGCGGGAAGCCCCTCCACGAAGCCGTCTTCCACGCCGACCAGCGTGGTCGGGAGGAGCGCGATGGCGGTGGTGCCGCCGTACGGGGACGGGCGCAGCGTCACCCGGATGCCGTGCCGCTTGGCGAGCTGGCCGACGACGAACAGGCCGAGCTGCTCGCTGTTGAAGACGTCGAACTCCGGCGGCTCGGCGAGACGGCTGTTGAGCTCCGCGTAGCGCTGCTCGCTCATCCCGAGGCCACGGTCCTCGATCTCGACCGCGAAGCCGCTCGCCACCAGGTCGCCGGTCACATGCACCGGCGTGTACGGCGGGGACAGCGTGGTGGCGTTCTCGATGAGCTCGGCGAGCAGGTGGATGACGTCCGCCACGGCTGGCCCGGTGAGCGCCGCCTGGGACGGGGTGATCACCGCCACCCGCGAGTAATCCTCGACCTCGGCGGCCGCGGCGCGCAGCACGTCGATCATCCGGACCGGGTGCGCCCAGCCGCGGCCCGGCGCCGCCCCGGACAAGATGATCAGGCCCTCTGAGTGGCGGCGCATCCGGGTGGTCAGGTGATCGAGCCGGAAGAGGTCTTCCAGGGTCTCCGGATCGGTCGTCCGCCGCTCCATGCCGTCCAGCACCGTGAGCTCCCGGTGCAGCAGCGACTGGTTGCGCCGGGCCAGGTTGCGGAACACCTCGTTGATCCCGCGCCGCATCCTGGCCTCGCCGACCGCGGCCTCGATGGCCGTCCGCCGGGCCGCGTCGAACGCCTGGCCGACCCGGCCGATCTCGTCCCGGCCGAATTCCGCCGTCGTCCCGGTCAGTTCCTCGACCGGAACGTCCTCGCCGCGGCGCAGGCGGGCGACCACGCCGGGCAGTTCGACCTCCGCCAGCGTGACCGCCGACTGCTCGAGCCGGCCGAGGCGGCGGATGATCCACCGCCCGATCAGGATGGACAGGCCGACGGACAGCACGAGGCCGAGCAGGCCAAGCCCGCCGGCCAGTGCCACCCGCCGCCAGGCCGCGTTGGTGATCTGATGGTCGTGCTGCACCTGGTGCTCGACCGAGTCGACACCCGCGAAGAAAATGCCGGTCGAGATCGCCTTCACCACCGGATCCCACCGTGCCGCGGTGAATGGCGGGAACGGGGTGGCATCGGCGGCGACGGCATTCTCCAGCTGCGCGACGCTGGACTGGACCGTGGCCGGCGCGTAGGTGTTCATCTGCGCGTTGAACACGCCCAGGTCGGGTGCGTCGAGCCGGCTGACGGCCGCCTGGTACATGGCCTGGCGCGCCCCGGCGAGCTGGGTGATCTGGATGCGCGTGGCCGGGGTCAGCTGGTCCGCAGCGAGCGACGCCGAGACCAGCGCGTCCTCCTGGTTCAGGGCCTCACCGGACTCGGTGCTGTCGATGATCGCGAGCGACTGGGTGGCCGCGGTGGCGTTGGTCAGGCTCCGGTTCTCCTGGACGAAGAGCTGCAGCTCCTGGGTCAGGATGTTGCTGAACGCACCGAACACCTGGGTGGGGGCGATCGCCCGGGCCAGGATGACCGGGCGGATGCTGGCCAGGCCCTGAATGCTCGCGATCATCTGCTTGATGACGGCCCCTTCGGCCGTGGTGGCTGCGCCGGTCGTCGCCGGGCTGGTCATCTTGGCCCGGAAGGTGGGGAATGCCTGAGTGGTCGCGTTCTGGGCCGCCTCGAGCTGTGCCCGGTTCGCGGCGGTGGGGGCGGCGAGGTAGACCAGCGACGCCTTGCGTTCATTCTGGATGTTCATGTCGAACTGCGCGGCCGGCACGGAGGTGGCGTTGATGAGGTTCGGCGCCCGGTCCAGGTTGATGGCGTCCCCGACCGTGGTGTACAGCACGAAGGCGTACAGGCCGATCACGGTCAGCAGCGGGACGGCGACCAGGAGGTAGAGCAGGTGGCGAATGGAGGGGCCGCGCCATCCCCCAGCGCGCTGGCCGTCAGTTTCAGGCATCCTTACCCTTGGCGAGAGGCGTGCGATCAGATCCTCCGGCGTCGCCAGCGTGGGCGGACCGCGGCACCGGTAGGCCCGCCTAAAGTATCGAAATGGTCGTTTAGGCGTACACGCATTCATGAATAATTAAGGCAATCACCGCAAAAGGAACTAAGGGTATCCGGTCGGCTCGGGCCAGTAATCACCATCCCCGGGTGTACCGCCTCCCGGGCTCTTATGGTGCTCCCCGCGGACCGCTGGCTCGCCGTCCGGCGCACGGGATGTCGGCGGTTGCGCCTACGCTGTTCGGGTGACCGCTACGGCTGCTGATTCCCTCCTGGAGGGGCTGAACCCGCAGCAGCGTGCTGCGGTGATCCACACCGGCAGCCCGCTGCTGATCGTGGCGGGCGCGGGTTCGGGGAAGACCCGGGTGCTGACCCACCGGATCGCCTACCTGCTGGCCGAGCGGGACGTCCTGCCGAGCGAGATCCTGGCCATCACCTTCACCAACAAGGCGGCCGGCGAGATGGCGTCGCAGGTGGCGGCGCTGATCGGCCCGCGCGCCCGGGCGATGTGGGTGATGACGTTCCATTCCGCGTGCGTGCGCATCCTGCGCCGGGACGCGAAACGCCTCGGCTATCCCTCTTCGTTCTCGATCTACGACCAGGCCGACTCGCAGCGGCTGATGGCCCTGGTCTGCCGCGAGCTCGAGCTCGACGCCCGGCAGTATCCGCCGAAGGCGCTGCACGCGCAGGTCTCCAACCTCAAGAACGAGCTCGTTGACTACGAGTCCTTCGCCGCGCGGGCCCGGACGCACCGGGAGAAGGCGCTCGCCGAGGCCTACGCCGAGTACCAGCGGCGGCTCACCACGGCCGGCGCGATGGACTTCGATGACCTGATCATGGTGACGGTCTGCCTGCTCCAGGCGTTCCCCGAGGTCGCGGCCGCCTACCGGCACCGCTTCCGGCACGTGCTGGTGGATGAGTACCAGGACACCAACCACGCGCAGTACGTCCTGGTCCGGGAGCTCGTCGGCGCGCACGGCGGCGCGCACGCCGGCCCCGGCGGTCCCGGGGCCGGCGGCGAGCCCCCGTCCGAGCTGTGCGTCGTCGGTGACGCCGACCAGTCGATCTACGCCTTCCGCGGCGCGACGATCAGGAACATCGTGGAGTTCGAGCAGGACTTCCCCGACGCCCGGGTGATCGTCCTGGAGCAGAACTACCGCTCCACCCAGAACATCCTGTCCGCGGCCAACGCCGTGGTCTCCCGCAACGCGAGCCGCAAGCCGAAGAACCTGTGGTCCGACCAGGGCGCCGGGCCGCTGATCACCGGGTACGTCGCCGAGAGCGAGCACGACGAGGCCGCGTTCGTGGCCGAGGAGGTGGACCGGCTCACCGACGCGGGCGAGGCCGCGCCCGGGGACGTGGCCGTGTTCTACCGGACCAACGCCCAGTCGCGTGTGTTCGAGGAAGTCTTCATCCGGGTCGGCCTGCCGTACAAGGTGATCGGCGGGGTCCGTTTCTACGAGCGCCGCGAGGTCCGTGACCTGCTGGCGTACCTCCGGCTGATCGCCAACCCGGCCGACGAGGTGTCGCTGCGGCGGATCCTGAACGTGCCCAAGCGGGGCATTGGCGAGCGGGCCGAGGAGTACGTGGCCGCCTTCGCGGCGCGGGAGCGGATCAGCTTCGCCGCCGCGCTGGGCCGCCCCGGCGACGTGCCCGGCCTGGCCGGGCGGTCCGCCAGCGCCATCGAGCGGTTCAACGCGCTCCTGGCGGACCTGCGTGAACTGGCCGCCGGCCGCCCGGTGGCCGAGCTGGCCGAGGCGGTCCTCGACCGCTCCGGTTACCAGACCGCGCTGGCGGAGTCGAACGACCTGCAGGACGCCAGCCGGGTGGAGAACCTCCAGGAACTGGTCTCGGTCGCGCGCGAATTCGACGGCCAGAACTCCGGCGGGACGCTCGCGGACTTCCTCGAGCAGGTAGCGCTGGTCGCCGACGCGGACCAGATCCCGGACGGCGCCCAGCACGGCGGCGTGGTCACCCTGATGACCCTGCACACGGCCAAGGGGCTGGAGTTCCCCGTGGTGTTCCTCACCGGCATGGAGGAGGACGTCTTCCCGCACCAGCGGTCCGCCGCCGATGAGAAGGAACTGGAAGAGGAGCGGCGGCTGGCCTACGTGGGGATCACCCGCGCCATGCGGCGCCTCTACCTGACCCGCGCGGTGGGCCGGATGTGGTGGGGGCGCCCGTCCTTCCACCGCCAGTCGCGGTTCCTCGGCGAGATCCCCGGGTCGCTGATCGAATGGCGGCGGGACGAGACGGCGGCCAGCACCCCGGCGATGGAGCGCGCCGCGCAGCGGCCGGGGGTGGACTCACCGGGCAACCGGCAGGTGCCGGCGCTCGCGCCCGGGGACATGGTTACCCACGACAAGTTCGGGCTCGGCACGGTGGTCTCGGTCGACGGCGCGGGCGACCGCGCCGAGGCGAAGATTGATTTCGGCGCCGACTACGGTGTCAAGCACCTGGTGCTTCGTTACGCCCCGCTGGAAAAGCTGTAGCTTAAAGCCGAAGGTAATGCGGCCGGCACTCGACGAAAGCCTCCGGCCGCGGTGAGGCAGGATGCATTTATGGGCAGTATCCGTGTCGTTATCGCCAAACCTGGCCTGGACGGGCACGACCGGGGGGCCAAGGTGGTGGCGCGCGCCCTGCGCGACGCCGGCGTAGAGGTGATCTACACCGGGTTGCACCAGACGCCGGAGCAGATCGCGGCGGCCGCCATCCAGGAGGACGCGGACGCGATCGGACTGTCTGTGCTGTCTGGCGCGCACATGACTCTGTTCACTCGTGTCCTGGAGATCCTCAGGGAGCGCGGCGCCGAGGACATCACGGTCTTCGGCGGCGGGATCATCCCGGAGGAGGACATCGCCGAGCTGACCCGGCTGGGGGTCGCGCGCATCTTCACCCCCGGCGCGTCCACCCGCGCCATCGTGGACTGGGTCCAGTCCGATCTGGCCGCCTCCTCGTCCCGCCGTACCTGACCGCCGGGCCGCCGGGCCGTCGGCCCGGCGCGGCAGCGTCGGCCCGGCGCCGGAAGCGGCGGCCTGAGAGGGACCTCACAGGCCCGCACGGGAACCAGCCGGCGCGCAGAAGGACGATCGCGGCTAGGCTGCGAGCAGGGCGAGCCTGCCACCGGCGGCGGCCGCAAGCGGAAACCGAGGACGAGCACAGGTGGACCTGTTCGAGCATCAGGCGAAGGAGCTCTTCGCTCAGTATGGCGTTCCCGTACCAGGCGGGAAGGTCGCACACACGGCCGGGGAGGC
>Ga0335085_10011429_pt1 | contig 13180 bp, 15 predicted proteins | sample Lox_Sample_45_FD_206712 | JGI IMG/M metagenome (GOLD analysis project Ga0335085, IMG submission 206712) | Soil microbial communities from Loxahatchee National Wildlife Refuge, Florida, United States - Lox_Sample_4.5 | ecosystem: Environmental > Terrestrial > Soil > Wetlands | place: USA...
GCACGTGGCGCGATTCGGCCACGGCCAGCCCTTCGCGGATGCGTTCCAGCACCAAGGGCTTTTCCTGCGGAAATTGATAGCCTTCGTAGTCCTGCCGGAACAGCAGGCCGCCGCGGCGGTCGGACCAGGCGTTCATCGCATGATCGAAGCACACGCGCGCGGTCACCTCGAGCCCTTCTATCATCCAGGCGAGTTCCTCCAGCCGCTCGTGCGGCGAGGAGAGCTGCATGCGGCCCTGTTCGACCTCGTCGTAGAGCGGCGTTCCCGGCCGCGGCACCAGTGGGCGCGAGCGTATGTAGTGCGGATTGATCGCCGTAAGCGCGCGTGCCGTGTTCACCGCGTGCTGGCGCCGCCGCGCCCTGCCGCCCAGGTCGGGCATCCAGTATTCCGACACCTGAAAGCCGGCGGCGACGGCCTTGCGCCCGCCTTCGATCTGCTCGGCCTGGGTCACGCCCTTGTCCACCAGCGCCAGGATTTCATCGTCGCCGGATTCGAGTCCGATATGCAGGCGGTCCAGCCCGGCCGCGCGGATTCTGCCTAGTTCGTCGGACTTCTTCTGCGCCAGCGTCTTCGAGCGCGCGTAGGTGGTCACGCGGATCAGGGTCGGCAGGCTCCGCCGCAGGTGCTGCAGCACCTGCACCAGTTCGGCAGTGCGCATGACCATGCTGTTGGCATCCTGGAGGAATGCCGTCCGGCCGCCGCTGGCGAGCCAGTTGAACACCGTGACGAAAGCGGGATTCCCGGCCAGGTCGCGGCCCTGCGCGAGCAGCGCGGCGGCGAATTCGCGCGTGATCGCCCCGCCCGTGCCGAGCGCGTGCGCGGCCGCGACGATTTCGTCCCGGATCGCCGCCGCGCGATCGATGTCGGCCTTGATCTCGTCTACCGGGCGATAGACGAAGCGCTGCCCCGTGTACATCTCGCAAAAAGTGCAGCGGTTCCACGGGCAGTTTTCGGTCACGCGCAGCAGCAGCGAGGCGCTGCCGCCCTCGCTCGGCGGCCGGTACGTGCCGATGCTGAACGATAGCGCGCGCAGCGTGTCGATGTGCTCGCGCAATTCCTCGCCGCTTTCTGTCGCCTTCACCTCGCGCCCTTGGTTCGTGCTCGTCGAGCGAACTTAATCGTTCGCCGCCCGGCGCAACGCGCCGCGCTCAGGCGCCGTAGCGCCCGACGATGCTGATCGCGGACACGTTCTGGCTGGGGAAGCCGCCGAGGTTGTGCGTCATCCCCAGCACCGGATCGGGGCGCTGGCGTTCGCCGGCGCGGCCATTCAGCTGCAGGTACATCTCGTAGATCATGCGCAGGCCGGACGCGCCGATCGGGTGGCCGAAGCACTTGAGGCCGCCGTCGATCTGGCAGGGAATCTTGCCCGAGGCGTCGTAGAAACCGTCGAGCACGTCGCCGATCGCCTTGCCTTCCTGCGAGATGCCCAGGTCCTCCATGGTCACGAGCTCGGTGACGGAGAAGCAGTCGTGCACGTCGAACATGGAAATGCGCTTGCGCGGATCGTCGATGCCGGCTTCCTGGTAGGCGCGCTTCGCCGCGACGCGCGTGGTGGCGAAATAGGACCCGTCCCACTCGCCGAACTGCACCTCCTGGCCGTTGGACACCGCGAGCTGTATCGCTTTGACGCTGACGAGGTCCTTCTTGCCCAGGCCGCGCGCGATGTCGGGCGTGGTCACGATGGCGCAGGCCGAACCGTCGGAAACGCCGCAACAGTCGTACAGCCCGAGCGGATCGGCGATCATCGGCGCGTTGATGACGTCGTCCTCGGTGATCTTGTTCCGCAGATGCGCCTTCGGGTTGATCGCGCCGTTGTCGTGGCTCTTGACCGAGATATGCGCCATGGCGCGCTTCAGGTCCTTCGGATCGACATGGTGCTTGGCGCGGTAGGCCGCCGCGAGCTGCGCGAACGAGCCGGGCGCGGAGATGTTGGCCCAGAACATGTTGTTCAGGCCGCCGCGGCCGCGCTGCGGCAGGCCGCCGTAGCCGGTGTCCTTCAGTTTCTCCACGCCCAGCGCGAGCGCGATGTCGACTGCGCCGGAGGCGACCGCGTAGACCGCGCCGCGAAACGCCTCGGTGCCGGTGGCGCAGTAGTTCTCCACCCGGGTCACCGGAATGTAGGGCAGGCGCAGCGTCATCGCCAGCGGCACGCCCGACTTGCCCACGTGCTGCTCCTCGATCGCGGTGCCGAACCAGGCCGCCTCGATCTGCTCGCGCCCGACGCCAGCATCCTTGATGCACTCCTCGAACGCCTCGACCATCAGGTCTTCGGCATTGCGGTCCCAGCGCTCCCCGAATTTCGAGCAGCCCATGCCGAGGATGACCACCTTGTCGCGAATACCAGTTGCCATGTCGACCTCCTTAGCGCGCCCCTCAGTGTTTGATTCAACATGAGGGGACACGTCCCCTCATTCTCCCCTATGTCGGTCCGTTGCAAAATTCCTTTTGCAACGGAAAATTACACGCTTGGCGCGGCCTTCCAGAAATAGCGCACGAAGCCGCGCGCGGTGTCGTGCTCCTTGATGCGGAACATCATGCGCATCGGCATCCCCACTTCGACCCTGCCCTCGTCGACGTCGGTGAAATCGGCCATCATGCGCCCGCCCGCGTCGAACTCGATCATGCCGTAGTAGGCAGGCGGATCGGCGCTGTAGGTAAGCACGTCGGCGGTGTAGGACATCACTTTCGCCGGCGCGTCCGAGAACGGATGCGGGTCCTGGCTGTCCAGGCCGTTGCACTTCGGGTTCACGCAATAGCGCCCGCGCGGAAACTGCAGCGTGCCGCAGACGCGGCAGCGCCCGCCGACCAGGCCCGTAATCATGTCGCGGTTGCGGTAGAGCGTGGTCAGCGGCGTGCCCTTGTCCGCTTCGGCGCGCATGCCGCGCTCGAGCGCGATGTGGTCGTTGAACGCGAGAAAGCGCGGGTAATTCGTCTCTTCCTTGCGCCGTGCGAGGGCGCCGTCCACGCCGCCGCGCGGCGGCAGCGCGCCGATTGCGTCGGTAACCTCGAACAGCAGCGCGTCGCAGCCCTGCCCGAACGCGGCCACTGCGACCAAATCGCCCGCCTTCGCCTGCGCCAGCGCATGCGCGAGCATCAGCAGCGGATGCGCCGCGCCGGTGTCGCCGCAGACGGCGGCAAGGTTGTCGCGCACCGCAGTCTCGGCAATGCCGGCGCGCTTGGCCACGCCGGGCACCACCCGCGGCAGCGTGCACGGCAGGCAGAAATGCGTGACCGAGGCCGGCGCGACGCCGGTCTGCTTGAACAGCGCCGCCAGCGCCGCCGGCACGATCTTCATGTAGCCCTCGTCGCGGATCCAGCGCTCTTCCCAGGCGTAATCGTGGGCGCGCTCGGCCGAGCGGAACTGGTGCACGAAATCGACGGTCTCGCTGTGCGCGCCGAGAAGGCGCGCGATCGGCTTGCCGGTTCCGACCAGCAGCGCGGCGGCGCCGTCGCCGTAATGCATTTCCTGCGGGCTGGCGGCCTTGGCCAGGCGGTGTTCCGCCGCGGTGACCAGCGACTTGCCGCCCGCGGCGAGCGCGCTGATCAGGGCCGAGCTGCCGGCGCGCTGGCTGCCAGTGACGTCGAGCACGCGCAGGCCCGAACCCAGGTGCATCGCATTGGCCACGATGGCGGCGTTCTGGCGGTCGTCATAGGGATGGGTGGTCGAGGCAATGATCAGCTGCTCCAGGCTCGCCGCATCGAGTCCGGCGAGGCAGTCGCGCGCCGCCTCCACCGCCATGGTCACGGCATCCTCGTCCCAGTTCGCCATCGCGCGCTCGCCCTTCGCGAGGCCGCGCAGCCCCGGCGCGAACCAGCTGTTCGCCGCCAGGATGCTTTTGCGTTGCAAGCGGCGCCGCGGAAGATAGGCGCCGTAGGAAAGGATGCCGGATGCGTTTGCCATGAGCTCACCGAAGGATAGCGACCTGAAGGGTCAAAGCCGGAAGGGTCGACAACGTGGCGTAAGTATGCCACAGGCGTGGCGCGAACTTAACTGCCGTGGGCGAAATTGAACCAGATTCTTCGGCCCTCCGCCTCGGAATGACACGCAATTTTGCGGCAGGTTTCGCACCCGCTGACGCTGCGTCTGCCGCGCCGGTGGCTCAGCCCGGCCTGGCGCCGGCGCGGGCCAGTTGCGAGCGATTCTTGCTCGCGAGCGTCTTGATCAGGCCGTCGACGCCGCCGTCGCGGATCTGTGCATTGAAGGTCTCGCGATAATTCGTCACCAGGCTGACGCCGCCGACCACCACGTCGTAGATCTTCCAGCCCGCCGCGGTCCGCGCCATGCTGTAATCGATGCTGATCGGCGCGGCGCGCATTTCGCGCAAACACACAAAGGCACCCACGACATACAGGCTGAGTTCGACCACGCGGGGGCTGTCTAATGCATAGAAGGCGTCGTGTTCGTATTTATTGTTAAACTGCGAACCCGGATCGCGTTATCCGTTCACGCAAAACAAACTTCTCGCGCGTATTGGAGGCAAACATGGCTGAAACGGCAACCGATGTTCTCGCGCAAGCCCGGCAGTGGCGGGAGGCCGGCAAGGGCGTCGCGCTCGCCACGGTGGTCGGCACCTGGGGTTCGTCGCCGGTTCAGGCCGGCAGCCATCTCGCGGTGAGCGACGACAGCGCGTTCGTGGGCTCGGTCTCAGGCGGCTGCATCGAGGGCGCGGTGGTGACCGAGGCCCTGCAGGTGATCGCCGACGGGCGGCCGCGCCGGCTCGAATACGGCGTGACCGACGAAATGGCCTGGGCGATCGGCCTTGCCTGCGGCGGCAAGGTGCAGATCTACGTGGAGCGCGTCGAATGAAACTCGACCATCTGGCGCAGATACTCGCCGCGCAGGCGCAAAAGCGGCCCATCGCGCTGGCGACGCGCCTCGCCGACGGCGCGCAGTCCCTCTACGACGGCACGACCTGTGCCGGCGCGGTGGCGCTGAGCGCCGAGCAGCTGGCGGAGGCGCACGACCTGCTGCTGGCCGGCCGCAGCGCCCCGCTCGCGGCGAGCGACGGCGCGATCTTCCTGCGCAGCTATGCGCCGCCCGCCAAACTGGTGGTGGTCGGCGCGGTGCACATTGCGCAATTCCTGGCGCCGATGGCGGCGCTCGCCGGATTCGAGGTGATCGTCGTCGATCCGCGCCAGGCCTTCGCGACTGCGGCGCGCTTTCCCGGCGTCACGCTGGTGACCGAGTGGCCCGGCCCGGCCCTGGCGCGGATCGGCCTGGATGAGCACACCGCGGTGGTGACGCTCACCCACGATCCCAAGCTGGACGATCCGGCGCTCTGCGCCGCGCTGCAAAGCCCGGTGTTCTACATAGGCGCGCTGGGCAGCACCCGCACCCACGCCAAGCGCATCGCGCGCCTGCGCGAGCTGGGCCTCGCCGAGCTCGCGCCGCGCATCCACGCGCCGGTGGGCCTCGACCTGGGCGGCCGCGCCGCGGCCGAGATCGCGGTCTCCGTGCTCGCGCAGGTGATCCAGCAACGCTATCGCCGCGCGCCCTGATGGGATGCGACTTCGGTGCTGGAGCGTCATCCCCTGATCGGACGTCCGGCCGAAGCGGGCATGCATGAACTGGTGATCTCCAACGGACGTACAGGTTATGTCGCGCTGTATGATTGGCTCGAAGTAATCGATACGGCGGTCATTCTGGCGCTGCGACACCAGCGCGAAGCGGGCTACGAATAAAGGATTTCGGTCGCGAGGATTACTTGCGCCACTTCACCGGATGTGGCCGCTTCACCTGCTTGCCGCGCAGCGCGGCAGACCCGCCCGTCTACTTTGCACTGCTTCACATCGTGGTCTGGAGCCCTTTGCTCGTGTATTTCTTCCTGCAGCGGCGCCGCATTCTGGAGAAAACGCCCTTCGGCATCTGGGCCGGCCTGCTGTTCGCCACCGACGCGGTATCGCTCGCGCTCGATTGCGCCAGCGTGTTCAAATGGCTGGCCGGGTAATCGCGTGAACGCGCCATTGCGCCGCTCGCCCCTGCGCGCGCGGCCCTGAACTGCACCAGAGGACTTGCCATATTTGGCATGCTCGCAGGCCGCTAGGGCAGGCGGCTATTTATGCTCGGCATTTCCATTGTTTGACATTGTTGACCGCGCTGCAGCCGCCGCGCGGCACCCATGCACGTGGCGGCGGCGGCGCCCGGCCGCAGGCCGCATGCCGCCATCATCGCCGGCCGGCGAACGCCTGCTCGCTCGATAGTATGATCTCGATCTCCTCGACGATCTTTTCCTGCCGCAGCGCGTTGCGCTCGAGTGCAAGCGCGTCGACGGTCTCGTCCAGGCGGTCGAGGGCGTGTTCCATATGCGCAAGCCGCTGCCGGCTCTCCGCCGCCAGCGATTCATACAGCAGGCCGTACAGCGCCGCCAGCAGATACTGGTCGAGCAGTTCGGCGAAAAATACGGCCGGCGCGAGTTGCAGGCCCGGCGCATGCGCCAGGGGCGGCGCCGGCGGCGGCGCCATCGGCAGCAGGCGCTTGAGTTTCGGCCCGCCCTCGGCTTCGTGCGCCAGGCTGTATAGCGCCGCGCCATCGCCGGCAAGCTTGCGGCTCGCCGCATGCACGGCATCCATCAGACTGTTGAGCACGGCCGGCACTTCTTCAGTCACGGTCGAGCCGGCCAGCCTGGCGATCACGCCGGGGCGGGACTCGAGCTTCGCCGCGAGGCGCTGCCCCACCACCAGCAGCGCGGGCGCGGGTTCCCAGGGCGCCAGCGCGTCGAGTGCGGCGACGACGCGCTCGTTGAAATTGCCGCAGAAACCCCGCTCCGAGCCGATCAGCAGCAGGACCGCCGCCTGCCCCTTTGCCGCCTGCTCTCCCGCGCCCACCGGCGGGAAAAAATGCAAGAAGTCGGTGGCCGCCGCGTCGATGTTGGCGAGCATGCGGCGCTGGTGGCCGATGAAACGGGCGAGCTTGTGCGTCTCCACCAGCGACAAGCTTTTCATCGCGGTCATGATGCCGCTGATCTCCTTCAGCCGCGACAAGCGCTGCGACAACTCGGCCAGGCCGCTCATGGCGCCGCCCCGAGCCAATATCCCAGTTTGCGCAGCCATTCATCCCGCGCCGCATCCAGCGGCAGCGGTTCGCGTTCCAGTCCGGCAACAATCCGCTGCAGCGACTGTTGCAACGCATCGGGCGGGGCATCCGCTACGCCCGCGTCGAGCAGCCCTGCGTTGAATGCGATCATCCACGCGAGCTGGAACGCCGCAGGCAGGGGCCGCAGGCGTTCCTGCTTGAGGATCTCGCGCAGCAACCGGCCGCGCCGGATCTTGGCCTCGGTGCCGGCCTCCAGCTTGGTGCCGAAGCGGGTGAATATTTCGAGCTCGAGAAATTGCAGGTAGTCGAGCTTCATCCTGCCCGCCTCTTCCTTGATGCGCGCATGCTGCGCCTTGCCGCCGATGCGCGACACCGACAGCGGCACGTCCACCGCGGGCAGGATGCCGGCGGCGAAGAGTTTGCGTTCCAGGTAGACCTGCCCGTCGGTGATGGAGATCAGGTTGGTGGGGATGTAGGCGGCGATCTCGCCCTCCTCGGTCTCGACGATGGGCAGCGCGGTCAGGCTGCCGCCGCCGTGCTCGGGAGAGAGTCGCGTAGAGCGCTCGAGCAGGCGCGCGTGCAGGTAGAAAATGTCGCCCGGATAGGCCTCGCGCCCCGGCGGGCGGTGCATCAGCAGCGACAGTTCGCGGTAGGCGCGCGCGTGGGTGGAAAGGTCGTCGTAGATGACCAGCGTATCGTCGCCGGCGCGCATCCAGCTCTCGGCGATGGCGCAGCCGGCGAAGGGCGCCAGATACTTCATGCCGGGCGTCGCGGTGGCCTCGCCCACGACGACGGTGGTATAGGCGAGCGCCCCATGGCGGCGCAGCAGGTCGATCACCGTTGCCGCTTCGGAACGCTTCTGCCCGATCATGACATAGACGCACTTCACGCCCTGTCCCGCCTGCGCCATGACGGTGCCCACGCACAGCGAGGTCTTGCCGGTGCCGGCGTCACCGATGACGAGCTGGCGCTGGCCGCGGCCGATCGGGATCAGCGTGTCCACCACCTTGATGCCGGTGTAGAGCGGACGGTTCACGAAATCGCGCGCCACGATCGGCGGCGATGGCCCCTCCAGCGCGCCATATCCGTCCGCCGCGCAAGGCGCCAGGCCATCCAGGGGCTTGCCCAGCGGGTCGACCACGCGCCCGAGCAGCGCGTCGCCGACGCCGATTTCGAGCCGCTCGCCGGTGTGGGAAACGAGCGAGCCGGAGGCGATGTCCGCCGCCGGATCGAGCAGGATGACGCCCAGGCGCTCCTTCTGCAGCTCGAACACCAAGCCGCGGCTGCCGTCTTCGAAGTGCAGGATCTCGTCCACCGCGGCGGAAGGCAGGCCATAGACCCAGGCGATGCCGTCGCCCACGGAGGCAACGCGCCCCTTCTCGCCCAGGCGCAGCGTCAGGCGGTAATCCTCCACCCGCCGCGCGACGTGGTCCAGCAGCCCGGCTTCAACCGCCATGTTCGAACGAGGTGGCGAAAAAACCGAGCTCGTCGCGCAAATTCGCCATCAGCACCCACGAGCCGGCCATGATGCTGATGCCGGCTTTGAGCGCGGCGTCCTCGGCGAACCGCGGCGCAAGCGCCCGCCCCGCCAGCCTGCCGAGCGCCGCGCTCAACGCGGCGCGGCGCGCTGCGTCGAGCGGGTAGGCGCTGACCACCTTGATGCTCACGGCCGGATCCTTCAGGGCGGTGCGCAAGGCTTCGAGCTTGTCCGGCCCCTGGGTGCCGGCATGGCCGTCGAGTTCGCTCAAGGCGAGATCCGCCAGCTTCGCTTCCAGATCGGGGCCGGAGAGCCGATCGAGGAGCCGCGTCGCAAAACGGGCGGCGATGCCCAGCGCCCGCCGTTCCAGGGTACGCTGCAGTTCGCTGCGCTCGCGCGCCTCCAGCGCTTCACGCCGTTTGCGTTCCTCGGCGATTTCGGCTCCAACGGCGGCGAGTCGCCGCGCGCGCTCGGCGGCGATGTCCTCGTCCAGGCGTGCCTTGGCCGCCGCGCGCTCCTGGTCCACTTCGGCCAGGTGCGCCTGGTATTCTGTTTTCAGCTCTTCGGCGTCGCGGCGCACTGCGCCGGCGTCGGCGATGATCTTCGCCGTCTCGGCCCGCCGCGCCTCGATCACCGCCAGCACCGGGCGATAGAAGAAGCGCCGCAGCAGCCACACCAGCATCAGGAAGTTGAGCACTTCCAGCGCGAAGGTGGTCCAGTCGAGTTCCATGGCGCGCCTACTTCAGCAGGTATTCGAGCAGGGGATTGCGGAACAGCACGATCAGCACGATCACCAGCACGTAAATCGCCAGCGACTCGATCATCGCCAGGCCGATGAACAGCGTGCGCGTGATCGACTTCTCCGCCTCGGGCTGGCGCGCCAGGGCATCCAGCGCCTGGACGATGGCGCGTCCCATGGCGAGCGCCGGAAAGATCACGCCGACGGCGATGGCCGCCAGCGCGCCGCCGGTGGACAGCAGGATAAACCAGGTCATCTTGTCCATTTAATCGTTCCTTTCAAAATGCGGGGATAACTCCCCCTCAAACTCCCCTAAGTCAGGGGCCATTTCGGAAATGCCGAAATGGCCGCTTAGTTGCTCCTCTTCACGAGTTCCTGTGACTGCAGCGCGCCGGCCACGTACACCAGCGCCAGCATCCCGAATATGTAGGCCTGCACCAGCGCCTCGACGATGTGCAGCATCAGCAGCGGCACCGGCGCGAGAAACCCCGCCACCAGCAGTACCAGCAGCGCCGCCATCTCCAGGCTCATCATGTTGCCGAATAGGCGCACGGCAAGCGCGAGGGTGCGCGTGACCTCGCCCAGCAGGTGAAACGGCAGCAATATCGGGTTGGGGTCGAGATAGTGGCGCAGGTACGCCCTGAGGCCGTCGATGCGGATGCCGAACCAATGCACCGAGGCGAACACCAGCATGGCGAGCGCCACGGTCAGCGACAAATCGCCCGTGGGCGAGCGCAATCCGGGGACAATGCCGATCAGATTGGCCGTGGCGATGAACAGCCACAGCGTGCCGACGAACGGCAGCAGCCGCGGCGCGCGGCCCGGTGCGGCGCCTTCGATGGCCGCCTCCAGGGCGAGCACCGCGCCTTCCAGCGCCGATTGCAGGCGCGAGGGCGCTGCCACGCTGAGCCTGCGCGTGCCGAACCAGGCAAAGCCGGTCAACAAGGCCATCAGCAGCCAGGTGGTCAGCACTGTAGTGCCGACGTGGACGGGCCCGAGGTGAAAGGCGAGGAGTTCAAGCAGTTCCGGCTTGCCCATTCAATGCCCCCGAATGTAGAGATACACGTTCACGCCGCCGACGCATAAGCCGGTCAGCAGCAGGCTCACCGTCCAGCGGTAGGAATAACCGGCCAGCTGGCTGTCGATCCAGTGGCCGAGATAGGCGCCGCCCACCACGGGCAGCACGAACAGCAGCGCCAGGGTGCCGAGGAACACCGTCTGCGCGAGCAGCGTCGGCCGGTCCTTTTCCGCCTGCGCCATGCGCTGCGCCTGGCGCTCGATGTTCTGGCGCAAGCGTTCGCCGTTTTGGGTGCCCATCATTCCCGCCCGAGGTGCGCGAGGCGCTTGAGCATCTCCGTCTCCAGCCGATGCAGCTTACGCCGGGTTTCATGCAGGGCGCGATCCTCTTCCAGCAGTTCACGCGTGAGGGCGCGGGCGATGCGCTCCACGTCTTTGTCGCGCAGATAGCGCCTGGTGGAGACGCGCAATTCGTTGTCGACGAAATACAGCAGCCCGCCGGGGAAGCCCAGGTATTCACGGCTGCCGTCCGCCAGGACGAGGCGCGCGAGACCGAAGGTGAGCGCGGTCATGCAGCGCTCGTGCCGCGCGAGCAGGCCGAAGCGGCCGCTCCGGTCCTCGCCGCTGAAGCTCGCCACGTCGGCGATGGATTCGTAACGGTCGGCCGCGAACAGATGCACGGTGAAGGTGTTCATGCCAAGACAGATCCAGTCATCGCGCCGCGCATGTAGCAGCGCTCCTCCGGCAGTGCGTCGTACTCCCCGCGCAGAAACGCCTCGCAGTCGGCGAGCGTCTGCGCCAGCGGCACGGATACGCCCTGCGCGGCGTTCTGCGAAGTCATGGCGTGGAACGGTTGGGTGAGATAGCGCTGCAGGCGGCGCGCGCGCTGCACCACCAGCCGGTCGGCTTCGGACAGCTCCTCGATCCCGAGCATGGTGATGATGTCCTCGAGCTCGCGGTAGCGCGCCAGGTGCTCGCGCACGTCGCGCGCGACAGCGTAATGCCGGTCGCCGAGGAAATCGCGGTCCATGAGATTGCTGCCCGAGGCGAGCGGGTCCACCGCCGGGTAGATGCCCTTGGCCGCCTGCGCGCGCGACAGGATCACGCGCGTGTCCAGGTGCGCGAGGATGGCGCCCACGGCGGGGTCGGTCATGTCGTCGGCGGGCACATATACCGCCTGCACCGAGGTGATGTTGCCGAGCCGGCTGGAAACGATGCGGTCCTCCAACTCCGCCACTTCCGAGGGCAGCGTGGGCTGGTAGCCGACGGTGGCGGGCATGCGCCCCAGCAGCCCCGACACCTCGGAGCCGGCCTGCACAAAGCGGAACACGTTATCCATCAGGAACAGCACCTCCTTGCCGAGGGCGTCGCGCAGGAACTCGGCGTAGGCGAGCGCGGCGAGACCGACGCGAAAACGCACCCCGGGCGACTCGTCCATCTGCCCGAACACCAGCACCGCGTTGGCCAGCGCGCCGTTGTCGCCCATCTCGTGCCACAACTCGTGCCCTTCGCGGATGCGCTCGCCCACCCCGGCGAACACCGACACGCCACCGTGCAACAGGGCGACCGCCTGCATGAATTCCATGATCAGCACGGTCTTGCCCACCCCGGCGCCGCCGAACAGCCCGGTCTTGCCGCCGCGGATGAAAGGGCAAAGGAGATCGATGACCTTGATGCCGGTTTCGAGGATGCCGCTCGAAGGCAGCGTGTCGGACAGGAACGGCGCAGGCGACAGCAGGTTGCGAAAGTCGGTCGAAACCAGCGGCGGCCCGCCATCCAGCGGCGCGCCGAAGGCATCGAGCAGGCGGCCGAGGCATTCGACCGACACCGGCACCCGCAGCGGCGCGCCGCTGTCGAACACCGGCGCGCCGCGCCTCAAACCCGCGGTAGGGTGCAGGGCGATAGCGCGCACCTGACGCGGATCGAGGTGATGCAGCACCTCGAGCACCGCTGACCCGCCGTCGCTCGCCACTTCGAGCGCCCGGTGCAGCGGCGGCAGAGTGTCGCAATAGATGTCCACCACGGGGCCGTGCACCTCGGCCACATAGCCCAGCGGATCGCGCGGGGAGGTGCGTGCGATGGCGTCCCGGCCTGCATCCGGCTGAGCGATCATTCAACTCTCCGTTTTGGCAATGCCGCCGGTCCATACCCAGTCGCGCGCGATCGACCTGCTTCGCTAAAAGGCGGCATTACTCAGGCTATACCCGCGTCGGGGCGACGCGTTGATTTTCGTCAACCGCAGATACCTGGAGCGTTGCGCAGGAGTTCGGCGGAGGTGCGCGCGGTGAAGGCGAGCAATGGCAGTGGAATTTGATGAGACCGATAATCCTGTCGGATCAGGCGGCGGCGAGCCACTGCTCGATCTTGGCGCGGCTGGGCACGCCGCCCGCGTGCACCACCTTGCCGTCGATCACCACACCCGGCGTGGACATGATGCCGTGGCGCATGACCTCCTTCAGGTCTTCGACCTTTTGCAGGTCGACGGCGACGCCTTTGGCCTGCGCCACCTGCCCGATCAGCGCAACGGTGGTGCTGCAGCGTTTGCAGTCATTGCCTGCGCGCTGGTCCACTCGGCAACCGGCCAGAACCGGCCTATTGCCGAGTGCTTTAGAGTGGCGGTGTCAGATTTGACTGGATTCCATCATAGGTGGAAGACCTAATGATTTCCTGAACCGCAAATACGCTTCCGCGGTTTGTTCTGGTCGCTCCATCATCGGCACATGCCCGGTGTCTGGCACAATAGCCACTTGCGACTTTGGCATCAATTTGTGCAGAACATCAGCTGTCGCTACATTGAATACGCGATCGTTTTCGCCCCACACAATCATCGCCGGTGTAGATAATCCAGTGATTCTCTGCTCCACCGAGTCGCCACCAAACTGTTTGAAAATACGTTGCTCCAATGCGAGATTCT
>Ga0335085_10011430_pt1 | contig 13179 bp, 11 predicted proteins | sample Lox_Sample_45_FD_206712 | JGI IMG/M metagenome (GOLD analysis project Ga0335085, IMG submission 206712) | Soil microbial communities from Loxahatchee National Wildlife Refuge, Florida, United States - Lox_Sample_4.5 | ecosystem: Environmental > Terrestrial > Soil > Wetlands | place: USA...
CACTTCGCCGCCGGCGGCGATTTCCTTCAAAATGCGGCGCATGATTTTTCCGCTGCGGGTCTTGGGCAGGCCGGCGGCGAAACGGATGGTGTCGGGCTTGGCCAGCGAACCGATTTCGTGGCCGACGTGGTTGCGCAGCTCCTCCTTCATCTTTTCGCTTGGCTCCCGGCCGGCCTTGAGGGTGACGAAGACGACGAGCGACTGGCCCTTGAGCTCGTCCGGCCGGCCGACCGCGGCGGCCTCGGCCACGGCGGGATGCTAGACGAGCGCGCTTTCGATCTCGGCGGTGCCGATGCGATGACCGGAGACGTTGAGCACGTCGTCGATGCGGCCCACGATCCAGAAATAGCCGTCCTCGTCCTGGCGCGCGCCGTCGCCGGTGAAATAATAATCGGGATGGCCGGGAAAATCGCTCCAGTATTGGCGCTTGAAGCGGTCGTCGTCGCCCCAAAGCGTGCGGAGCATCGAAGGCCACGGCTTGGTCAGGACGAGTTTGCCGCCGGAATTGCGCGGCACCTCCTTGCCTTTTTCGTCCACGACCCTGGGCACGACGCCAAAAAACGGCCGCGTGCCCGAGCCAGGCTTGAGCGGAGTGATGCCGGGCAGCGGCGTGATCATGATCGCGCCGGTTTCGGTCTGCCACCACGTGTCGACGATCGGGCAGCGTTTTTTTCCGATCAAGGTGTAATACCACATCCAGGCCTCGGGGTTGATCGGCTCGCCGACGCTGCCAAGGAGACGGAGCGAGTCGAGACGGTGGCGCAGGACGTAATTGTCGCCCCAACGCATGAAGGCGCGGATGGCGGTCGGCGCGGTGTAGAGGATGGTGAGGCCGTGCCGGTCGATCATGTGCCAGAAGCGGTCCGGCTCGGGGTGGTTGGGCGCGCCTTCGTAGATGAAAACGGTGGCGCCGTTGGCGAGCAGGCCGTAGACGACGTAACTGTGGCCGGTGACCCAGCCGATGTCGGCTGAGCAGAAATAGCGGTCGTTTTCCTTGAGATCGAAAACGTAGTGCGAGCTGAGCTTGCAGCCGAGAAGATAACCGGCGCTGGTGTGAAGCACGCCCTTGGGTTTGCCGGTGGAGCCGCTGGTATAGAGAATGTAGAGCGGATGCTCGGAATCGAAGGCCTTTGCCTCGTGCATGTTCGGCGCGCCCTCCCAGGCTTCGCGCCACCACATGTCTCGGCCCTCGACCATGTTGACCGGGTTGCCACAGCGCTTGACGACGAGCACGGAATGCACGCTCGGCGTGTGCTCGATGGCCTGATCGACATTGGCCTTGAGCTCGATGATCTTGCCGCGGCGCCAGCCGCCGTCGGCGGTGATGACGAGGCGGGCCTTGCAGTCGTTGATGCGGTCCTTGAGCGCCTCGGGGCTGAAGCCGCCGAATACGACGGTGTGGATGGCGCCGACGCGCGCGCAGGCGAGCATGGCGATGATCGCCTCCGGGATCATCGGCATATAAATGGCGATGCGGTCGCCGGCGGCGATGCCCATGTTCTCAAAAATGTGCGCAAGGCGGCAGACATGGAAATGCAGCTGCTTGTAAGTGATCGTGCGCACGTCGCCCGGCTCACCTTCGAAAATAATCGCCGCCTTGTTTTCGCGGTAGGTGCCGAGGTGGCGGTCGAGGCAGTTTTCGGAAACATTCAACTTCCCGCCAATGAACCACTTGGCGTGCGGCGCCTGCCAGTCCAGGACTTTCTTAAATGACTTGCGCCAGATCAGGTGTTCCTTGGCCTGGCGTTCCCAAAATTTTTCTGGGGAGTTGACAGATTCCGCGTAGAGCTTTTTATAAGTGGCATCGCTCCCAAGATTTGCTTGGGCTTTGAACTCGGCCGAAGGCCTGAAAATCCGGTGTTCCCGGGATACTGAGGTAATCGTTTGATCCGTCACGAGAGTGGCTGTTTCGAGGTTAAGAAGGTTTCCGAAGGGCGCCTCCTTACAATTCTGTCGAAGTTTCAAGCGTCAAGCATGGGAGTTATTGCATCGCATCATGGAAAATCCCCCATCACCTGCACCTGCGGATACCGCCGCTCCTGCCGCTCCCGACAACAACAACATTCTTCACGTCGAAGGCGTCCTCGACATTGACGTCTCGAAGGGCGGCAACGGCCAGCTCCTCGACCTGGCCAAGAACGGCAAGCGCCGCCCGACGGATCCGTTCGTGCCGAAGGAGCTGATCCGCCGCTTCAAGCTGCGCGCCGGCAGCCTCATCGGCGGCACCGCCTTCCCGCCCGACGGCCGTTTCCCGAACCCCAAGATGAAATTCATCGAGAAGGTCGACGGCCTCGAGCTCGACGAGCGCCGCCACAAGCTCGACTTCAATTCCCTCACCACCGTCTCGCCCAACCAGTTTTTGAAAATGGAGCTGAAGGACGGCCGCCTGACCACCCGCGCCGTCGACCTTTTCTGCCCGATCGGCAAGGGTACGCGCGGCCTGATCGTGGCCCCGCCCCGCACGGGCAAGACCACCCTCCTGCGCGACATGGCGCTCGGCGTGCTGGAAAACAACCCCGAGTGCATTGTCATGATTCTCCTCGTGGACGAGCGCCCCGAGGAAGTCACCGATTTCAAGCGCAGCGTCCCCGCCGAGATCTGGGCCTCGTCCAACGACGAGCAGATCGAAAACCACCTCCGTATCGCCGACCTCTGCATCGAGCGCGCCAAGCGCCTCGTCGAAGCCGGCAAGGACGTCGTGCTCTTCCTCGACTCCATCACCCGTCTCGCCCGCGCGCACAACACCGCGCGCAACAGCGGACGCACCGGCTCCGGCGGCCTCGACGTCCGCGCCCTCGAAAAACCCCGCCAGCTCTTCGCCGCCGCCCGCAAAACCGAGGAGGCCGGCTCGCTCACCATCGTTGCCAGCGTGCTGGTCGAGACCGGCAGCCGCATGGACGACATCATCTTTCAGGAATTCAAGGGCACCGGCAACATGGAGCTCGTGCTCGACCGCAAATGCGCCGAGATGCGCCTCTGGCCGGCGATCAACATCGCCTCCTCCGGCACCCGCAAGGAGGAGCTTCTGATCGACGCCAAGAAGCTCGAGGGCATCCATTTCTTCCGCCGCGCGCTGGTCTCCCAAAAAATCGAGGAGGCGACCGAGACGATGATCGCCCGCCTCTCCAAGACCAAGACCAACGAAGAGTTCCTCAAGTTGATCGCGCGGTGAGTTTTCGTCCGCCGGCGGCCGCCCGTTGATCACGGTGCGCCGCCGGTTTGAGAGGGCGCCGGATATTTGACCCGGCCCCAACTTCCCTCTTGCGCCGGAGCGGAAGTTTCTAAAGAACTTTTCGTTCCGTCGCGCGCGCGGTGCGCCGGCGGCCAGCGAAGCCGCAAACACCCTCTGATGCACAGTTTTTCCGAGCAATGTCTGGACATGGCCCGTTCGATGCTGGGCCACAATCTCGACGCCATTCAGCCTGACGGCACTCTTCTTCCCGCACCCGGCGAACAGCCCCGACCCGATGAGCCTGGTCACGTCGCCTTCGCTCTCGGCGAATACTACCGCGGCACCGGCGAGGCCACGCTGAAAAATTACGACCTGATCGATCTCGCGGCCCGTTGCATCACCGCACAGATGTTCACCGAGCCGGCGGCGGAAAACGGCCTGGCTTACGCTTCGCTCGGCCTGCTCGCCTTCAGCCCGTCGAAGGAGCGCAACCCGGTGTGGGAACGCCTCGTCGACGAGACCAAGCTCCGCATCGACAAGGCCCTGCTCCATCGCAGCGACTACGACAATCACTGGCAGGCCTTCAACGTGGCCAAGGCCGTCGCCCGCTTCAGCTTCGGCCTTTCGAAAAAAGACGAGACCTCCCGCCTGATCGAGCGCCTGGTCGAGCGGATCAACGCCACCAGCTCCACCGGCTTCTTCGACGACGCCGCGCACGGCTTCGGCGGCAACTTCAATCTCTACGGCGTGATGACCTTCGCTTTCATCCGCTCCGCGCTCCAGCTCCATTCCAATCCCGGCGTGCGCGACCGCAAGCTCCCCACCCTCCGCACCTACGCCGAGAAATACATCAAGCTCATGCCCGACCTCGTCCGCGCCGACGGGCTCGGCTGGGCCTTCGGCCGCGCCGCCGGCGCCTACGGCCAGATGCATTGCATCAGCCTCATCCTGCAAGGCCTGCGCGACGGCTGGATCGCCGACGACCAGAAGCCGAAATATTTCGACCTGCTCCGTCGCCTGTTCCTGTTTTTCTACCAGACCTACCTCGACCAGGAGCACGGCTTTCTCGATCTGCGCGACAGCGAGCGCACCGCCTACACCACCCACACCACGCGCATGGCCAACTTCGACGCCGCGCGCTACCTCTGCCAGTGGGCGCGCCTGGCCAAGACTGTGCAGATGCCCTCCGGCGCCGTCCGGCCGGCCGAACCCGCGCGCACCGTCGGCCGCTTCGTCATCTTCGACAAGAGCAACCGCAAGGAGCAGGGCCTCTTCCTTTACCGCGATGCCGAGAGCGGCCTGCATTTCCAGCTTCCGCTCATCAGCAGCGGCAGCACGCTCACCGCCGATTCGCTGGCCTTCCCGCATTGCCCCGGCGTGTTCGACTGGCCGAACAACGTCTACCTGCCGGTCATGCTGCCCGAGCTCACCTTCGGCGAACACGTCACCCTGCCCGCCTTCTACGGCAAGAACTGCGTCACCGGCCTCGGCCTGCGCAACAGCTTCTATTTCCGCTACGAGCAGCCCGAGCTGATCTCGACCAAGGAGGAGATCGTCAAAAACCTCGGCAACGTGAAAGTGCAGTGGAATTTCGCCGGCGCCAAGATTTCCTGCGAGTTCGCCTACACCGTGAAGCAGCAGGTCACGCTCGACAAATTCCGCTACGCCCTCGTCATCGCCGCGCCGCACTCGAAGTACCGTGTCGCCGGCTCGCCCGTCCTCGGTCCGGCCGGCCATCGCTGCGGCGTGCTGAAAAACGACTTCCAGGCCGCCTGGCAGGAAACCGAGGTCGTGACCGCCGACGCCGCCCACCGCACGAACTACGGCAAAATTCATTACCTCCAGATGCTCGTGCGCGACCATCCCCTGGTCATGCGCCCCGGCCAGGTCTACCGCCTCGCGGTGGAATTCGATCCCGACATCGCCCGCGTGGAGGAATAGATTCAAGGTTCAAGCGTTCGCCGTTCACGGTTTATGTCTGGCGCCCTGAACGTTGAACCCTGAATCTGGAACTTTGAACCATGCTTTCCCGCCGCATCATTCCCTGCCTCGACGTCACGGCCGGCCGCGTCGTCAAAGGCGTGAAATTCCAGGAGCTGCGCGATGCCGGCGATCCGGTCGAGGCCGCGCGCGCCTATGACGCGCAGGGCGCGGACGAGCTGGTCTTCCTCGACATCACCGCCTCGAGCGACAACCGCGCCATCATGCACGACGTCGTCGCCCGCACCGCCGAGCAATGCTTCATGCCGCTCACTGTCGGCGGCGGGCTGCGCACCGTCGACGACATCCGCGCCATGCTCAACGCCGGCGCCGACAAGGTCTCGCTCAACACCGCCGCGATCAAAGACCCCCCGCTCATTTCCGCCAGCTCGCGCAAGTTCGGCAACCAGTGCATCGTGCTGGCGATCGACGCCAAGCGCGACGGCAGATCGTGGCGCGTCTTCACCCACGGCGGCCGCAACCCGACCGAACTCGACGCCGTGGAATGGGCGCGGCGCGGGGTGTCGCTGGGGGCGGGCGAAATCCTCCTGACCTCGATGGACCGCGACGGCACGCAGGCCGGCTATGACCTCGAGCTGACGCGGGCGGTGAGCGACGCCGTCGAGGTGCCGGTCATCGCCAGCGGCGGCGCGGGCACGCTCGATCATTTCGCCGCCGTGCTCGATGAAGGCCGCGCCAGCGCCGTGCTGGCCGCCAGCCTGTTCCATTTTGGCACATTCACCGTGCCACAGGTGAAGGAGTTTCTCGCCACGCACGGCGTGCCGGTCAGGAAGTGACGGCGCCCGGGGCGGCGGGCGGCGGTTTCGCCTTGGGCGCGCCGACCAGCGCGCCAAGCTGCGCCTGGATCGCGGCAAAAAACTCCGGCGTCAGTTCGCCGGCCGGCACCTCGTAAAGCTGCTTGGTGCGGAGATGCTCGAAAAGGTTGTGCGCGCCGTCGGCGCTGCGGCCCCGCGCGCGGAGCAGTTTTTTGCGCTCCAGCATGAGGGCGAGGAATTGCACCAGGCGCGCGCTTTCCGGCGACGGCTCGGTCGCCGGATCGGCCAGGGTGAGAAAGAGGTTTTCCGCCGTGAACTTGAGCGCACGCTCGGCATTTTCCGCCCTCGCCTCCGGCTTGAACACCCGGGCCCAGCGGCAGACGACAAAGCCGGGCGGCGTGAATTCCCCGACGCGCTCCGCCAGCACGTCGCAGCGCGAAAGGGCGCCGTCGGCGCCGCGCACGAGGAGGCTCGCGACCCGTTCGCCCTCCGCAAAGGGCCGGCCGGAGACCAGGCAGGCCTGGGCCCGCGGCTGCAAATTCAATTCCATAAGGTTTGTTTACTTGCCCGGCGGGCCGACGCTAGCAAATTTCATCGCACACTGCATGAACGGACGCCTTATCGCCATCGGCGACATCCATGGTTGTCATCTCGAATTTGCCGAATTGCTCGAGCGCATCGCTCCGACCAGGGACGACCGCCTCATCCTCGTCGGCGATCTCGTCAACCGCGGGCCGGACAGCCTGCGGGTCATCGACCTGGCGAAGCAGCACCGCGCCCTCGCCCTCCTCGGCAACCACGAGTGGCGCCTGCTCAACTACCGCAAGACCAAGGACCGCGACTTTCTCAAGGAAACCGACGAGGAAACCTTCGCCCGGCTGCGGCCGGAGGACTGGGAATTCCTTGAGGCCATGCCGCTGACCCATTATGTGGAGGAGTTGAACACGGTCTTCGTCCACGGTGGATTCCTGCCGAACGAGCCGTGGCAGAAACAACCCGCCAGCGTGGTCACCCGCATCCAGGTCATCGACAGCGAGGGCAAGCCGCGCAAGCGCGCCGACGCGCCCGACGCGCCGTCTTGGGCGGACCTGTGGAGCGGGCCTCCCTTCGTCGTCTATGGCCACACGCCGCGGCCGGAAATCTACAAGCTCAAATGGTCCGTCGGCATCGACACCGGCTGCGTCATGGGCGGTCACCTCACCGCCTACCTCCTGCCGGAAAAACGCTTCGTCCAGGTGAAGGCGCGGAAACGCTATTATTCGCCATGACCACCGACCGGTTCATCGATGGCGCGCTCCTGCTCTGCGTGGACATGCAGCCGGCCTTCGTCAATGTCATCGCCGAGGGCGCGCGGGTCCAGCGCCGTTGCGAATTCGCCATCGAGGCCGCCGCCGGCATCGGCCTGCGCACCGCCTTCACCGAGCAGGTGCCGCAAAAACTCGGCTCCACCGCGCCCAGCCTGCTCGCCGCCGCGGGGAAAAAGGCCCACGTCTTCAGCAAAGTCACCTTTTCCGCGCTCGACGACGACGGCATCCGCGATGCCCTGCGCACGCTCGACGTCGAGCATCTGATCCTCTGCGGCTTGGAAACCCCCATCTGCCTCTATCAGACGGCGCTCGCGGCCATCGACCACCAGCTGCAAATCACCCTCCTGAGCGACTGCATCGGCGCACGCCGCACCGACGATGCCACCGCCTGCCTCACCGCGCTCACCCGCCTCGGCGTCCACCTCCTGCCGAGTGAAACGGTGTTTTTTGCGCTCCTGCACGACGCCAGGCATCCGTTTTTCCGCGATTTCAGCACCCTCGTGAAAAAATATGCCTGAAGCCGAGCCTCTGCTTTCCGTCCGTGAGCTGAAGGCGCTGGAAGGCGCCGCCGGCCGGCCGTTTGCCAGCGTGCTGGTGGTCAAAAAGCTTACGCTCAAGACGGCGGCCAACGGCAATCCGTTCCTCAGCCTGGAACTGGGCGACCGCACCGGCTCATTCGGCTGCACCATCTTCAGCGACAATCCGCTCTTCGAGCCGCTCAGGAACGCCGGCGAGGGCGCGGTCCTCCGCCTCGAGGGGAAAATCGATTATTTCCAGGACCGGCTTTCACCGCGCCTGGCCCGCGGGCGGGTGCTCGACGAGACGGAGTTGGGCGCACCCGGCCTGCTGGAAACCCTGGTCGAGACGGCGCCGGAAAATCCGGATGCGCTCTGGACCGAGCTGAACGGTTTCATCGCCGCCATCGGCCAGGCCGAGCTGCGGGCCACGGTGCAGGCGGTGTTTGACGAGGTGGGAGAGGATTTTCGCTGGTCGCCGGCGGCGGTATTGATGCACCACGCCTACCGGCACGGCCTGCTCGAACACACCGTCCACATGGCCCGGGCGGCGCGGGCGCTCCTGCCGCTCTATGCCGAGGTCGATGCCGATCTCGCCATGGCCGGCGTGCTGCTCCACGACACGGGCAAGACCATCGAGTACGAAGGCACGCTGGCAACGAAACGCAGCCGGCGCGGCATTCTGCAGGGGCACGTCGTGCTCGGCTACCAGCTCGTGCGCAAGGCCGGGCTGAAGGCGAAGCTGGACGCCGACCGGCTGGAGCGGCTCGAGCACATCGTACTCAGCCATCAGGGCGAGCTGGAATGGGGCGCGGCCGCGCTGGCCGCGACGCCGGAGGCGGTGTTCGTCTCGCTGGTGGACAACCTCGACGCCAGGATGGGCATGGTGCAGCGCGCGCTGCGTCAGGCCGGCGGCAACGAGGACTTTTCCGAAAAACTGCCGGGGCTGAATTCGCCCCTGCTGTTGCGCCCGCCCGGATCGGCCTAGATCGACTTCAGCTGCACGCCCATGTCGAGCAGCTTCTGGCGCATGGCCACGGGATCCTGCGCTTTTTCCAGCGCCTCGTCGGGTGAGACCAGCTCGCGGTTGACCAGGCTCATGAGATGCGTATCCATGGTGATCATACCGAGCTGCGCGCCGGTCTGGATGTCGGAGTTGATGCGGAAGGTCTTGTTCTCGCGGATGAGCGAGGCGATCGAGGTGGTCGTGATCATGATCTCGTACCCGGCGATGCGGCCGCCGCCGATCTTTTTGCACAACACCTGGGAGATGACGGCCTGGAGGGAGGAGGCCAGCTGGGTGCGGATCATCTCCTTCATGTTGGAAGGGAATGCGTCGACCATGCGGTCGACGGTCTTGGCCGCGCCATTGGGGTGGAGGGTGGCAAAGACGAGGTGACCGGTCTCGGCCGCGCTGATCGCCGCCTCGATGGTCTCGAGGTCGCGCATTTCGCCGACGAGGATGATGTCGGGATCCTGGCGCAGCGCACGGCGGATGGCCTCGGCAAAACTCGGCACGTCCACGCCGATTTCGCGCTGCGTGACGATGCAATGCTTGTGCGGATGGTAGTACTCGATCGGATCCTCGATGGTGATGATGTGGCCGTCGCGGTTTTCGTTGATGTAATTGATCATCGACGCGAGGGTCGTCGACTTGCCGGAGCCGGTCGGGCCGGTGACGAGGATGAGGCCGCGCGGGCGATAGAGGAGTTCCTTGACCTTGTCGGGCAGGCCGATGTCGCGCAGGCCGAACATGCGGTTGGGAATCTGCCGCAGCACCATGCCGTAGTTGCCCTTGGCCTTGAGCACGCTGACGCGGAAACGGGCCTTGTCCATGTAGGCGAAGCCGAAGTCGGCGCCGCCATTGAGCTTCACGCCTTGCTGGTGGTTGTCGGGCGTGATGGCGAGCATGAGCTTTTCCGTGTCGTCGGGCGTGAGCGCGGGACCGTCAATCGGCGTCATGCTGCCGCTGATGCGCAGCGTGGGCGGCTGGCCCACCTGGCAATGGAGATCGGAGGCGTTTTGATCGACCACGAGTTCGAGCAGTTCATTCATTTCGTAGGCCATGGCGCAAAAGGGTGGCGGACGGGGATGGATTTATAAACTGGCGAAATTGAATCCGCCCGCCGCATACAGTCGAGCTGTAACGGCGCATTTGGCGCTTTCCCAGGCACATAGCGGGGCGCTTTTCACGCGGTTTTGACGGCCGCCCGCGGCTAGCGGTTCACGGTCATGAGAAATTCGGCATTGGTCCGGGTTTTCTTCAGGCGGGAGATGAGCATTTCCATCGCTTCGATGGGCGGGATGCCCTGCATGGCGCGGCGCAGGCTGTAGACGCGCTGCATCTCGTCGGGATGGTAGATGAGCTCCTCCTTGCGCGTGCCGGAGCGGTCCATGTTGATGGCGGGGAAAATGCGTTTGTCGACCAGGCCGCGGTCGAGATGGAGCTCCATGTTGCCGGTGCCCTTGAATTCCTCGAAGATGACTTCGTCCATCCGGCTGCCGGTGTCGATCAAGGCGGTGCCGATGATGGTGAGACTGCCGCCGCCCTCGATGTTGCGGGCGGCGCCGAAGAAGCGCTTCGGTTTCTGCAGCGCGGTGGCCTCGATGCCGCCGGACATGATCTTGCCGGAGTTGGCGGCAAGGGCGTTGTAGGCGCGGGCCAGGCGGGTGATGGAGTCGAGAAGGATGACGACGTGCTGGCCGGCCTCGACCAGGCGGCGCGATTTTTCGCCGACCATTTCGGCGGCGTGGACGTGATTTTCCGGCGGCTCGTCGAAGGTGGAGCTGACGACCTCACCCTTGGTGTGGCGGCGGAAATCGGTGACCTCCTCCGGGCGCTCGTCGATCAGGAGAAGGATGAGCTTGGTCTTGGGGCTGTTGTGTGAAATGGAGTTCGCGATGTTCTGCAGCAGCACGGTCTTGCCCGTGCGCGGCGGGGCGACGATGAGGCCGCGCTGGCCGAAGCCGATGGGCGTGAGCATGTCGACCACGCGCATCGACACGTCCTTGTGCACCTCGGGCGCCTCAAGGAGGATGCGCTTGAGCGGATAATACGGCACGAGTTCCTCGAACGGAGTGACCCTGGCGATCTCCTCCGGCTTGCCGTCCATGACCCGGTCGATGCGCACGACCGCCGGACAGCGCTCGTTGCCCTGCGGCGCCTGCACGAGAACCTCGAGGCGATGGCCCCGCTTCAAGCCGTAGCGGCGGACCAGGCTTTCCGGCACGTAACTGTTTTCGTGATACAGCCGGTACTGGACCTGCTCGTGCACGACGAAACCATGCCCGCGGTCGGTCAGGTCGAGCCAGCCGCGGTCGCAAATCTCGCGTTTAGCCTCGGCCGCGTGGGCGAAGATCTGCGTCAGCAGTTGCTTGCGGTTCGGCGCGGCTTCGAGCGTGACACCCTGTTCGCGGGCGAACGCCGTCAGCTCGGCCAACGGGAGCGCATACAATTCATCAAGATAAAGCGGCTTGCCCTTGCCCGAGGAAATTTCCCCGGCCAGCTTGTCGAGCGCAGCGGCGTCGGCGAAGCGCGCCGGGTCGGGCAGATCGCCGTAGACAGGCACGAAGTTGGGCGGCGGCGGCTGCGCCGGATGGTGGTTGCCGCCCTTGCCGCCGCCCGGCTGCCAGCCGTGCTTGCCGCGTTTGCGCTTGTTGCGCTTCCAAAAACCGCGCTCCTGAAAACCGCCTTCCGGTTCCGGCCCGCCGCCCTCGGTTTCGGACGGAGCGGCCGGGGCGGCCGGGGCGGCGGAAGACCCGGCGGGGACGGGCGCGGCGGCGGGCTTCTCCGGCGGCGCCGGTTCCGCGGGGGCCGGCGGCGGCACAGCCGCGGGCGCTTGCGCCACGGAGGCGACCGCGCTTCCGGCCGGCGCGGGCTCCTCCGCGCTCTTGGCCTTGTAATAACGCGTCCGGCGGCGCGGCGTTTTTTTGGCTTCGCCGCTTTCAGGCTCGGAACCGGCGACGGGCAAGGCGTCGTCGGCGTCGTTTTTGGTAGGTGTTTCCATGAGTGGAGAAAATGCGGCAGGGCCGCGAAGAGATCAGGCCGCGAGCGCCAAAAGGAGCCGGTCGATTTGCTGTTGCAGGAAATCCGGCGGGCCGTCGTTCAGCAGGACAAAGTCTGCGAGCTCAATTTTTCGCGCCAAAGGCAGTTGCTTTGAAATTCGTTGCTCGGCGAGCGCGCGGGAGAGTCCGCGTTGCTCGAGCCGAAGGAGTTGAGTGGATGAGTCTGAAGCCACACAGAGAATGAAATCAAACCAATTTTCCAGCTGCCTTTCGAAAAGCAGGGGTACTTCGAAGACCCAGCTGCCGCCTGGCGCCGCGGCGAGGAGTGCCCGCCAGCGGGAGAAAACCCGCGGGTGAACGAGGTCTTCGAGCCAGCGGCGGGCCCCGTCGTCCGCAAACACCGTTTCCGCCAGCCGGGCGCGCACGACCTGGCCGTCCGCCGCCAGCACGCCGGGGCCGAAATGCGCGCCGATGGCGGCGGCCACCTCGGCGGCCGGCAGAATCTCGCTGCGCACCAACGCATCCGCATCGATGCGGCGAAAGCCGCGCCGCTCCAGCATTTGAGCCGCGGTCGTCTTGCCGCAGCCCATCCCTCCGGTGAGTCCGAGAATCATGGCAGCAAACGCAAATAAGCTGCCCACAGGATTGAGCTTGCGCAAGTTTTGCGCAAATCAATAGTCACGTTCTGCCATCGGGCGACCGGCGGCGCCCCGAAGGCGACGTTTCCTTCCAGTTGTTTATGTTACCCGACATTGACACCAAAAGCGCACCCGCCGTGGCGGCGGCGACCCAGGCCGTGTTCCGGAAAATGTTTCCGCGCGCCGGCATGGGCATCATCGACCGGCTCTTTTTCGACGTCCGGCGGATGTTCACCGGCCATTATCTCGACTACCAGCCGGCCGACCTGCGGTACCATGATTTCGAGCACACGCTGCAAGCCGCGCTTTGTTTCATCCAATTGCTGGCCGGCCGGCACGCGGCCCGTGCCCAGCCGCGCCTCACGCCCCGCCAGTTCGAGCTCGGCCTCGCCGCCATGCTGTTGCACGACACCGGCTATCTCAAGCTGCACAGTGACCGCACCGGCACCGGCGCCAAATTCACGCACGTGCACGTGCTCAAAAGCTGCGCCTTTGCCGCCGCCTATCTCCCGACCATCGGCGTGTCACGGAAAGAACTCGACGGCGTGCTCGGCGCCATCCGCTGCACCGGACCGAGCGGCGACATCGCCCAGCTCCGCTTCAACTCCCCCACCGAACGCCTCATCGGCTGCGCCCTCGCCACTGCCGATTATCTCGGCCAGATGGCCGCACCCGACTACCCCGATGAGCTGGAGATTCTATTCAACGAATTCCGCGAAGCCGACGAATATGCCAACGTCCCGCGCGCCCAGCGCGAATTCAAATCCGCCGCGGAACTTGTCGCCC
>Ga0335085_10011431_pt1 | contig 13179 bp, 12 predicted proteins | sample Lox_Sample_45_FD_206712 | JGI IMG/M metagenome (GOLD analysis project Ga0335085, IMG submission 206712) | Soil microbial communities from Loxahatchee National Wildlife Refuge, Florida, United States - Lox_Sample_4.5 | ecosystem: Environmental > Terrestrial > Soil > Wetlands | place: USA...
GGTTTTGGAGACCGTTGTTCCGGTTGTCCTTGTAAGGCTTGGGTTCCAGAGAGTGGCGTTGTTGTCTATTTGGCCCGGACTATCACCTGCCGCATGGGCAACAGGAGGCTTCTTCGCTGGCATTACTCCTGCTGGTTATGTACTGATGTACAGCATTAACACGCTCGTATATGGCACTCCAATTTTCTTTGCTCTTCGATGCTACAGGAGGAGACGCAAAGCCGCACAGGCTCCATGACACACGCTCCAAAACTATCCGCGATGATCCTCCGATTCGCGTCATCCGCGTGAAAGGCTCTTAGAGGACTTATGCAAATCAAGAAAGTTGGCGTTTGCGGTTGTGGTTTGATGGGCTCCGGCATCGCGCAGGTCGCAGCCATGGCCGGACTCGACGTGACCGTGCTCGAGACCGAGCAGCGCTTCCTCGACAAAGGCTTTGCGGGCATGAAGAAGTCGCTGGCAAAGTTCGCCGAGAAGGGCACCCTGAAGGACACGCCCGAAGCTGTGCTGGCGCGCCTCAAGGGCACAACCAACATGACGGACCTCGCCGAGTCCGACATCGTGATCGAGGCCGTCATCGAGAACGTGCCGGTGAAGAAGGCGCTCTACGCGCAACTGGATGAGATCGTCAAGAAAGACGCGATTTTCGCCACCAATACTTCTTCGATATCTGTAACGGAGTTATTAACGGCGACCAAGCGTCCGGAGCGGTTCGTCGGGCTGCACTTCTTCAATCCCGTGCCGCTGATGAAACTCGTCGAAGTGGTGCGGACGATAGCGACGGACGAAGAAGTGTTCAACGCCGTCTTCAACTTCGCGCGTGCACTCGGCAAAATTCCCGTCCGCACCAGCGACAAGACGGGGTTCATCGTAAATCGGCTGCTGGTGCCGTATTTGCTCGATGCGATCCGCGCGTACGAAGAAGGCGTTGGCTCGATCGAGGATATCGATTGGGCCATGCGGTTGGGCTGCGGCCACCCGATGGGTCCGTTCACGTTGCTCGATTTTGTCGGCCTCGACACTACGTACTACATCACCCACGTGATGTTCGATGAGTTCAAGGAACGGCGATTCGCCGCGCCTCCGTTGCTCAAGCGCATGGTGCTCGCAGGATGGTACGGGCGCAAGAGCGGCAAAGGGTTCTATGATTACGCAAATCCGGAGAAACCCGTGCCGAATGACACGGCGCTGAGAGGGTATGCGGCGGAATCGAGAAGCGCTCAGGGCGGGTAGTTGGGAATGGGCGAAGTCGTTTACATGCCGCTGCTCGATGAAGGCATTGACTGCTGGCGACCGGTGCACGCGGCCCATGTAGCGGACGACGTATACGAGATCGAGGTGGACGAAGAGCCGTCTGGCGAACACTGGATGTTTCCACCCCGGTCGCACGTGCGCTGTCGCGAGCACGTTTTCAAAGACGGACATCGCGGCCTGTTGGCATTTGCGCTGTCGGAATGACCGCACCGAAAAGACTGACGAACTGAGATACTGACGAACTCATTCGAGGAACTCATATGGCTACGACTGCTGTTCCTGCCACATTTGAAAACATTCTCTACGACAAGAAGAGCTCCATCGCCTACATCACGGTGAACCGTCCCAAGGTGCTGAATGCGCTGAATCGAGCGACCATGGCCGAATTGCGAGTGGCGTTCGAAGACGCCCGTGATGATGCCGGCGTTCGGGTCGTCATCATCACCGGATCGGGCGAGAAGGCGTTCATCGCCGGCGCGGACATCAACGAACTGAACCAGCTCAGCCCCGTGGAGGCAAAGGAGTACACGCATCGGGGGCAGGCGGTATTTGACCTGATCGAAAATCTTGGCAAGCCGACGATCGCATGTATCAACGGGTTCGCGCTCGGCGGCGGATGCGAACTTGCGATGGCCTGCACGATTCGCCTGGCTGGCGACAATGCGAAGCTGGGGCAGCCCGAGGTAAAGCTGGGCATCATTCCCGGATACGGCGGCACGCAACGTTTGCCGCGGCTGGTAGGCAAGGGCATGGCGATGCAACTGAATCTCACGGGCGAGATGATTTCGGCGCAGGAAGCGCTGCGCATCGGACTGGTCAACGAGGTCGCCGCGGCGGCGGAGTTGATCCCGCGCTCCGAAGCATTGGCGCAAAAGATCGCTGCCAACGCCCCCCTGGCAATCAAGTACTGCATGGAAGCGGTGAATATGGGCATGGAGATGACGCTCGCGGAAGGCCTGTTCCTGGAGGCGACGCTCTTCGCCGTCTCCTGCGCGACAGAGGACAAGAAGGAAGGCACATCGGCGTTTCTTGAAAAGCGCGCGGCGCAGTTCAAGGGCAAGTAGTCTGGTCGCGACGGAAACGCGGTCTCTTTCAGTGGTCGGTGTGGCACTCGCGGCAGAACGCGAGCACGGCCGTCTGCGGTGTTTGCGGGCCAACCTTGCTGCGGAGAAGCCGGTAGCTTCCAGTGCGGTCATGTGGACTGTGGCAAACCAGGCAATCCAACCCTGCGCGCGTCTTTGTGGGGGCGTGGTTCAGGTGGCCATCGTCCGGCAACTCCGCCGAGAGTCCATCGTGACAGCTCAGGCACATGCGGGCGGCGGTCGGCGACGGCTTGCCCGAGCCGGTCGCTACGGCGCGAGACGACTCCGCTGAACCCGATTCAGAGTGGCACCAACTGCACGACGCGTGCGCCGGATCGGTCGTCTTCTGGCCAGCGACAATCGTCGAGAGAAAAACGCACAACACGATCAGACCGATAATTCTGCTCACAGCGGAACTATCGGCACCATCGCCAGCGAGCTTCAATAAGAAGAGCGCGGCCGCAGCCGCGCCCAAGGTTCCACGGCCAGGAATGGCCGCGCTACATCATCCGCACTTGCCGGTGCCGTGGCAGGTTCGCCGCTTCGAGCAACAGTTGCCCGGCTCTGCGAGTTTGCCGTCGGGCCCCATGCACGTCTGCGTGTACATGCACCAGAACAGGCCGTCGTTGGAGGGAGGCACGGTCGGGTCGTGCTCAGCGGTGATGAACTGCCCCTTCCAGCGTAGCGCCGTGCACAGTCCCGGCTGGTGGATGTTGAACCGGTCTTCGCGAATGTTGATCATGCGCGGCCTCCTTCGGCAGCTGCCAGTAACGCGCGCTTTACAGCCACGCGCGTGAGCTGGACCTTATATCCGTTCTTGCTGAGCGGCTTGGCGATCGAGACCGCAGCCCGTCCGGCGTCGTCGGCGGTTTGTTCGGTGAGTTCCTTACCGACCAGCGCCTCCTCTCCTTCTTTGGACACCCACGGGATTGGTGCGACTGCGCCGAGCACGATGTTGGCTCGCTTCACCGTACGACCGTCCATCCAGAGCGCGACGGACGCGAGCGCCATAGGCCAGTCGAAGGTGGCCTTCTGGCGGACTTCGTACTGGGTAGCGTGAGTGGGTAGCATTTTGCCCCGAAGAATAATCTCGGTGATCATCTCGTTGGGCTGTAGATCATGCTCGCGTTCGCCTTCGGATTTGGGCATTCGATAGAACTTTGCGAGATCCATGTTGCGCGTCCCCTTCGGCCCGACAATCGTTACCTGCGCCCCGTATGCGATCAACGCAGGGGCGATCGTCGACGGCGAAACGAACTTCGCCGGACCATCATTTCCGATGATGGCGTGATTCCGATTATCGCCTTCCGCCACCATCGACTTGCCATCTTTCATCGCCAGCAGTCCGAAGCCACTGCGGAAGTACCAGCAGCGAGGTCTCTGGCAGAGATTTCCCCCGATGGTCGCCATGTTGCGAATCTGCGGACTGGCAGCTTCGTCGACCGCATTCGCCAACATCGGATAAAGCCGCCTGAGGGTCGCATTATCGGCAATGTCACTTAGTGGTGCGAGCGCGCCGATCGTGAAGCCGTCCTTGATTGGCTCTATTCGGGTTAGCCCATCGACATCCTTTATATTCACCAGCCGCTTGGGAGTGACCACGTCATCTTTCATCAACGCCAGCAGGTCGGTGCCGCCCGCGAGAATGGCTGCGTTTGCGCTGAGCAGCCCTATGGCCTGTTGCGTCGATTTCGGAGTTGCATATTCAAATTGCCGCATTACGCGCCTCCTTTCCAAGAGCGGAGTTCCGAGAGCGCCGAACTCCAGATCGCCGCTGTCGTCGAGGTTTGACCTTTATTGTTCAGTGCCGCTAGCACTCTGTCGGGAGTGATCGGGATCTCCGGCACGCGCGCTCCAATCGCGTTCGCCACCGCGTTCGAGATGGCCGCGCCCGGCGAAATCACCGGAGGCTCGCCGAGTCCGATGACGCCGCGCTCGTCGTAGCCCGGGCCGGTCATCATGTGCACGACCAATTCGCCGATGTCGCCGATGCCCGCCAGTCGGTAATGCTCCATGTCGGCGTTCAGCATGCGCCCGGAGGTCGGATCCATCACCTTCTCTTCGTATAACGCATACGTTATGCCCATGATAAGCGCCCCGAGGCATTGGCTCTCGGCCTGGGTTTTGCTGACCACCAACCCGCAATCCTGAACGGCAACCATCTTGTTGATCCGCACGATGCCGGTTTCGGTATCGACGGAAACGTCAGCCATCTGCACACCGCCGACACCGCTGTTGGTAAGATCCGGTGGATGCTCCTTGTCGGGATTACGGCCGCGCGTCGTGATGGGCATGGCGCCGAGCTTCGCACAAGCTTCCTTCCAGGTCAGGCTGCGGCTCGGCTCTGCCGCCACGAAGATCTTGCCGTCCTTCGCCGCCAGATCTTCCGGCTTCGCATTCAGCGCCGGCGCTACCTTGTCGAAGATTGCATTCAGCGCCAGCACCGACGCGCGCCGGGTGGATGACGACACGCCGCCGATTGTCGTGCTGCCGCCCGAACCACCCGAGACCGGGTAGTTGCTGTCGCCGATCAGAAGCTTGATGTCGTGAACAGTCAGGCCTAGCGTATCGGCGGCGACCATCAAGATCGAGGTTCGCGTGCCGGTTCCCAGGTCCTGCGTGCCCATCTTGATTTCGACTGCGCCATCGGGATGCACCGTCAGGTCGCAATCGCTGGCATGGCCGCGGCCGCCCCAGGTATGGATCGATAGCCCGAGACCGCGCTTCACCGGTCCCGGTCCGCTTTCACCGCGCGGATGCCAGTTCTTCTTCCAGCCCATCAACTCGTCGGCCTTCACGAATTCCTCGCGATAGATGCGCGCGCGCGGACCCGTGTAGTCGATGTTCTTGAGGAACACGTCGTACGGGTCCATGCCGAGCTTGGCCGCGAGGTCTTCCAGAGGACACATGGTCAACATCGCCGCCTGCGGGTGATTCGGCGCGCGCCATGCGCGAGCTGGTCCGATGTTCGTCGACACCGCGATGTGCGTTTTTCGCTGGTGCGGGATATCAAAGTTATACGGCAGAGGCGGCGCGCCTCCTCCACCGGGCCCCCCGGTGCTCCACGAGTTCGATTCCCATCCGGTGATGCTGCCATCCTTCTTCGCCGCCAGCCGCACCTTCGCATAACCGGACGGACGACAACCCGCCACTTCCAGCTCGCTACGCCGGTCGTTGAACATCTTCACTGGAAGTCCGCCGGCCTGCTTCGAGAGCTGCGCTGCGACCACGGCCCAGCGGTCGGGCGAAAACTTGCTGCCAAAGCCGCCGCCCACGTGATCCTGATGCTGGTGAATGTCAGTCGCGGGAATGCCGAGCGGGCCGGCAAGCTGTCCCGCCATGCCCGAAACGTTCTGCGTGGAGATGCGAGCTTCCACCTTCCCGTCGCGGCCCCAGGTCATCACGGCGCCATGCGGCTCCATGCAGCAGTGCGTGATTACCGGAACGCCGTAGTAACCTTCGCTGACCACGTCGGCTTCCTTGAACGCTGTATCCGGATCCCCCTGCACTTTCTCCGCCGCGCGCTTATAGGGCGATTTGACCTTCGGCTCTTTGGGAGCAGGTTTCTGCGGAGCTGTGCGGATCGCATCGACGAGCGATTGGCTTGCACCCTCGTCCTTGAACTGCTTGAGGTCATCGGGCTCGGGCTTGAAGGTGATGCCCTGCGACTGCAGCCGCGGAATCAACTGATTATCGGGAACCTGGTTACCCAGCGCATCCCATATATCGTCTTCCGACATCGGCCCGGTGTCTTCCGCGATGTTCTCTTTCGGCTCCGGCGCGTCGAGGACGAAATGCGGCAGTGGCTGATAGACGACCTTCACCGCCCGCGCCGCATCTTCGGCAACCCCCTCGCTCACAGCGGCGATTCCAACGATCTCGTCGCCCGCCCAATGAATCTCCGTGCCCGGTTTCTGGATCACCATCACGGCCTTAACGCCGGGTATCTTCTGCGCTGGCGCGATGTCGATACTGGTGATCTTGCAATGGGCGTATGGCGAGCGCACACAGATGCCGTAGAGAAGTCCTTTCGGCGTCTGGTCGAAACTGTACTTGGCACGCCCGGCCACCTTATCCGGGCCATCCACGCGCTTCTGTCGCGTACCGATCAGCGACCGCTCGTTGGCACCCGGCCACTGGAATTCCGATGGCACTTTCACATCCGGCATGGCTAGGCCTCCTTCCTTTCTCCGACCGCCTGGCGAATGCCGGCGTATGTTCCGCAGCGACAGAAATTTCCGGCTAACTCGTGCGTTACCTGCTCCGGCGTCGGGTTGGGATATTTGTCGACGAGCGCTTTCGCCGCCACCACGAAGCCGGGCGTGCAAAATCCGCACTGTTGGGCGTCATGATCGACGAACGCTTGCTGGATCGGACTTAGATTGCCGCCCGCGGTAAGCGCTTCGACGGTCTCGATCTTTTTGCGTTGGGCATCGACCGCCAGCAACGAGCAGGCGTAAACCGGTTTGCCGTCCAGCAGCACGGTGCAGGCGCCGCACTCGGCGCGGTCGCAGACGCGCTTGGCGCCGGTGAGATCGAAATGATCGCGCAGCGCATCGAGCAACGTAACACGCGGCTCCAGTTCAGCTTTCAGCTGCTTACCGTTGACGTTAAGCGTTACCGGCGTAGGCCCGGGTCCGTAGACCTCCACCTCGGCTCCGGCAACCTTCACCACAGTCGGCCCGACCACTATCGGAGCCGCGGCCACGACGCTGGAAATCTTCAGGAAGTCGCGGCGCGATACGCCGCTGTCAGTCTGTTCTTCGACGGGAACCAGATCCTCGTCGTCATGTCTGGTCTTCATTTCGCTCCGCCTGATGTTGTCCACGCCGCAAGCGGCGGGGTTGGGAGAGTTGACATTTCGCACGCTGAGTAGCGCACAGAAGACAAACGGGAGCTCCAGAGAAACGCACCAAGTATACGACTCCCGCGTGATCGGCGAAAGTCTGGCCTGGATCCGAGAACCCTCATTCAGCGACGCTTGCCATCATCTTTGCGCAGGAATAGAAATACCCGAGAGGCTCTCATGGCGAAGAAGAACATCCTGATGATAGTTGGCGATTATGTGGAAGATTACGAGGTAATGGTGCCGTTCCAGGCCTTGCTGATGGTCGGTCACGGCGTACACGCGGTTTGTCCCGGCAAGAAGGCAGGTGACGTTGTGCGCACGGCCATTCACGACTTCGAAGGCGACCAGACCTACAGCGAAAAGCGCGGCCACAACTTCGCTCTCAACGCTACCTTCGATGACGTGAAACCCGAGTTCTTCGACGGACTGGTCATCCCCGGTGGACGGGCGCCCGAGTACCTGCGCCTGAATCCGCGCGTACTCGAGATCGTCCGCCACTTCTCCGATACGAACAAACCGATCGCCGCGCTCTGCCATGGCCCTCAGATCCTGGCGGCGGCGGGCATACTCGAAGGCAAGACCTGCAGTTGCTATCCGGCCGTTTCGCCCGAGGTGACGATTAACGGCGGAACCTTCACCGACATCGCGATGGATAAAGCCTGCGTCGACGGGAATCTCGTCACCGGACCGGCATGGCCGGCGCATCCGGCGTGGCTGGCGGCGTTCCTGAGGGTACTGGGAACGAGGATCGAGCCGTAACGAGTGGGTTACGGCCGGCCGCTGCTGACGGGGATCTCTCGTTCGTTGTGCTCTCTCGCCTGTCGGAGGGCTCTTTCGGCTTTTGGAAGATCGGGCGCGAGTCGATACGCAATGAGACCCTCTTTGATTGCATCGTCGATCCGTCCTTCGCTGAGTGCCATTTCCGACTCCTTGGCATGGTGATACGCCACCGGTAGTGACATGTCGAAATGACCCTCGTAGACGAACACTCCGTCACCAATTTCTGCCACGGGCTTTACTTTCTTGAATGACTCATACGGGTTTGGTTGATCGGGCAAGAATTCATATCCGGACAATACCCCAGCACTGATCAGTACCGTACCGTCGATCGTTGTCGGCACATCCGTCTCACCGCCCAGCCACTGTGTGCTGATCGTCGGCAGCCCCTTGCAGGTCACGCCGTAATAGTTGCGATCGACCACTCTTTCGCCAAAATAGGCGAACCAGCAGTCCTTGATGTCGTGTCGATCCAGGTATTGATGCACCTGCTTCAATTGTTGCGCCCAGTCAGCATTTGAGTCGGATAGATACCTGTACGTGTTCGCGGGACCACCCCATGCTTCGTTCGAATAGGCGAGGTAATTCGGAAACGCGCGCGCCGAGGTCACGATCTGGAACAGCAAAAGCGCGGCAATCACGTAGCTCCAGCGACGATCCCGCTCGAACATTGCCCACAGTGCCGCGCCTCCCAGAACAAAGAGATAAGGAAAGATCGGCAGGATATGTCGTATTCCGAGGTTCAGCCCCGAGAACATCGACTGTCCGAAATAGATCGCCGGCGGAATGGTGAGGAAAACGATTTTGCGCGTATCGCGAATCCAGCCGCGTGCAAACGCCGCCAGGATCAGCACCATCACAAGCAGGAACGGCAGCGTGCACTTAATGACGAAGTCAACGGGAAAGTAGAACCACACTCCATGGGCGTAGACCTTTCCGAACAGATAGCTGTGGCTGAATTCGACGATCTTGCGAACGTCACCCAGCCCATAGAGATAGGCTTCCGGCAAGACATGATGCTGCGACAGGAAGGAGAGGGTCCGCACCTCGCCCGGCCGATGTAGCTCTCCGAGCAATTGTGTCATCGGCGGATTGATGTCCATCCCGTCCGGGCGCGCCGCATAACGGAACCCGTAGAACGCCCACAGCACTACCAGCGACACCGTTGAGACCACCAGCACTTCAGCCAGAGTTCGTAACGCCGGCCTCAGCAGCTTTTCCCTCGCAATCGCCACCCGCACCAGTTCCGCCAAGCCGAGTGCCAGCAGAATGGGCACGATGAGGATGCCTGAATGCTTCGTCGCAAACGTCACGCCGACGGCCAGCCCGACCAGCAGCAGTCTCGCAATCGTCGGTTTTTCTTTGTAGCGGTAATAGGCATAGACAGCCGCGAACAGAAAGCAGGTGACCCCAACATCGGTAGTCACCAGAGCGCCATGCGCAAGGAAGTTGGGGTCGAAGGCGAAGAACGCCAACGCAATCAGCCCCGCCGCGGTTCCGAACAACTCTCTTCCGGCGAGGAAGATCAGTAGCCCCAGCAGCAACGTTATTAGGCTCGCCGCCATGCGCGTGCGGAAGAGAATCCGGTCGGCGTTGTTGCGGTATAGAAAGTCGCGTCCGCCAAGGAACTCTTCAAACTTGAAATTTCGATTCTGAAGCTCGGGTGTTCGTAACGGAAGATTCATTAACGGCACCGTTGCCAGCAGCTTCACCAACGGTGGATGCTCCGGGTTCATTCCGAAGTCGCCGCGCTTCCAGTAGCTGTACCCGGAATAGATATGCGCACCCTCGTCCCACGTCTGCGAAATCCGACTCGCCACCATACCCAGTTCCAACGCCAGCACTGCCAATAGACCCGCTACCGCAGCGACCGTGAACCCTCGCGATTTGAACAAGCCCACCTCTCAGCCCGATCCAGGCTTTCCAGTCTCATTGGTTGGACGGCACAGGTTGGTGATGGTAATCACCGGGCTTCACAGACCGATGAGAAAGCCTGTGCCCTTATCTACTCCGCGCGCGTCCACTTCTCGGTGCGGCCGAGCAGCGAAAAGCCAACGAACCCGCGCAGGTCCAACTCCGTGTGCGAGACGAGCGTGGCCTTGGCGTTGTACGTCTTGCCGCTGTCCGGATCGTAGATCTTGCCGTTCTTCCAGAGGTTGTCACCGGCGAACTGCAGCCCGTCCATTATCTGTAGCCCCATGATCGGGCGCATTTTCAGTGCCACATCAGGATTCTTCGTGTCGATCTTGGGCGTTCCTGGCTTACCCTCTTTTGAGTCGGCGGGATAAATCGGCACCTTCAGCCAGACGATCTTGCCACAGTAATTGCCGCCACATTTGAAGATGTCAATCTTCGCGTCTTGTTTCTGGTTGAGCCACGTGCCGAGAATGTCGTCGTTGCCGCCCCACAACGGCGTCACCGCGCCGATCACGACCACGAGAAAGAATACCGCTTTCGCGCATCGCATAAGCTTGCCTTTCGAGGAATGCGCGCGCGAGTGTACTCCTCGATTGCGAACGGCGAAAGGAAGGGCGACACAAAACCAACAGCTTGTCCGGCCAACCTAGACGGCGGGACCTTTGTCGTCGAATCCGGTGTCTAGCTCTACATGAGCGTTTCGCGGTTCGGCATGGTGGTGTTGATCCTGGTGGCTGCGTATGTTGCATTCCTGGCCACACGCTTCGTGCGGGTGCCACCGCCGCCACCGCCGGCACCTCATCCTCGAGCAGCCGACGTGCGCACGGTCAAATCTGATCTGTGCAGGCTTGAGGCAGCTGAGCACGCGTTCTTCGAAACCACAGGCAGCTACGCCACCGAATCCGAGCTTCGCGCAAACGGCGACGATTCGCTTCCCACGCTCAGTCCCTGGCCGTACCGCTATGTCATTCGGGTGCCCGCCCCCGAGGTGTTCACCATCGTCGCCATGCATTACGGGCCGCTGAACGATGCTCCCGTCGCAATCGTCACCGACCCAAGCGGGCAAGTCTGCACCGTCACGCCACCCAAGCTGCGGATGACGCACCAACTCGATGCTCGTCCGCAGTGGGTCGATGCCGCCCCGACCTACGATTGCGAAGTTTGCGAGCGCTGACACTGGGCTCTGCACTTGAACCCGATTCAGGTAGCGATAGATTGCGGCTGATGGCCCCGCGTCTCATCCCGCTGCAACAGCGCTAAGTTTTTTCGGAGCGGGTTCTTCGGCGAACAGCAGCGCGTAAGTTACGCCCGCGATGGCAGCGCCTACAATCGGTGCGAGCCAGAAGAGCCACAGTTGTCCCCATGCCCAGTCGCCCACAAACAGCGCCGGTCCGGTGCTCCTTGCCGGGTTGACCGACAGGTTTGTGACCGGAATTCCGATTAGATGGATCAATGTCAGACAAAGGCCGATCGCAATCGGCGCGAATCCTTGCGGCGCCCTTTTGTCGGTCGAACCGAGAATTACGATCAGAAAAAAGAAGGTCAACACAATCTCCGCAACCAAAGCGGAGAGCAAGCTGTATCCACCCGGAGAGTGCGCGCCATAGCCATTCGCAGCGAATCCCGCTGCGGTCGAGAACCCTTCCTTTCCCGAAGCGATGACGTACAACACGGCGGCGGCCGCGATGCCGCCGAGTACCTGGGCTACCACATAGGGGATCAGCTCTTTCGCGGGAAATCTCTTACCCACACACAAACCCACAGATACAGCAGGATTCAGGTGGCATCCGGAGATGTGGCCAATCGCAAACGCCATCGTTAGCAGAGTCAATCCGAAGGCGAGAGAGACCCCCAGCAGACCGATTCCCAGCTGTGGGAAAGCAGCGGATAACACCGCGCTTCCGCAGCCCCCGAAGACCAGCCAAAAAGTGCCCAGGAATTCTGCAATGGACCGCTTCGAAAGAGACATACAAACCTCCGATGCAACACCTTGGCTCTTACTTTTTCTTCTTTCCGAACAATCCTGTAACTGCTCCAATGGGATTCGACGTGTCCTTGCCGCCGACCTTCTGTCCTATCGCTCCCTTGATCGCGCCTTCGGCGATTCCGGCGACGTCGGGAACAAACGTGGGGTGCGACGTCGTCCCTTGCACCATGAAAGGAATTCCTGAGCCTTTCGCTGCTTGCAGGTCTGCCGTCATACGGAAATCCAGGTTCCCCGATGGGCTTACGGTTCCCGCGCCCGTCACGACTCCGAGCGAAGGAACGGTTACGTTAATGGAATCCGCCCGCGTCATTTCTGGAGCAATTCGCGCATTCAAGCTGGCGTTCTGAATGGCGGTGTCGCCACCGCCCGAGGGTGACTTGCCGGCAATCGCCGAAAGCGCCGAGAGTTTCTCGCCCATGTCGAACCCGGCCAGCTTTGTGTTGGACATGCGTACCGGTCCACTGATCACCATTTGTTCCAGGGTGCCGGTGATCGCCAGGTCAGCCGAAATTGTTCCCCCTTTCAGCTTCGAGCCCGAAGGCAGCGTCACTCCCATCGCCGGTAGCATCGCTTCGATTTCATCTACTGCCATGTCGGGTGCGCTTAACCTCAAGTTCAACGCTTGGGTATCTCCCTGCGTCCGGGAACGGCCGGTCAGTTTCGCGGAAGCTTTGCCGATTGCGATGTCACCTTCCGTTACAGTCACGGTGTTCGCGTTCAGATCCGCATCGAGCGCGTAGTTCATCTTTACCGTCTCGGAAGCGGGCGTACCTTTCGGCGAGAGCTTGAGCTTCTTGCACGCAATTGTGCCGACGGCATTGGCTTCACTTCCGTTGGAATTCAGCTTGCCTTCGAGCTCAACCAAGCCGTCAATGCCGCTTGCCTCGGTGACGAAACCCGACGCGGCAAGCTTCAGATCCTTTACCACCACGCTTGCCTCGAGAGGCGTCTTGGCCGAATCGGACGCATTAATCGGGCCAGCTTTGCCTTCGATCTTCGCGCTCCCTCCCCCCGGAAGGTCGGTTGTCAGCTCGAACGGAAATTGCGAGGTGGCGGAAAAGTTGGTTACTTCTACTGCTACGTTTTCGTATATCTGCGGCTTGGTGCTTGAGTCAGCGTTCCCGACAGCAATCTTTCCAGTCTTCACCTGCAATTTGTCCACTGAAAGCTGCTGCGGCAAGCCGGATTTCTCCGCCGTTGCGGGAGTCTTGCTCGTTGCTCCGAGGCTGGAGAAATTCCATTTTCCGTTTCGTGCCTTGAGCAGAGTGATCTGTGGCTCCTGAAGCGTGATGCCTGTGATGTTCAACTGTTTC
>Ga0335085_10011432_pt1 | contig 13174 bp, 14 predicted proteins | sample Lox_Sample_45_FD_206712 | JGI IMG/M metagenome (GOLD analysis project Ga0335085, IMG submission 206712) | Soil microbial communities from Loxahatchee National Wildlife Refuge, Florida, United States - Lox_Sample_4.5 | ecosystem: Environmental > Terrestrial > Soil > Wetlands | place: USA...
GTCATCCTGATCACCAGCGGCACGTTGCACTGGCCGCCGGACATGTGCAGCAGGGTGGCGGCGTTGTTCACGATCTGGTCCAGCGCGAGCAGGCTGAAGTTCACCGTCATGATCTCGACGATCGGCCTCATCCCGGCCATGGCCGCGCCGATCCCCGCGCCCACGAACGCCGACTCCGACAGGGGGGTGTCCCTGATCCGCTCCGGGCCGAACTCCTCCAGCAGTCCCATGCTGACCGCGAAGCAGCCGCCGTACCGGCCGACGTCCTCGCCCATCAAGAAGACCCGGTCGTCCCGCTGCATCGCCTCCCGGATGGCGGCGCGCATCGCCTCGCGGTAGCTGGTCTTGACCTGCTCGCCGGTGCTCATGATGACTCCGGGCTGTAGACGAACGTGGTGAGATCCCCGGCCGGCTCGGCCGGGGCCGCCCGCGCCGCCGCGACCGACGCGTCGAGCTGGCCGGCGAGCGTGTCTTCCATCGCCGCGAGCTCGGTGTCGTCGAGCTCACCGGCCTCGCGCATGCGGCGGGTGAGCAGCTCGATCGGGTCGCGGTGCCGCCACTGCTCCACCTCGGCCTTGTCCCGGTAGAGCTCGGGGTCGTACAGGGAGTGGGCGCGGAACCGGTAGGTGCGCAGCTCCAGGAAGTGCGGCCCGCCGCCCGCCCGGACCGTCTCCGCGGCGCGGCGCGCGGCGTGCTCGACGGCGGTGACGTCCATCCCGTCCACCGGCCAGGCGGGCATCCCGTAGCTGCCGGCTCGCAGGGCCAGGTCGGTCTGCGCCTGCGCGCGCTCCACCGCCGTGCCCATGGCGTAGAGGTTGTTCTCGCAGCAGAACAGCACGGGCAGGTCCCACAGCGCGGCCAGGTTCATGCACTCGTGGAACTCGCCTTCGGCGACCGCGCCGTCGCCGAAGAAGCAGGCGGTCACGCGCTCATCGCCGCGCATCTGGTCGGCCAGCGCGACCCCGACCGCCAGCGGCAGGCCCCCGCCGACGATGGCGTTCCCGCCGTAGAACCGGCGGCGGACGTCGAACAGGTGCATGGAGCCGCCCCGGCCACGGCTGCAGCCGGTCGTCTTGCCGTACATCTCGGCCATCACCGCGTCCAGCGGGATCCCGCGGACAAGCGCGTGGCCGTGCTCGCGGTAGGTCGAGACGATGGAATCATCCGGGGTGAGCGCCTGGTTCACGCCGACCGCGACGGCCTCCTCGCCGATGTACAGGTGGACGAAGCCGCGGATCTCGGACGCGCTGTACAGCTCGACGCACTTCTCCTCGAACCGGCGGATCAGCAGCATCTGGCGGAGCAGTTCCCTGCGATGCCCGACACCCGGGGCATCCGCGGCGGCTTCCGGGGCCGCTTCCCCGCCGGCCCGGCTCATCGCCGGCCCCCGAGCGTGGAGACGTCCCCGGTGTCCAGGCCCAGCTCCCTGGCCTTGAGCACGCGGCGCATGACCTTTCCGCTCTGCGTCAGCGGCAGGTCCTGGTCGAACTCGATCTCCTTGGGGGCCACCGCCCCGAGCCGGCGCCTGCCGTACGCGATCAGCTCGGTGCGGAGCTCCTCACCGGGCTGGTAGCCGGGCTTGACCGCGACGAACGCCTTGACCAACTCGCCCGCCACCGGGTCCGGCTTGCCGATGACGCCGGCCTCGGCCACCGCCGGGTGCTCCTTCAGCACGCTCTCCACCTCGAACGGTCCGATGAGATGGCCGGCGGACTTGATCACGTCGTCGGCGCGGGCGACGAACCAGTAATAGCCGTCGGCGTCGCGGCGGGCCACGTCCCCGGTGAGATACCAGCCGTCCGCGAACGCCTCGGCGTAACGCGCCTCGTCGTGCAGGTAGCCGCGGAACATCGACGGCCAGCCGGGCCGCAGCGCGAGCTCTCCCTCGGCGCCGGCCCGGGTGACATCGGTGACCTTCCCATCGGCTACCCGGGCCCGCCCGTCGTCCCCCCGCTCCAGCAGCCCGGCAATGATGCCGGGGAGCGGCCGCCCCATCGAGCCAGGCCTGATGTCCATGGACGCGAAGTTGCTGATCATGATCGCGCCGGTTTCCGTCTGCCACCAGTTGTCATGGATCGGCAGGCCCAGCGTCCGCTGGCCCCAGACCACGGCATCGGGGTTGAGCGGCTCGCCGACGCTGGCGATGAACCGCAGCGCGGACAGGTCGCAGGAGGCCGGGAGTTCGGGCCCGTGGCGCATCAGCATCCGGATCGCGGTCGGCGCGGTGTACCACACCGTGACCTTGTGGCCGGCCAGCACCTGGTACCAGCGCCGGGCCTCGAAATCCGCGGCGTCGGTCACCAGGGTGACGCCGAGCGCGAGCGGCGCGATGATCCCGTAGGACGTCCCGGTGACCCAGCCCGGGTCGGCCGTGCACCAGAAGACATCCCCCGGCCGCAGGTCGAGCGCGAACGCCGCGGTGGCCCGGTGCGCCACCACCGCCTGGTGCACATGCACCGCCCCCTTGGGTTTACCCGTCGTGCCGCTGGTGAAGTGCAGCAGGGCCATCTCTTCCGGGTCGGTGGCCGGGATGTCGAACACCTCGTCCGCCGCCGCTAGCGCCGCCGCCAGCCCGATGGTCTTGTCATCCGGCGGCTCGCCCGCGATCAGCACGTGCTCAAGACCGGGCAGGCTGTCGCGGATCGGCATGATCTTGCGCCGGTACAGCTCCGGGCTCGTCACCAGCACCTTCGCGTCGCCGAGCCGCAGCCGCTCGCGGATCGGCTCCGGCCCGAAGGCCGGGAACAGCGGGGAGAACACGCTGACGTTCTTCAGCGTGCCCAGCGCCGCGACGTACAGCTCCGGTACCCGGCCCAGCAGCGAGAACACGCGGTCCCCCCTGGCCACGCCCAGCTCGCGGAGCACATTGGCGAAACGGCTGGTCTGGCGCCGCAGGTCGGCATACGTGAGGTCGGTGACGTGTCCGTCCCTGGCAATGCACCGCAACGCGGTCACCCCGGCATGCGGACCCGCCGCATGCCGGTCGACGGCCTCGTATGCGATGTTGATGCCCCGCCCCCCGGGCAAGCCGGCCAGCTCGTCTTGTGCCGCCGCCCAGGAGAACTCCCTGACGGACTGGTCGTAGTCGGCCAGGTTGTGGCCATCACCCGGCGGCTGGCCCTTGCGGATCGGTTCCCATGCCATGATGCGACCTCCTCCAGCCCTGTCTGCAGGTCTAGGCCCCCGGACCGGCGCCTGGTAGAGACCAAGGTCCCGAGGATCCCGCCCCGAAGGGACCAACGCCTCTACCTCGCTGGGCTTTCGTGCCGCTTGGGTTGGAACGTGCCTGATCTGCGCGACTTCCTGTCCCGGTTCCGACCCGCTGGAGCCCCGGGTGCGGCGGCGATCGGCGTGCCCGCCGATCGCCGCCGCGAACTGGAGGCGGAGGTCGAACCGGTGCTGGCGCTGCTGGCCGGGACGGACGCCGAGTGCGGGCGGATCGTGGCGCGGGCCCGGAGGGACGCCGGACAGCTGGCGACCGGAACGAGCGCCGAGGCGGCGGCGATCGCCGCCGACGCCGGGCGGCGCGCCGCCGCCGCGCGCGAGGAGGCGGCCCGGCAGGTGTTGGCCGCGGCACGGGACGAGGCTGCCGCGGCCGTGCGCGACGCGGAACGGCAAGCCGCTGAAATCCGCGAACTCGCCGCGCAGCGCATGCCCGCCCTGGTCGACCGCGCCGTCGGCACGATCAGGCGACTTCAGCGGGAAGAGCCATGAGCGCCGGGTGGGTCGCGGGCAGCGTCCGGGCGAAGGCCCTGGTCTACCGCCGCCTGGGCGCCGAGAGCACACGCCGGCTGGCCGCCTGCGGTTCGCTGGGCGATGCGCTGCGGATGCTGGCCCCCACCCCCTACGGTACGAACATCCGCCGTGAGCAGCCCCTGGCCGCGGCGCAGCACGAGGTAGCCGGCACCCTGCTGTGGGACCTGCGAGTGCTGGCCGGCTGGCTGCCCAGAGACGGCGTGCGGCTGCTGCGCACCCTCGGTGCCTGGTTCGAGCTGGCCAACGTCGACGAGCTGCTCCAGTCCATCGCGGGCCGCCCGGCTGGAGCCGAATTCCGGCTCGGCGCCCTCGCCACGGCCTGGCCGCGGCTCCGCCAGGCGGCGAGCACCAGCGAGCTGCGTGCCGCGCTCGCCGCCTCGGCCTGGCAGGATCCGGGCCAGGACACGGCGCAGTCGGTGCGCCTGGGCCTGCGTGCGCGCTGGGCTGAGCGGGTCGCCGAGCTCGGTGATCCCGCCCGGACCTGGGCCGCGGGCGCGGCCGCGCTGCTGGTGGCCGGCGAGCGGTTCGCGGCAGGCCGCGCCGTGGATCCCGCGGTCATGGGGGGCGCCCTGCGCCTGATCGGGCCCGCCGCCGGCCCGGCCGTCACGCTCGACGAGCTGGCCGCCTCTCTGCCGCCCCCGGCCCGGTGGGTGCTCGCCGGGATCACCTCGCCGGCCGGCCTGTGGCGGGCGGAGGCGACGCTGATGTCCAGGGTGGAGCAGGACGGCCTGCGGCTGTTGCGCGCACCGGGCATGGGCCGCGAGGTCGTGCTCGGCGCGGTCGCCGTCATGGCCTGCGATGCCTGGCGGACCCGGGCCGCGCTCGGGCTCGCTGCCCGCGGCGGCACTCCGCTGGAGGCCTACGATGAGCTCGCCTGAGGTGGCCACCCGCGGGAAGCGCCGCCCCGCGTTCGGGAAGCATCTCGGCCGGGTGGCGGGGATCAGCTGGCCGGACCTGCCGGCGCCGGTGCGGATGAAGCGCGTCGCACTGGTCGCCGCCGACGATGCGCTGCGCGACGTGCTGGTGCGGGTGGCGGACGCGGCGGCGGTCGAGATCGGCCCGGCTGCGGGCGAGAAGGCCGCCGCGGGTCCCGCAGATGGTGAGGCGGCGGGCAGGCTGCGGCGTTCCGGGCATCCCGTCCCGGGTGCCGTCCTGTCCGGGTCGCGGCCCGACCTCGACACGCTCGAGCGGGCCGGCCGCTACGACCTGCTGGCCGGGGAAGCGCAGCTGGAAGCCTACGCCGCCGACACGGTCCGGGGGTCGGGCGCCTGCGCGCTGGCCGGCTGGATTCCGGCCGACCGGGTGGATGCCTTGGCGGCCCGCCTCGCCGGGGTCGGCGGCGCCGTGGTTCCGTTGCCCCTCCCGCGCGGCGTCGAGCCGCCCACCCTGCTGGCCGGGCAGCCGGCCCGGCGCGCGCTCGCCCCGCTGGTCCAGACCTATGGCACGGTGCCGTACGCCGACATCGACCCGACGTGGGTCGCCTGGGCGGTCTACGTGCTGATGTTCGGGATGATGTTCGGCGACGCCGGGGAGGGCGCGGTGCTGGTGGCGGCCGCGGTGGCGCTGCGGGCGGGCTGGCCGCGGTGGGCTCGCCGGTTCCGGCAGGCGTGGCTGTTCGTCGCGGGCGCCGGGGTGGCGGCCATCGGGTTCGGCCTGCTGTACGGGGAGTTCTTCGGGCCGACCGGCCTGGTGCCGGCGCTTTGGCTGAACCCGCTTGACCGTCCCGTCACCTTGCTGCTGGCGGCGGCGGGTGTCGGTGCGTTCCTGCTGGCCGGAGCGTACGCGCTCGGCATGATCAACCGGTGGCGCGAGGGCGGCTGGGCGGCCGCGCTCTACGCGCCGTCGGGTGTGGCCGGGACGGCGCTGTACCTCGGCGCCGGCCTGGTGGCCGGCGGGTGGTACTTCCGCCAGGACCTGATGCTGGCGGCGGGCGGGTTCGTGGCCGTGGCCGGGCTGGCGCTGGCCGTGGCCGGTTTCGTCGCCGGGGCCGGAGGCGGCGCCGCCGGCTGGACGCAGGCCGTGGTGGAGCTAGTCGACCTGGTCGTCCGCATCGGCTCCAACGTGGTCTCGTTCACCAGGCTCGCCGCCTTCGGCCTGACCCACGCCGCGCTGAGCCTGCTGGTGTGGGAGGGCGCCCGCGCCCTGTGGGAGCACGGCGGCGGGGCGTGGGTGGCCGCGGTGGCCGTCTTCGCCGCGGGAACCGCGCTGGCGTTCGGCCTGGAGGCGCTCGTCGCCGCGGTCCAGGCGCTCCGCCTGGAGTACTACGAGCTGTTCTCACGTGTCTTCGTGACGCAGGGACGGCCATTCGGGCCGTGGCACGTCCCGGTGGTGACCGGTCCCGGCACGGCCCCGGCCGGCACGGGGGAGCCAAGCCTGGAGGAGCAGGACAGATGAACATCGCATGGATAGCCGGATTGCCGCTGATCGCCGTGGCCGTGCTGCTCGCGCGCGTCGTGGCGCGGCGCGGCCGGACCGGGATGACCATCCTCGCCGGGATCGGCGCCGTGCTCATGACGGGCGCCCTGGTGCTGCTCGTCGCCGCGCTCACCGCCAGGTCGGCGGGCGCCGCCACCGGCCCGGCCGCCGTGGCCGCCGCCCATGCGGCGGCCACCACCGCCACCACGACGACCGCCGCGGCATCCTCCGCAACGGCCGCCAGCTCGGCGGCCTTGTTCGGCGCGGCGATCGCCGTAGCCGCCTCGACCATCGGCGCGGGCATCGCCGTCGCGTACGCCGGGGCCGCGGCCATGGCGGCCATGAGCGAGCGCCCCGAGCTGTTCGGGCGCGCCATGGTCATCGTCGGGCTCGCCGAGGGGATCGCGATCTACGGCCTGATCATCGGGATCATCCTGATCGGTAAGGCATGAGCGGGAGAAAGAGGGGTGAGCGGCGATGGCCCGGGCAGCGGTCATCGGAGAGGCGGTGCGGACGGCGGGCTTCGCCCTGGCCGGTGCGGTCGTGACCACGGCGGAGACCCCGGAGGAAACGCGGGCGGCCTGGCGCGCGCTGCCCGGCGACATCGCGGTGCTGGTGCTGACCCCGCGCGCGGCGGCCTGGCTCGGCGACCTCCCGTCCGCGTCCGCCCGGCGCGAGCTGCTCGTGGTGGTGATGCCGGAATGACCGGCCGCCACACCGCCGTCGTGGGCGGGGAGCAGGACGCTGCGCTCGCCCCGGTCCGCGTGCACCTGCTGCGCGGCGCCCGGGCCGAGGCGGACCGCATCCTCGGCCAGGCCCGCGCCCAGGCGGCCGCGACGCTGCGGCATGCGCGGCGGGACGCGGAGGACGCCGTCCGGCAGGCCCGGGGGCAGGGCGAGGAGGCGGCTGCCGCGGCCGCCGCGGCCGAACGCAGCCGGAGCCGGGAGCAGGCCAGGTCGATCGTGCTCGGCGCGCAGCGCCAGGCCCGCGAGGAGCTGCGCGCCGGGGTCACGGCCGCGGCCGGCGGGCTGCGGGACGAGCCTGGCTACGAGCGGCTGCTCGCCGGGCTCACCGCGATGGCCGCCCGCGCGGTCGGCCCCGGCGCGACCGTCACGGCGCACCCGGCCGGAGGCGTGGTGGCACGGTCCGGCCGCGCCGTCGTGGACTGCTCGCTGCCCAGGCTCGCGGGCCTGGCCTTCGACGCGCTGGGCGATGAGGTGCGCGAGCTGTGGACACCGTGAGCCCGGATGCGGCGCGGGTAGCCAGGGTGAACGGGCCGCTGGTCGAAGTGAGCGGGCTGGCCGGCGCCGCGATGTACGACGTCGTCGAGCTCGGCGAGCACCGGCTCCCCGGCGAGATCATCGCCATCCGCGGCGACGTGGCGACCGTGCAGGCGTACGAGTACACCGGAGGCCTCGCGCCCGGCCACCCGGCCAGGTCGCGCGGTGAGCCGCTCTCCGCCCGGCTGGGCCCGCACCTGCTCGGCGGCATCTTCGACGGCCTGCTGCGCCCGCTCAGCGGGGCTCCCGCCTGGCTTGAGCCCGGCTATTCCGCCGCGGCAGTCGGCGGGGAGTACGAGTTCACGCCGGAGGCCGAGCCGGGAGCCGCCCTCGGCGAGGGCGCGAGCCTGGGGTCGGTGGCCGTTCCCGGCCGGATCAGGTACCGGGCGCTGGTTCCGCCCGGGCTGGGCGGGGTGGTCGAAAAGGTGCGCGAGGCCGGGCCTGCCCCAGCCGACGCTGTGATCGCGACCGTATCGGGTACGGACGTGCGCATGACGTCGGCCTGGCCGGTGCGACGACCCCGGCCGTACCGGCGCAGGCTCGAGGCAGGCGCCCCGCTGCTGACCGGACAGCGCGTGGTCGACGTGCTGTTCCCGGTGACCAAGGGCGGCAGCTGCGCCGTCCCCGGGGGGTTCGGCACCGGCAAGACCGTGCTGCTGCAGCAGATCACCAAGTGGTGCGACGCGGACGTGATCGTGTACGTCGGCTGCGGCGAACGCGGCAACGAACTCGCCGACATGCTGAGCGAGCTCGCCGACCTCGGCGATCCGCGCAGCGGCGGCAAGCTGTCCGCCAGGACCGTTGTCATCGCGAACACGTCCAACATGCCGATGATGGCGCGCGAGGCCAGCATCTACAGCGCCGCCTGCGTCGCGGAGCACTTCAGGGACATGGGCCTGGACGTGGTGGTGGTCGCGGACTCCACCTCGCGCTGGGCCGAGGCGCTGCGCGAGTTCGCGTCCCGCAACGGCGAGCTCCCGGCCGAGGAGGGGTACCCGGCCAGCCTGGCCTCCGCCCTGGCCGCGTTCTACGAGCGAGCCGGGCGCGTCCGCACCAGCGGAGGGAGCGAGGGCTCCGTCACGATCATCGGCGCGGTCTCTCCGGCCGGCGGTGACATGACCGAGCCGGTCACCGCCTACACGCAGCGTTTCGTCCGCGGCCTGTGGACGCTGGACCGCGACCTCGCCTACGCCCGCCACTACCCGGCCGTGTCCTGGACCGGGTCGTTCTCCCGGGACGTCGCGGTGGTCGCCGCCTGGCGCGCCGCCGCGGGCGACGACGGATGGGCAGAGCGCAGGAGCCGGCTGGCCGCGCTGCTCGCCGAGGCGGACCGGATCACCTCACTGGCCGAGCTCATGGGCGTCGCCGCCCTGCCGCCCCGGGAGCGCGCCACGCTCGTCGCGGGCCGGCTGATCAGGGAGGGCCTGCTGCAGCAGAGCGCGCTCAGCCCGGTCGACGCCAGCTGCGACGTGACCCGCGCCGCCGCGCTGGCCGGCGCGATCCTGCAGGTCGCCGAGCGCTGCCTGCAGCTGGCTGGTTCCGGAGTTTCCCCGGCGGCGATCGAGGACCAGGACTTCTCGCCGATCCTGCGGGCCAGGGAGGAAGCCGGGACTCCGGAGGCCGTTAACGCCAGGGCGCGGGAGGTGCTGGCTCGTCTCAGCCAGCTCGAGCAGCCGGGCGAGGACCAGGAGACGGCATGACCACCTGGGCGCAGCGGGAGTACACCGGGATCGAGGAGCTTCGCGGGCCCCTGCTCGTCGTCCGCGGCGTCGACGGCGTGGGCTGGGACGAGTTCGCGGCGATCCGGATGGAGAACGGCCAGACGCGGCACGGGCTGGTCCTGGAAGCCGACCGGGACCTGGCCGTCGTGCAAGTGCTCGAGGGCACCGAGGGCATGCGGACTACCGCGACCCGGGTCGCGTTCAGCGGCAGCCCGCTGCGGATCCCGGTCGGCGCCGGGTGGCTCGGCCGGGTGTGCGACGGCCGGGGTGACCCGGCCGATGGCGGGCCGCCGGTGACCGGCGAGGTCACCATGCCGGTGGCCGGCGCCCCGATCAACCCGGTGCTGCGCGAGCCGCCCACCGACCCGGTGCTGACCGGCATCTCGGTGATCGACGCGCTCACCACCTTGGTGCGCGGGCAGAAGCTTCCCGTCTTCTCCGTGGCCGGCCTGCCGCACCTGGAGCTGGCCGCCCAGCTGGCCGCCCAGGCGTCGGCCGGCGGCGAGCCCTTCAGCGTGGTGTTCGCGGCGATCGGCCTCACCCACGCCGACGCCGCGACCGTCCGCGCCGTGCTCGAGGAACGCTCCGCGGCCGGCCAGCTCGTGCTGCTGCTGAACCTCGCCGACGCCCCGGTCATCGAGCGCATCCTGACCCCTAGGCTGGCGCTCACCGTGGCGGAGCGGCTCGCGTTCACGCTCGGGCGGCACGTGCTGGTCGTCATGGCCGACATGACCAGCTACTGCGAGGCGCTGCGCGAGGTGTCCGCGGCCCGCGGCGAGATACCCGCCCGCCGGGCCTACCCGGGCTATCTCTACAGCGACCTGGCCTCGCTCTACGAGCGCTGCGGCCGCATCCGCGGGCGGCCGGGCTCGGTGACCGTGGTCCCGGTGCTGACCATGCCGGCCGGCGACATCACCCACCCGGTCCCCGACCTCACCGGCTACATCACCGAAGGGCAGATCGTGCTGTCCGCGGAACTCCACGCACGCGGCGTGTACCCGCCGGTGGACGCACTCTCCTCGCTCTCGCGGCTGATGCGTCACGGCGCCGGCCCCGGCCGGACCAGGGACGACCACCTGGACGTGGCCGCGCAGACGCTGGCCGCGCTCGCCGCCGCGCGGCGCGCTCGCGAGCTGGCCGAACTCGTCGGACCCGCCGCCCTGACCCCGCTCGACCAGCAGTACCTGCGGCTTGAGGCCGCCTTCGAGGGTCAGCTCATGAACCAGGGACAAGCCGAGAACCGCGGTCTCGAGCAGACCCTGGCGCGCGCCTGGCAGGTGCTGGCCGCGCTGCCCCGCCGCCAGCTCGCCATGCTGCCACCGGACATGCTGGACGCCTGGTATCCCGGCGGCGACCCGTGAGCGGGCCGGGCTTCACCGTGCCGCCAGGCCGGGCCGGGCGGCTCTGGCTGACCAGGCGCCTGGCGGTGGCCCGGCGCGGCGCCGGCCTGCTGGACCGCAAGCTCCGGATTCTCCTCATGGAAACGAGCCGGCTCACGGACACCGCGACGCGGACGGCCGCGGACTGGAACCGGCGCTGCGCCGACGCCGAACGGTGGCTGCTCCGCGCCTCGATGCTCGGCGGCGAGCGGGCGATCAGGCTGGCCGCCGGCGGCCCGGCCGCGGACGTGACGATCTCCTATGCCGTCACCATGGGCGTCCGGCACCCGGACGGCGCCACCTGCCGCATCCCCGCGTCTGCGACCTGGGACGGGCCGGCCCTGGCCGCGGCGCGGGAGGCCCATGCCCGGGCGCTCGAAGCGGCGGTCAGGCACGCCGCCGCGGCCGCGGCGCTGCGGGCCCTGGAAGCCGAGACGCTCGCCACCAGGTACCGGCTCCGCGCCGTCAGGGACCGCTGGATCCCCCGCCTGGAGCAGGCGCTGGCCGAGGTCACCCTCGCCCTGGAGGAGCAGGAACTCGCCGACTCCGCCCGGCTGCGCCTGGCCGCCGGGCGGACCGGCGGACCAGCGCCCGCCTGATCTCGTCGGCGCCCCACACGATGAAGGGGAAGGGCGCCACGATGGCGAGCTGCCCGGGCGACAGCGACGCCGTGCCGAACAGGCCGTGCATGACGGGCAGGTAGACCAGCGCGGCGGCGAAGGCCAGCGCGACCGCGATGGCGCCCAGCAGGAGCTTGTTGCTGAACACCCCGACCTGCCGCAGCGACGCGTGGTCGGTCCGGACGGCGAACGCCGTGCCGACCTGGCAGGGGACGATGCCGAGCCAGGCGACGGTGGTGGCCTGCCGGCCCGGCACCTCGCTGCGGCTGTCCGGCTCAGCCGGGACGAGCCCCAGGCGATGCGGCGGCTGGATGAGGTGGCCGGCGGGCTGGGCGATGTGCGCTCGCTGGCCGCCTTGCTGCCAGGGTGCTCGATGGGGCGCTGTCGCTGGCGGGAGCGGACTTCGGGACCGTCCAGCTCCTGGATCCGGTGGCTGGCTCGCTGCGGCTGGTCACCCAGTCCGGGTTTGGTTCCGGGTTCGTTGAGTATTTCGCCGTGGTGGATGACGATCATTCCGCGTGCGGGCGGGCGGCCAGGGAAGGCACCCTGGTCGTCATCGCCGACGTCAATGCCGACCCGGGTTTTGCGCCGCACCGCGGCATGGCTGCGGCCGGGTTCCGCGCGGTCCAGTCCATTCCTCTGACCGACGACGCGGGTCACCTGGTCGGCGTGGTCTCGACCTACTTCCGCCGCCCGCACCGCCCGGCGGGCCTGGACCTGCGGATCATGGAACTGTACGTCGATGTCGCCTGCGAGGCGGTCGCCGCTCACCTGGGCGCACTAGGCGATGAGGGCCCGGGCGATCCGGTCGGCCGCGCGGTGGGCCCGGGCAGCCACGAACGTGGCCCAGCGGGGGGAGCATCCCTGGACGACACGGTGGCCCAGTTCGCGGGATACATCGTGAACCGCCAGCTCGCATGACGGCTCAGTCCCTCAGGCGCGGCCGGTCAGGTGCAGGAAGACCGCCGTCCCGCTCGAGCAGGCCCGCGATCATCGAGATCGTGGTGGTCTTCCCCGCCCCGTTCGGCCCGAGCAGCCCGTACGTCTCACCGGCGCCGATTCCGAACCCGACCCCGTCGACCGCGACGATCTCGCCGAAGCGCCGCCGCAGGCCGCGGCATTCGAGCACTGCTCACCCGCCATCGCGCCTCCCCGTCGAAACCAACCCCAGCAGGACGTCTCTGACGGGGCGGCGGATGCTGCCGGTGCTGGCCTGGCTGGTGACGCCGAACCGGATGATCATCTGCGGGTGCGCGCGCGCCGCCAGCTGGAGGCGGATGAAATCGCGCAACTGCGGCAGTTCGAGCGGCTGGCTGTGCAGGGCCGCGGCCACCCCGGAGGCGGCGGCGCGGAGCAGGACCCGTTGCAGGGCCTGGCCGGCCACCACCCAGTCGACGGGCTCGTTCGCACCGGTGGCCAGCAAGCACACCACCCCGGGACACCGCTCGCCCGCGACGGCCGGGGCAGCCATCCCCCAACCCTGCCCGGCGGCGAAATCACGCCCCGGGAAGTCTGGCTCGGTATGCGCGGGCTCGGCGGGGTAGGCGGCCGGCGGGATCCCGTCGCGGCGCGTGCTGCCCGGCGAGACGACCCAGTCCGCCTGCTCGGCCGCGCGCTTGCCGTCCAGCCGCCGTGCGTGCTCACCGGCCTGTACCATTGCGGCCAGCGCGGCTCGCTGATCGTCGTCCGCGACCAGGCGCAGCATCGCGCCTTCCCTGGCGGCCTCGTCCCGCAGCGCCGAAAGCGTGTCCGCAGGGAGAGGACCGGGGCCGAACCCGCCGCGGTGGGTGTGCCTGGCGGTGATCGCCGCGAACATCTCCCGCTCGCAGGAGTCCGCGGCGATCCGGTTATCGTCCCAGCACACCCGGGCCACCAGCGCGGGCTGGGATGGATCGGGGAACAGCCTGGTGCGCGGCAGCCAGCCGAGGTAGCGCAGCGCCACCCGCAGGGTGAACACTGCCGCACCGCAGCTGATCATCATCTCCCGGCCGTCCGGGTCCGCC
>Ga0335085_10011434_pt1 | contig 13171 bp, 17 predicted proteins | sample Lox_Sample_45_FD_206712 | JGI IMG/M metagenome (GOLD analysis project Ga0335085, IMG submission 206712) | Soil microbial communities from Loxahatchee National Wildlife Refuge, Florida, United States - Lox_Sample_4.5 | ecosystem: Environmental > Terrestrial > Soil > Wetlands | place: USA...
GTTTCGAGGTGAATTCGGTGTGAGGTTCTGACGTCAACTTGCGGATCCGGTGGGGCGGCAGCTTGTAATTTGGGTTTGTAGCCCCGCCATCCATCCCCCTAGCTGCCGGGCTTCTCAGTCGAGGCTAACTTTATTGGGCCTCGGCGGTATATTGCCGGTATTGCGATTCCGCGTCTTGACTCCGGCCGAGGCCTTCAAGGTACTTAGCGACTTCCCAATGCAAAAACGGGTGATGCTGGAACTTTCTCTGATGAATTGTCTGCAGAGCTGACACCGCGGCATCGGGCGAGTTTGCGCGAATGTCAGACGAGATCAGGGAGTCGGCGACATGATCGGGAGAAAACTCGAGACTCAGAGCCCTGGCAAGGTAAGTCGCGGCATCGGCATATCTGCCCGCATTCATCAAGACGATTCCATAATTGAAGTACGCTTCCCCGAATCGCGGATCGAGCTTGATGGCGATTTCCAACTGGCCCGTAGCGCCCGCATAGTCTTGCTGCTTGGCGTAGACAAGGGCCAAGGCATTTCGTGCGCGCGGGAAGTTGGGATAGATGGATAGTGCTGATTGCAACGATTTTTGCGCTTTGGTGTAGTCCCCTCTGAAGAAAGCCTTTTTCCCCACTTCGTAGAGTTTCCTCGAACGCTCGGGAACTACAAGGTCCCTGACAGAGACAGTCGGCGCCGTCTCTCTCGAATCACGCAATCGGATGATCTCACTTTGGATGCCGACGCCATTGGAGATATTGACTTGATCGGCCCAGACCTGCAGCGAGGCTCTGAACACAAGGACTATGTATGAGTCAGGCACCAGGCGAAAGAAGGTGACGGTCCCGAGCCGGTCGCTGGTTGAGCAGATCTCCCGCGCATTTTCTCCGCGAAGACATACCTGGATGGAAACGGGAGTCCCGTCTTCGCCCAGAACCTGAATGGTCAGCTGCCCCCCGCGCTCATCTCTTTGGTTCGCGGCCGCGGGTTCCTGAGCTTGTGACAGGGACGTGCTGGGCAGGGGCAGCAGCTCAAGTGCAAGCACACCAAACATGAGCGTTGCCGCCGGAGCACGGAATCGACCACGAAACAACATCACCGCCCCACAGCGACTGTGGCACACGGTAAGAGTGCCCGATGTGATCGCCGACACAGAATGGCGTGATTTAACGGTTGCAGACCCTGCAGGAGCGACACAGAGTCCGATTCAGGGAGTGAGCAACGATAAGAAACAAGCTCCCTGCAACCGTGATCAGAACTTCCCAAGTATGGTTGGGCAACAATGAATCTGCATAGGCTCCTACAGTAATGGCCAAGATACCGATCGCCAAGAGAAGCAAGACAACTCTTCGCCGGTGGACCTTATAGCCGTTCCAAAAGGCGATCAATCCAACCGCCGCGAGCAGGTAGGCGAGTGTCCGGTGCACAACTTCAGTTCCCGGGACGAAGTGGGCCAGAGTCGGCGCAAAGGAAAGTACGATCGGCAATAACAAGCAGTGAATGGCACATAACGTTGAGGCGCCCACTCCAATGGCGTCCCAATTGACTCTGGGCAGACTACGTGGAACTGAAGACATCGGTTATCGCTCCCAACATGTATTTGTGAATGGTGTTGCGAGAAATGGATAAATGTCGGTAATCGCAGGCCTGCCCGCGGATGAACTTTCTGCTGATGGGCGGAAGGTCACGCATGGGCAGCGGCCTCAATCGCATCTGCCAGGCGGTCAACATCCGCAGGAGATGTACACAGTCCGACATTCGGGCAAAACAGACTGCGCGGCGCATTCTCCGGAATACCGAAAAATCCTGCGTAGGACTCTGTGCCGCCGACCAGAACCTGGCGCTTGTCGAACACATCGTCGACGGCTGCGTAGTTCTTGCCCGCCAATTCAAATCCGACCAGTCCCGCACAATGTGCTGGGTCAAGCGTCACAGCAGCCCGGAAACCTGGGAGGCGCTGTGCGCGCATCATCCAACGCGAAGTGAGATAGAAGAGCCTCTTCTGAATGTGCTCGACTCCAATTCCCGAGAGAAAGTCAACGGCGTCGCCCAATGCCAGAAATTGCCCATCAGGATGAGCGCCAAAAGTTTCATATTTCGTGATTTCGCCCGAATTCCATTTCAGATGGGCGACGCCGTGCTCGTCTTCCCTGTAACGGCCGAACAAAGGCGGAAGTTGTTCGATGAGTCCCGGTCGAACATAAAACGCTGCCGTCGCCCGCGGACCGCACGCGAATTTGTGAAAACCGGCGGCGTAGAAATCGCAGTCCATCACTTTCACATCTGTCGGTATATGTCCGATGGCGAGCACACCATCCGCCAGCAGCTTTGCGTTTCTTGCATGCACAAGATCTGCGATCGCCCGCATTGGATTGATCTGTCCGAACAGGACGATCTGCCCCACCAGGACCAACCGCGTCCGGGGCGTCATGGCCCGCGCGACTGTGTCCACGACGGACTGCGCCGAGGTCACGGGGGCGGGGTAATGGAAGCGCCGGATGTTGACCCCATCTCGAGCAGCCCGCTGCGCCAACGTGTCGTAAAACGGCCCATGCTCGGCCGACGAAGTTATGATCTCGTCGCCCTGTTTCAACGGCCAGTTGGAAAGCACCGTGGTGACGCCTTCGGTGGTATTGCGGAGAAGTGCCACGTTGTCAACTGGGGCCCCGATGAAGTCCGCGACTTTCTTTCGCAAGGCCGCCCTCCAGTTCGGCTTGAAAAACTTCGTTATCTCGTTTGAGTTGAGCTCGGCCGCATGACGGTCTGCGGCCTCCCGAGTCTGTTTCGTACTGATGCCGCGAACGACGGTCACGAGATTGGAGGAACTGGGTTCCCACTCGAATCGGGAGCGAACTCGCGTCCAGTACCCCTCATCATCCGGTGAAATCACAGAGGCAGTAGGCAGAGTTCTGACGGCAAGTGGGCGCAATGCAGGCCAGGCCCCAAAGGCCATGGCCGATCGGACCAATTCGCGTCTGGTCAGCATGGGAATCCTTTCTGCGCGCGAGCGACGCAGTCTTTGTGTCGCTCTGTGGGTGACGCGCGTACTCCTGTCCGCAAGGAATTCTTGTGCAGAGAACGACAGTCGTCGTGTAATTCTGCTCAGAGTTTCCGAGCGGCTGGCCTCGGATTTCGTTCCGTGAGAATGCGCAGTAATCTTCTGCCGCGTAGAGAAAGACCGGGAGCGAGGGACGGAAGATCCTGTCGCACTCCCAATCCACGCGACGAATCAGGCGTGGGGCGGCGCACGACCGTATCTGGGGCGGGACTCGAGGGAAACAACTGGGGCGATATTCGGGTGATGCAACAGGCCAGTCTTACTAGGAACGAAATCTGGGCGTACCGTGGAGGATGCCAGGGCATGGGTTCCACTGTGTGCCATCAGGCACAAACGGCAGTGGGAATCGTGACGCGACGTTGCACTAGAATGAGCGTGCGCCACCGCAACGGTCGCAAGCGAAGGCACGGCTATCACTAGTGCCAGCGCAAGCAGCCGAAAAAGGAAGCTCCTCATCATTTGAAGCTCGAAGTCAATCCGCGTCGAGGCGAAAAATTCCCACCATCCATAGCACCATCATGATCACCATTGCTGCGGCGATCAGCAACACCATCCAAAGCCCATCCCAGTTAGTGAACTTCTTGACTGCTCTCTTTCGCCCTTTTCCAGGGTTGTAAATCCCCATCGCACGGCTCCAAGCAAAACGGAGGAAGCGGCAGAAGAAACGTGCAGCCGCTTCGAGATTGCTTCGGTCACCTGAGTTGACGTCATAGGTTGCTCCGCAATAACAGAGGCCCCACCTCCTTCGATGGGGCCTTGTGCGCTGGAGGTCAGAAGTGGAAGCCCAGTTCCGCCGTGAAGCTGCGCGGCGTCACATAATGCGTTCCGGTGAAGGTGGAAAGGAAGTTATAAAGGGCAACCTTGTTCGTCACGTTGACGGCCGTCAGTTGGAGACTCCATTTGTATTTGTCGCCACGAAACAGATTGTCGTCCCCCACCGTAACGTCGAATAGATGGCGTGGCGCGATGCGCGGTGGGTTGTGGTCGTCATTCTCGGTACCCGGCGCGGGAATGGTGACTCGCGTCGAGCCGTATTGCGATGGGGCACACGTGGTCAGGGGAGAACTCAAGGTGGGGAACACGCTCCCGCAGAAGAGGCCAGCCTGGATCTGCTGGTCAGCCGTCAGGCCGGTCAAATCTACCGGCGTTGTCGTGTCGGTTGCGAAAGGAACGGCGCCCGCAACCAGCCCGCTGTCATAACGCCAGTTGAAGCCGAACCACGGGCCGTTCTTCCAGGGCTGGTACTGGATGTGAGTGGTCTGATTGAACTTCTCGTCGTGATCGATCCGAAAAGGGGTGATATCGCTGCCCGTTGTCGTGCCCGGCGGAACGGCGCCAGCGCCACCAAGTTGTGGATTGAAAAAGCGCGCGGCAACGCTGGAAAAAACAAATAGAGCCGAAAATCCGTGAATGTTGGGTACACTCACGCGGCCAGCAAATCCAGGGATCTTGGAATTGTGCCACTCGATCGGAAACGTGAGCGGCGTGGCGCCAAACACGCCAAAGTCATACGCATTGTGCGTGTATTTCCAGATGTACTCGCCCGAAAAAACCAGATACCTCCCTAACGCTTGCTGCAGCCCGACATGGAATTCGTTGCGCCATCCAGGACTAAATGGAGTAGCTGCATTGGACGAGCACACCAGAAGCGGATTCAGCACTGGATCGGCGCAACCGGTGCTGGAGAGTACTAGGTTCTCGTTAAACGGAGTTTCCAGGACTCGCGCATAGGAGGCGCGCAGGACCGTATTGGTCTTCTTGACGTTGTAAGCCACGCCGATCCGGGGTTCGGCTTCCTTGTGGGACGTCAGGGCATTGTAAAAGTCGCCACGAAGCCCGAGATTGATCGACCAGTTCCCCTTGGTGATCGCGTCCTGCACGTACATCGACAGCAACTTGACGTCGGTGTGCCCGTTAAACGGGAAGAGACTCCCACCCCGCGTGAGGTCGACGGGCAGTAAGAGTGAGTTAAAGTCCGGATTCCCGCTGCCTCCGGGATTTTGTGGTCCACCGCATGCAGCCGGGTCGGTCAGCGTGGGGTCGGTGTCTGGGCTTCCGTCGGCATTGAAACACACGGGGTTCAGCGTTGGATCAACGATGCCGAATCGATTTCTTTCGTCAAGAAACGTCTGCTGATACGTGATCCCTGCCTTGAGATTGTGGATGCCTTTGACCCAGGAGAGGTCGGAACGAAGGCCGGCATTGGTCAGCGTTCGGTCCTGGCTCAGAGTTTCCTGTTGCAGACCCGGTGCCAGATCGGAAAATGGATTGCCGCTGGGATAGTAGTTGAACTGGTCTCTGCGCACAAAGCCACCCAAGGTGAACACCGTGTTGTTGTTGATCAGACGCGTCCACGAAGGTGCGATGTTAAACGTCTTGATTTGCGAGCGCTGGTCCGCGGGGCCGACGGGAATACCGTCCGGACCCAAACCACCGTTGTCTACGACCAGACCATTCCAAGCCGTGGCATCCTGCTGGTCGACGGAATTGGGAGTCTGAAACCACGAGCGGGTGAATCCAAGATTGATGTGGACCGAGTCCGCCTTGGAAACTTGAAAATCGACGCGGTCAAATGCGTTTTCCTCATTGCCCTTCGCGTGCATGACCGCAAATTCGGGCGGATCTAGGAAACGCCCGCTGTTCAACCCGTTCACCGAGATGAAATTACCCCAGTTTTTGCCGCCGTATCCGAAATCGACCCCCGCATTGGATGTCCCAAAGCTTCCATAGGAAGCCGTTACTGACCCATGCGGTGTGCTAAGGCCTTGGCCGGAACGGGTCGTAGCGTTGATAACCACGCTCGACTTCTCGCCATACTCGGCCGGTGGCGCGCCGGAGATGACTTCCAGAGATTGAACAGCATCGAGTGGAATCTGATTCGAGAATACTTTGCTCTGCTGATCGGTGATCGGCTGCCCGTCGAGAGAAAAGGAATTCTCCGCATGGTCGCCAAGACCGTGAAAGAGGCCATTAGAGTCGGCGGCAATTCCCGGACTGCTGAGCGTAACCAGGGAACTCAATGACGATGACTGACTCTCAAGCGGAAGTTTGTCGAACAAGCCTCGGTCCACATCAGTGTGGAACGTGGGATCGTTCTCCAGGAGATCTGCGGCCGCTTCGACAGTGACGGATTCGGAAGAACCCTTAACCTTCAAGCTGATGTTAAGACTGATCGGAACAACAGATCGCACGTCGATGTCCTGAACGTAAGCGTCGAATCCCTGACCGGTCACCGTCAGGTGATACGGGTTGAAAGGGACGTTCGGGATGGTGAACCTTCCCGCGCTATCAGTCAAAGTGCTTCGCTCAAACGCACTGACCGGATTACGAATCTCGACGGTCGCGTTCGTAACAACGGCACCGGTAGGATCTTTCACCGTGCCTGTCACCGACGTTGAACTTCCACCTGACTGCGCGAGAGCACAAACGCCGAAAGCAGAAATGAAAATCACCGCAAAAGCCGCGAGTCGCGACTTCTTTGAAGAAGCCAGCATGATTCCTCCCAAGGAAAATGAGGTTGCAGAGTGAATCGAACTTAGAAGTTTGGATTGATTCTTCTGAAGCCTAATTTTCTGGAGGCGGGCGAACGAAGAGAGCAAACGCGATCAGCCGTTGCTTGGCGGCTACCGGCCCGGCCGCGGAGATAGTACGGAGCGGAACAAAAACCGCATGCGGCAATCGTGCAGCAGTGACGGGGGAAGCAGAATGAGCGGCAACACAGACGGTACACTTGGCCGCATCGATCGAATTAGAATGGTTGTGCGCAGCAAGAGAATAAGCTGCGCTTAACGTCAGCAGCAGACAAAGCCACGCTATGCGTTTTGACCATGAGCGCATGTAGGCTTGCCCCACCGTGGGTCTTTTGAATCTACACTGAAACTTATGATCGTTGCAACCACACGACGGTACCTGCCCAGATAACCGTGCGTCGCGACTACGACGAAACAAATCAAGCTACAGTTGTCCAGGATTGCGCCGTACCGCGTCGGTGCTATTGTTCCGAGAGGGCGAAATCTCGTCCGGAACACCAAGTTCCTACACTATTCCTCAGGTCCCAGCTTACGCATGCTTCCGCCCTTGCTCCTCAAGAGTTTTGGGAATATCAGCGTCTACTCTGCTTTCCCACCTGCCTCGAATGTTAACTTGAACACACCGCCTATGTGATCGGTCGAGCCTGTAAGCCCCACCGGCACGCCGAAGAGCAATTCCGCCCGACGCCGAAAACGCCATATATATGATGGGGTGACTGCCATCTGGGTATCGTTTCCACCCGCCCAGCGGTTGCTGCTAACCGACAACTCCGCAGCCGCCCACCCGTGGATCGCATGGACCGTCACGCCAGAGTTGGAAAACAACGCATGATGCGGAACTTCAGCCACTTCCATCTTCCGATGGTCCATCACAAGATCAACCCCTGTCGTGCTAAACATCTGGTATTTGCCGTTCTGGAGCTCATGCGACAAAAGTAATGACGGCGAGACAGTGTAGGCGCCTTCACCGAATCTCTTTGCTGGGTCCCCAGTCGGAAAACCTGCGTCGAGCGCCACGGCAACATGGGTGAACCTAGATCCTACACTTGCCCACGTGTATCGTGCTCCAACCTCGGAATCCCCCGTTCCGACCAGCGTGGGTCCCGTTAAGTTTGAGCTGTGGACGACATGAATGAAAGTAGAAACCTGTAGTTGATCGGAAATTCCCCACTCAATTTTTTGCGTCAGCAGAGCGTCTCGGTCCCGACTATGACGCATATACCACAAGCCTGTGACCAACATCGTTTCATGCCAGTCTTGCGGAACAATTGAATCTGCATAAACCAATTCCAAAGGCTGTCTTTGTTCCAGGACAACGGTCGGGCGACGAGCTGCGCCGATAAAGGTTCAGGATCGGGACTTTGCGCATGAAGGCATGGCCCGAACACAAACAACAACAGAATTGCGAGAACATCACGCATGAGGAGACCTCCACACCATCCCACGATTTTGAACAGCACGGCAATCTGCTCTGCCGCAAAGCTCTGAATGGGAGTACTAGCCGCGTGGAGGGTGATGAGGTATCTCAATTGATCCGATGACGAGCGAGGGCTCAGCAATTGGGAGGCGCCATTGGATGACGCTGAGGACAATGCACCTTTGGAGGATTGTGGGTAGCGGGATGCAACAACAAGAGCAACCGCCGTTACATGGACTTTTCTCGTCGCCTTGCCGACCCATTCCCGAAATCGAATGAGTGTGACCCGCTGGCTTGCCAGTGTCTTCGCAGGCCGAACACGGCGGAGCCAACATGTTCACGACCGTCACGAGGCAGACAATGACGAGGATCAACAACCGTCCGTGGCTCACGTAGCGGCGGAGCATAACATTTGTTCGCTCGATTGTATCGAAACGGAAGTCCGTTCTTAAACGAATTGTTTTTTGGTCCCGAGTCAGTGCCCGGAACACCGTGACCGAATCTAGCAGAAAAAGGGTCGATATCTGGTCGGCACCGGAATTAGCACACGACCTCTGATTCCGGTCCTGCCATCTCGCTAGTCAACGAGTCGACTTGACGCCCCGTGCATCTGCAATCCAATCAAGGCCGCTTGAGGCGTATCTTGCCCCTGAAAGAGCGGAGCACAAAGCGCGACCCGCTTCGCATCGGCCCGGGCTTGAGGAACCGAGTGCCTTGGCTGATTCCCGAGGTTGTACCTGAAGTTCTAGGCGGATCACCAACACCTGTGAATGAATGTGCATCGATCTGCACAATTGCGCCAGCCGGAATCGAGACATCAAGGTCACCGCTATGGCTAGTCAGTTTGCAATCGCCCGAAGTGCCCGGATCCCCGTCATAGGTAATTCGACCACTGGCTGAGTGCGCTTCGATTAGAGACTCAGTGACGTTCCGCACATCGACATTTCCCGTGACAGAACTGATATACAGCCGGCTATGGCGAATGTTCGTCAAGCGTGCAGAGCCGCTGAGAGTCTTTATGTGGATGTGGGCATCAGCAGCGTCCGATACCTCTGCCGTCGCGGTCGCTCCTTCGAGCACAGCATCACCTTGCACGCCCTGTGCGTGCAGCGCGCCATCGAGCGATTGCAGGATGAGGGTCGATGCGGCGGGTGCCAGGACGCTGTATTCCGCGAGATCTCTGCCCGCTCGTCTCGACTCCGCCCGAAGCTCGATGCGAGTCCCATGTTGCTCGTTAACAAAGCTCACTCCGTCGGAGTAGGAAACCATCGTGACTACAACCTGATTATTTCCAGATGGCTTGACCGTGATCAGCCCGTAGTTGTTGGTGATCGAGATGACAGGCTTCTGTCCAACAGTAAACCGGACCTCTTTCTTGACTTGGGCGCTGCCAGGCACTGAGACCAGAATCCCAAAAACCACCAGGAGCCACACTGGAACTCGATAGGTGCCTACGTTCGCCATACACGCCTGTTCAGTATTCCTTCCTGCTACTCACTGGTAAGGCTCCGAGTCAATCTAAGAAACCATAAAGCCTGAGAAACAATTCCTGGAGTCGATCAGAGAAAACAACCGATGCGAGGAGGCCCAGTCCCACAATAATGAGGACTGCGATCATGCCCCAAGCGTGTTTACCCGCTTCTACGTCCCAATAACCTAGATGCATGGCTGCGTACCCGAGAGGCCAACAAAGGCCAAGACTCGGACGACTAATCTCGAACCATCGAGCCAGGCAGCAGTCTCGTGGAATTCAGAATGAACGCCAGCTCAGAACTCACATGAATGAAGGCGGCAAGCAGCGGATTCAGGAATCCGAACGCGGCCATGGCAACTCCCACACTGTCGATGGCCAATGTGCCAACGAAGTTCTGCATGATGATTCTGCGACAGCGTCGGGCAACTTGCAAGGTCTCGACGAATTTCGCGAGATCACTACCAATCAAGATCACATCGGCGCTCTCTCTGGCTACATCCGTTCCCGAACCCATGGCGATGCCCACGTTCGCCTCGACCAGGGCGGGCGCGTCGTTAATGCCGTCCCCGACCATCGCAACGTTGCATCCCTTTCCCCTAATCTCGCGCACCCATTGCGCCTTCTGCTCTGGCAGCAACTCGCCTACAGCTTCATCCACGCCGAGATCGCGCCCGACAGACGCGGTCGCAGCCTGTGTATCCCCACTTAACAACACAATTCGCAGACCCATCTGTCGCATTGCCAATACCGCGTTCTTCGCTTCCGGGCGGAGAACGTCTGCAATTCGAATACTGCCTAGTACCTGTCCATGGCGCGCAACATACACCTGGGTTGAACCGCTTCCATCTTGGCCGTCGACCGGCAAGACTCTTTTCACTCCTCGATCCATGAGAAATGTCCGGCTTCCAACAAGGATCTCTTCGTCTTGATAAGTCACTCGGACACCTCGGCCAGGCGTGTAAGTAAACCTTTCGGGCTCGACTGCCGGTAATCCCAGATCAGCCGCCCTCGCGACAATCGCTTTGGCGAGCGGATGCTCGGACCTGCGCTCCGCAATACTGGCGGCGGCAATGATCTCGTTCAGAGCAAAACCATCGCTTGAAACCACATCATGAACTTGTGGAGTCCCAAAGGTCAGCGTGCCGGTTTTGTCTAATATCACGGTGTCGATTGCTGCCAACGATTCCACGTACAAACCGCCTTTAATGATCGATCCATGCCGAGCGGCCCGTCCGATCGCACCCAGTATGGCAAGAGGCGTTCCGGCTGCGATTCCGCAGGCACCGGCAACGATGATCACGGAAATCGTGGACCGGACATCACGGGTGACAATAAAGGTTAGGACGGCGGCGGCCAATGCGAAGTAGACTAGATAGCCAGCCAGTCGATCAGCCGTTTTCTGAATGGGAGCACGCGATTTCTCAGCGCGCTCTACCGCCTCGACGATCCTCCCGAAACTCGTGTCCCGCCCCAATTTCTGCGCACCAATCTCGAGGGCGCCCGACTGATTAATCGTTCCTGCATAGACCAAGTCGCCGGGAAACTTCTCAACGGGCATCCCTTCTCCGGTGATAGCGGCCTGGTCCACAAAAGAACGGCCGTCAAAAACAATTCCGTCCACTGGGATATGGCCACCAGGTTTCACCACCACCGAGTCTCCGACTTCGGCCTGTTCGGCAGGAAGTTCGATTACTTGCCCATCGCGCCGGACGTTTATGGTCCGCGGGAGAAAGTCGAGCAGATCTTGAATCGCGCGGCGCCCCCGGCCCACGGTGAGGCCTTCCAACACCTCGGCCCCGAGTACAAATGCGGTTATGACTAAGGCGGTGAAGAACTCTCCGATGGCCAACGCCGCCAATAGAGCGATGGTCATGGAGAGTTCCATCGTCATTTTTCGCTCGACGATGTTTTCGATCGCCTCCTTGAAAATGGGATAGCCGCCAATGAGGGCGGCCGCGAGCCCGATGACGCTGAAGTGAGCGAACGGCTCCCAGAGCCGCAGCCAGACGGCAGCCGCTGCAAGCGCCACGAAGCCGATGCGAACCGGGTCCATCCATTCAAAGCCCTGTTCATGCTCAGGCGGTTCGGTGCCATCGTCCGCTTTGGGCCGATCGGATGAACCCCCGCGTTGCTCAAGGGGCGCACTGGATGCGGGGTGGCGTCGAATCAGATCGGGAGAACTCATACTGCGCTTACCTCCGAAACGTGGCCACTCACTTCAGATAGGACTTGACCATATCGATCACTTCGTCGGCTGCAGCTAGCTGTTTCGAAGTGGGCTTATGTTTTCCATTGAGTACGTGACTGCGAATATGGCCTTCTAGGAGTTCGGCCATTAGGCTGTTCATCGCACCCCTTGCTGCACTCATCACCTGAAGAACCTCAGAGCAATCGCGCTCTTCGTTCAGAGCACGAACCAGCGCTTCCACTTGCCCCTGAATTCGTTTGGCGCGAAGCAGCAATTCCTGTTTCTGTTGGATCGTATGGCTCATTTGGTATTTATAAAAGTATACCGTACCACGTACGGTATAACCCACTCCTTTTTGGCGTTTTTAAGCTGCCCGGTTCAACTCTGAGCGTGTAGTCTTAACGCTGCCCGGAGTATAGGGCTCGATCTCTACTGCATAAAAGAGGACTACTGCAATGGAATGCAATCAGGTTCGCGAGATGATGTTGGATGTTGTGGCGAAACTGATGCGAACCGCTCCAGAGTTCGAGAATCATCTCAGACGGTGTGTTAAGTGCTCCTCAGAATTCGCTGCCCTTCGCGCAACAATGGACCTTCTCGATGAGTGGCAAGTGCCGGAGCCGTCGCAAGAGTTCGACACGCAGCTACGTGAACGAGTTCGCACAGCTATCAGAGGAGCGGCGATCTCGTAAATCAATTCTACAACCGCATGATGTGAGGGTCATGACGAATGCTTTAGAATGCGTAAGATTTCGTGGTCCAATTATGGTCGAGTAATTGTTTCTGACTGCTCTAAACACGCTTCAGGGAGCATCCGCGTCGTGTATTTTCTGTTAAGTAGGAGCAAATGCTTCGCTGTCACGGCACGTTTGGGAATTTTCGGGAATGCATGCGAAGCGGAGGGAACAAGCGGTAATAAACAAGGGACTCTAAATTTTCAAAGCGAGGGCATGGTTCAGTTGATTAGAACGCGTGCCTGTCACGCAGGAGGCCACGGGTTTGAGTCCCGTTCCTCCCGCGAACATTTAGCCCAGAGCGTCTTTGCTGAATCACGGTGTCGAGGATGATGCCCCACTCCTAGCTTGGCTAACTTGAATGTCCTCCAGCCACGTGTCGTAGTTCTTTCGATCCACGAATAAGTCCGCTTTGATCTCGTCGCCCGGCTTCAATTTCGACAGTGCAGCTTGGTCCTTGACGACATAAGTCATTCTCATCGCTGCCATGAAACCAGGAATTGCCTTGTGATTCACTGTGACCTCATGGACATTCGTTTCGACACTCACGACGGTGCCCTCAAGCTTGTAGTGCTGCAATTCACGGTTCCGATTGCAACCTGCCAAAGCTAGCGCCGCGGCCAACAGAAGCAATCCCTTCGCAAAATTGATCAGGGTCGCTCGACTCCACTTCATTTGATCCATCCGCGCGAAAGCAACACTTCGCTTTGATCCTTGGCCGTCTCCGTCCAGGCAAGGAAAACCCGACCGGTCGTACCAGCCAGTACCTCAGGTTGATGAACAGA
>Ga0335085_10011435_pt1 | contig 13171 bp, 13 predicted proteins | sample Lox_Sample_45_FD_206712 | JGI IMG/M metagenome (GOLD analysis project Ga0335085, IMG submission 206712) | Soil microbial communities from Loxahatchee National Wildlife Refuge, Florida, United States - Lox_Sample_4.5 | ecosystem: Environmental > Terrestrial > Soil > Wetlands | place: USA...
ATATGTTTCATCAGTTCTCCAACGTCGATATGCTTGGTTGTGAGACCGCCCCGTAACACATTGTCAGAATTCGCCATAATCTCAATATTCTGACCTTCCAGGTAGGCATGTGGCAGTCCGGCTTCCTGAAAAATAGCCTCTCCGGGATGCAGATGAACGAGATTGAAGAAATAAATAGAGAAGATACCACGGTCAATTATCGGTTTATTATCCTTACCATTAAATATCAATGCCGCACGTGCAGCCCAGAAATTCTCATTATTTCTTTCAAGCAGATTATTTTGATAAGCAGGAATAATCCTGTCCAATAAGGGTTCTAATATTTTATTGACCTCCTGCTGATCCATTGACATCACAGCATGATACAAATCAGCATATCCTTTTTCCAAATAAGGGATAAGAAAATTAAGTTCAGGGATATATTGTAAGGTCCGCATCAATTGCGTCCTGGGTTTAAATCCATGAAGAAGCCAGAATTCACCCAGGGCCAGCATTAATTCGGGTTTATGATTATCATCTTTATAATTCCTGTAAGCTGCGTCCAAAGGAATTCCTTTTTTATTTTCTTCTTCGAATTCCTTTTCTGCATTTTGCTTTGAAGGATGAACCTGAATCGAAAGCATATCCTTTATGTCAAGAATTTTTAACAGGTAAGGCAATCTGCCGAACCGCCTCGTGACATACATCCCCAAAGTTTCCTGTTGAAATTGCCTGATGTATTCATTCAGCTTTTTTCTTTCATCATTATCAAGAATAATAGAAGCACTTGCCCGGTCATGCGCACCCAGCCAGTATTCTGCAAATGGAAGACGGTCTTTATTGGGTATATTCAGCAGATTTGGAAGGAAAGACACTCCACCCCAGGCGTAGTTTTGCACCTTGCCCTCTATCCTGAAAACTTTATTTTTATCGTGTTCCATGCTGGTATTCCTTTCTCAAAATAAGGCAAAATCGAATAGCAATGGCCGCGCATAATGAATTGGGTAAAAAGGGTGAAGAATTAGCTGTTGCCTGGCTGATCCAGCGAGGTTATGAATTATTATTTCAAAACTGGCGGCATTCGCATCTTGAATTGGATATCATTGCCTCAAAGGAGGAAGTATTACATTTTATCGAAGTCAAATCAAGAACGAATCAAAAATTCGGATACCCCGAGGAAAGTGTAAGCGATCAAAAAATGCAGCATCTGTTGGATGCTGCGGAAGAATTTGTTTACCAGCATCCTCAATGGAACCATATTCAATTTGATATTTTATCAATCTGTTTAGATAAGCTGGGAAAGGCAGAATATTATCTGATTGAAGATATTTATTTGTAATCCAATCTTTACAAACTAAAAAATTTGGTTGCACTTCATTTTCATCTGCGAACGGCAGAGTTTCGATTATTTTCTCCGCTCTCTGCGTATTCTCCGTGATTAAAATAAATTTGACCGCAGAGATGGGGAGGCGCATGGTGCAATACAAAATTGAGAAAACCTTAAACCGGGATGCCATCAAAAATTTAGAAAATCGTTATAGATTAGATACCGTTTTCATCAGCCGTTCGACCATTCTGTAAGTTGCGGGACAGGTTTCGATATTCTGCTTATGGACATGCATGTACTCGACCATTTTTTTCTTAGTATGATGTGGAAATCCGGCACAGTCACGAGGCCTGATTGCATAGATCTTACACATATTTGTATCCAGGTCGAGAAACTGGCAGGGAAGACTTTTATTCAACCAGTCTCCCTCTTTATCTTTCTGAAGCCATTTTTTTTGAAACGCTCTCACAGACATCCCCAGGTATTTCGAAATGCGCTTCATATCTCTCCTGGTATAAGTTGGCGACATGGTTTTGCAACAGTTGGCGCAATGAAGACAATCAGTTTTTACCCATATTGATTTATCTGCCTCTATGACCAGGTGGTCCAGATTACGGGGAGTTTTTTTCTCAAGCCGTGTTAAGAAAAGCCTCATGCGTCTTTTATTGTAACGGACCATTTTTCTGAATGAACGTAAATTAACTGTTAACGGCATGAAAGAAGCTTGAATGGCAAATATCCCCTAATCATTTGTTGCAACAAAGAAAATTTTCAGGTTTCAATATTAAATTTTTATAATTGTTAGATGTGGGAGCCTTATAAAAAAGGATACAAAGCATGGCTGCAACTTGAGAAATCATTATCCGATCATTCTGTTGAAGCATATGTAAGGGATATTGAAAAACTAACTCAATTCCTGCAGGAGTCAAATTCACTTAAAAAGCCGGATGATATCAAACTAAAGGACCTGCAACAATTCATCAAATGGGTTGCGGGATTGGGAATGACACCAAGCTCCCAGGCAAGAATTATATCAGGCATCCGTTCATTTTTTAAATATTGTTTGATAGAAAATATTGTACAAAGCGATCCCACCATATTACTCGAATCGCCCAAGCTGAAAAGAGCATTGCCCGATACGCTTTCATTTGAGGAAATCGAAAAAATTATCGGGGCAATAGATCTGAGTAAACCCGAAGGAGGACGTAATAAGGCCATACTGGAAACAATGTATAGCTGCGGTCTTCGCGTCAGCGAGCTTGTGAACCTTCGTATATCCTGTTTGTATTTGGACGTAGGCTTCATCCGGGTAATCGGAAAGGGGGATAAAGAAAGACTTGTTCCTATTGGAAGGGATGCAATCAAATATATTAATATCTATAAAAACGATATCCGTATACATATTCCCGTTAGCAAAGACAGCAAGGATATCCTATTCCTTAACCGCCGGGGCAGCAAGCTGACGAGGGTCATGATATTCCTTATCCTGAAAGAGCTTGTAAAAAAAGCAGGGATCAAAAAAAATATTTCTCCCCATACATTCCGCCATTCATTTGCCACTCACCTGGTAGAAGGGGGAGCCGACCTGCGCGCCGTACAGGAAATGCTCGGGCATGAGAGCATCACCACCACCGAAATTTACACGCATCTCGACAGGGAATATTTAAGAAAAGTGCTGCACCAGTTTCATCCTGCTTTTAAATAAGGTTATAAAACGAGGATCTTATTATCATAAGTTTTCTTTGCTGACAAATCAATGGCCTGAACAATATAGATACCATGTGCAAAGTTTTCGGAGGATAATCTTTCAATATGCTTTCCTTCATCGATCGTCAGTTTCTTATGTAAAACAGGTTGGCCTGAAATATTTGAAACCATCAGTACATATTCGGATGCATGGTTCAGGTTAAATTCAATATTGATCATCGATCCAGACTGAACAGGGTTTGGGAATACAGTCACTGTATCTGGCTTGATGACTTTAACGGGAATGCAGAATTCAGCGATCCTGTTTTTAATTTTCTGAAAAATAGTTGTATCCACTTTTTTTGCCACCGTAATATAACCTACAACCACCACTTCCCCTGCCAATGATGGACTCATCTTCATTACAACTGTATTGGTATTTTCTTCTTTTGAAACATCAATTTTTTTTTCAATTTGAATGTACCCAACAGAGCTGAAAACCAAAGTAACCATCTCCGTCTTATTGACAGTAAGAAGAAAAAAACCGTTTCCGTCTGATGCGACTCCCCTTCTGCTCCCTTTTATAAAAATTGTGGCACCTTCAATGGGGTTATTTTTTTCGTCGATGACGCGCCCCGTTATGGCAAATTCCTTTTCCTGTGAAGCACTCGTGGCAAGTTTGCCTGTCAATCTACCATCCATCGAATTAGGGTTAATATTTTGTTGAGTGCATGTTATGGTGTCACCGGTGATTTTTGTTTGGCCTGAGGATTTGTTTGTCATTAATAAAGCCGGGATCATCACATGAAGAAGATATTTATACCAAATTAGCTTTGTTTTTTTTTGAGTCGATATATTCCTGTTCAGCTGGTCGACAGAAAAATGACCACATAATCCGCTTTTTGTTTTCGAAATATATTCCAGCACCTGGTGGTCGTTCATCAGGCTGAAGTCGACTACCTTTTTCTGACAGGAGGAGCAAAATCTTCCCCTATCCATCTCCGTCATATTCTCCCATGATTCATGGCAGGGTTTGGGAACCTGCAACCGTATTGATTTCGACATAAAATTAGTTTCTTACATGATGCAGGGATTTTCAACATTACATACGAATCAAGAATTTTAAGCTGCCTCCATTAGAATTTCTGCATTCAAAAATCACACCCTGCGCCTCTGCCCTTGCGTCTCTGCGGTAATAATTTATTTTTCAAGGCGGAGAGAAAATAATTGAGTAAGTATCTTGCACAGGCCGAAAATGAACTCTACCTAAATTTTTTACGATTTTAATCAGGAAAGCTGTCCTGTATACAGGAAAGAATAAATATGCGAACTTAGATGGATAATTCCGGCGAAAATATAAATGGATAAAAAAGACAGGTCTATCATTGAATTTTCTTAAAAAAATATCTTCATCAATAAACGACCAGGAGCTGATTGCGCTTTACAAACAATCCGGCGACCTGGAACTGCTTGCTGCCTTATATCAGCCTTATATGGAACTGGTGTATGCTGTGTGCCTGAAATACCTGGAAGACCGTGAAACCGCTAAAGATGCTGTAATGGCTATATTTGAAGAGCTGGTAGTCAAAATAAAAAAACACGAAATAGATAACTTTAAGGGCTGGCTCCATACGGTTGCAAAAAACCATTGCCTGATGCAAATCCGGTCAGCTAAAAATCTGAAAATAAGCGAATTTCGGTTGGAGAATATGCAATTGACAGAATCGGTGCATCTGAATGGTATCATGGAAAAAGAAGAACACCTGCATCAACTGAATGATTGCCTTCAAACCCTCTCGTCCGAACAAAAAACAATCGTAGAATTATTTTACCTGCAGCAAAAATGCTATAAGGAAATTGCTTCTGTCATGGAGATGGATTGGAACAAAGTCAGAAGTCATATTCAGAATGGAAGGAGGAATCTTAAACTCTGCATGGACGAAAAAATGGGTAAAGACTCATGAACGAAAAAGAAAAAAATATTAAAAAATATGATTCTCCGGATATTGAAAAATACCTGCAGGGAAAATTATCTCCCGATGAAATGCATGCCATCGAAAAATCAGCTTTGGAAGATCCATTTCTCGCCGATGCAATCGATGGAATACAACAGTCATTGCAAAAACAAAAAGACGGTTCATTTGACCAGGATATTAAAGAACTGAATCAAAGGTTGAAAGAAAGGGTGGCTGCAAAAAGAAAAACAATCCCCCTCTGGACCCGTGCAGCAGCCGCCGTTTTGATATTAGCCATCGGAGCTTCGATTGCTTATTATTTTATACAAAAAAATATTACGAATGAATCTCCGATTGCTTTAAAAAGAAAACAAAATGTAAATCCATCTGTGGATTCCTCGATCACTCCAGCACCCATACCATCATCCGCAAAAACTGATACAATAATTTTGGAATCTGAGAATGCAAGAAAAGCGGATAACAGGATAAACCCGGATTTAGCTAAAGCTAATCAAAAAAAATCCGATCATATCAAATTAGAAAAAGATACGCCGATCCCGTCAGCCGGGCTTGCAGCCCGTGAAGAACAAATAGTTTCAAAAAACGAAGCTCCTAAAGCCAGTCCGGTGATTGCCGATAAAGAAAAAATGAATGATAAAAAATCTTCCGATTATTCTTCGGCACAGGGGAATTCAAATTCTTTTGAGGGAAAAGTAACCGATCAAAACAACCGCCCCATCGCATCTGCATCTGTTGAATTAAAAGATAAAAATATTACAACGATCACAGATCACAACGGGAATTTTAAATTGAATATAAAAGATCCCGACTCCGTTATGGATGCAAAGGTTAGTTCCGCGGGTTATGAAGCAGCTTCCATTTCCCTGAATAATAATGGCTCGAATGCTATTGTATTAAAACGCCAAAATAAAAGCAGTCTTCAGGAAGTGGTAAGCGCCTACCGGGGAAAATATAAAGCCATAAACCAGACAAACCAGGATGCGGAGCCGGTTAAGGGATGGGATGAGTACAATCAATATCTTGAAAAAAACAAAAAAACTCCGCAGGATAGCCTTGGCCTGAAAGGCGTTGTCGTCATTTCATTCACAGTAAAGAAAAATGGAAAACCTTCTGATTTTTCTGTCGAACAATCATTGGGCAAAGATTATGACGCAGAAGCCATCCGCCTGATCAAAGAAGGAGCTTCATGGAAATTATTGAAAGGGAAAAAAGCTATCATAAAAGTGAATGTGATCTTTTGAAAATAGAATTCCCGATTCTTTATCTTCGCATAAAATTGCCAGTATGAAAAAAATAATGATTTTATCGGGAATAGTTTTGTTTTGTATGAACTTATCCGGTTTGGCCCAGCAACTGACGACACCTCCTCCATCTCCTCCCCAGTATGTAAAACAGAATTTCGGTCTTTCATCCATCGAACTTTCATATTCAAGGCCGGGAGTTAAAGGAAGAAAAATTTTTGGAGACCTTGTTCCCTATGGTAAAGTATGGCGCACAGGCGCGAATGATGCAACTACAATCAGTTTCGGAGATGACGTGATCATTGACGGTAAAAAAATTCCAGCCGGCAAATATGGTTTGCTGACGATTCCGGGAGAAACCGAATGGACAATTATTATCAGCAGGCAACTCGATGTCACAAACCCTGCTGCGTATAAACAAGACCAGGATCTGATCAGAACGAATGTAAAAACTATTGAACTCCCCTTCTCTCTTGAAAACTTTTCAATTTTATTTAATAATGTTACCAGCAACACTTGTGATTTGGATCTGCTGTGGGATAAGACCATGGTATCAATCCCTATCAAAACAGAAATTGATGCGAAGATCATGGAGCAAATTGATAATGCCATGAATAAGGATAACCGTCCTTATTTCGGAGCTGCGATGTATTATATGGAAAATGGAAAAGATTTGAACAAGTCACTCGAATGGTTTAATAAGGCTACGGAACAAAACCCCAAAGGTTTTTTTATTTACTATCAAAAAGCCCGCTGCCTGGCTAAATTGGGTAAGAAACAGGATGCTATTGCCACAGCACAAAAATCAATAGAACTTGCTAAAGAAGCGAATAATAGTGATTATGTATCTCTCAATGAAAAATTAATCGCTTCATTAAAATGAAAATATGAATCGGGCCGGTCACTCCACTCCCACTGAGGCCGGTTCGATTTTCTTTCTCAAAAACTGGTTCAGGAACCCGCTTAATAAAAGTACTCCGATTGCTCCTACAACGTTGAGCCACAGAAAACTCAAACCAATTATGCCTTTCTGGTTGAGAATATAAATCAGGATCACCATCAATTCCACAATCACTGCACTGATAAAAACAGCAGTGCCTCCAATTTTTTTCATAAAAAAAGCTACCAGGAATATACCCAGGATCACACCATAGAATAATGAGCCAAGTACATTCACAGCTTCGATCAGGCTATTGCCAATATTATATGCCAGCTGCGCTACTATGATACAGAAAATACCCCACAAAAAAGTATAGAGCCTGGAGAGAGCATATTCTTTCTTTTCAGAAATCGTTTTCTTTGAAAACTGCCTATGAAAATCTACGATTGTACAGGATGCCAAAGAATTCAGAGAAGCTGCAATTGACCCCCATGCGGCCAGAAAAATTACTGCGATTAATAATCCAACCAATCCTTTGGGCAAATAATCAACCACAAAACGGAGAAAAATATAATTGGTATCATTCCCATCGCCCCCAACCGATTTATCTTTTAACCATCTTTTGATTGTATTCCGGTATTGCAGTTTTTTCTCTTCAGATTGTTTCAGGACTGATTTTGTCTGATCCAATCCGGTTGGATGAGATACCAGAGAATTCATTTCTTTCACTTTTTCAGATTGCATCTGATCATATTCATTCTTCAACAGGGCCAATGAATCCTTATATTTTGAATGAGATAATAATTCTAATTGTGTATTATTAAAAAAAAGAGGCTCATGTGCATATTGATAAAAAGAAAAAACCAGCACTCCAATCAGCAGGATTAAAAACTGCATCGGCACTTTAACCAATCCATTCATTAATAATCCAAGTCTGCTTTCAGCGACTGATTTTGCTGTCAGATATCTTCCTACCTGGGATTGATCGGTACCAAAATAAGATAGCGCCAAAAAAAATCCTCCGATGAGGCCGCTTGCCAGGTTATACTGATCTTTCCAGTTAAACCTGCCCTCCTGAACTCCGGTAGTAATTACATTTAATTTACCTGCTTTCCCGCCCACATGTAATGCATCGAAGAATCCGATATTGGATGGAAGTAAATGAACAACCATATATCCGGCGATAACCATGCCCGTTATAATGATGACAAGTTGTAATTGCTGTGTATATGCAACAGCTTTGGCCCCCCCTGTTACTGTATAGGTCACCAATAATCCTCCCATAAAAATATTGGTCCAGAAAATATTCCAGCCAAGTAATGAAGACAGGATGATGGATGGAGCCGAAATACTGATACCAGTGGATACTCCTCTTTGTAATAAAAATAAGAATGAAGTCAGCGTTCTTGTTTTGAGATCAAACCTCTGTCCGAGGAATTCATATGCTGTATAGATTTTCAATTTACGAAAGGCAGGAACAAAGGCAATACATAACACCACCATTGCAAGAGGTAATCCGAAATAATATTGAACGAAACGCATACCGTCGGTATATGCCTGACCGGGAGCTGATAAAAAAGTAACTGCGCTGGCCTGTGTGCCCATAATGCTCAATAAAACAATATACCAGGGCACAGAACGGTTGCATAGAAAATAACCGTCCAGGTTTTGGGTCGTGCGGCTCTTGTAGAGACCGTACGCAATGATCCCCAGTAAGGTAATGGTTAATACCAGCCAGTCGAGCCCGCTCATGAAAAATGTTTGGTGAAAAAATAGAAGAAGACAATCAGCAGGAACAGAAAGCCGATTACTACCGCATACCAACGGCTCCATTTTCCAAACAGCGGTGCTTTTTCATCCTGGTTATCTGTCATTGTTTTTGTTTTTATCATCTCCCGACACCATCAAAGAGGCTGCAAGCAATCCCAGTGCGAGTCCGATCAATAACCCGATTGTTGCTTTTTTAATAAATCTGCCCACTATCAAACCGATGACTATTGCTACAACGAAAGCTATTTCCCTTCTTCTTCTCATATTTTAAAATCCACGTTTATGGTTAAGCGCAATCAGGTTGGCTAGCAGGCGATAAGCGCCCGGAATGCCTGCTGGCAATTCCCTGAAAAATACCAGTCCGGTATACACGAATTTACCTCTGCCATAGTCAGCGATGATCAGGCTTCCTTTTTGCTCAGGCTCACCAGGATCGTGCATGGATAGTATTGCGTGATAATTAGAGTCGGGTTGAGATGCAAAATAAATTCCTCTTTCCTGTACCCATCCTTCGAAATCCTTGTCAGTGATTTTATTTGGATAATTCAGTGCGGCGTGCTGCGGATCGACAAAATTCACTTTGGCTTGTTCATCTGTCACACGAATATTTGAAATATTGAATGGATAGGGACCTATTTTTAATTTCTTTGCGGTAAGATTATTCCTGTTATACTGAACGATGAGATTTCCGCCATCCCTGATATAATCCATCAGGACATCATATTTTGCAGCGAGCCATTCATGTACGTCATAAGCCCGTACTCCTGCTATCACAGCGTCAAACTGTTTCAGGTTTGCTGTTGTGATATCTTTTTCTTTTAATATCGTAACATCATATCCCATTTGCTGCAAAGCGGGTGGAACCTTATCCCCGGCTCCTTCGATATAGCCGATATGCTTCCCTTCGATTTGCACATCGGTAATCACAAATTTTGCTCTTGAATTCTTAAAATAATCAATACGGGGGATATGGTCGTATGCAATCGTCATCAATTCTTTCACGCTGTCTGTTCTGCCATTTCCATCTGATAAAAGTGTTGAATAAAAAATCGCAGATTCTTTTTTTATCGGTTTAGCGGAATAAGTATAAGTTGAGTTATGGGAATTGCCTTCATTCTTAATGTTGATATCCGACACATTTGACAATGATATTTTTGGCTGGATATTTTTCTGGCTTTCATTTTTCGTGTATACTTCAAATTGTTTTTCCTGGGAAGAAGTAAAGAGGATTGTTTCCGGATCAATCTCACCGGTTAAAGGTGGCAATATTGTCAGCGGTTCATACAAATCACCTTTCACCGCATCCAGGAATTCATATTGAACAGCCCTGGTGAATACAATATCCTGTCCATCGATATTCATTTTGAATCTCGCTTCATATGCCGGTTTACTCTGAGGATCGCCAATCAATGTCTGGTCTTTTACATTAAATGACCCTTCCTGCATTTCTTCTTCGAGCCAATATGGTTGGGTAATCGGTTGTTTGTTGGACACCAGGATTTTTTTTGAAAAAGAATAATTTTTATTGAAAGCAAGCGGCAGATTAAATGCAGTATCATAATCCCCGAAACCAACCGTTTTTACGGTCACGTTTACATTCAACCGGTTGAGCATATCAATATTTATTTTTAAGGAATCACCCTGGGCTGCATATGCATTGTCGACAGTTGCATCGAGCCACAAGCCGGAGCACAATTCAATCAGTTGTTGGGTCTCTTTTAGTTTCTGTGTTTTCCAATAACCATCTTTCAATTTTAAAATCGCTTTATAAATATTTACGAGTGCCGGAACTGATTTTTCAGGATTTGCGAGCGAGTAATGCTGAATTGCTTCATCAACCAATGGCTGAATTTTATCGCCTCCTTCCACCCTGCTCCAGTTTGTAGTGACGCCATCCATCAAATCATGATCGGGTTTATCACCTGCAACCCATGCAAAATATTCCAATGCTTCTCCCCTGGTTCTTGGTAATGCAGCTCCCTGGCTTTTATGATTGGTGCGACTTTCTGCAGCAATCTCTCCGTAACTTTTTCCAATGATGGCATTGAAGGTTCCGACATCCAATTTCATCTGATCATTGGCGGTAGTATTCACCATCCCGAAATTGAAAGTATTCCATAATAATCTTTTTGCCTGCCAGGGCTGAACTCCATATTTAAACTGTTCGGGAAACCTGTTTGGATCTGCCGCCGCCGCTAATGCTTCGTGTGCAAGAACAGCCGATGCCGCATGATGCCCGTGAAATGCCCGCCTGAATTCTTCCGGGAAACGGGTGATGAGTACATCGGGTTGAAATTTTCTGATCACCCAAACCACATCGCTAAGAATCTTTTCTTTGTTCCAGATCCTCATGGTTTCTTCAGTGCTTTTCGAAAAACCAAAATCAAAAGCGCGGGTAAAGAATTGCTCTGCACCGTCTACTTTTCTTGCTGCCAGCATCTCCTGCGTCCTTATCAATCCGAGTTCTACTCCCTGTTCATCACCAATTAAATTCTGTCCGCCATCACCCCTTGTCATGGAAAGGTATCCGGTTCTGTACAATCGGTCTTTTGCCAGATATGCAATCAATCTTGAGTTCTCATCGTCGGGATGTGCAGCAACATACAATACAGATCCCAGTACATTTAATTTTTCCAAACGAAGAAAGATCTCTGCACTATTGATCGTTTGCGGAGTCTGGGCTTTTAGAAAAGATAATAACAGAAAAAAATTCAGGGAAACCAGCACTAAAATTTTTCTCATTGTCGGCTTTTGAATTGTTCAGTCAGGCAAATTAGTGAATCCTTTGTTTTAAATGCGCAAAATAATGTGGGCGGCAAAAGGAGGGTGAAATTTTAAAATCCCCTGTTGTATCTCAGTTCCAGGCCAGGAACGATAGAGACTCGGTTATACTCACTCTACACTGCGCTCTGCGCCTCTGAATGGGCGCGGAGTTTAATGCAGGAATTGAGAAAACTTCAAATTGAGACATTGTCAAATTCCGGGCAGAAACAGATTTATCCGAGAACATCTTATTTTTACTTTTAATTATTTTTAACAATTTATAATACGGGATTCTATTTCCGGGTTATCTATATTAGTCTCATATGAGCAAGAAATTATTTTGGATGATTATTTCTCTTTTATCAATGGTTTCAGTTGGAACAGGATTGTATGGTCAGCAGGATTTCAATCCCTACCATTATTCTGTGAATAAAAAAATTGAATGCAGTCATGGAGCTGTTGTATCAGCACACCCATTGGCAAGCCAGGTAGGCGTTTCCATTTTGAAAAAAGGCGGAAATGCAGTTGATGCAGCGATTGCGACACAATTGGCCCTGGCTGTGGTTTATCCGGGAGCAGGTAACCTGGGCGGGGGCGGTTTTATGGTCGCTTCTTTGTCGAATGGAAAAAATATTGCAATTGACTTTCGTGAAAAAGCGCCCTTGGCAGCTTCCCGGGATATGTACCTGGATGCTCACGGTAATGCACAGACTAACTTAAGCCAGGACGGTCATCTTGCCAGTGGTGTTCCCGGAACAGTTGCCGGTATTTTTGCCGAGTTCAAATATGCGCGATTGCCATTCGGAGAACTAATACAGCCGGCTATCGATCTTGCTGAAAAAGGATTTGCCATTACGGAATCAGAAGCAAAAGATCTGAATGAAACCCAGACAGAATTCAAAAAATATAATACCGTCATGCCGGTATTTGTAAAAGAAACTCCATGGAAGGCGGGAGATACGCTCATTCAAAAAGATCTTGCAAAAACGTTGAGGCTTATACGTGATTCCGGCGCAAAAGGTTTTTATGAAGGTGAAACAGCCCGCCTGATCGTCGAAGAAATGAGAAGAGGAAAAGGTATAATCAGTTATGATGATCTTAAAAATTATACTGCTAAAGAGAGAGAGCCGGTTGTTTTTAATTATAAAAAAGATTATAGCATCATTACCATGCCACTTCCAAGCAGCGGAGGTGTGCTCCTTCCGCAGATGATGAAAATGATCGAAAACCAGCCACTGAAAACTTATGGATTTGAATCGGTCAAAGCGGTACACCTGATGACAGAAGTTGAAAGGCTCGCTTATGCAGACCGTGCAAAATATCTTGGTGATAATGATTTTTATAAAGTGCCGGTGAAAACACTCACCAGTGATGCTTATATTTCAAAGAGAATGAAATTGTTCAATCCCGATAAAGCAGGAAACAGTGATGATATTCAGGCAGGCGTCATATCTCCTGAAAGTGAAGAGACGACTCATTTCAACACTTATGATGCCGATGGGAATGCAGTTGCTATTACGACTACTTTGAACGGAGGTTATGGCAGCAG
>Ga0335085_10011436_pt1 | contig 13171 bp, 6 predicted proteins | sample Lox_Sample_45_FD_206712 | JGI IMG/M metagenome (GOLD analysis project Ga0335085, IMG submission 206712) | Soil microbial communities from Loxahatchee National Wildlife Refuge, Florida, United States - Lox_Sample_4.5 | ecosystem: Environmental > Terrestrial > Soil > Wetlands | place: USA: Florida...
TCTAATCTTCCGCCACTTTCCCAGCAAAGAGGACCTCTACTGGGCGGTGATCGAGCGCAAGATCAGTACCGCGGGGGCGATCGGACACATGCAGGCCAGCCTCGACGTGGAAGGCGAGGACCTGGAGGTACTTTCCCGGGTTGCGGCCCAGGTGCTCGAACGGCGCGCGAAAGACCAGACACTCTCCCGGTTGCTACTTTTCAGCGCCTTAGAGAAGCATGAACTCTCGGAACGCTTCTTCCGCAATTATGTGGCGGATTATTTCGAGGTGCTGGCCGCTTTTGTCCGGAAGGGTATCGCAGCAGGACGTTTCCGCGATGTTGATCCATTGCTTGCGGCGCGCGGATTTCTCGGTATGGTGATCTATCACTCTTGGATTCAGGAGCTCTACGGCGGCAAACACATTCGGGAGTTCGACACGCAAGTTGTCAGCCGGACCTTGGCTGACATCTGGCTGCAGGGAATGCAACCAACGTGCAAATGTGTGCCCTCCTCTGGGGGAAAGCGATCGGTTTCAAAGAGCGTTAATAAACGTCAAGGTAGAAAACGCGTCCAATGAGAAGAACTATGTTTATACAGATTCAACGCAATCCATGCTGCTTGCCGCCCTTGGCTGCCGTATTGATGTGCCTCTCTGGGTGTGTCAATACCAAAGCGGCCCCGGGCCCTCCTCCTCCTGTACCCGTCGTGGCAACCGTGGTAGAGCAGAAAGATGTTCCGCTCCGCTTGCACGCGATCGGCACGGTCGAAGCCTACTCGACCGTGGCCGTAAAAACTCAAATCACGGGCGAGCTTACCGGCGTGTACTTCAAGGAAGGCGACGACGTCCACAAAGGACAATTGATCTTCACGCTCGACAAGCGTCCCTTTGAAGCCGAACTGAACCAGGCGCAGAGCATGCTCGCCAAAGACGAGGCGTCGGCCGCCAATGCCCGCTTGCAACAGAAGCGCTATGAGGCTTTGGTGAAGGAGGGCGTGGTCTCGAAGGAACAGTACGACCAGCTGGAAACGGCCGCGCAGGCCTCCGACGCGGCTGTGGCTGCCGACAAAGCGGCGGTCGAGAACGCCAAAGTGCAGTTGATCTACTGCTCCATCTACTCGCCCATCGACGGCCGTACCGGAAACCTCATCGTGCACCAGGGCAACATGGTGAAGGCCAACGATACCCCTGCCCTGGTCAACATCAACCAGGTAGAGCCGATCTATGTCACGTTCACCTTGCCGCAGCAGTATCTGGCTGATGTGAAGCGCTATTCGCAGAACGGAGACCTTCCGGTGGAGGCCGTGGTTCCTGGAACGAATCCCGATGATCAGTCGGGGCAGGTTCGAGGCAAGTTGAGCTTTATCGACAATCAGGTGGACTCGGCGACGGGGACCATCAAGTTGAAAGGCATATTCGTAAATGGCAATCGCCGGCTGTGGCCAGGGCAGTTTGTAGATACCTATTTGACCCTCAAGACCCAGGCCAACGCACTCGTCATTCCCACGCAGGCTCTGCAGAACGGCCAGCAGGGAACATTCGTCTACGTGATCAAAGAAGATAGTTCGGTGGAGGCCCGGCCAATTACCGTGACGGAAGGGCAGCAGGGACTAGTGGTCGTACAGAAGGGTTTGGCGGTGGGCGAGCGCATTGTCACGGACGGGCAGTTGCGTTTGTTGCCTGGCAGCAAGGTGCAAGTGAAGCAACCGACAGCCGTCAGCATTCAGCCGTCCGGGGGTCGCGCGAACACGACCCTTGATTCCTGAGATCTGACACCTGAGACCTGATTTATGAATATCGCTGAAGGCTTCATTCGACGACCCGTCATGACCACGCTGGTCATGCTGGCAGTTCTTCTGTTTGGCGTCATGGGATATCGCCAACTCCCGGTAAGCGATCTCCCCAATGTCGATTTCCCGACTCTTCTGGTAACGGCGAGTTTGCCGGGCGCGACACCCGATACCATGGCGTCCGCCGTAGCTCAACCCCTGGAGCGGCAGTTTTCGACCATCGCCGGGCTCGACTCGATGACTTCCAGCAGCGGTCAGGGCGGCACGCAGATCACCTTGCAGTTCAGCTTGAGCCGCAACATTGACGCTGCGGCGCAGGACGTTCAGGCGATGATCGCTAAGGCGGCGCGCGATCTCCCGCAAAACATGCCGAGCCCGCCGTCGTATCAGAAAGTGAACCCGGCCGACCAGCCGGTGCTTTACATGTCGTTGAACTCGCCGACCTTACGATTGTCGGACGTAGACGAATACGCCGAGACGCTCATCGCGCAACGAGTCTCCATGGTCAGCGGCGTGGCGCAGGTTCAGGTGCTGGGCGCGCAGAAGTATTCAGTTCGCGTTTCTTTGGACCCAAAGCAACTTGCCAGCCGCCAGGTCGGAATCGATGAGGTGGCTGATGCCATTGACCGGGGCAACGTCAATCTGCCAACCGGAACCCTGTTCGGCAAGAACCAGGCTTTTATCGTGCAGGCCACGGGTCAGCTGAATAAGGCGGTTGACTACAACCCATTGATTGTCACGTACCGCAACGGGGCGCCCGTGCGCCTAAGTGACGTCGGGACGGTTCGCGACAGCGTCGAGAACGACAAAACCGCCACCTGGTTCTTTGACCGCGAATTCGGCGTGCGACGTGCGATTCTTCTCGCCATCCAGAGGCAGCCAGGCACGAACACGGTCGAAGTGGTCGATAACATCAAGGAACTCCTGCCAGCGTTCAAAGAGCAGATGCCGCCGTCCGTCAGGCTAAACATCCTGTTCGACCGGTCTGAGTCGATTCGGGCCTCGGTTTCCGATGTCAAGTTCACGCTGTTTCTTGCTCTCATCCTTGTCATCCTCGTCATCTTTCTCTTCCTGCGGAATGTTTCGGCAACGGCGATTCCCAGCTTGGCTCTTCCGCTCTCGTTGGTCGGAACGTTTGCCGTGATGTACCTGATGGGTTATTCGGTCGACAACCTATCACTGATGGCCCTCACTTTATCAGTTGGTTTCGTAGTGGACGATGCGATCGTCGTTCTGGAGAACATCGTTCGCCACATGGAACTTGGCGAGCCGGCGCTGACCGCCGCTCTCAAGGGCTCGAAAGAAATCGGCTTCACGATCGTTTCCATGACGCTGTCACTTGCCGCCGTATTCATTCCGGTACTCTTTATGAGCGGGCTTGTGGGACGCCTGCTCCACGAGTTCGCCGTCACGATTGGCGCGGCCATCATTGTCTCCGGCATCGTGTCGCTCAGCCTGACCCCGATGCTCTGCAGCCGCTTCCTGCGCCCGCATGCGGCGAGTGAGCACGGAGCACTGTGGCGTTTGACAGAGAGGTTTTTCGATGGCTTGCTACGGTTCTATCAGCGCACGCTGCGGTTCACGCTGCGACATCGCCTGGCAACGTTTGCTTTGTCCGTTGTCATTCTGATTGCTACGATTCAGCTCTTCCGCACCGTCCCAACTGGCTTTCTGCCGGACGAGGATCAGGGTTTCATCTTCGTTTTTACCGAGGGTCCACAAGGGATTTCCTTCGACAGCATGGTGCGCCACCAGTTGGCGTTGAACGACATCGTGATGAATTTGCCTTGGGTCGATTCGATGAACAGCACGGTTGGCGGAGGCACCGCTGGCGTTTCTCAATCGAGCAACCAGGGACGCATCTTCATTCACATGGTGCCGCGAAAGCAGCGCAAGTCTGCTCCTGAGCTGGTGCAGGAGCTGCGTGCAAAATTGGCGACCGTTCCTGGAATGAATGCCTTCCCCCAGATGCTCCCGACGATTCGCATCGGAGGCCAACTCACCAAGAGCCAATATCAAATCACGCTGCAAAGTCCCGACACGAAGGAGCTCTACGACCTTGCGCCTAAATTCGAAAGCCTCCTGAAAACTGATCCACGCGTTCGAAATCTCGTACAGGACGTCACCAGCGACCTGCTGATCAAGAATCCCCAGATCGACGTGAAGATCAATCGTGACCGCGCTTCGTCGCTTGGAATCACCGCCGAGCAAGTTGAAGACGCGCTGTATACCGCCTACGGGGCCCGCCAGATTTCGACTATCTACGCGCCCTCGAACACCTACCGGGTCATCACAGAGCTGCAGGGGCCATACCAGGCCGATCCGTCGGTGCTTTCGATGCTTTACGTGCGCTCCACGAGCGGCGCGCTCGTCCCATTGAATGCAGTGGCTGAGTTCAAACCCAGCCTCGGCCCGCTTGCCATCAACCATCTTGGGCAACTGCCTGCCGTGACGGTCTCGTTTAACCTGCGCCCTGGCGTTGCACTGGGAGATGCTGTGAAAGCCGTCAACCTCGTTGCCCTGAGTACGCTGCCGCAGGATATGTCGACCACCTTCCAGGGGACCGCTCAGGCTTTTCAATCATCTTTGCGGGGATTGGGAATTCTGCTCATCATGGCCATTGCCGTCATCTACCTGGTGCTGGGAATTCTCTACGAAAGTTTTATTCACCCTCTAACGATTCTCTCGGGATTGCCTTCGGCGGGTTTTGGCGCGCTCCTCACGCTCATGCTGTTTAAGGTTGATCTCAATCTCTACTCATTCGTCGGGGTGATCATGCTGATCGGCATCGTGAAGAAGAACGCCATCATGATGATCGACGTGGCCCTCGAGAAACAGCGGTCATTGGGCGAGACCCCAGCGGAAGCCATTTATCAGGGCGCATTGCTGCGTTTCCGTCCGATCATGATGACGACGATGTCGGCGCTCATGGGCACGTTGCCGATCGCGTTAGGGCTCGGCGCCGGCGCAGAATCGCGTCGTCCGCTGGGGTTAGCGGTCGTTGGGGGGCTGATCTTCTCTCAGGCACTAACGCTCTATATCACCCCGGTTTATTATATTTACCTCGATAAGGTTGAGCATTGGTTTAAGTCCCGCAAGCGCCGCACCCCTGAGCTGGAAGGGATTGTCGACGCACACGATCTCGTCGCCAGCGACGCGCATGACTGAGGTTAGAGGTGGATACTCGACCATGATGGCGTCGCCCCAATCTCAGAGAACAGTGAATGGAGGGCAGCCCCAGGCAAACGCTGTTCTCGTGCGTGAACAATTGAGGCGACTTCTCGCCCATCCGTTGTTCTCGAACAGCAAGAGATACCCAGTGCTGCTCGCGTACACGGTTGAACAAGCGCTGAATGGTAATGCCGCCGAGTTGAAGGAGCGGACAATCGGTGTCGAGGCATTCGGGCGTGAACCAGAGTATGACGTCAATCTTGACCCAGTGGTTCGCGCGACCGCGGCTGAGGTTCGGAAGAGACTGATCCAGTATTATTACAACCCCGACCACGCGGGGGAGTTGGTGATTGAACTGCCGCTCGGCTCTTATGTCCCGTATTTCCGTGAACCGGCGCCTCTGCAGGCAGGCTTACCCTCAGAACTGATCCCCAGCCCTAAACCTGACTCATTGTCCGGATCCCTAGGAGTCCCAGGGAATGCCGGCCAAGCCTCGTCACGACTGGCCTTTCGCCATTGGGGTTCGATCGCAATCGCGTCACTTTTCGCCTTGTTCATCGGCTTCGGGATTAGCCGGGTCACGTTCCCGAAACAGCCTTCGAACCTCGATCGGTTTTGGGAGCCAATCACCGCAACTTCTGGCAGGGTCACATACTGTCTCGGCGAACCCAGAAACTCGGTGGACAACGCGCAGCTCATACCGGCGGGCACATCCGTGTATGGCGGCCTGGATGTCTCGGATGTGATCACGCTGGCGCGCTCGATCGCTCCCCTTGTTCCCAAAAATGGGGCGTACCGTGTCGTCGCGGCCTCGAGCACTGAGTTCAAACAACTGCGGGAAGGCCCGATCGTACTCATTGGAGCCTACGACAACGCATGGACAATGCGTGTCACCCAGGATTTGCCATTCGGATTCGAGTACGACGCGAATCACGTCCGGAGGCTCGTTGATCGCAAAAGTACCCAAAAGAGATCCTGGTCCTTGCAGTGGGAGGTGCCCAACTCCAAACTGGCGCAGGATTACGCACTAGTCGCCCGGATCCATGACAAAGTCACCGGGCAACCCGTCATTGTTCTGGCGGGCATTTTGGGGCAAGGCACCGAGGCGGCTGGCGAGGTGGCCTCCAATCCCGCCTATCTGAACGCGATGCTCGAAAAGGCCCCGAAAGACTGGAGCCGGATGAATCTGGAAGCCGTGATCGAAACCCACGTTATTGAAGGGCACCCAGGTCCTCCCACCGTCATCGCCGTCGAGACCTGGTGAAGCACCTTTCTGCGGGAAAGCGCGGCTCGTGGACGCGCTGAAGCGGCTTTATCGATCAAGTCCCATCTTCCTGCTTGCGTACCCTCAACAGGCATGATTTCCAAAAAGTTCCCGCGCTCCGCTGGGCCCGTATGATACAGGTCATATGCGAGCCACGTTCCGCTCTGTAACGCACAGATTATTAGAGACTTAGGTCATGTCTGACACGTTAATACACGTTGAGCCTTCTTCAATCTTCCCTCCTTGTCAGACTCTGATTAGTATTGCCCTCTGTTGTACATCTGGGCCGCTACCTGGAGACACATGCACAATCGCAAGCTTAACTACTTCCTTCTGACACTCATTGCAGCTATCGCCGTCATCTTTTTCGCAACGCGTTCTCTCGTTGCCCAGGACGCCGGCCAGCCATGGATGAATCCCAAGCTCTCCGCAGAAGAACGCGCCGACCTCGTGCTCAAGCAGTTGACGCTCGACGAAAAGATAGCCTTCGCGCACGGGAATGGAATGTCTCGCGTTCCGAACTGGCAGATGCCCCTTACCTCGCTCGCCAACGGCGGCGCAGGATACGTTGAGGGCGTCAATCGGCTCGGTATACCGGGCCTTGTCATATCCGACGCTGCATACGGGGTCAGGGATAGCGGCGCGAATGGAAGGTATGGAACAGCTATGCCTTCAAACCTGGGGGCGGCATCGAGCTGGGACCTGGAATCGGCTTGCGAATTCGGCGAGGTGATCGGCCGCGAACTTCGAGCTCAGGGCTTCAATATGACTCTCGGGGGCGGAGTAAATATCACGCGTGAACCCAGGAACGGGCGAACCTTTGAATATGCAGGTGAAGACCCACTTCTGGCCGGCACGTTCGTCGGAAGCAGGATGAAGTGCGAACAGGCCCAACATGTCGTTGGCGACCTCAAGCACTATGCCGTTAACGATCAGGAAACCGGACGCCTCGTGATCAGTTCCGTCATTTCGAAACGCGCGATGCAGGAATCCGACCTGCTCGCGTTTCACATTGCCCTCTCCATCGCCAATCCTGGCGCGGTGATGTGTTCTTACAATCGGATCAACGGGGACCACGGGTGCGAGAACTCCTACACGCTGCGCGATGTGCTCAAGAATGACTGGAAATTCAAAGGCTTCGTGATCTCGGATTGGGGAGGAACCCACAGCACGGAGAAGGCTTCTGCGGCAGGTCTCGACCAGGAACAGCCGATGGCGGACTACTTCGGTCCAAAGCTAAAAGCCGCCGTGGAAGCAGGGAAGGTGCCGCTATCGGAAATCGACGACCATGCACGCAGAGTCCTCTATGCAGAGTTCCTGTCGGGAATTGTCGATGATCCGCCGCAGAAGAACGTGGTCGATGTCGACAAGGGATTAGAAGTTGCGCAACGGATCGAAGAGAAAAGCATCGTCCTCCTGAAGAATGTCGAGGCGGTGCTACCGATTCTTCCCTCCAAGGTCCACAGCATTGCGATCATCGGCGGACACGCTGACGTAGGAATGATCTCCGGCGCAGGATCGGCACAGGTGGACCCGCCGGGTGGCAACGCCATCATGCCCCCAGGCAAGGGTGCGACGCGCTGGGGAGAACCGGTCTGGTTTCCGACCTCCCCGCTGAAGGCTCTACGCGCGAAACTGCCGAATACGAAAATTGACTTCGATCCCGGAACCGACCTGAAATCTGCTGTGGGCCTCGCCAAGAGTTCCGATCTCGCAATCGTCTTTGCTCATCAGTGGGAGATCGAAGGTTTGGACTTGCCAAGTTTGTCGCTTCCCGACAATCAGGATGCGCTGATCGAGCAGGTTGCGACCGCCAATTCGCGCACCATCGTCGTGCTCGAAACCGGCACCGCTGTTACCATGCCCTGGCTTGACAAAGTTGCAGGCGTAGTCGAGGCCTGGTACGGAGGCAGTGCGGGGCATAAGGCATTGGCCAACGTGCTTGTCGGAGACGTCAATCCGTCCGGTAAACTCGCCATGACTTTCCCGAAGAGCGAGAAAGATCTTCCGCGCCCGGTCATCCCACCGGAACCGCCAAAGGATCAAGCCTCGAACTTTTCTGTCCACTACGATGAAGGCCCCAAAGTCGGCTACAAATGGTACGAAACGGAGCACAAGCGGCCGCTGTTCGCGTTCGGCTTCGGCTTATCCTACACGTCGTATGGATATTCCGGCCTGAGCGTTGATTCGACTGCCAGGACTGCGAAGTTCACCGTCAAGAACACAGGCAAGCGCGCAGGCACCGAAATCGCGGAAGTGTACGCAAGACTCCCGAAAGGCGCAGACGAATCCTTCAAACGGCTGGTGGGATGGACGCGAGTCACGCTTGCCCCAGGAGAATCGAAGACGGTCACTGTTACGATCGATCCGCGAGTCCTACAGACCTTTGACGAAGCGACCGACCGCTGGAACTTTGCACCCGGCGATTACGAAGTCTTCGTCGGTGCGTCTTCGGACAATACGCCGCTCGCAGCCAGTCTTCGGGTTCGTTGAGGTCCTCCCCGCACCGGAGAGGACCTGGCCAGCGAATCATGAAACGAAATGGGACGTGCAATGATTTGGACTTCTCATAAGATCCTCCTGCTCGAAGTGTGTTTACTGTCGGGACTGCTGATTGGGGTTCCACTCAACGCGCAACAGGCCGTGCCATCACTAAGGACCTGGACCGGCGTGGTGCGCACGACTGCGGGTCAACCCGTGGCCGGAGCGAAGGTCGTAGTATCCACAACCAGCGAAAAGCAGCGTGCGGCGGTCACAGGAACCAATGGACAGTTTGCGATTGAGGGCGTGGTAAGCGGGACGCACACCGTCAGTGTTCAGGTACCGGGAAGAGATCCAACCGATCCAGTTGCAGTCGACATCACTGGCGCGACCGTCGTGCTGACCGTATCCGATCAGAACCTGCTGTCCGTTGCAGCCAATCAGCAAGCCACTTCGGCGGGAACCTCGAAGCAGGCTAGTGGCGGCGAGCGGCTCTCGGGATCGGAAGTGTCCGCGTTGCCGCTCAACTCGCGCGACTTCAGCAAACTTTTGTTGCTCGCAGCGGGCACGATGACCGACGCCAACGGCGCGGCCAATTTCACGCAGCAGTTTGCCGTCAACGGACAGCGCGGCTCAACCACTGTCTTCGCCATGGACGGCGCCGATACCACCGACCCCGAAATGGGAGGGGCGACGTTCTCCAACTTCAACGTGGATGCGATCCATGAGGTCGAATCGAGTTCCGGTGTGATGAGGCCTGAGATCGGTCATGGCGCGGCAGGGTACACGAACGTCGTCACGCGTTCAGGCACGAACTCGATCCATGGCAGCTTGTTCGAATTCCACCGTAACGCAGCGCTCGACGCCCGAAACTACTTCGACCATGTCGAAGTGGACGGTCGCCGCATTCCGCCGTTTATCCGCAACGAGTTCGGCGGGACGATCGGCGGTCCCGTTGTGCTGCCGGTCTACGACGGCCGGGACCGCACGTATTTCTTCGGCGAGTACCAGGGATTCCGTCAGATCCTCGGCACGACACAGGTTTTTCCTGTTCCGACAAAGGCAGAACGCGGTGGCGAGGCTATGGTCAACGGCACCGTGAATGTCTGCTTTCCGCATCCGTCAGGCAGCGGCTGCGACCTGGACGTACTCACCGTTCCCCTCGCTGACGAGATCAAGCCTGTGCTGAAGGCCTACCCACTGCCTAACGAACCCGCCGGGTCTTACGGCGAACACACATTTGCTACTTCTTCGAAAGTCACCACGCGCACCGATCAGTTTTCGATCAAAGTAGATCATCGCATTTCCGACAAGGCACAACTCTTCACGCGCTTCAGCCTGAATCAGGTAACGGGCCCGGTGACCAATCCGGACCAGACCGCGCTCGATCCCAGCTTCGCCATCGAGTTCTTCGATCATCAGCGCAGTGCCGCCGTTGGCTACGCGCGCACCATCAGCCCGCACTTCAGCTTTCAGACGACGCTGGGTTACATCCGCAGTACTCCGTTTTTTCCCGCTGCCAACCACACACAGCCTGCGATTCTCTTTGGCGACGGACTCCTCTCGGCCTACGGGGCCCCGGCCGGTTCAATCTACGGGTCGTATTCGAACCTTTACCAGCTCAAGCACGACATGGCCTATGTTCGAGGCAACCATACGTTCAAATGGGGTCTTGAGATTCGCGTAAACCGAGACTCGACAATTTTCGGCACCACTCCTAACGGTGCTTACTCGTTCGGCGGAGGCACGGCATACTATGCGGTCGACACCCCTGGGGCACCGACGATTGTTTCCGCGAGCGGAACACATGACATCCATCCTGGCGACCCTCTGCCTGACTCCCTCACTGGCCTGCTCACGGCGACGCCTTATTCGTACAACGTCTTTGCCGCGGCGGAATTCACTCCAACTGGCGGGAAACTCAACGAAGCCGGCGTCCGCCGCGAAGCCTATAACTTCTATTTTCAGGATGCATGGAAAGCCACACCTAAGCTGACCATCTCCTACGGCCTTCGTTATGAGGTGAACACGCGTATTCACGAGCAAACAAAGCGCACATCGTTGCCCTTCTTTTACGATGCGGAAGGGAAACCGACGTCATACACGAACCACCAGGCGACCTACACGTTCACCGTAAACCCGCAGCCACCGTACAGGAAAGATTGGAACGGCTGGGCGCCGCGGCTCGGGATCGATTACGCTTTGACGCAACACACCGTGCTGCACGCCGGCGGCGCCATCACGACACGACTGATGAACCTGTGGCAGGAAAATGCATTGACGGCGGCCATCCCATATGTTTTCAATCCATATTTCACCGCCGAACCGGCAACCGCGGTGCCGTTCACGAATGCCGTCGTTCCCCTGCCTCTGCCAACGCCCTACGACATCGAAGGCAACCCGATTTTCCCCAACAACCGGAGCACCGACGCGAAGCCAAATACGGTGATGGACCTGACGCGCTATCAGCGAGACATCACCGACCAGACTCCCGGTCACCAGACTCAATTGCCGGCGATCTTCGGCATTGCGAAAAACTTTCGCAACGGAACGATTGCGAGTTGGACTCTCGGTCTCGATCACGACTTCCACGACTTCAAAGCCAGCGCAGCATATGTAGCCACGACTGGTATCCATCTGCCGACACCCTATGCTGCCAACAGCTACACCGGCGCCGATCCCGGGTTTGCGCCGTTCACACAGTTTGATGGGGCCGGTAAACGTATTGGCGGGCTCGGCCCGGTGAACATTATTGCCAGCGACTCGCACTCCACCTATCACGCCCTGCAAGCGAGCCTGGGGAAAGACTCGCCGCGCCTGGGCCTCGGTCTGCAGGTGAGTTATACGTATTCGAAATCCATTGACGACACCAGCTCTGTGATTGGAGGCTCGATCGCCGGCGCAGGGGTCGTTCTGCAGACGCCGCCGCAGAACCCGTGGGATCCGCGTGCCGAGAAGGGCGTTTCAACCTTTGATGTGGCGCACGTCTTCACTGTGAGTTGGATCCAGCTGCTCCATCTCGAGCGCGTCAGTTTTCTCCGTTCGGCGCCGAAGGCTCTCACTTCGGGTTGGCAATTCCTGAACATCACCACGCTGATGACAGGCTCGCCTTTCACCGTCTACTCCGGAGTGCAGCAGACCGGAGCGGGCGCGGGTGGCACCGATCGGCCTGATCTTGTCGAGACGCCGCACTTCTCGACCAGCCGCAGCGTGCGGGCCGACTACTTCGGTCGGGGCGCTGACAACGCGTCGTTCTTCAATGTTCCGATTAACCTGCCTGACGGCACTGGCCCCAACCATGGCCGCTTTGGAACGCTTGGCCGCAGCACCTTCCGGGGACCCGGCTTCCACAACTTCGATGTCGCTCTGATTAAAGACACACCTTTCGGGCACCGAGGCAGCGCCGAATGGGGCACGCTCGAATTTCGCGCCGAGTTCTTCAATGTGTTCAACATTGTGAATTTCGGATTGCCCTCGAACGTAGTGCGAGGCAGCGGCTTCGGGCTGATCAGCAAAACAGCAGGATCGTCGCGGCAAATACAGTTTTCAGTGAAGGTCATCTTCTAATCGTTCATGACTAGGCTGCGGCGCGTCCCGTTTCCGACTTCTGCAGCACCTCGACAAGTGCAGCTAACCATGCGGGATGGGCGGGCCAGGCGGGCGCCGTGACTAAGTTCTCATCCACGCATACCCCGTTGATCGGAACCTCGACATAAGTTCCGCCGGCCGCGGTCACATCAGGACCAACCGCCGGATAGCAACTGCAGCGACGCCCAGCGAGCACCCCTGACGCTGCCAGAAGTTGCGCCGCATGACAGATGGCCGCGATGGGCCTTCGTTTATCCGCGAAGTGCTTGACGATTTCGCGAACCTTTGCGTTCAACCGCAGATACTCAGGCGCGCGCCCGCCCGGCAGCACTAACGCGTCGTAATTCTCGGCGCGAATCTCATCAAATGTCGCGTTGAGCGCGAAGTTGTGTCCGCGCTTTTCGCTGTAAGTCTGGTCTCCCTCAAAGTCGTGGATCGCTGTGCGCACGAACTCGCCGGCTTTCTTCCCGGGGCAAACGGCGTCCACAGTGTGCCCAACCATCTGCAATGCCTGGAATGGCACCATGACCTCGTAATCTTCGACAAAATCGCCCACCACCATCAGGATTCGCTTCTGCGCCATAAGAGCCTCCCCGGATATTGTGCCAGAGGAGGGTATTGATTGATTAAGGAGTTGATTCCTTGACTCATTGGAAAGCGGATCCATCGGGGTTTTGGGGAACTAGTCAAAGAACTCATTCCCGGCAATCGAGGTCTCCCTATTTCACTGGCCTCCGTACTCTGTCTGCGCATACACTGCTTCTTCGCACCGCGATGAGCCCCGACACGGCCCGGCCAAGTTCGTCCCTTCTAGGATTCTTCCTTCCCTCGGCGCGCGATCTGGTTTTCCTTCTGTTGTTTTGGGCGCTGCTGGCTGGGCCCTTGTCGAATCGGCCG
>Ga0335085_10011437_pt1 | contig 13170 bp, 12 predicted proteins | sample Lox_Sample_45_FD_206712 | JGI IMG/M metagenome (GOLD analysis project Ga0335085, IMG submission 206712) | Soil microbial communities from Loxahatchee National Wildlife Refuge, Florida, United States - Lox_Sample_4.5 | ecosystem: Environmental > Terrestrial > Soil > Wetlands | place: USA...
CACGCGCCGCTCGAGCCGTACTGCGCCCCGAACTCCGCCTTCTGCATCTCGCCGAACTGCTGGATGCGCGCCCAGGCCTCGTCGCCCACCGTCCCGCCGAGATCGATCTTCAGCCGCACTTTCGCCATGCCCGCCTCGAATCGAAGATGATACCAAACCACAGAGGACGCAGAGGACACGGAGGAGTCGCGAGGTTCCAGCCCTTGGGGAATGGCCCCAGTCCCGCTGTGCGGGACATCAGAGCCCAGCCCGGCACGTAAGTGCCGGCTAAGCAACACAGAAGAGCACGAGCCCCTTCAGGGGCGACAGAATCTAGCCCCGGGCGTAAGCCCGGGGAAAGCGAGGGGCAGAGAATGTGCGCGCGACCGAGCGGGAAGGCGTCCGCCGACCGCGAAGGAGAGCGGCCCCTCAGCGTAGAAAGAGCTGGTAGAGCATCACGTAGATCACCACCCCGGTCACGTTCACGTACATCCACGTGGGATAAGCCCAGCGGGCCACGCGGCGGTGGCGCTCAAACCTCCCGCGCAGCGCCAGGACCAGCGCCGTGGCCACCAGCGGCACGATCGCCGCCGCCAGCACCGTGTGCGTCCCCAGGATGGTGAAGTACACCGGCCGCGACCACCCCACTCCGCGGAAGCGCACCGTCCCCACCTGCCAGTGGTAATAGAGATAGGAGACCAGGAAGAGGCTCGAAGCCACCACCGCGCCGATCATGCAGCGCTTGTGTGCCGTCACCCGCTTCTGCTTGATGAAATGCCGCCCACAAGCGATCAGCACCGCGCTCGTCCCGTTGAGGATGGCGTTCAGGGCAGGGAAGAAGGCGTAGGCGGCGGGGTCGGCCATGCAAGGAGGCCCTCAGGCCGCGGGCTTGGTGGTGCGCCGGTTGGCCATGGCGAAGGCCAGGGCGAAGACCGCCGCGCACGACACTCCCAGCACCAGCAGCGAGTGCGCCAGGGGAAACTCCGCCGGGACATCGGGGAACAAGGCCGCCCGCAGCCCCTCCACCCCGTAGGTCAGAGGATTGATGCGCATCAGCCAGCCGATCCACCCCGACGCCCCGCTCACCGGGAACAGCGCCCCCGAGAGCAGCCACAGCGGGATCAGGAAGAGGTTGACCACCGCGTGGAAGCCCTGCGTGGACTCCATGGGCCAGGCCAGCGCGAAGCCCAGCGCGGTCAGCGCAAAGGCCACCAGGAAGACCACCAGCACCACCTGCGCGATCTGCACCGCGCCCAGCCGCGCGCCCACCAGCGGCGCGAACACCAGGAAGATCAGCCCCTGGATGGCCGCCAGCGTGGTTCCGCCCATCACCTTGCCCAGCACCACCGCCGAGCGGTGGATGGGCGCCACCAGCACCGAGAGGAGGAAGCCCTCCTTGCGGTCCTCGATCACGCTCATCATGGCGAAGATGGAGGTGAAGAGCACGATCATGATCAGCGCCCCGGGATAAAAATATTCCAGGTAGCGCTGCCCGCCCTCCGCCCCGGCCGCACGGAACGACTTCCCGAATCCCGCCCCGATCACCAGCCAGAACACCAGCGGCGACAGGATCACCCCCGCCACCCGGCTGCGCTGCCGGTAGAAGCGCACCACCTCGCGCCACCACAGCGACACCGCGGGCAGCAGCAGCCCCGCCCCCGGGGCCTCCACCGGCACGCTCGTGCTCTGCGTCGCCATTCTTCTACGCCTTGGCCGGCGGCGCTCCGCCGTCCTTCTTGCGCTTCAGGAAGTTCAGCCAGCCGCGGTCGCGCGCCTCCCAGTAGGCGTTCAGCGCGAACACCCCCGAGATGGTCAGCAGGATCAGCGACATGAACAATCCGTCCACCGTCTTCAGCATCCCGCCCACGGCCATCCCCACGATCCCGGCCAGGGGCAGCACCGCCAGCACGATTGAGATCAGCAGCAGCATAGTGGGCCGCAATCGTCCTCCTTCTAGGATTTCTTCTCCGGCGCCGCCTCCGCCTCTTCGTTCCAGAAGCGGTGGCCGGTGCGGTCGATGAACACGTCTTCCAGCGTCGGCTTGCTCACCGACAGCGCCTGGATCTCCCCCGGAAACGCCTCCACCACGTCGGTGACGAAGCGGTGCCCGGCCTCGCGCTCCAGCCGCACCTTGCCGTCGAGCACCGCGGGCTCGCCGCCGAAGCGCGCGCGCATGCGCCCCGCCAGCGACTCCGGGTTTGCCGTCTCCAGCAGGATCACGTCCCCGCCGATCTTCGCCTTCAGCTCCGCCGGCGTGCCCAGCGCCACCAGCTTGCCCTGGCTCAGGATGGCCAGCCGGTCGCAGTGCTCCGCCTCTTCCATCAGGTGCGTGGTGATGATCACGCTCACCCGCTCCTCGTCGCGCAGCGTCTTCAGATACAGCCACAGGTCGCGCCGCGCCCCCGGATCCAGCCCGGTGGTGGGCTCGTCCAGCAACAGCACGGACGGACGATGGAGCAGCCCCTTGGCCAGCTCCAGCCGCCGCCGCATGCCGCCGGAAAAGCTCTCGGCGCGCTCGCGGGCGCGCTCCGTCAGCCCCACCCGCGCCAGCATCTCCCGGATGCGCGCGCGCAGCGCCCCTCCGCGCAGCCCGTACAGGTGTCCCTGGTGGCGCAGGTTCTCGGCCGCGGTCAGCTTCAGGTCGATGCTCTGCGCCTGGAAGACCACCCCGATCTGCCGCCGCACCGCGTTGGCCTGGCGCGCCGCGTCGAAGCCGTGGATGATCGCCCGACCCTCCGAAGCCAGCATCAAGGTCGACAGGATGCGGAACAGCGTGGTCTTGCCGCTGCCGTTCGGGCCCAGCAGCCCGAAGATCTCCGCCGGCTGCACCTGGAAGGAGACGCCGTCCAGCGCCACCCGCTCGCCGTAGCGGTGCCGCACCTCCTCGACCGAGATGACGGCGGTGGACATCCGCCCCGTCTCCGAGGCGGCAGGCGGGAAGCTGCGGGCTGGGCTGGTCGGGGTCACTTGAGCCGCAGGCCGTCCAGCATCAGCAGCGCGAACAGCAGCGGCAGGTAGAAGACGGTGGCCTGCAGCAGGTGGCGCGCCCGCTGCTTGGAGGCGGGCTCCGCCGGCGTCTGGCCCAGCCGCGCCAGCCGCACTCCGAACCACAGCAGCGCTCCGCCCAGCAGCGCCGCGCCCACCAGGTACGGCGCGCCCGCCATCCCCATCCACGCCGGCAGCAGGCTCACCGGAAGCAGCAGCAGCGAGTACACCACTACCGCGCGCGCGGTCGAGCGCCCGTCGCGCTCCACCACCGGCAGCATGCGGATGGAGGCGCGCTCGTAGTCCTCGCGGTACAGCCAGGCGATCGAATGGAAGTGCGGGAACTGCCAGAAGAAGACGATGGCGAACAGCGCCACCGCCTCCCACTCCACCCGCCCGCGCAGCGCCACCCAGCCCAGCAGCGGTGGCATGGCTCCGGGGAAGGCGCCCACGAAGGTGCAGATGGGATGCACCTTCTTCAGCGGCGTGTACACCGCCAGGTAGAAGATGGAAGTCGCCAGGGTCAGCAGCGCGGTCAGCGCGTTGCTGGCTAGCCAGAGATAGACCACGCCGCCCAGCAGCCCGGCCAGCGCCAGCGCGAGGCCGCGCGCCCTGCTCATGCGCTTGGCGGGCAGGGGACGGTGCTGCGTCCTCCGCATCAGCGCGTCCGCCTCCTGTTCCATGACCTCGTTCAGCGCCGCCGTGCCTCCGCTGGCCAGCCCGATCCCCAGCAGCGCGTGCACCAGCGTCCAGGAGAGGGAAGAGGCGCCGCTCTTGAGCGCGGCCGCGTAGAAACCGCACCACGCCGTCATCACGATCAGCGAGGTCACCCGCGCCTTGAAGAGTTCGGCGTAGTCGCGCACCCGCAGCGCCAGGGCGCCGGACGAAGGCAGAGGCTGGCTCAGCGTGCTCATGCCGTCACCGCCTTCTGCGAAGCTGCCCTGGGGAGCGGATCGGCCGCCGACGCCAGGTGCCGTCGCGCCTGCATGGCCAGCACCACGCTGGTGGCCAGCAGCAGCGCGCCCACCGCCACGTGCGCCACCGTGGTCGCCACCATGCTGAGCAGGGGCTGGGGCGCGTCCTTGCCCCAGTCCACCTTGGTGAGGAAGGAACCGAAGCCCAGCCCCAGTTGCACCAGCAGGATGCCCAGCAGCGCCGCCGCCGGGCGCCGCAGCGCCGGGATGCGCCCGTAGTCGGTGAGCACCCGCGTCACCGTCCACAGGATGAGCGCCGAAACCACGCCCGCCCCGATCAGGTGGGGCAGCAGCTTGATGGCGGAGTGGCGGAAGGCCGCTCCCAGGATGAGCTGCAGGTACACGGCGCCCGCCGTCACCACGGTCAGCGTGGTGAGGCGCGGCCGGCGGCCGTCCATGATCTGCCGCGGCCCGCCCTCCATCCACTGCCGCCCGCTGCCCAGCGCCGCCGCCACCAGCAGGCAGAAGAAGGTCTGCGCCAGGGTGGCATGCGCGGTCGAGATCCAGGGCGGCAGGTAGAAGAGCACGGTGATCCCGCCCAGCACCGCCTGCGCCAGCACCGTCGCCATGGCCGCCACCAGCAGCTTGCGCATCCAGGGGCGGCGATCGGCGAAGAAGGTCCAGACCGTCAGGATCAAAGAGAGGAGGACCACGAAGCCCGCCACCATGCGGTGGCCGTGCTCGAACTTCACCCCGCCCACCATGGGGGGCATGCGGAAGCTGCCGAAGGAGGTGGGCCAGTCGGGGACGGAGAGGCCGGCGTCATTGGAGGTGACCAGCGCCCCCGCGATCAGCAGCAGGAAGGTGCAGCCCGCCGTGAACACGGTGAAGGCGTGGTAGCCCCGGTGATAAAGTGTCGCCGACGAAGTCAGAGCCCGGCTCCTGCGCTGCCATTCCCCTGAGGGGCTTGCTTCCCTAGCCCCAAATGCACGGATGTGAGCCGCGGTCGCGGCTCACATCCGCGTGGGACATTCTAGCAAAAGAGCTACTGCCCGCCTGCCTTGAAGCTGAAGTCCACGCCGGTCTTGGCTTCCTTCGGCCCCACCGTCACCTGCGTGGTCTGCTCGCCCAGCCCCTCCTGTACCGCCGCGATGGTGTAGGTCCCCGGGGGCAGGCCCTTGATCTCGAACTTGCCGTCCGGCCCGGTCACCGCGTACAGCGGCGTCTTCACCACGTTGACGTACATCTTCATCCACGGGTGCTGGTTGCACTTCACCGGCAGCATGATCTCCTCGCGCGCGAAGCTGTCGCTGATGGGGGCGCTCTGCGGCGGCTGCGACTTGTTCCACTCCCGGTTGTCCTTGGGGGTGGGATGGATGTTGTGGGTGGTGTTGTCGCTGTTGATGATGTCGATGGGCTGCCCCGCCATCACCCCCAGCACGTGCGGCGTGTACTTGCAGCCCTGCTGGTCCAGCTTGGCATGCTCGGTGGGGGTGGGGAAGCTGTACTTCTCCGCGCCCGTCTTCACGTACACGAAGACGTTGGCCAGCTTGCCGTTCGCCACCACCAGGTTCTGGGTCTCGTTCGTCCCCTTGCACATGGGGTCCTGGCTCATGTCGATCTTCTTGGGCGCGGGCGCCGTGCCGGCGAAGCTCACCGTGCCGCTCACCGTGGCCACGGTGGCGGCGTCCACCGGCGTCCCCGCGGGAGCGGCGGTCTCTGCCGGCTTCGCCGCCTCTTCGCTCGAGGTCTCTTCCTTCTTGCCGCAGCCCGCGGCCAGCAGCAGCATCAGCCCCAGCAGCGTGAACAGAGCGATCCATTTCCTATTCATGGCGTACCTATACCTTTCCTGTAGATTTCGGAGTGCCCGGACAAACAATCCATCTTACCGCGAACCGGCGCTGCCCGTCGCCCGGCCCAGGCCCGGGGTGAGGCCGCGACTGCTCTTGGCGGGCCCGCGCGGCATCTGGCTCGACACCCGCCGCTGCTCCTCCGCCGTGAGCTGGAAGATGTAGCGCACCAGCAGCTTGGTCTGGTCCTGCTCGTAGCCCTGGAACGACGGCGGCGTAGGCCCGTTGAAGACCCAGTGCCCGTGGTCCTGGCGGAACAGCCCCGAGGGCATCGAGGTCCCCGGGCTGATGCTCTGCGGATCGAGGATCCAGCGCTCCGCCCACCCCGGCTTCAAACGCTCCTTGGCCAGCAGGAAGTTGGGGGCGGTGGCGTGCGCGTCGTGCCCGGCGTCGCCGGTGGCGTGGCACTTCAGGCAGGGCGCCCCCGGGCTGGAGAACAGGCTGCGCGCCATCTCCGTCTCCCGCGAGGTCAGCGGCACCTGCGGCTGCGGGATGTAGGGCTGCGGCTGCTGCGAGAGCGCCTGGAAGAAGCGCACCAGCTTGCGCAGCTCGTTGGGCGAGAAGTTGAAGGTGGGCATGCGCACCGCCAGGTACGGCCGCACCCCGTTGCGGTTGGTGTCGCCCTCGGTCAGCGAAGGGTTCGACAGGAACTTCAGCAGCCACTCGGGATCGACGCGCGCCCCCTCGGTCAGCAGCTTGGGCGGCAGGTTCTCGTGCGCCCCCTGGTACTGGGGCAGGGTCTCCAGCACCGTCGCCTGCCCCGGCAGGATCTGGTGGCAGGCCATGCAGTTGTACTTGCGGACGATCCACCAGCCTTCCTGGATGTCGCGCCGGGCGTCCCCCGGCTTGTACAGGTAGCTGTCGGGCAGGGAAGTGTCCTGGCTGCCCAGCAGGAAGGTCACCAGCGCCCGGATCTGCTCCGGCTGCAGGTGCGCGTTGGGCATGCGCAATTCTTCCAGGTCGCTCTTGATCATGCCCTGGTCGTAGATGTTGGGCTCGGCCAGCTTGTGCTCGAAGAAGCCCTTGTTGTCGTACCAGGGGTGGAGCGCCGGGCCCTCGGGCAGGCGGGCGCGGTCCACCGGGTCGATGATGGGCTCGCCCCCGACCTCCGCCTGGTGGGTGAGCAGGGCGAAGTCCAGCCGCTCCAGCGGCTTCGAGCCCTCCGCCGTCAGTTCCGTCCCGATGCGCCCTTCGTCCTCGAAGCCCGCGATCTCATGGCAGCCGGCGCAGCCGTACTGCCGGATCCACATCTTTCCCTTCTCCTTGAGCTTGGGATCGTCCATGAAGGCGGCGTTGGGGTAGGAGTTGGGCTCCTTGGTCTTCAGGGTCATCAGGTAGCTGGCCACGTCCTGGGCGTCCTGCGGACTCAGGCGCAGCACCGGCATCACCGTCATCTGCTGCACCTGCAGTTCGTGGCCGTCGTTGGGGCAGGTGCTGTGCTCGGCGTCGAAGACGTAGGGCAGCCCGTGCTTGGCGTAGTCTTCCGGCCCGATGTCCTTCTTCTCGTAGGGGCAGTAAGGACGGGTGCGCTCGCGCGGGTTGTGCACCCAGCGCACCAGGTAGTCGTAGTTGGCCTTCTCGCCCTCGCGCGAGAGATCGGCGGCGAAGGTGCCGCCCACCCCGTTCACCGAGTGGCAGGCCATGCAGCCCCGGCTCTCGAAGAGCGCCTTGCCGTGGGCCGCGTTCCCCATGGGGTAGTGGGGGATGGCATCGGTCAGCGCCGTCTGCCACAGGTAGGCGGTGATGGCCTCGATCTCGTCCTCCTCCAGGAGGAAGTTCGGCATCTTGGTGGTGGCGCGGAAGTCGGTGGGCTTGTGCAGCCATACCGGGATCCAGTTCTTGTTGAGCTTCTCCCGGATCTCCTTCAGGTCGGGGCCCACCTTCTTCTGGTCGCGCATGAGGCTGCGGGAGAGCAGTTCGTACTGCTCGATGCGCCCGGCGATCTGGCTGTTGGCCACCTTCAGGTTCTCGGCCTGCTGGTAGAGGCGCTTGGCCTCGTCGTTGGAAGCCGCCTGGTCGCCCTGCTGGGTGAGGCGCGCCGCCTGCCGCAGGTTCTCGGCCTGCTGCTCCTCCAGCAGCTTCACCTGCTGGCGGACGTTGACCAGTTCCTCGGGCTCGCGGTCGTAGCCCTCGTAGCGGTGGCAGCCCACGCAGCCGCGCTGCCGGAACAGGTCCTTGCCCTCGTTGATGACCTCGGCGGAGTCGCTGGCCAGCACCATGTCGGCGGCGTGGCAGGTCTGGCAGCCCGCCTGCATGTTCTCCTTGGCGAAGAGCGGCCATAGCCAGTGCTCGTAGTAGCCGTGGGCCTTCTCCACGCTGGTGGTGGCCCGCCCGTTGCCGCCGTGGCAGGGGGAGCAACCGAACCTTTCGGGGTCGTGGAGGGCCAGCAGGGGCTTGTCGGGATGGCCCACGAAGGCGCGCGCGTACGCGTCCGCTTTCTGCCCCTTCAGCGTCATGGAGGCCAGGGTGGGCGCCACCGTCTCGCGCGTGCCCAGGTGGCAGCTCTCGCAGCGGTCCACGATGTTGGCTTCGGCCACGTTGATCTGCAGGATCTGCGGCTCCCAGTCCTCGTACTTCCTCTGCACCCCGGCGATCTGCTGGGGCGAGAGCGTGACCAGGCGCTCGCTCACGTAGGCCTCGGCCTGGGCCTGCGCCTCCTTCACCGGCCTCATCACCTCGGCCAGTTGCGTGACCAGCGCCGCCTTCTCCAGGCGGGTGTTGTTGTAGAGGTCGGCCAGCTCGTTATAGCTGTAGGTCTTGGCCTGGGATTCGCCGGGAAGCTGCAGCCGGTACTTCTTCTCCTCCCGGCCCTTCTCCAGCTCCGCGCGCATCTTCTGCTTCTGCTGGGGGCCGGCGTCGGAGGTCTCGACCGCGTAGGTGTCGGCATCGTTGCGCGCCTTGGCGTCGGTGAAGATGGCCTGCACCGCCGCCAGCTTGGCCTCGTTCTGCTCCCGCTGCTGGTTGATCTGGTCGAGTTGCGGCTTGGCCTGCGCCAGCTCCTGCTGGTAGGAAGCCTCCAGTCGCTGGTACTCGGGCGTGGCCTTGACCTCCTTCTCGGTGGCCGCCGACTGCGACTTCACCTGCTTCAGGTAGGCGACGTAGCGCTCCTGGAAGACCTCCTGGTAGCGCTTCCAGGGGCGCTGCCCGTAGACCTCGTCCCAAAACGCCCAGAACAGCGTCGCCAGCAGCAGCACGATGGCGACCAGGTACGGCAGCGCGTACGACTTGCTGGTGATGGGATCGTCTTGCGGAGGCAGTTGCTCAGCCATGTCCGTTTCAGTCCTCAATCAGTGCATGCTAACGGCCAACGACCAACGACTAACGACTGGTTTTCCTGCCGACGACCGAAGGCCGACGACCGTCGGCCCTCATATGTTGAACCAGGGCGTCACCCACACGTACTTGATGTTGAACAGCAGCCGCGCCAGCATCTTCAGCGGCAGCGAGATCATCAGCAGCATGAAGATCATCAGCACGTTGTACTGCAGGAAGCTCATGCGCTGGTAGTTCTTCCGGTTGGTGCGCTTGAAGAACAGATGGAAGAGGAAGCCCCCGATCAGGAAGTAGGCCCCCACCACGATGGCCCCGAAGACACCCTTGCCCAGGTTGGAGGTGATGCCGAAGATGTCGGGCAAGTCGCGGTTCACCGCATACACCAGGCGGTTGTGGTCCCAGGTCTGCCCCGGCCAGAACCATTGCCACCCCGGCCCGCGAATGAAGGTCCCGATGAAGATCATGCTCACCCACAGGAACAGGAAGCCGAAGGCGAAGCTGCCGATGGCGAACTTGCGCTGCCGCCAGGTGTAATAGCCGTTGCCCATGGGATTGGTGTCGATGTAGGGGATGGCCATCAGCCCCACGATGATCAGGGTGGGCATCACCACCCCCGCGATCCAGGGATCGAAGTACACCAGCATCTCCTGCAGTCCCAGGAAGTACCAGGGCGCCTTGGCCGGGTTCATGGTGAGGTTGGGATTGGCCGGCTCTTCCAGGGGCGCGCTCAGGGTGATGGACCACACCATGAGGATGACGGTCACGAGGATGGCCGCCAGGAACTCCACCCGCAGCAGGAACGGCCAGACGTGCACTTCCTTCTGCCAGCCCGGCTTGAAGGGGAAGGTCTTGCGGTGATGCGTCTTGGCCAGGGCCGGGTCTTGTTCGAGCTGCTCGATCAGCTCGTCGTTGGCCTTGGCCTGCTTCCAGGCCAGCGCGATGTAGAAGACCAGCAGCGGGAACAGCGCCACGATGGGCACGTTGTCGGGCGCGGAGACGATCTCCCAGATTTGACGCCAGTCCATACTATTTCCTCGGCTCTTTCACTTCCGATTCCAGCATCACGGGCGCGGGGCCGGAGATGCCGCCGTCCTTGCGCACGCGCCAGAAGTGCACGATCATCAGCACCGAAGCCACGATGGGGATGCCGATGCAGTGCCAGATGTAGGCGCGCAGCAGCGCGTTGGCGTCCACGATGGAGCCGCCCAGCAGTCCGAAGCGCACGTCGTTGTAGGGCGTCATGCCCAGTTGCGGGCCGAAGGGGCCCTCGTGCCCCAGCAGGGGTGTGGCGCGCGCCATGTTGGTGCCCACCGTCACCGCCCAGAAGCCCAGTTGGTCGTCGGGCAGCAGGTAGCCGGTGAACGACAGCAGCAGCGTGAACACCAGCAGCAGCACCCCGATGTTCCAGTTGAACTCCCGCGGCTTCTTGTACGAACCCGTCAGGAACACGCGGAACATGTGCAGCCATACCGCGATCACCATCAGGTGCGCCGCCCAGCGATGCATGTTCCTTAAGAGTTTCCCGAACGGCACATCATGCTCCAAATACAGAATGTCCCGGAACGCCTGCACTTTACTCGGATGATAATAGAACATTAGTAATACGCCGGTGAAGGTGAGCACGAAGAAGAGGTAGAAGGTGATGCCGCCCATGCCCCAGGTATAGCGATAGCGCACGGCGTCGCGGTTGATCTTGGCGGGGTGCAGGTGCAGGAAGACGTTGGAGAGCACGCCCAAGGCCCGGTTGCGCGGCGTATCGTCGTGCTTGTGGCGGAAGATGGAGGTGAAGATCTGGGTCTTGGTGGGCTCCTTCAGCCCTTCCTTCTGCTCTTTGAGCTTGCCGAGCATCTCCCCGGGCAGGCTCTTGGCTTCCTGCTTGACCTGCTCCAGCAAGCCGGTAGTCTTGCCGCCGTTCTCTTTCTTCTCGTCCGCCATGGTTCCCTCTGCGCGTTAGACCGGGATGTACGCTCCGGGATCGTTGAAGTGGCTGGGCTGGCCCTTGGGCCACTGGAAGAGCCGGCTGGTGTCGACCACGATCTGCCCGGTGGGATCGAGTTCGACGTGGGCGCGGTCCATGGGCCGCGGCGCCGGGCCCTCGAAGTTGATGCCCTCGCTGTCGTAGCCGGAGCCGTGGCACGGGCACTTGAACTTGTTCTCCGCCGGCTTCCAGTCGGGGGTGCAGCCCAGGTGCGTGCACTTGGCGTAGATCACGAAGACGCGGTCGGGCGTGCGGTCCACCCAGATGCGGTACTTCTGCTGGAACTTGGTGTCCACCCCCAGTGCGAAGTCGGAGGCATAGCCGATCTTGAAGACGGTGTTGGGCTCGAACAGGGTGCGGGGCAGGAAGAAGCGGAAGAAGGCCAGGAACCAGGCGGCCAGGAAGGCGGCCACGCCGCTCCACACCAGGCGGCGCCGGCGCTTGTCGATCTCGGTGTTGGACGGCCCCACCGCCGCCACCCCGCCCGCAGCCGCCGCCTTGGAGGTGCCCACGGCGGGCGTGCCCACGTACTTGGTGGCGTCCGCCGGCCCGGGCGCGGTGGTGGCCGCCGCGGGCGGCTTGGCCGGGGGCGCCTTCACTCCTTCATCAGCCATGGACTCCTCGCTGCTCCTCTCTAGTCGGCTGCGACCAGTACCGTGGCGGAAGCCTGCTCCGCCGCGGCGGCCGCCGTCTCTTGCCGCTCTCGCAGCGCGCTCTCCACCAATTCGGCCAAGGCCGCGATGAAGGTGGGGGACTCGTTCAGTCCGGGCACCATCTCGAAGCGCTCGATGCCCAACTCGCGGGCCAGCGCGCGCGCCTCATGATCGATCTCGCCCAGGGTCTCGACGTGGTCGGAGACGAAGGAGACCGGCACTACGCACACCTGACGCGCGCCGCCGGCGGCCAGCTCGCGCAGCGTGCCGCGCAGCGACGGCTGCAGCCACTTGCTGGCCCCCACTTTGCTCTGGTAGCAGAGGCGGTGGGGATTCGCCCAGCCGCCCAGCGCCATCACCCGCGCCATGGTCTCTTCGATCTGCCGGGGATAGGGGTCGCCCTTCGCCACCACCGCCAGGGGCAGGCTGTGGGCGCTGAAAATCAGCTCGACCTGCTCGCGGCCGCGCGCGAAGCGCGCCAGCGTCGCCTCCACCCGCTCCACCAGCGCCGCGAGATAAAGAGGATGGCGATAGAATCCGTCCACCAGGCGCACGCGCGCGTCCCTCCGGCGGAAGCGCCGCCGCCACTCGTTCAGGCTGCTGCCCGTCGTGGTCGAAGAATATTGGGGATACAGAGGAAGCAGGACCAGTTCCTCGCAGCCCGCGGCCTCCAGGCGGGCGATAGCTTCCGCGGTGAAAGGATGCCAGTAGCGCATGGCCACCACGCAGGTGGCGTCCATGCCCTGGGCGCGCAGGCGCGCCTGCAGCGCGGCGGCCTGCTGCTCGGTGAAGCGGCGGATGGGCGAGCCTCCGCCGATCTCGGAGTAGTGATGCCGGACGTGCTGGGCGCGGGCGCGCGCGATCAGCCGCGCCAGCGGCTTGCGCGCCAGCCGCGCGAAGGGGAAGTCGATGATGTCGGGATCGCAGAAAAGATTGTAGAGAAAAGGCTCGATGGCCTCGAGCGTCTCCGGTCCGCCGAGCTGGAAGAGAACTACGCCGACGCGGCTTGTCTGCTTCATTCCCCTTGAAGACCCCGTACCCCGTGAGTCATTCCCCAATGACTCCGGAACCGATGGAGTCTAATTGCTTTCCCGGAAACCGTCAATCGGTCCATCGGGTGATCGGGTGATTCAAAGCCTTTAACCACAGAGGACACAGAGGGCACAGAGGGGAGAAGGCAAAAGGCAAAAGCAAGAAGGCAAACGATGGCGTCATCCTGTCCTTTTGCCCTCTGCTTTTTGCCCTGTCTTCCTCCGTGTCCTCTGTGTCCTCTGTGGTTAACGGTTTTGCGGTACCATGCCGGGGCCATGCTCCGCGTGCTGCGCAGCTTGCGCCGCTGCTTCTGGGTGCTGTGGGTGTCGGCCACGGCCATGCTGGAGTTCGCCTGGCGGCGGCGGCGCGGACCGCTGCAGTTGCCGGAGCGCGCGCGCTGGCTCCAGCGCGCCTCCCGCCGCCTGCTGCCCCGCCTGGGCGTCTCCTACGCGGCGGAAGGGAAGATCCCGGCGGGCGGCCTCCTCGTCGCCAACCATCTTTCGTAT
>Ga0335085_10011438_pt1 | contig 13170 bp, 12 predicted proteins | sample Lox_Sample_45_FD_206712 | JGI IMG/M metagenome (GOLD analysis project Ga0335085, IMG submission 206712) | Soil microbial communities from Loxahatchee National Wildlife Refuge, Florida, United States - Lox_Sample_4.5 | ecosystem: Environmental > Terrestrial > Soil > Wetlands | place: USA...
CGAGCCGAGGCCGCCGATACGGTCAGGTCGCAGGCCGAACTCCTTGCTGCGCAGCTTCAGCCAGCGCGTCGCGTAATTGATGTCGCGCAGCGACGCGGGATATTGCGCCTCCGGCGGCATGCGAAAATCCACCGCCATCACGAAGATGCCGGCGCGCGCCAGCGCTTCGTGGATAACGACATTCGCCAGCCGGTCGTTGGTGGTCCAGGCGCCGCCATGCACCTCGATCAGCCCGGCGCGCGGCCTCGATCCCTGCGGGCGATAAAGCCGCGCCAGCAGCGGCTTGTCGCTGTGCCGGAGATATTCGACGTCTTCCGTGGCGAATTCCCGAGCCATCACTTCTCCGGTACCTCGATCGCGTAGCGCTTGTCGACCATCGGCGCGAGCTCGACATTCGGCTTCACCATGTTCTGCGACTTGTACCAGGCGAGCGGCACCGCCATGTCCTTCATCGAGATTCGCGCCTGCGGGTCATAATAGGGAATGCCGGCGCGAACCACGCTCTCGGGCTGATCAAGCACCTTGGCGACGAGGGCGATCGCCTCGGCCGCGCCGGGCCCGTCCTGGCGATGGCCCTTGGCATCGACGAAAGCGTTGTCCCAATAGACCATCGCCTCGCGCATCGCGGCGAGAAAGCCGCGCACCGCTTTCGCGCGCTCGTTGGCGACGCGGGCCGAGGTGAACACCGCCTCGCCCTGGCGCTCCGACAGCACGTCCGAGAACCAGCCCAAGAGCTTGGCATCGCCCTTCTCGATGATGGCGAATGAGGGCGCGGCGGTTTGCACCGCCGTATCGGCCTGGTTGCCGGCGATCGCCGAGGCGACGACGCCGTTCGATTGCAGCGCCAGGAATTTGATGGTCGCCGGATCGATGTTGAAATGCTGCATCGTCTCGACGACGAACAGCTCGAGCGGCGAGCCGCGCTGCGTGATCGCGACCGAATGGCCGCCGAGATCCTTGAAGGAATGGAGCCCCTTCGCATAGGCCTGGTTCGAGACGATCATGCCGACACTCTGGAAGCCCGGCCGGTCCCAAGTGCCGGCGGCGATGATCTTCAGCGCGCCTTGGGCCGCGAGGTTGTAGAAAGCCGCGGTGATCCCGGTCGAGCCGAAATCGCAATCGCCCGAAGCGACGGCCACCGAGATCGGCTGCGCCGAATTGAAGAACACCAGCTCGGCATCGATGCCGTGCGCCGCGAAGTAGCCTTTCTCCCTGGCGATGATGCTGGGGATGCTGCCATTCGAATGAACGACGCCGATCTTGATGTGCTCGGCGGCGATGCCGGGCGTTGCCGTCGCGAACGCCGCCAGGAGCGCCGAAAACAAAACTGCCGCGGCCGGCCGCATGAACCCCTCCCCGTTATTGTGACGCGTCTTGGAACGCGATAGTCTGTCACGCAAAGCAACCGAAGTCGAATAGGAGTGAACGCGATGGCGACGAAAATCCACCTCGTTGTGGACGGAAAGCCGCATTCGCTTTCGGTCGACGATCCGAACATGCCGCTGCTCTACGCGCTGCGCGACGAGCTCGGCATGGCCAATCCGCATTTCGGCTGCGGCCTCGCGCAATGCGGCGCCTGCACCGTGCATGTGAACGGGCAAGCGACGCGCTCCTGCGTCACGCCGCTCTCGGCGGTGAAGGACGCGAAGATCACGACCCTCGCCGGCCTCGGCACGCAAGACCATCCGCATCCGCTGCAAGCGGCCTATGTCGAAGAGCAAGTGCCGCAATGCGGCTATTGCATCAATGGCTGGATCATGACGGCCGCGGCACTGCTCAAATCCAATCCGCATCCGAGCGACGAGGAAATCCGCAAAGGCCTCTCCGGCCTCAAATGCCGCTGCGGCACGCATATGGCGATCATCCGCGCGGTGAAGCGCGCGGCGCAGATGGCGTGAGGGAGGCGAACATGACACAACACAGTCCGCTTCGCGCCCACCTGACCCGCCGCGGCATCTTGCAGGGCGGCGGCGCGCTGGTCGTCAGCTTCACGGCGCCGGCGACGATTGCCGCCGCGGCAACCGCGACCGCCGCGCGGCCGAAGCCGCTCGATCCGGTGCAGCTCGACAGCTACCTCGTCATTCACAAGAACGGCTCGGCCACCTTGCTCTTCGGTAAGATCGATGGCGGCCAGGGCACCGATGTCGGCATCGCGCAGATCGTCGCCGAAGAGCTCGACCTGCCCGCCGACAAGGTGGCGGTACTGATGGGCGACACCGCGCTCACCGTCAACCAAGGCGGCGCGAGCGGCAGTTTCGGCATCATCTGGGGCGGCCGCGCGATGCGCAAGGTCGCGGCCGAAGCGCGGCGCTTCCTGCTGGCGCGCGCGGCCGAGCGGCTCGGCGTGCCGGTCGAGAAGCTCACGGTCAGCGACGGCGTGATCTCGGTGGTCGACGCGCCGCGCAAGAAGATCGGCTATGGCCAGCTGATCGGTGGCAAGTTCTTCAACCTGCCGCTGAAATGGAACGGCAAGGACGGCATCCAGCTCGATTTCACGAGCGACGCGCCACTGAAGAAGCCCGCCGATTACAAAGTGGTCGGCACCTCGCCCAAGCGTCGCGACGTGAAGCCGAAGGTGTTCGCGCAGCCCGCGACCTATGTCAGCGACATCCGCCTCCCCGGCATGCTGCATGCGCGCGTGATCCGCCCGCCGGTCGCCGGCGCGACGGCGAATGCGGTCGACGAAACCTCGATCAAGAGCATTCCCGGCGCGCGAATCGTCCAGCAAGGCGGCTACATCGCCGTCGTCGCCGAGAAGGAATGGAACGCGATCCGCGCCGCGCAAGCGCTCAAGGTGAGCTGGTCGCAACCGGCGCCGGCCTTTGTCGAGCCGGCGCAGCTCTACGATCACATCCGCAAGGCGCCGGTGCGCGAGCGCAAGGTCGAGAAGCAGGTCGGCAACGTCGACACCGCGATGGCCGGCGCCACGAAAGTGGTCGAGGCCGATTACGAATGGCCGTTCCAATCGCATGCCAGCATGGGCTCGGCGGCGGCGGTCGCGGCGCTGAAGGACGGGAAGCTGACCGTCTGGACCGGCACGCAGAAGCCGCATTACGCTCAGCAGGGCGTCGCCCATCTGCTCGACATGCCGCTGGAGCAGGTGCATGCGGTCTGGGTCACGGGCCCGGGCTCCTACGGCCGCAACGACGCCGGCGATGCCGCGCTCGAAGCCGCTTTTCTCGCCAAGGCAACCGGGCGGCCGGTGCGTGTCCAAGGCATGCGCGCCGAAGGCATCCAATGGGATCCGAAAGCGCCCGCCTCGGTGCATCACGCTAAGGCCGGGCTCGACGCCGCGGGCAAGATCGTCGCCTATCATTTCGAAAGCAAAGGCTTCTCGCGGCTCGAGATCGACAGCAACGAATCCGATCCCGCGCATAGCCTGATCGGCCAGCAATGGGGCCTGCCGCTAAAGCCGATCCAGTCCTTCGGCGTGCCCGACGAGGATTATCAGGTCCCCAACCGCCTCATGGCGTGGGAGACGATCCCGCCCTTCCTCGAGCGCGTCTCGCCGCTGCGCACTTCGCATCAGCGCGATCCGGTCGGGCCGCAGATCCACTTCGCGAGCGAATCATTCATCGACGAATTGGCGCTGGCGGCAAAAGCCGATCCGGTCGAATTCCGCCTGCGGCATCTGAAAGGCCGCGACGCGGCGGCGGTGAAAGCCGCGGCCGAGAAATTCGGCTGGCAGCCGCGCGTCGCCGGCCCGACCGGCAACAGCAAGGCGGATATCGTGACCGGCCGCGGCATCGCCTATGCGAAGCGCCTCGGCACGATCGTCGTCGTCGCGGCGGAGGTCGAGGTCGATCGCCGCAGTGGCAAGGTGCGCGCCAAGCGCTACGCGGTCGCGCATGATTGCGGCTGCGTCGTCAACCCGGCGCTGCTGCACAACACGATCGAGGGCAACATCGTCCAGGCGACGAGCCGCAGCCTCTGGGAAGAAGTGCATTTTGATCCGCACAAGGTGACGAGCGTCGATTGGGAGACCTACCCAATCCTCGACATCACCGAGGCGCCGGAGAAGATCGATATCGTGCTGCTCGATCATCGCGAGCTGCCGCCGACCGGCGCCGGCGAGCCGTCGTCGCGGCCGGTGGCGGGCGCCCTCGCCAACGCGATCTTCGATGCGACGGGCGTCAGGCTGCGCCGCGCGCCATTCCGGCCGGAAGCGCTGAAAGGCTCGTTCGCTTAAGTTCCGCGTCACCGCGGCCAGGCGCAAGCTTGGCCGCGGAACCGGGTCGGCGATTTTGGGTTCTCTCCCTGAGCCCGGCGCGCGATATCGCGCCTGCAGCTAGAGGAGAGCGACAAGATGACGAACAAATTCGCGACCTTCGCGGCCATCATCGCACTTTCGGCGGCAACGACCGTGGCGGCAAAAGCGGCAAGCCATGACCCGGCCGCGGACCAGCGCGAGAATCCGATCACCGCGCAACTCAATCAGCAGCAGCTTCAAGGCAGCGGCTACAGCAGCGGCTACGGCGTCGAGACCTATCAGGGCATCATGCAGAACCGCTCCGACCGCGGCATGACGCAAGAGCAGGTCGCGCAGCCGCCAGCCGGCTCCAGCGATCTCAGCATCATCGAATAGCCGGCCGGTCGATCGGTAAAAGCGAAGGGCCGCTCTTCGGAGCGGCCCTTTTTATTCGAGGGAGCGAAAGTCGGCGATCAGTGCTCGCCGCCCAGCTTCACGCGCTGCGTCGCCATCGAATGCGCCCGGCGGCGCTCGCGCTCCTCGGCCGGGAGCTGCTGATAGAGCGATGGATTGTGCAGCGTCGTGTCCTGGCCCTTGACCGGCTTGTCGACCGCTTCCTCGAGGCTGTGCGCCCAGACCCATTCCTCGGGCGGGCGGACATAGCCGTCGCCGCCGATCTGATCGAGGCCCCAGTAGATCTCGAGCCGGTGGCCGTCGGGATCGCGGAACTCGACCGCGATCTGCGCCCCCGCGCGGCGCCGACCCTCGAAATCGATCTTCACGTTATGCTTCTTCAGATGTTCGCGGGCGATGAACACTTCATCGAGCGTCGCGACTTCGAGAGCGAGATGATTGAGCTCGATCGCGGGCGATTCGCCCGGCATCGAGCCGACCACCGCGATGCCGTGGTGATCGCCGTTGAAACGGAAGAACACCATGCCGCCCGGCGCGATCTCGTCGGTGTAGACGTCCGAGACCTTGAGCCCCATCACCTCGGTGTAGAATTTCGTCGAGCGTTCGACATCGCTGACATTCAGCACGATGTGACCCAGCTTGGTGATGTTGAACGGCATGCCTTTAGGGCGGGTATAGGATTTGATCTTCTTCTCGTTGACTTTCATCGCCGGTCTCCTTCACGCGAACGCGATTGCCGCAAGCCTAGCGCAGAAACACGGCTCGGGCTATTTTCGAGGCTCGCCGGTTTTCAGGGAGGAAACAATGGCCGATCCGATCCCCGCACAGAAAGCGCCCTATGGCGTGCCCGTCGAAGAGGGCAAGGACTACTACTGGTGCGCTTGCGGGCGCAGCGCTTCGCAGCCTTTCTGCGACGGCTCGCATAAAGCCGTCGGCCTTCGTCCGATGGCCTTCAAGGCGGCGAAAACCGAGGAGGCCTGGCTCTGCGGCTGCAAGGCCTCGAACAACAAGCCGTTTTGCGACGGCTCGCATCGGAAGCTTTAGACCTCGATCTCTCTGTTCGTCGCTCCCGTGCCCTTCGGCAGACTCAGGGCCAGGGCAACAAGCGCGCTGCAGACATGGATTTCCCGCTTGCGCGGGAATGGCGATTATTTGTCAGCGAGCGGCTTCCCGGCGAGCCCGGCTTGCCGAATCTCCGCATGCGGACCGACCGGCGGCATCGTGAAGCTGCTCTCGACGCTGGTGTAATCGTGATAGCCGAGCCGCGCCAGCGGGCGAAGCTTCAGCACGTCGATGCGGCCTTCCGGCGTGATCGCCTCGTCCTTGATATGGACGCCGATCACCTGACCGACCACGACGTAGTGGCTCTGCTCGAGGTTGCGGCCGGGCAGCGCCAGCATGCAGTGGTAGCGGCATTCGAGATGCACCGGCGATTTCGCGACGCGCGGCGGCTTCACCAGCCGCGACGGGATCATCTCGAGCCCGGCGAGCGCCGCCTCCTCGATCCCGGGCTCGACCGCCGAGCTGGTGATGTTCACCGCGTCGCGCAATTCATAGGTCGCCATGTTGACGACGAACTCGCCGGTCTCGATCACATTGGTGACGCTGTCCTTCGGCCGCGTGTGGCGCGGGAAATTCGCCGCCGCGAACATCACATAGGGCGGGTCGTAGCCGAGATTGTTGAACTGGCTGAACGGCGCGAGATTGACCCGGCTATCGCGATCGAGGCTCGAGATCCAGCCGATCGGCCGCGGCACGACGATCGATTTGAACGGATCGTGCGGCAGGCCGTGATTGTTCTTGTCCGGCTCGTAAAACATCGTCCCTCCTCTTTTCGCGCCCCCTATTATAATGGATGCGCATTATAGTGAGTGCCGGCAACCGGCACGGGAGACCGCCATGCCCGACAATCAGCAAGAGCGCGCCGCCTATTACGCCAAGATCGCCAAGCGCGACGTGTCCGCGCTGTGGACGACGCGGCTGGTGCCGCCGCTGCCCAAGGATGCGGTGAAAGCCGTGCCGCATCTTTGGGATTTCGAGAATGTGCTGCGCCCGACCCTGTTCGAAGCCGGCCCACTGATCACCGCGCATGAGGCCAATCGCCGGGTGCTGACCTTGGAGAATCCGGGCCTCGGCGGCTCGCATCGGATTCTGGACTCGCTTTACGCCGGCTTGCAGATGCTGCTGCCCGGCGAATGCGCGCCGGCGCACAAGCATTCGCCCTCGGCGCTGCGCTTCGTCATCGAAGGCAAAGGCGGCGGCTGGACCGCGGTTTCGGGCGAGAAGAGCTACATGAATCCCGGGGATTTCGTGATTACGCCGAGCGATACCTGGCATGATCACGGCCATGACGGCGACGGGCCCTATTTCTGGATGGACGGGCTCGACATCCCGATGGTCGGCATCTTCGGCGCGATGTTCTTCGAGAACTACCCCGAGGATCGCGCGCCGCTGAAGCGGCCCTCGGGCGACAGCCTCGCACGCTACGGCGCCAATATGCGACCGGTGAACGAAAGCTGGAGCAAGCCGGAATCGCCGATCTTCTCCTACCCTTACGACCGCTCGCGCGAGGCGCTCGAGCAGCTGCGCAAGAACAACGAATGGGATCCGTTCGCCGGGCTGAAGCTCACCTATATCGATCCGACCACTGGCGGCAGCGCGATGCCGACGATCTCGGCCTTCCTGCAATTGCTGCCGAAGGGCTTCCGCACCGCGGTCTATCAGACGACCGAGAACACCGTGTTCTCGCCGGTCGAAGGCACCGGCCGGCTCATCGTCGGCGAAGGCGAAGTGCGCCGGACCATCGCCTGGAAGCCGCGCGATATCTTCGCCGTGCCGTGCTGGGTACCTTATTCGCTCGAAGCCGACGGCGACGCCGTGCTGTTCAGCTACTCCGACCGCGTCGCGCAGCAGAAGCTCGGTATCTGGCGCGAACGGCGCGGCAATGCGGGCGACTGAGATTTCGCGCACTGCGGCAGAAACCTGGGCCTGCCAGGCTGCGATTAGGGCAGGTCAGAACCGAGCGGCAACGCCGTCCAGCGCAGGTCGTCTTTGCTCTGCACGAGGATGAGGGCATAGCCGAGATTCTCTTTGCGTAGGCGATCCAAGCGTCCTTCGACGTCGGCGGGACCGTCGACGGCATCGCGTTGCACTTTCAGGATCACGTCGCCCGGCCTGATGTCGCTATCGGCGGCCGGGCTGCCGGCGGCGATCTCGGCAACCACGACGCCTTGCTGGTCGGCGCTCAGCGCGTACTTGCGGCGCAAATCGTCATTGATTGCCGACAGCTGCAGACCCTGGAGCGGCGGGCCATCGCGCCCGAACCCGGTCGCCCCCTCCCCGACCAATTTCTGGCTGTCCTTATCCGGCCACTCGCCGATCGACAGCGGGAAGGTGCGCGCGGCGCCATCCCGCCAGGCAACCACGGAGGTCGCTTGTCCGATCGGCGTGAGCGCGACCGCGCGCATGAAGGCGCGTGTGTCGGAGAAGGTCTTGCCGGCATATTCGAGGATGATGTCGCCTTCCTGGATCTTGGCGCCGGCGGCAGGTCCGTCCGCGTCCACCGCCGTGACGATGGCGCTACTGGTAAAATCCTTGAGACCCGCGGCTTGCGCGATGCTCTGACTGACATCCTGCACGCGCAGGCCGATCCAGCCGGCGCGGACGCGGCCGTGTTTGAGTATCTCGTCGATCACGAAGCCGGCGTTTTTGGCGGGGATCGCGTAGCCGAGGCCGGCAAACCCCCTGGTCGGCGAGATGATCGCGGTATCGATGCCGATGACCTCTCCCTTCATGTTGAGGAGCGGGCCGCCGGAATTGCCGTGGTTGATCGCCGCATCGGTCTGGATGTATTCGTCGAACGCACCGGCACCGATATTGCGGTTGAGGGCGCTGACGATGCCGGAACTGACGGCGACGCCGAGCCCCAAGGCATTGCCGATCGCGATCACCTCGTCGCCGATGCGGATCCCGTCGCTATCGCCGAATTTCAATGCCGGCAGCGGCTTATCGGATGTTGTCTTGAGCAGCACCATATCGCAGGGACACCCGCCCATGATTTCTGCCGGCAGCGTGGTGTTGTCGCTGAACGTGACCGTTACCTTGTAGGCGCCCTCGACGACATGCTTGTTGGTGACGATGATGCCGGAGGGATCGATGATGAAGCCGGTACCCGCGGTCTTGCTGGTTTGCGCCGAGACTTTCTGCGTTTGCCCGCCCGGCGGGCTTGGATTCTGGACAATCTTGCTTGCCACGATGGCGACGACGGAGGGCAACGCCGGCGCAATGATGTCCGCCACGCCGGGGGAAGCAGGCTCAGCCGCCCGCGCGGGACCGAAAGAGATCGCCGCCGCCGACGCGAGCAACGCACCATAGGTTAGGAGACGCGGGGCCGGTAGACGGGCGGATCGAAAACGGAGCCGGACCCGGTGCCTGCGCCGCAACGTTACTTGCACGTGTCGCTATCCGCCGCCGGCGCCTGTGCTGCGGGATTAACCTGATCGATAGGAGCACCTGCGGGCTGCATCTGGCCCTCGAAATGCTGCCGATCGATCGGGACGCCGGGCGTTCCGGGCTGAGGCGTATTGAGGGTGGCGCCTGACGGCTGCATCTGGCCCTCGAAATGCTGCCGATCGATCGGGACGCCGGGCGTCCCGGGCTGAGGCGTATTGACGGTGGCGCCCGCCGCCTGCATCTGCCCTTCGAAATGCTGACGGTCGATGGGGACGCCCGCGGCCTGGGTTTGGGCTCCGGCCGCGGCTGCGCTGTTGGGCGAGCAGTCGGCCGCAAAAACCGCAGCGGGGGCGAAAGCCCCGGCCGTGGCGATGGAAAGCGCCACGGCGAATGTCGTGCGGAAGCCGCACACGCGGTTACTCATTTTCGAATCTCCTCTATCGATGCGACGGTCCTCAATGACCGATACGCCGCCGCCCTGGTAAATCTTCCAGCCTTCACTGAGCGCGCACCGACCCGCGTCGTCGATCAGATCATTCATGTATTTCTGGACGATTTTTGCGGGTAGCGCGTGCTTCTGCGAAGCCACTGCGGTTGGTCACGCGTGTCCGCTTCATCCTCGATCGGCACGGGCGGAAATCCACCCTCCTAACCTGCATGGGCCCGTGAGCCGACATAGAGCGGCCGACCGAGGATCGACCCTATCTTTAGCGGTTCGACGCCAGTTCCTCGGCGCGTGCGGCAAGATCCAGCCAGCGTTCTTCGGCCGCCGCCAGCTCGGTCACGAGCTCGCCGTGGCGGACCATGCCGGCTTTGAGCCGGGCGGCATCGGCGGCGCCGGCAGGATCGGCGAGCAGTTTTTCGACCGCGGCCTTTTCCGCTTCGAGCTTCGCGATGCGCGCGGGCAAACCATCGAGCTCGCGCTGATCCTTGAACGACAGCTTCGACGCCGGACGATTGCGCAGCGGTTCCGGCGCTTCGACCGGTCTTGCCGCTTTCGGGGCGAGCGGCGCGCGGCGCTGGCGCAGGTAGTCGGTGTAGCCGCCGACATATTCATGGACGACGCCGTCGCCTTCCACGGCGATGACGCTGGTGACGAGGCGATCGAGGAAATCGCGGTCGTGGCTGACCAGCAGCAAGGTGCCCTCGTAATCGGCCAGCAGTTCTTCGAGGAGATCGAGCGTTTCCATATCGAGATCGTTGGTCGGCTCATCGAGGATCAGCAAATTCGATGTCGTGGCCAGCACCTTCGCCAGCAAGAGCCGATTGCGCTCGCCGCCCGACAGCGAATTGATCTTGGCCTTGAACTGCCGCTCCTCGAAGAGGAAGTCTTTGAGATATCCCGCGACATGCCGCGTGCGGCCCTGCACGGCCAGGGTATCGCCGCCGCCATCGGTCAAGGTCGCCCACGGCGTCGATTCCGGATCCAGCGATTGGCGGAGCTGATCGAAGATCGCGAGGGTGAGATGGGTGCCGTGACGCGCGACGCCGCTGTCGGGCGCGATCGTGCCGGCGAGAATGCCGAGAAGGGTCGATTTGCCCGCGCCGTTGCGGCCGATGAGGCCGACGCGATCGCCGCGCAGCACGCGGGTTGAGAAATCGCGCGCGATGATCTTGTCGCCAAATGCCTTGTCGACATGTTCGAGCTCGGCGACGAGGCGGCCGCCGACGTCCGAGGCGACGTTGCCGAGTTTCGCCGTTTTGTGCGCGATCCGTTGCGCGCGCTCGTGCCGCATCTTCTCGAGATGGCGCAAGCGGCCCTGGTTGCGCTTGCGCCGTGCCGAGATGCCTTGACGCGACCAGATGGTCTCGGCAGCGATGCGCTTATCGGCGCGCGCATCGGCCGCTTCCTCAGCGGCGAGGATGCCCTCCGACCATTCCTCGAACGCATCGTAGCCCTTATCGAGCTCGCGCATCGTGCCGCGATCGAGCCACAGCGTGCGGCGCGACAAGCGCTTGAGGAAGGTGCGATCGTGGCTGATCAAGAGCAGCCCGGCGCGATGGCTCAGCAACCGCTCTTCCAGCCATTCGACGGCCGGAATATCGAGATGATTGGTCGGCTCGTCGAGCAGCAGGATGTCAGGATCGCCGACCAGCATTTGCGCCAGGCTGACGCGCCGGCTCTCGCCTCCCGATAAATCCGCCAGCAGCCGATCCCGCGGCAGCTCGACGTCATCGAGCGCGGCCGCGACGCGGTAATTGCGATCGGTCGCTTCGGTCGCCGGCGGCAGGCCGGTCGCGACGAAATGGCCAACCGTCATCGCCGCATCGAATTCCGGCACCTGCGGCATATAGGCGACACGCGTTCCCGGTTGGAGGAATCGCTCGCCGCTGTCGAGCTCGATCAGCCCACCCAGCGCCTTGAGCAAAGTCGACTTGCCGCTGCCGTTGCGGCCGACCAGGCAGACACGCTCGCCCGCGCCGATCGACAGCGACACGCCGGTAAAGGTCGGCCGGCCGCCAAAGCCGATACCGGCATCGCGCAACGCTAACAGAGGCGGGCTGGGCATAGCCGCGTTCTAGCGCGGGTTCGCTTCCCTGGCGATCCGGCCCGAGCAACGCGTCTGGCTACGCGCTCAATCCCAAATTGAAGAACTCGTTCGCGTTCTTCCAGTAGATCTTCTCTTTATCCTCGGCGGAGAGATCGAGCTCTTCGACGAGCGCGATATGCTCGCTCGGATCGATCGGCACCGGGCCGTAATCCGTGCCGAAGAACACGCGGTCGGCGCCGAACACCTCGACAGCCTCTTTCACATGCGGCCCCCAGAGCCCCATGATGTCGACGCGCAGATTGCCGCGCAGATAATCGCTCGGCAGCTTCTGGCATTTGATCTTCGCGCGCTCGGGCATGCCGTCGCTGCCGAGGCGATAGCCGAAATTGAGGCGGCCCATCACCGGAAGCAGCCCGCCGCCCATATGCGCGACGACGATCTTCAAGCGCGGGTAGCGATCGAAGAGTCCCGAGAGGATCATGCGCGCGAGGCACATCGCGGTATCGAAGGGCCGGCCGACGAGCTCGTCGAGCTTGTACTGATCCATCTGCCGGTCGGCGCCGATCGGCACGCGCACGGGATGGAGGAACAGCGGCACCTGCTGATCCTCGGCCCATTCCCAGAACGCGAACGAATCCTCGGTGTCGATGAACTTGCCTTGCCAGCTCGAATTGATGAGCAGGCCCTTGAAGCCGGGCTGGTTCACGACGCGCTCGTAATCCTTGATGAGGCTCGCATCGAGCGGGTTGGCGACGCCGAGACCCGCCGTCGTGCCTTTGCTCTTCTCCACCACCGCCGCGATCATGTCGTTGTTGTGCTTGATGACGTCGCCGGGCGATTTCTTCGACAGCGCGACGAGCACCTCGGCGCCGAACGGATTGCTCATCAGCCGATACGAGATGCCGGCCTTGTGGCTGACCTCTTGCTGAAGATCGAAATCCATCAGCTCGTGATAGGAGATCGACGGCAGGCCTTTGAAGTCGTTGTAGCTGTTCTTGCCGACCGGCGTGCTGCGCATGAATTGAGCGACGCCCAGCGGATCGGAGCGATCCGGGATCGAGCAATGGGTGTGGATGTCGATGATCCGAGTCATAGCCTAGCCTCCCCAACCTTTGGGCCGGGAGATTAGCCACCGCCCGGCAGCCGCGCCAGAACCATCTGCATGTCTCCGGAGTTACGCCCGTTTTGCCAACGTGCGCATCCGCGCCGGGCTCTGCCGCGCTTCTCATCGCGGCGATCCTGTCCTAGGATTGCGCAAAGGCCGAATCCATCGGCAATGACGTGCAGGGGGAGAAACATGGCAGACGCCCAAACCGTCCAAGTTTCGCAGATGCTCGACGAGGGCGGCATCGGCGCCTTCCACATCAAGCTCATCATCTGGACCGTTTTCATCAGCCTGATCGACGGTTATGACATCGGTGCGATTTCCTTTGCCGCGCCCTCGCTCATCCGCGAATGGCATTTCCCGCCGAGCGAGCTCGGCCCGATCTTCAGCGCCAGCCTCTTCGGCATTCTCTTCGGCTCGGTGATCTTCGGCTTCGTCGGCGACCGCTATGGCCGCAAGGCGGCACTGATCTGGGCAAATCTCGTGTTCGGCGTGTTCACTCTCATCGCCGCCTGGTC
>Ga0335085_10011439_pt1 | contig 13169 bp, 6 predicted proteins | sample Lox_Sample_45_FD_206712 | JGI IMG/M metagenome (GOLD analysis project Ga0335085, IMG submission 206712) | Soil microbial communities from Loxahatchee National Wildlife Refuge, Florida, United States - Lox_Sample_4.5 | ecosystem: Environmental > Terrestrial > Soil > Wetlands | place: USA: Florida...
CGCAGCCATGGCATCATCGACCAGGGGTTGCTGATCCTCAAGAATCTCGCCCACCGCGGCGCGGTCGGGGCCGATCCGCTGGCGAGCGACGGCGCCGGCATCCTGATCCAGATCCCGGACCAGTTCCTGCGCGACGAAATGGCGGCGCAAGGCGTGCGCCTGCCGCCGGTGGGCCAATACGGCGTGGGCATGGTGTTCCTGCCGCAAGAACCGGCATCGCGCTTCGCCTGCGAGTATGAGATCGAGCGCGCGATCAAGGACGAGGGGCAGGTGCTCCTCGGCTGGCGCGACGTGCCGCGCGACAATTCCGGGCTGGGCGAGTCGGGGAAGAAGATCGAGCCGGTGGTGCGCCAGGTGTTCATCAGCCGCGGCGCCAACGTCACCGTGACCGACGCGCTCGAGCGCAAGCTCTACATCATCCGCAAGTCCTCGGGCCACGCCATCCAGGCGCTCAACCTCAAGCACGGCAAGGAATTCTACGTGGCGTCGATGTCGGCGCGCACCCTGGTGTACAAGGGGCTGCTGCTGGCCGACCAGGTGGGCAGGTATTTCAAGGACCTGCAGGACCCGCGCGTGGTGTCGGCGCTGGCGCTGGTGCACCAGCGCTTTTCCACCAATACCTTCCCGACCTGGGACCTCGCGCATCCGTTCCGCCTGATCGCGCACAACGGCGAGATCAACACCCTGCGCGGCAATGTCAACTGGATCCGCGCGCGCCAGCAGGCGATCTCCAGCCCGATCCTCGAGGCGGACCTGAACAAGATCTGGCCGCTGATCTACCCCGGGCAGTCGGACTCGGCCTCGTTCGACAACGCGCTCGAACTGCTGGTGATGTCCGGCTATTCGCTCGCGCACGCCATGATGATGCTGATCCCCGAAGCGTGGGAAAAGCACAACACCATGGACGACAACCGCCGCGCCTTCTACGAATACCACGCGGCGATGATGGAGCCGTGGGACGGCCCGGCCGCGGTCGCGTTCAGCGACGGCCGCCAGATCGGCGCCACCCTGGACCGTAACGGCCTGCGCCCGGCGCGCTACATCGTCACCGACGATGACCTCGTGATCATGGCATCGGAAGCCGGCGTGCTGCCGATACCGGAAGAGAAGATCGTCAAGAAATGGCGCCTGCAGCCGGGCAAGATGTTCCTCATCGACGTCGAGCGCGGGCGCATCATCGACGACAAGGAGCTCAAGGAGACCTTGGCCGCGGCGAAACCCTACCGCGAGTGGATAGAGCGCATCCGCGTCAGGCTCGACGACGTCGAGAGCGACAAGCAGCAGCCCGAGCGCTCGGAGGTGCCGCTGCTCGATCGCCAGCAGGCTTTCGGCTACACCCAGGAGGAGCTCAAGTTCCTGATGCTGCCGATGGCCGCGAACGGCGAAGAGGCGGTCGGCTCCATGGGCAACGACTCGCCGCTGGCGGTGCTGTCGAACAAGAACAAGACGCTGTACCACTATTTCAAGCAGCTGTTCGCACAGGTGACCAACCCGCCGATCGACCCTATCCGCGAGGACCTGGTCATGAGCCTGGTGAGCTTCATCGGGCCGAAACCGAACCTGCTCGGCATCGACGAGATCAATCCGCCGATCCGGCTCGAGGTGGGCCAGCCGGTGCTGGATTTCTACGAGATGGACAAGATCCGGCATATCGACCGCAACACCGAGGGCAAGTTCAAGTCGTTCGAACTCGACATCACCTATCCCGTGGCCTGGGGGCATGAGGCGATCGAAGCGCGCCTCGCGAGCCTGCGCGCGCAAGCCGAGGATGCGGTGCGCTCCGGCTACAGCATCATCATCATCTCCGATCGCCGCGTCGATTGCGCCAACGTCGCGATTCCCGCCCTGCTCGCGCTGTCGGCGATCCACCAGCACCTGGTGGCCAAGGGCCTGCGCACCAGCGCGGGCCTCGTGGTGGAGACCGGCTCGGCGCGGGAGGTACACCACTTCGCGCTGCTCGCGGGCTACGGCGCCGAAGCGATTCACCCCTATCTCGCGCTCGAGTCCATCCTCAGCCTGCGCGAGCTGCTGCCCGCCGGCGTCGACGGCGGCAAGGCGATCAGGAATTACGTCAGGGCGATCGGCAAAGGGCTGCTGAAGGTCATGTCGAAGATGGGCATTTCCACCTACATGTCCTACACCGGCGCGCAGATCTTCGAGGCGGTCGGCCTGTCGCGCGAACTCGTCGACAAATATTTCGCCGGCACCGCCTCCAACGTCGAGGGCATCGGCCTGTTCGAGGTGGCCGAGGAAAAGATTCGCCTGCACCGGCAGGCGTTCGGCAACGACCCGGTGCTCGCCAATGCGCTCGATGCGGGCGGCGAATACGCGTTTCGCATCCGCGGCGAAGAGCACATGTGGACGCCGGAGGCGATCGCCAAGCTGCAGCATGCGACCAGGCAGTCGAGCTTCGACACCTACAAGGAATACGCGCGCATCATCAACGACCAGTCCAGGCGCCACATGACCTTCCGCGGCCTGTTCGAATTCAAGTTCGGCGAGCGCACGCCGGTGCCGCTGGCCGAGGTCGAGCCGGCCAGGGAGATCGTCAAGCGCTTCGCCACCGGCGCCATGTCGCTCGGCTCGATCTCGACCGAGGCGCACACCACGCTCGCCCTGGCGATGAACCGCATCGGCGGCAAGTCCAACACCGGCGAGGGCGGCGAGGATCCGAGCCGCTTCGCGCCGGCGCGGGCGGGGGAGACGCTCGCCGGACGCCTCGGGCGGCACAATGTCGAGCGCGACCTCGCGCTCGAGGAAGGCGACTCGCTGCGCTCCAAGATCAAGCAGGTCGCCTCGGGCCGCTTCGGCGTCACCGCCGAGTATCTCGCCAGTGCCGACCAGATCCAGATCAAGATGGCGCAGGGTGCCAAGCCCGGCGAGGGCGGCCAGCTGCCCGGCCACAAGGTGTCGGAGTACATCGCGCAGATCCGCTTCTCGGTGCCCGGCGTCGGCCTGATTTCGCCGCCGCCGCACCACGACATCTATTCGATCGAGGACCTGGCGCAGCTGATCCACGACCTGAAGAACGCCAATCCGAAGGCGTCGATCAGCGTCAAGCTCGTGTCCGAGGTCGGTGTTGGCACGGTCGCGGCGGGCGTGTCCAAGGCCAAGTCCGACCACGTCACCATTTCCGGCCACGACGGCGGCACGGGCGCCTCGCCCTGGTCGTCGATCAAGCACGCCGGCACGCCGTGGGAGCTGGGCCTCGCCGAAACGCAGCAGACGCTGGTGCTCAACCGGCTGCGCGGCCGCATCGCGGTCCAGGTCGACGGCCAAATCAAGACCGGGCGCGACGTGGTCATCGGCGCCATGCTCGGCGCGGACGAATTCGGCTTCGCCACCGCGCCGCTGGTGGTCGAGGGCTGCATCATGATGCGCAAGTGCCACCTCAACACCTGCCCCGTGGGCGTGGCCACGCAGGATCCGGCGCTGCGCCGCAAATTCCAAGGCAAGCCCGAGCACGTGGTCAATTACTTCTTCTTCGTCGCGGAAGAGGCGCGCGCAATCATGGCGCAGCTGGGCGTGCGCAGCATGAACGAGCTGATCGGCCGCTCCGACCTGCTCGAGATGAAGAAGGGCATCGAACACTGGAAGGCGAAGGGCCTGGACTTCACGCGCATTTTCCAGCAGCCGCAAATCGGCGCGGACGTGGCGCGCTACAACTGCGAGGCGCAGGACCACGGCCTCGCCGGCGCGCTCGACCACCGCCTGATCGAGCTCGCGCAGCCCGCGCTGGAGCAAGGCCGGAAGGTCGCGATCGACATGCCGATCCGCAACATCAACCGCACGGTCGGCACCATGCTGTCATGGGAAGTCGCGCGGCGCCACGGCCATGCCGGCCTCGCCGACGACAGCATCCGCATCAAGTTCGCCGGCAGCGCCGGACAGAGCTTCGGCGCGTTCCTGGCGAAGGGCATCACGCTCGACCTGATCGGCGACACCAACGACTACTGCGGCAAGGGGCTCTCGGGCGGGCGCATCATGGTTCAGCCCTCGGCCAAGTTCCGCGGCGACCCGGCGCAGAACATCATCGTCGGCAACACCGTGCTCTACGGCGCGATCGCGGGCGAAGCCTATTTCCGCGGCGTCGCCGGCGAGCGCTTTGCCGTGCGCAACTCGGGCGCTGCCGCGGTGGTTGAGGGCACGGGCGACCACGGCTGCGAGTACATGACCGGCGGCACGGTGGTGGTGCTGGGGATGACCGGGCGCAATTTCGCCGCCGGCATGTCCGGCGGCATCGCCTACGTGCTCGACGAAGAGGGGACGTTCGCGCAGCGCTGCAACACTTCGATGGTGCAGTTGGAGCCGCTGCTCGCGGAAGCGGAGCAGGAGGGCAAGCTCACGCGCGCCTATTGGCACCTGGGTCAGGCCGATGAAGCCGTGCTCAAGCACCTGGTCGAGAACCACGCGCGCTATACCGGCAGCACGCGCGCGAAGAAGGTGATCAGCGGCTGGTCGCAATACCGCGGCAAGTTCGTCAAGATATTTCCGCACGAGTACCGGCGCGCGCTCGGCGACCTCGCCGCCAAGGGCGGCAAGATCGCGGCCTGAGCGAGACACGGCGCCGGCCGCGGAACCAGGTGGCGATCTTCGAAGCAGGCCGCACTTGCGGCGCGCGCCGTCGCCGGGCGCCGCCGCAGAACGCAGCAGAACTTTAGGTCAAGGCAAATGGGCAAAGTAACCGGTTTCATGGAATACCAGCGGCTGCAGGAGGCGAGCGAAGCCCCCGAGTCGCGCAAGAAGCATTACCACGAGTTCGTGCAGCACCTGTCCGACCAGGAGGCCGCGGTGCAGGGCGCGCGCTGCATGGACTGCGGCACGCCGTTCTGCACCAGCGGCTGCCCGGTGAACAACATCATCCCCGATTGGAACGACCTGGTGTACAAGCAGAACTGGCGCGAGGCGTTGGAGACGCTGCATTCGACCAACAACTTTCCCGAATTCACCGGCCGCGTCTGTCCGGCCCCGTGCGAGGCGGCGTGCACGCTCAATATCAACAACGATCCCGTCGGCATCAAGTCGATCGAGCACGCCATCATCGACAAGGGCTGGGAGATGGGCTGGGTCGTGCCTCTGCCGCCCGCGCGCAAGACCGGCAAGAAGGTAGCGATCGTGGGTTCCGGCCCCGCCGGCATGGCCTGCGCGCAACAACTGGCGCGCGCCGGGCACGACGTCGTGCTGTACGAGAAGAACGACCGCATCGGCGGTCTGCTGCGCTACGGCATTCCCGACTTCAAGATGGAGAAACACCTGATCGACCGGCGTGTGGAGCAGATGCGCGCCGAGGGCGTGGAGTTCAGGGTGGGCCACGCGGTCGGCGGCAGCGGCGCGAACGCCGTGCCGGCGAAAAAGCTCCTGCAGGAATTCGACGCCGTGGTGCTATCGGGCGGCGCCGAGCTGCCGCGCGACCTCCCCGTTCCCGGGCGCGAACTCGACGGCATTCATTTCGCCATGGAATTCCTGCCGCAGCAGAACAAGGTCGTGGCCGGCGACAAGGTCGCGCGGCAGATCCTCGCGACCGGCAAGCATGTGGTGGTTATCGGTGGTGGCGATACCGGCTCCGACTGCGTCGGCACCTCCAACCGCCAGGGCGCGGCTTCGGTGACCCAGTTCGAATTGCTGCCGCAACCGCCCGCGCAGGAGAACAAGTTCTACGTATGGCCCGACTGGCCGATCAAGCTGCGCACCTCCAGTTCGCACGAGGAAGGCTGCGCGCGCGACTGGTCGGTGGCGACCAAGCGCTTCGAGGGCGCGAACGGCAAGGTGACCAAGCTCGTCGCGGCGCGCGTCGAGTGGAAGGACGGCAAGATGAGCGAAGTGCCGGGGAGCGAATTCGAGCTCAGGGCCGACCTCGTGCTGCTCGCCATGGGCTTTCTCGGCCCGGTGCAAAGCGGCCTCGTTGCCGAGCTCGAACTCGAGCGCGACGCGCGCAGCAACGTCAGGGCCGCGACCGACGGCCCCGGCTGCTACGCCAGCTCGAATCCCAAGGTGTTCGCCGCGGGCGACATGCGCCGCGGCCAGTCGCTGGTGGTGTGGGCGATACGCGAAGGGCGCCAATGCGCGCGCGCGGTGGACGAATTCCTCATGGGGGCTTCCGAGCTGCCGCGCTGATCGACGTTCGGCATTGGCGCCGACCGGCGCAACCGGGGCAATCGGCGGCGCGGGAACGGTGAAACCCTTCCCGCGCCGCGCCCGTTGTTCCAACTATCCGTCCGCAACGAGCCGAGGGGAGGTTTCCCCTCGCGCTCTCTTGATCCAGACCGTAACAGGAGGTCTTCTGTTGCGGATTCCGAACCGTCCGTCTAGAAGATATCGAAACAGGACGTGTCCGTCCCGTACGGGCTGTCCACACCCGGAGGCGGCGAAGTCTGGTTGTAGTCCGACGCCGGACCCGGCAGATAGAACGTCGTCGAAGTCGGAGGATCGTTGCTGGTCACCGAGGTGCGCGCCTCCAGCGTCACTTCCGCCCAGTACGAGTAGTTCTTCGGATAGGTGATGGTCGCGGTGGCAACGCCGTTCGCGTCGGTTACGCCGCTTGCATTCACGCTTGCGACGGCGCCCGGACGAAGGGAGGGCGTGATGGCTGCGCCGGTGATGTCCTTCCAGATGAAACCTGCGTCCTCGCCCGGATCGAGGATGCCATTGAAATTCACGTCCATGTTGGCGCAGGCTGGCGTCGTGCTGGGGACTTGGCCCCAGACCTTGTTGACTGGGTCGTACACGAAAATGCCCTTCAGGTAGCGGCCGGGCCGCAGCGTGAATTGCACCTTGCTTCCGACTATCGGATTGAGCGCGGCGTCGGTGACGATGGCAACGTAGGTCTTGGTGTTAACCGGCGCGGTGCCGCCGACGAGGTTGTCGGTGCCCAGCCGAACCAGCAGCGATTGCCCGCTGACGGTCAGGTTCGTCGTGCCGACTACCGGGGTGATCGAAGTGTTGCCAATCTGGTACACCGTTGCCGAGATGCTGACACCGTTCTGCGCGCTGCTGGTGGAGCCGGCGATATAGGTTACCGACGTGCTGCCGGAAACGTCGGTGACGCCGCTGGACGAAGTGAGGTAGCCGCCACTCGGATCCTGGACGATGTTGAAGGTTACGGCCGCGTTTTTCACCAGGTTATTCGCTGCATCGCGCACCTGCACCGAAATCGTCGAACTGTTGTTGGTTTGCGCCGCGGACCCCGTGGTCACCTGTACCGTGCCGGGAATCGCCTGCACCGTCGCCGTCGACGCGCTGGTGGCGACGTAAGTCACGTTCAGCGTCGCAGCAGGCGTGCCCCCCGGTCCGGAGGCGGTGATAATGGCCGGCCCCGCGGTCGTGGAGGATGCATTCACGCTCGCGTCCCCTGTTGCAGTCAGGGCGGAGCTATTGGGCGTAACGGTACCACCGGCTATGCTGCCGCGGCTGGCGGAAAACGTGATCGTCCCGGTAGTTTGCGGCACACCGGCCTTGGTCCAGTTGACCGTCACTGTCGGCGTGGTTCCCAGAGCGATCTCCGGAGTCGTCGCGCCCGCGGCCGGCACAGGCGCAGTGAATTTGAAGGTGTCTGAACTAACAGTAAGGGCCTGAGTCACGCTGGCCCCCGCGGCGCTGGCCGTGATCACGTCGTTGCCCGCGGCGGTGGCGGTAATGGTGGCGGTAACCTGGCCCGAGCTGTTGGTGACGCCGCTTGAGGGTGTCAGGGCAATTGCGTTCCCAGTTTGCGATGTGATCTTGACCGCGGTGTTGCTCAGCGCGTTTCCGGCCGAATCCTTTAGGCTGAACGTCAGAGTGGTGGTCGCGTTGAAGGCGAGGGAGCCGTTGCCGCTGACCGTGATGGTCGTGCCAGTGACGTCGACACTGTTGCTTGCGCTGACCGTGCCCGAGGTGGCGGTCAGCGTGATGGTACGGTTGACTTTGTTGCCGCCGAGATTGAGCTTGGCGGTGACCACGCCGTTCGAATCCGACACGCCGCCGGCGCTGATGTTGTTGATGAACGCGGTTGGGTCGCTGCCGGTCGAAAAAGTAACCGTCTTGCCGCTGATCGTCTGCTTGTTGGAACTGAGCACGATGGCGGTGAGGTCCAGGGTGTTCGTTCCCGATGACGGAATTTGCGTGCTGCTCACCAGCAGCTGTATCGACGCCACGTCGGGGCCGGTTCCCGGCGTCACGGGGGCGGGTGGCGGCACCGACGGGATCGCCTGGCCCGAGCCGCAGCCAGCGAGCGCGGCGAGCGCCGCTGCGAGCGTGAGCCACGCGGCGAATCCGGAAATCTTCCGGTTCAACAAAGTCTGGGTGACGAAGAATAAGTTCTGCACACAAGCCTCCCGTTCACGCTATCGGCGTCGATATTATGCTGCTCGTATAACGGTACAACATTTTTATTATAAACACAACAAGTTAAACCAGATATTTAATGTTGAATCGTTCATAGTTCCAAGGCTGGTTGCGGACCCCCGGCGGCAGGGCCCGGTTCCGATCCGGCGGAAACGCCTCGGGACCCCGTGGCCAACCTCAGCCGGAGCGGACCAGAGGCCGGAGTGCCGGCTTCAGATGAGGCGCTTGCGGATTTGGGTAACGGCAATTTCCGCGACGATCACCACCACGAATATCGCCAGCAGCACCATCGCCACCCGGTCCCACTGGAACAGATTGAGAGCGGTGTCGAGGGCCATGCCGATGCCGCCCGCGCCCACCAGGCCGAGCACCGCCGATTCGCGCACGTTGATGTCCCAGCGGAACAACGCCACCGACCAGAACGCCGGCGCGACCTGCGGCCAGTAACCTTTGGTCAGCAGCGATAGCGGCGGCGCGCCCGCGGCCTGCAGCGCCTCGATCGGGCCGCGGTCGGCTTCCTCCAGCGCCTCGCCGGCGAGCTTGCCGACGAAGCCGATCGAGCGAAACGCGATCGCGAGCGTGCCGGCGAGCGCGCCCGGGCCGAACACCGCGACGAACAGCAGCGCCCACACCAGCGAATTCACCGAGCGGCTGGAAACCAGCAGCAACTTCGCGACATGATTGAGCGGCCTGCTTGGTGTGACATTGTTTGCCGCGAGCAGTCCGAGCGGCAGCGCCATCAGCGCCGCCAGGATGGTGCCGAGCGAGGCGATATGCAGCGTCTCCACCAACGCCTCGTGCACGCCCCCGCGGTAGTGATAGAACGCGATCGGCCACATGCGCGCGAGCAGGTCGTGCATCTGCGCCGGCGCGTCGTAGAGGAATTCGGGGACGATCTCCACCGTGCGCGCCGAAGCGACGATCGCGGCGGCGAGGGCGAGATAGACGGCATAGCGCGCGAGGCGCTGCGCCGGCGTGAAGCGCTGCCAGGTCCTTGCGTCATCGAACCGCGGCGCCGGACTCATTCCTGCTCGACCTTGCCGCGCTCGAGGAACACACCGCGCACCCAGCCGGCGAGCACCTCGCCCGCCATGATCATGCCGATGATCGAAAGCAGGATCGCGCAGACGAACGCGTAGTCGAAGCGCTGGAACGCGGCGAACAGCGTGCCGCCGATGCCGCCCGCGCCGACGATGCCGACCATGGTGGAATTGCGCAGGTTGGAGTCGAGCTGATAGGTGGCCAAGCCGACGAAGCGCGAGAACACCTGCGGCAGCACGCCATAGGTAATCACGTTCATGAACGGCGCGCCGGTGGCACGCACCGCCTCGACCTGTTTCAGCGAGATTTCCTCGATCGCCTCGGCGAACAGCTTGCCGATGAAGCCAATCGAGCCCAGCGCGAGCGCGAGTATGCCGGCGAGCGCGCCGAAGCCCACCGCCTTGACGAACAGGATGGCGACGATCACCGGGTGGAACGAGCGGCACAGCGCGATGCTCAGGCGCGCCGGCCAGGTGGCCCACGCCGGCATCAGGTTGCGCGCGGCGAGCAGGCCTACCGGCAGCGATATCGCGATGCCGGCGCAGGAAGCGAGGATGGCGATCCCCAGGCTTTCAGCGAGCCCGTTGAGCAGGCTGTCCGGCTGCGCGATGTGCGGCGGCAGCATGCGGCCGATAAAGCGCGCGCCGTGGCCGAGGCCGGCGACAAAGCGCGGCCAGGTGATCTCCAGGCGCGACGCCGCGTAGATCACATAGGCGGCGAGCGCGATCCAGCCCGCGCGCACCCACGGGTTCGCCTTGAACGGACGCGGCCGCATCGCGGCGCTCATCGCGCGCTGCTCACGCGCGCAGCCACTCCTGGCCGCCGTAGATCAGCTTCAGCTCCTCGTCGCCGAGTGCGGCGGGTGCGCCGTCGTACACCACGCGTCCCGCCGACATGCCGATGATGCGGTCGGCGAAGCGCCGCGCCAGCTCCACGTCGTGCATGTTGATCATCGCCGGAATATTGCGGCCGCGGCACAGCTCGCGCAGCAGGCTCATGATCTCCACCGAGGTCTTCGGGTCGAGCGAGGAGGTCGGCTCGTCCGCGAGCAGCAGCTTCGGCTCCTGCATCAGCGCGCGCGCGATGCCGACGCGCTGGCGCTGCCCGCCGGAGAGGCTGTCGGCGCGCTCGTTGACGAATTCGCTCAGGCCCACTTGCTCGAGCAGCGCGAAAGCGCGCGCGATGTCTTCCTGCGGGTAGCGGCGCAGCCAGGCCTTGAGCGGGGACACATAGCCGAGGCGCCCGCACAGCAGGTTCTCCATGACCGTCAGGCGCTCGACCAGGTTGTATTCCTGGAAGACCATGCCGATCCGGCGCCGCGCGAGGCGCAGCGCGTTGCGGTCCAGTTGCGCGAGGTCCTGGCCCTCGAAGAAGACTTCGCCCGAGCTCGGCTCGACCAGGCGATTGATGCAGCGGATCAGCGTCGACTTGCCCGTGCCCGACGGACCGATGATGGCGCTGATGTCCTCGCCGGCAATGTCCAGGCTGATGTCGCGCAGCACCGGCTTGCCGCGCACGTATTCCTTGCACAGCCTGCGGATCGAAAGCGCGGGCACGGCGCCGTCCCTGGCCGGCTCAGTCGCCGCCGCGTTCGAGATACGCAGCGATGCGCTCATTCTGGATTTCGGTGGTGCCGTCGGCGTAATGCGCCGCGCGCGCCGCAGCGAGATGGCGGCCGAGCGGATGCGCGTCCATCAGCCCTTCCGCGCCGAACACCTGCATGCACTGCGGCAGGCGCTGCTCGGCCATGCGCGCGGCGAACTTTTTCGCGTGGGCGGCGGCCAGCACCGCGTCGCGGCCGTCTTCGAGCAGCCGCGACGCGCGGTAGGCGAGCAGCCGCGCGGCCTCGAGATCGGTGGCGACGTCGGCGAGCATCCAGCGCAGGCCCTGGCGCTCGAGCAGCGGCCGGCCGAAGCTGTTGCGCGCGCGCGCGCGCGCCAGCGCCAGCGCGAGTGCCTCCTCCACCATGCCACAGCACATCGCCGCCACGTAGATGCGCGCGCCGGTGATGCTCGCGAGCGCGGTCTTGAATCCCGCCCCGGGCGCGTAGAACAGGTCCTCGTCCGCGGCGAAATAGTCGGCGAGCCGGAAGCCGGCCGCGCCGATCGTGTGCGCCCCGGCGAGCGCGTAGGGCGCGCCGCGCGCGAAGCCAGCGCGCTTCGCGTCGACGACGAAGGCGGCGATGCCGCTCGCGCCCGCCGCCGCGTCGGTCTGCGCGTACACCACGACCATGTCGACGGCGGCACCGTTGGTGAGCCAGGCCTTTTCGCCGTTGAGCCGCCAGCCGCCGGCGACGCGCTCGGCGCGCGTCTTGATCGCGGCGAAATCGCTGCCGGCCGCGGGCTCGGTCAGCGACACCGCGCCGATCAGCTCGCCGCGCATGAGGCCGTCGAGATAGCGCGCGCGCTGGCTGTCGTTGCCGTCGCGCGCGAGGCGCGACGCCGCGTTGTGGGTGTTGACCAGGGCGAAGGCGAAGCCGAAGTCGTCGCGCGCGATCTCCTCGACGACGCGCAGCTTGGCGCGATAGCGCAGGTCGAGGCCGCCGTGCGCCGCCGGCACCTGGATGCGCGCGAGGCCGAGCGCCGCGGCGGCGCGGATGGCGTCGCGCGGATAGGCGCGCTCGCGCTCCCAGCGCGCCGCGTTCGGGGCGACCTCGCGCCGCGAGAATGCGCGCGCGGCCTCGAGCAACCGTGCCTCGTCAGGGAGGAGCGGGAGTTCATCTGCGAGGATCATGTCGGTCAGTTCCTTCCCTTCGCTTGTTCGCGCTCGAACGCGCCGCGCGTGAATGGCTGGCCGCTCGCCTGCGCGATGCGCCGCACCAGCTCCCAGTCGCGCTTGTAGTCTATCGGCAGCCAGCGGTCCGCGCCCTGGAAACCGCGGATCATCTCCGCCGTGTAGCGGAAGTCGAAGGTGCAGTCGCGGATCTTCCGCTGCAGCGCCGGGGCGAGGTCGTGCGCCATCGACAGCGCACCCGGCGGGAAATTGCGGCTCTTCCAGATGATGCGGAAATCGTCGAGCTTCGCCAGCCCGCGCTCGGCCATGCGCAGCAGCACGTCGTTCGCGATCGGCGCTGCGTCGTAGTCGCCGCTCGCGACGCCGGCGATCGAATGCTCGTGCATGCCCGAGTACACCACCTTGTAGTCCTTGTCCGGCGCGAGGCCCTCGGGCGGGAACAGCGCGCGCGGCGCGAGATTGCCCGAGTTGGACGAGGGCGAAGTGTGCGCCACGCGCCTGCCCTTCAGGTCGGCGAGCTTGCGGTAGGGGCTGTCCTTCTTCACGATCACCCACAGCTGGTAGCCCTGCGGCCCGCTCGCGTCGCCGCGCAGCGCGAACGGGATCGCACCGGCGACGTTGACCGCGAACGCGGTGTCGCCCGCGGACATGGTGCCGACGTGCATGCGCCCGGAGCGCATCGCCTCGATCGCCGCCGCGCCCGAATATACGTCGTAGAAGCGCACCCTGCGCCCGGTGCATTTGGCCAGATGCTCGACGAACGGCCGCATCAGCTCCTTGAACACCGCCGGATCCTCCAGCGGCGAATTGGTGAAGAACAGCGGGTCCGGGTCCTTCAGCCGCTTCGGCTCGCGCGGTGTGTCGGCGAGCAGGTCGCCGTCCTCGTCGCAGTAGGGCGTGTCGAGCTCGCCGCGGTGCTTGCAGGCGTCCTGCGCGCGCGCGGGGCCGCAAATGAACACGGCCAGGATGAATGCGGCCAGCGCGCTTGCCGATAGACGCACGAATCGATGCATGGAGTATCGCTGGTCGCGGGAGAGAGCCTGCTGCAATATATACCCCGGCAACCACCCCCACAA
>Ga0335085_10011440_pt1 | contig 13168 bp, 14 predicted proteins | sample Lox_Sample_45_FD_206712 | JGI IMG/M metagenome (GOLD analysis project Ga0335085, IMG submission 206712) | Soil microbial communities from Loxahatchee National Wildlife Refuge, Florida, United States - Lox_Sample_4.5 | ecosystem: Environmental > Terrestrial > Soil > Wetlands | place: USA...
GACGAACTTCTGGCGCTGATCGTAGCCGAGACCCCAGATGTTGCCGCGCCGTTCCAGGTTGTTGTAGACGCCGCCGAGGTAGCCGGGCGCCTCGCCGTTCGACACCAGACCACGGCGGCTGCCGATGACGAGCGGCAGGTGTTCGATGCCGACGGGACACTGATTCTCACAAGCGCCACACGTCGTGCACTGCCACAGTACGCTCTCGCCGAAGATTTCTCCGAGCTTCCGGTCCCTCTCACCAGCCAGGAGCGCCTCCTGCGTCTGCAGGATCAAGGTCTTCGGGTTCAGCTCCTTGCCCGCGCCCCAGGCTGGACAGTTCACCTGGCATCGGCCGCACTCGACACACGTGAACGCGTCGAGCGCGATCTTGCTGCCGAGATCCTTGACCGTCTCGAGACCGACCTGCTCCTTCTCGAAATTCAGGTTGGGCAGATTGCCGAGTTCAGGCGACTTGAGAAACACCGTGATCGGGGACAGGACGAGATGGAAGTGCTTCGACGCCGGAATGAGCGCCATGAAGGCGAGAATCACCAGCATGTGCACCCACCAGTTCACCGTCCACGCGAAGGTCCGCTCTTCCAGGCGGAACGTCAGGAGGTACGTGACCATCAGCGTCGCGATGAACAGCGCGATGACGATCGACTCGGCGGACACGTGCGTCCCGAGCCCCGCCGGCCGCATGAACGCACGCCGGACGAGCAGATACAGAATGCCGACGAGCACGGCGGTCGCGAACGGCACAATCACCAGCCGATAGGCGTGAAACCAGGCCGTGTCGGTCAGGTCGACGATGCCAAGACCGTAGAGGAATTCAACGGACGTGTAGCCGGCGAAAACGAGGAAGCCCCAGAATACGAATGCGTGCGCAAGGCCGGCGACGGGCCGCTCGACGATGGTCTTTCGCTGGAAGAGGACGTCGGTGAACCAGCGCCCGACGCGAACGCCGACGTCGTCCACGTTGAACGTGTTCGGGGCCGCAGCGATCAACCGGACGCGCGTCGCGACCTGCGCGGCAAAAGCGCCGACGAACGCGAGACAGAGGAGCCAGAAAACGATGACGGATGTCATTGCGGGTTGCGGATTGAGGATTGCGGAATTATTGCCGATTGCGGGAATCCACAATCAATCCGCAATCCGCAATCCGCATTCCGCAATTCGCTATGTCTTCAACGCCTCGATCATGGCCGGAACGATTTCGAAGAGGTCGCCCACGATCCCGTAATCGGCGATCTCGAAGATCGGCGCGTCGGCGTCCTTGTTGATTGCGACGATCGTGTTCGAGCCCTTCATGCCGACCAGATGCTGGATGGCGCCGGAAATGCCGAGCGCGAGATACAGCTTTGGTGCGACCGTTTGACCGGAGCTGCCGACCTGCCGCTCCATCGGGAGCCAGCCCGAGTCACAAATCGGACGCGATGCCGCGAGCTCGGCGCCGAGCGCTTTCGCGAGCTCCTCGGCAATCTTGATGTTCGCCTGTTCCTTGATGCCGCGCCCGACCGAGACGATGCGTTCGGCCTGCGAGAGATCGACGGCGGCCTTCGCCTGCTGGAACGGCGCCTCGGGCTTCTGACGGATCTTCGACGGATCGGCGTTGACCGTCAGCGAGCGGACCGGCGCCGGCGATGGTCCTTTCGCGACCTGGTCGACTCGATAGGCGCCAATCTGAAACGTGATGAAATGCGGCGTCGGTCCCTGGGGCACGACGTCCGCAGTGAGCTTGCCCTGGAACATCGGGCGCACGAACGCCGTTTCGCCGCCCTTCTTGATCGCTGTCACGTCGGTGACGATGGCGCGATCGAGCCGCGCGGCGAGCTTCGGCGCGAAGTCGCGCGTCTGATACGTATGCGGCAGCAGCACGTGCGTCGGCGCGAGCTGGGCGATGGCGTCCTGCAGCACCGCCGTAAAACCGTCCGGCGTGTACGGCTCAAGCGCGGCATGTTCGACGGTGACGATTTCTTTGACGCTGGCGGTGGCGAGGTCGGCGGCAACCGACGCAGCCGATGCGCCGGGCGCGAGCACGGTGATGGCCGACGGATCCAGTTGCTGCGCGCCGACGATCGCTTCCCACGACGCGCGATTCAGCTTGCCGTCCTTCTGCTCGGCGATGACGAGGATCACTGAATCACCCGTGCTTCGTCGCGCAGCTTCTGGACCAGCGCTTTCGCCGCTTCCGCGGGCGAGCCGCCGATGATCTGCGTCTTCTTGCCCTTCTCCGGCACGTAGAGGTTGACGATCTTCTGCGTCGCGGCGATGCCCGGCGGCGCGGGCACTTTGCGAATGTCTTTCTTCTTCGCCGCCATGATGCCCTTCAACGTCGCGTAGCGCAGCTGATTGATGCCGCTCTGAATCGTCAGCACCGCGGGCAGCGGCATCGCCACCCACTGAAACCAGCCGCCCTCGAGCTCGCGCTTGACGCGCAGGTTCGCCCCTTCCACCTGCACTTCCATGATGATCGTCGAGTGCGGCACGCCGAGCTTCTCGGCGAGGACCACGCCGACCTGGGCGAAACCCTGATCGTCGGACTGCAGGCCGGTCAGCGTCAGATCGAACTTCTCTTCCTGCATCGCCGACGCCAGCGCCGCCGCGGTCACGAACGCGTCAGCGCTCGCCAGGCGGTCGTCTTCGACGTGAATGGCGCGGTCGGCGCCGCGGGCGAGCGCCTCGCGAATCACCTGGGCCACGCGCGCCGGTCCGGCCGAGCAGACGACGACTTCACCGCCGTGTTTCTCTTTGAGGCGCAGCGCTTCTTCGAGCGCGTAGGCGTCGGGCTCGTTCATCTCGAACGACGCGTCGCCTTCGCGGATCCAGGTCTTCGTGTCGTCGAGGCGCGGCTGCCACTCGCGCGTCGGGACCTGCTTGATGCAGACTGCGATTTTCATCCTTCGTACTTCTTGAACATCAGCGCCGCGTTCGTGCCGCCAAACCCGAACGAATTCGACAGCGCATAGTGGATGGCTATCTTGCGCGCCGTGTGCGGCACGTAGTCGAGGTCGCACTCGTCGTCCGGGTGGTCCAGATTTATCGTCGGCGGCACCGTCTGATGGTAGACGGCCAGCGCCGTGATGCCCGCCTCGAGGCCGCCGGCGGCGCCGAGCAGATGGCCGGTCATCGACTTGGTCGACGACACGGCCACCTTCTTCGCGCACTCGCCGAACGCGCGTTTGATCGCGAGGGTCTCGATGTTGTCGCCGTGCGGCGTCGACGTGCCGTGCGCGTTGATGTAGTCGACCTGCGAGGGCTCGATGCCGGCGCTCTTCAGCGTCGTCCGCATGACGCGGTACGCGCCGTCGCCGTCCTCGGATGGCGCGGTGATGTGGTACGCGTCCGCCGACATGCCGTACCCGACAACCTCGGCATAGACCCGCGCGCCGCGCCGGCGCGCGAACTCCAGCTCCTCCAGAATCAGGACACCGGCGCCCTCGCCGACCACGAAGCCGTCGCGGTCCTTGTCGAACGGACGGCTTGCCTTGGCCGGCTCGTCGTTCCGCGTCGAGAGCGCACGCAGCGCTGCGAAGCCGCCGACGCTCATCGGCGTGATCGCCGCTTCGGAACCGCCGGCGATCATCACGTCCGCGGCATCGCGGCGGATGATCTCGTACGCGTCGCCGATCGCGTGCGCCGACGCGGAGCAGGCCGTGCACGTCGCCGTGTTGGGCCCCTTCGCACCATAGCGAATCGACAGCTGTCCCGCCGCCAGGTTGATGATGGCCGACGGAATGAAGAACGGCGAGATCTTGCGCGGGCCGCCGTTGAGCAGCGAGATGTGCTCGCGCTCGATCGTGCTGAATCCGCCGATCCCGGAACCGATCGACACGCCGACGCTCGGCCCCATCTCCGGCGCGATCGTCAGGGCCGCATCGTCCATCGCGAACTGCGACGCCGCGATCGCGTACTGGATGAAGGCGTCCATCTTCTTGACGTCCTTCTTGTCCACGAACTGCAGCGGATCGAATCCACGGACCTCGCCGGCGATGCGGGCCGCGAAGTGCGCGGCATCGAAGTGCGTAATCGGACCGATGCCGCTCGTCCCAGCCGTCAGCGCCGCCCAGTTCGATTCCGTTCCGATGCCGAGCGGGGACACCAGGCCGATGCCGGTGACCACCACTCGCCGGGGATTGGTCATGGGCCTACTTTTTGGACTTGGCGTGGGACTCGATGTACTCCACCGCCTCTTTCACGCGCGTGATCTTCTCGGCATCCTCGTCGGGAATCTCGATGCCGAATTCCTCTTCGAAGGCCATGACGAGCTCGACGGTGTCGAGCGAGTCCGCGCCGAGATCGTCGACGAACGAGGCATCCGGCGTCACTTCCTCTTCGTCGACCCCGAGCTGCTCCACGATGATGCTCTTCACTTTGTCGGCTACGGCCACAACATCCTCCTCACGCTACATGTACATCCCGCCGTTGACGGCGAGCACGTGCCCTGTAATATACGACGCCTCATCGGACGCAAGGAAGCACGCCGCGGCCGCGATGTCATCGACCGTGCCGAGGCGTCCGAGCGGAATCTGCCGCTCGAGTTCGGCGTGCGCCTCCGCGCCGATGGCGCGGGTCATGTCCGTTTCGATCATCCCCGGCGCGATCACGTTGACGGTGATCCCGCGCGACGCGACTTCACGGGCGAGCGCCTTCGCGAAGCCGATCAGTCCCGCTTTCGACGCCGCGTAATTGGTCTGGCCGGCGTTGCCCATCTGCCCGACCACGGAACTGACGGCGATGATCCGTCCGCCCCGCTGCTTCAGCATCGGCCGCATCGCCGCCTGGGCCAGCACGAACGTCGCGGTCAGATTCGTCGCCAGCACGGCATCCCAGTCCTCGCGCTTCATGCGCATCAGCAGCTGATCGCGCGTCACGCCGGCGTTGCTGACGATGACGTCGAGCCGCCCGTGCGTCGCGACGATGTCCGCCGGCACCCGTTCGAGCGCGGCGGCGTCGGTCACGTCCACGCTCAGCAGCTGCGCCCTGTGCCCCGCCGCCGTCAGCTCCTCGACGCACGCCTTCGCGTTCTCGCCTCGTGCGGCCGCGACGACCGTCGCCCCGAGCTCGGCGTAGCGCGTCGCGATGGCGCGCCCGATGCCGCGCGACGCACCGGTGACGAGGGCGACTTTTCCGTCGAGTCTGAACATGTGGATGTCGCGCGAAGCCGTTAGGCGAGCGCTTTCTCAACCGCCTCGAGATCGCCGGGGCTGCCGAAGCTGATGACCGTCGCGTCGCGATGAATCTTGCGCACCAGGCCGCTCAGCACTGCACCAGGACCCACCTCAACATACGTTGTGACGCCTTCCGACGCAAGACGTTGCACGACATCTTCCCAGCGCACCGGCGCCGAAACCTGCCGGACCAGCGCGTCGATCGCGTCCGTCGCGGTCCGCTTCGGCGCGGCATCCACGTTCGCGACGATCGGCACGCGCGGGTCGTGCGTCGCCAGCGCGCGCAGTTCGGGCTCGAGACGATCCTGTGCCGGCTTCATCAGTGCGCAGTGAAAGGGGGCGCTGACCTGGAGCGGAATCACGCGTTTGGCGCCGAGCGCCTTCGCGCGCTCGCCCGCGCGCTGCACCGCCGCCGTCGCGCCGGCAATCGCAACCTGCCCGCCGCCGTTGAGGTTTGCGGGACTCACGACCTCGCCGTTCGCGGTCTCGGCGCACGCCTGCGCGACCCGCGCGGCGTCCAGTCCGAGGATCGCGGCCATCGCGCCGGTGCCGACGGGTACCGCCTCCTGCATGTAGCGGCCACGGTTGCGCACGAGCCGCAACGCGTCGGCGAACGCGAACGTGCCGGCGGCGACGTTGGCGGAGTACTCGCCGAGGCTGTGGCCCGCGACAAACGCCGGCGCAATCCCCTTCGAGGCCAGCAGGCGGCACGCCGCCGTGCTGACGGCAAGAATCGCCGGCTGGGCGTTCTCGGTCAGGGTGAGCTGATCCTCTGGGCCGCCGAAGATGATGCGGCTGAGCGGCTCGCCGAGCGCGGCGTCGCCTTCGTCGAAGGTTTCACGGCAGATCGGAAACGCGTCGGCGAGCGCCTGTCCCATGCCCACGCGCTGCGCGCCCTGACCCGGAAATATGAACGCAATCACGATTGATGGATCGCCGCGGCCGCGATGTTCTGCTCCACGCGCTGAATGAAATGCTGCGCCGCGAACCGGTACGCCATCGCCACGGCGTTGCGCACCGCCTTCGCGCTCGACCGCCCGTGTCCGACGATCGCGATGCCGGCGACACCGAGCAGCGGCGCGCCGCCGTATTCCGAGTAATCCACACGCCGTTTGAAGCGGCGCAGCGCCCGCCGCGTGAACAACGATCCGACCATGGTCGTCACGGTCCTGGACAACTCCTCGCTGAGCAGCGTCTCCATCGTCTCGACGAGCCCTTCGCAGATCTTGAGCGCGACGTTGCCCGTGAAACCGTCGGAGACGATCACGTCCGCCGTGCCGCTGTAGACGTCGCGCGCTTCGACGTTGCCGATGAAGGCGAGCGGCGCGTCCTTCAGCAGCCGGTGCGCCTCGCGCGTCAACTCGTTGCCCTTGGTTGCCTCTTCGCCGATCGAGAGCAACCCGACTCGCGGCTGTTCGATCCCGAAGAGGACGCGCGCGTAGACGTCGCCCATCACGGCGAACTGCAGCAGATGCTGCGGCCGGCATTCGACGCTGGCGCCGACATCCAGGAGCACGGCGGAGTGTTGACGGGTGGGAATCGTCGCCGCGAGCGCCGGACGATCGACGCCCGGCAGCATCCCGAACGCGCCATGCGCCGCCATCACCGTCGCGCCCGTGTGACCCGCGCTGAAGAACGCCGACGCCTCGCCGCGGGCGACCAGGTCGGCCGCGACGCGAATCGACGCGTTCGGCTTGCGCCTCAGCGCTGCGGCAGGCGCGTCGGCCATCGACACGACGTCCGCCGCGTCGACGATGCGGAGGCGGTCGGACGCGACATCGGGATGGCGCGCGATCTCGGGTGCGAGCAGCACCGGCGGACCGACCAGGATCACGCCGAGATCGAAGTGACGCGCGGCAGTGAGCGCGCCGTCGACGATCGGGCGCGGCCCGAAATCGCCGCCCATCGCGTCCACTGCGACCCAAATCATCGTCGGGATTCGGGGTTCGGGAATCGGGATTCGCGATTACTCTTCATCAACCGCGCGGGCCTGGCGTCCACGGTAGTACCCACAGTTCGGGCAGACGCGGTGCGGCGGCTTCGCTTCGTGACAGTGCGGGCACTCGCTGAGGCCCACGGCCTTCAGCGCGTCGTGCGTCCGCCGCTTGGCGGTCCGCGTCTTGGAGTGGCGGCGTTTGGGATTCGGCATCTCGTTTTGGTCCTTGGTTCTTAGTTCTTGGTTCTGAGTTCGCGCAGCGCAGCGAAACGCGGATCGTCCCACTCGCGCTTGCAGTCGCAGGTTTCCCGGTTCAGGTTCTTGCCGCATTGCGGACAGAGTCCCTTGCAGGCGTCCGTGCAGAGCGGCTTCATCGGCAGCGCCAGATAGAACTGCTCTTCCATCAGCTGACCGAGATCGATCTCGTCGTTCTGATAAAACGCCGTCGTCAGATCGTCTGCTTCGATCTCGCGCTCGTCGTCGCCGGCGTTCTGCGTGTGCGGCTGATACCGCAGGTCGAACGACGCATTCACGGGCCAGCGGAACGGGTCGAGACACCGGCTGCAGGGCATCTCCAGCATCGTCCTGACCGTGCCGGCCAGGCGAAATTGATCCTTGTCCTTGAAGATGTCGAACGCCAGCGAGACCGGTTCGACGATCCGGTACTCGTCCTGGCCTTTGAACGCGTCGGGCGAGTAGGCCTTTTCGTAGCGCGCGTGCGCCGTCCGGATCTTGCCTAAATCCAACAACATGGAACCCCTGAGTATACCTTCCGCAGGGGTTCCGGCGCTAGAGGCACAAAGCGAGGCGTTGCTCGAGAAACCGCTGCTCCATCGGGCTGCGCGCCAGCGCGAGCGCGTCGCGAAAGTGGTGCTGCGCCGCGTCGAATCGCCCGCAGCGCCGCTCGAGCTCCCCGAGCGCGGCGTGGTGAAATGGATAACGGGCAAGACGATCGACGTCGGCGATGCGCCGAATCTCGGCGAGGCCCGCCGCCGGACTGTCGCGCTCGGCGATAGCGATCGCACGATTCAACGCGACGATTGGCGACGGGCGGATCGCCATCAAGCGATCGTAGAGCGAGACGATCAGCGGCCAGTCGGTTTCGGCGGCGGAGGGCGCCGCCGCGTGGACCGACGCGATCCCCGCTTCGACGTGGTATTCGGTGACCTCGGATCCGTGCGCGGACTGATCGAGATAGTGAAGCCCTTCCCGGACGAGCGGCTGATCCCACAGCGATCGATCCTGATCGAACAACGAGCTCAGATTTCCGGTCGCGTCGATACGCGCCGGCAGCCGCGACGCGTGCAGGCACATCAGGGCACGCAGCGCGCAGGTCGCCGGCGTGCTGACCGACGGGTGTTCGAGCAGCACCGCGACGAGACGCATCGCCTCGATGCAGAGGTCCGCGCGCACCGCCGACTGCGGCGACGCGCCGTGATAGCCCTCGTTGAACAGCAGATAGAGCGCGCGATGGACGGCGGGCAGCCGCGTGGAGCATTGCTCCGCGGCAGTCGTGTCGAAAAGACGCTTCGATCCGGCGAGCGTCTTCTTCGCGCGCGTGATCCGCTTCTCCATCGCGGCGTGCGTGGTGACGAAAGCGGCCGCCACTTCATGCGCGCTGAAGCCGCACAGGATGTGCAGGACGAGCGCGATCTGCGCCTCCTCCGGCAGACGCGGGTCGCAGCAGGAGAACATCATCCTCAGCAGGTCGTCCCTGATCGCATGCTCGTCGAACAATTCGTCGACCGCGGGCTCGAGCGCATGTGCGTTCTCGAAGTGACGCGCAAGCTCGGGCTCGAACGTCAGCGCCGTCCGCTGACGTCGCAGCACGTCCAGCGCCCGGTTCTTCGCCGTCGTCATCAGCCACGCGCCCGGATTGTCGGGCATGCCGCGGTACTTCCAGACGTCCAGCGCCCGGCAGAAGGCGTCCTGTACGACGTCTTCCGCCAGGGCCAGATTCTGCACGCCGAAGATGCGCGTCAGCGTGGCGACGATCCGGCCGGCTTCGCGCCGGAACAGGTGGTCGCACGAATCGGTCATACGTTCATCTTCATGACCGGACGCACTTCGACGGCGCCGTCGAAGTCGAAGATGGGACATCCCTTGGACAACTCGACCGCCTGGGCGAGATCGTTCGCCTGGACGAGCGTGTAGCCGCCAATCGCGTCTTTGGCTTCGGCGAACGGGCCGTCCGTGACCGACTTCTGCCTGCCCTTCACGAGCCTGCCCGATCGCTCGAGCGGATGCCCCTGATCCTTGAGATGGCCCTTCGCGTCCAGGTCTTTCATCCAGCCGAGCCAGCGCTGCATCACCTGCTGCGCGGCCTCCGGCGATGCGGGGCGCTCGCCGCCGCGGTACAGGAAAACGAAATCACTCATGTCCGTGCCTCCTGCGATAACGACGTTCGACCGGCTCGCTGCCGGACATCGTCCTTTCCGATGATCAGTCGATGGACCAGGGCTTCGGGATGAAGAGCTCTTCGTAGAGCCGGACGGCGTACCGGTCCGTCATGCCTGCGATGAAGTCGCGCGTGGCGGCATCGAGGCCGTCCTGTTCGATGGTGCGCCGATCGAGGTAGTCGCCCGGGCGCTCGCGGACCTTTTCCCACAGGCCGCTCAGGATGCCCGACGCCTTCCTGAACTCTGCCGTCGCGGTCGCGTTTTCGTAGACGGCCTCGAACAGAAACGCGCGAAGACCGAGGATCGCCTGCAGAACGCCGTCGCTCATGCGGATTTCAGTAATACCAGCGGCCAGCGTTTCGGTGACTACGTCACGGACGAGCGTTCCGATGCGCGCCGAGGCGCTCGCGCCCAGAGCCTCGACGTGGTCGCGTGGCAGATCGGCCGGCGTCAACAGCCCGGCACGCGTTGCGTCGTCGATATCGTGGTTGACGTAGGCGATCAGATCCGCCACTCGCATGATCTGCCCTTCGATCGTGCTCGCGCGCAGGTTCGGTGGCATCCCGACCGGTGCGCCGGACTTCCCCTTCGAGTGCTTGGCGATGCCGTCGCGCACTTCCCACGTCAGGTTCAGGCCGTTGCCGTCGTTCTCCAGGACATCGACGATGCGGAGGCTCTGCTCGTAGTGGTTGAAACCGCCGGGCATCAGCTGGTCGATGACGCGCTCGCCGGCGTGTCCAAACGGCGTGTGGCCGAGATCGTGACCGAGCGCGATGGCCTCGGTCAGCTCTTCGTGCAGCCTCAGCACTTTCGCGATCGTGCGCGCGATCTGCGAGACCTCGAGCGTGTGCGTCAGGCGCGTGCGGTAGTGATCCCCGGTCGGCGCGAAGAACACTTGCGTCTTGTGCTTGAGACGACGGAAGGCCTTGCTATGGATGATGCGATCGCGATCGCGCTGGAACGCCGGGCGGACGCTGTCCTCCATCTCTGGCCGAAGCCGTCCGCGCGAGTCGGCGCTCTTCGCGGCCTGCGGCGCGAGGATCTCGCGCTCGCGCTGCTCGAGTTGTTCCCGAAGGCTCACAGGTCCTTCAGAAAGCTTACGCCATGCGCAAGCGCGGGCACGCCGAAGAGTTCGGCGAGCGTCTGACCGAGATCCGCGAAGGTGCGTCGCGTGCCGAGGTCGGTGTTCGCGCGCACGCGGGGACCGACGGCGAACAGCGGCACGTACTCGCGGGCGTGATCGGTGCTCGGCGTCGTCGGATCGTTGCCGTGATCCGCCGTCACGATCAGCAGATCGTCGTCCCGGAGGCGCGGCAGGATCGCGGCAAGGCGCGTGTCGAATCGCTCGAGATTGCTGGCGTAGCCGCCGACGTCGTTGCGGTGCCCGTACTGAGTGTCGAAGTCGACGAGATTCGTGAAGATCAGCCCTTGGACGACGTCGCGCATCTCGCGTTCGACCTCGTCCATCCCGTGATCGTCGCTCGTGGTGTGCGTCGCCTTCGTCAGCCCGCGGCCGGCAAAGAGGTCCTCGATCTTCCCGATGGCGACGACGGGCAGGTTCGCGGCCTTTACCCGGTCGAGCAGCGTCTCAACGGGCGGAGTCAGCGCGAAGTCGCGGCGATTCGAGGTCCGCTTGAAACTGCCCGGTGTGCCGACGAACGGCCGCGCGATGACGCGACCGACGCCGAGCCCCTCGCCGACGAGACGGTAGGCAATCTCGCACGCGCGATACAGCTCGGGTACCGGAACCACGTCCTCGTGCGCGGCAATCTGGAAGACGCTGTCGGCGGAGGTGTAGACGATCAGCGCGCCTGTGCGCAGATGCTCCGGTCCGAGTTCGTCGATGATCGCGGTGCCGGACGCGGCCTGGTTGCCCAGCACGCCGCGTCCCGTTTCGCGCGAAAAGCGGTCGAGGATTTCCTTCGAGAACCCGTGCGGAAACGTCGGAAACGGCTTGCTGAGCACGATCCCCATCATTTCCCAGTGTCCGGTGACCGAGTCCTTGCCGGCGGACGCCTCCGCCATCCGGCCAAACGCCCCAATTGGGGACGGACCCGGGTCCGTCCCCAACTCCACCAGGCGGGCAAGACCCAGCCGCCTCAGTGTCGGAACGCGGAGCGGAATCTGCCGCGCGATGTTGCCGACCGTATTGCTCCCCTGGTCGCCGTATGCGGACGCGTCGGGCAGTTCGCCGATGCCGACGCTGTCCATGACGATGACAATGGCGCGCGTGAAGGGAGACCTAGGCGAGGCGGTCATCGATGAAGCGCGTGACGGCGGCGATCGTTGACGGCGAATCGCCCGGACCGTCGAACCAGGTTAGGTTAGGCTCTTTGCGAAACCAGATCAACTGACGCCGGGCGTACCGTCGGTTCTCCTGTGCAATCAGCGCGCGTGTCGCGGCCTCGTCGCGGACGCCGTGCAGGTGCTCGAGCGCCTGACGATAGACGAGCCCGCCGAACGGGCGCGCGTCCTCCGGCACCCCGCTCGCCATCAGCGCGCGCATCTCGTCGAGGAGTCCGGCCTCGAACTGCGCGTCAACCCGTCGGGTCACCCGCTCGGAAATCTGCGGCGCCGGCAGCCTGAGCGCCACGGCGACAACCGCGACGTCCGGCAGCGGACTCGTCGTCTCCGCAAAGTGATCCGTCAGCGGGCGACCGGTCAGGAAGAACACTTCGAGCGCGCGCACGATGCGCTTGAGATCACGCGGCTGAATCCGGATCGCGGACTCGCGGTCGACGCGTTTCAACATCCGATGAAGGAAGCCGACGCCTCGGCGCTCGGCGACGCGTTCCAGCCGCGCGCGCAGCGCCGCATCGCGGCCCGGGCCGGGAAACAGCCCGCGCGTCAGGGCGCGATAGTAGAAGCCGGTGCCGCCGACGAGGATTGGCATCCGTCCCCGCGCGTGAACGTCGCGAACGATCGCGGCGGCGTCCCGCGCGTACTGCGCCGCGGTGTACTCCTCGACCGGATCGACGATGTCGATGAGATGGTGCGGGATGGCGCGGCGGTCCGCAACGCGCACCTTATCGGTGCCGATGTCGAAGCCGCGATAGACCGCGGTCGAGTCGCAGTTGACGATCTCGCCGCGGTATCGCTCCGCGAGCGTCAGGCCGAGCGCGCTCTTGCCGGTCGCCGTCGGTCCGAGCACCGCGAGCAGCGTCGGCATCTCACCACACGCGCACGAGCACGTACGCGACGAAGACCGTCGCGAGAATCAGCAACCCGAGCTGCTGCGTGCGCGTCACCGCGGTGGCGTTTCGTTGTAGAAGAACGTGACCGTGAAGAACGCTTTGTCGGCCGGATACTCGGGCGGCAGCGGCTGCGTCGGGTTCGAGCCCGACAGCGCGCCGAACGCCGCGTTGTTGAACGCGTCGACCCCCGACGGCCCGACAACGGAGATATCGGTGATCGTCCCGTCCTTGTGGATGTTGAACGTGATGACGACGTGCCCCTTCATCGACATCGCGGCGTACGGGATGAACCAGTTGCGCTTCACCTGCGCGATGAATCGACGGATCCACGGACCGAACTCGACGCCTTTGGTGTCGAACTGAATCTCCGGACCGAACTGACCGCCGCCGCCCGCGTTGTCGAACTGCTCGTTCTGCACGTAGCGCTGCAGATTCTTCAGCGCGTCGCCCAGGTTCCCTCCCGGCGTCGCCGACCGTCCGCCGGTG
>Ga0335085_10011442_pt1 | contig 13166 bp, 9 predicted proteins | sample Lox_Sample_45_FD_206712 | JGI IMG/M metagenome (GOLD analysis project Ga0335085, IMG submission 206712) | Soil microbial communities from Loxahatchee National Wildlife Refuge, Florida, United States - Lox_Sample_4.5 | ecosystem: Environmental > Terrestrial > Soil > Wetlands | place: USA: Florida...
AGCGGCCCCTGCGCGCTCCAGGGCACGATCTGCCAATACCAGCCGGAATAGACCCGTTCGAAGCGGGGGTCGGTGAATCGGCCCTGCAGCGAGACCTCGTTGCCGGCGCTCGGAATGGCGGCGGCTATCATGTCGTCGAGCTCGCTCTTCAGATGCTGATCGAAATCGCTTTCCACCGAAGTCCGGAACGCGCCCGATAGCACATACCCGCCGATGAGCAGACCGAGGAGCGTCCAGACGGCTGCGGCAGCAATAAGCCGCGCCGCGAGCGAATTAAACCTTCGCCTGATCGCCGAGCTGAACGTTGTCGGGGGTGTCAAGGCAGTATCCAAGTCCGCGCACCGTTTGAATCAGGCTGGCCCCAAGCTTCCTGCGCAGGCGCCCCACGAAAACCTCTATGGTATTTGAATCGCGATCGAAGTCCTGATCGTAAAGATGCTCCACCAGCTCCGTGCGCGATACGACGCGGCCCTTGTGATGGGCAAGGTAGGCGAGCAGACGGTACTCGAGCGACGTCAGCTTTACCGGGTTGCCGTCGAGCGTGACGCGTGACGTTCGTGTGTCGATCCTTAATGGACCTATCTCGATTTCCGATGTGGCAAGGCCGGCCGCCCGCCGCAGAAGCGCACGCACGCGCGCCAGCAGCTCTTCGGTGTAGAACGGTTTGGCGAGGTAGTCATCGGCACCGGCGTCGAAACCTGCAACCTTGTCGCTCCAACGGTCGCGCGCGGTCAAAATGAGGACGGGCATGGTGCGTCCGCCTCTGCGCCATTTTTCGAGTACACGCACGCCGTCCATCTTGGGCAGGCCCAGGTCCAGTATGACCGCGTCATAAGGCTCGGTGTCGCCGAGGAAGTGGCCCTCCTCGCCATCCATCGCCGAGTCCACCACGTAACCGGCATCGGTCAGGGCGCCTTTCAGCAGACGCTGCAGGTCCTTGTCGTCCTCGACGAGTAGTATGCGCATTGTTCCTCAACCATGCGGCCAACGTCCACGGCCTGGCCAGCCTCGGCCGAATCCTCGCCCCCAGCCACCCGGCGGAATGCCTCGCCCCATCGGAGGTCCGGCCGGAACCGGCCTGAAGCCTGGCCCACCGGGTTCCGCCCAGGGGCCGATCACCCGGCCAGTCCGGGCGTCCGCATCCAACCATATAACCCGGCCTTCGGGCGTGAGCCACTTGATGCGGTAGTGCATGCCGCCGGCAGCATCGGGGTAGGGACCTTCGGCATCGTAAAATCGGCCTGGATGCGCCATGCGAATTCCAGGCAGGATTCGGTCGAGCCTCTGGACGCCGACAAAACCGGGCCGGCGCCATTGGGCCGAGGCCGGCATTGTCAGGGCAAAAAAAGCCAACAGGAGGACAAGAACACTGCGCGTGCGCATGTCAGTGTGTTATCGCAATAGCGATGAACCCGCGATGAACGGTTCCGCTTCGGTTCATGGCCGACCGTTAACTGTCTGTTGCTGCACTGCTGCGATAGCCCAAGTCCTGATGGTTGCACGCAGTTGATACCTTCGCCGCGTTATGTCGCAAGTGCCGCTGTTGCTCGCCGCGAATTTTCTATCGGCAACCGCCGCGCCGGCGGATGAAAGCAATGGACGGTCCGCAACGAATCGGCACGCGTCCGCTTTAGGTCTTGAAACCGCCGCAAATGATCGGCAAGGAATTCGCTCCCCATGCTGGGTGATGATGGTTTGAAAAAATTGCCTGCATCCGGCAAGCGGTCCACGCGGTGGAGATCGGCGCTTACCGGTTTTGCCGTCGTTGTGCTGGGCTCGGCGGCGCTCGGTCTGACGCTGCTTTATTTTGCGCCGACGATCCTCGGCTGGTTCGCACCGAAACTCGACCTCAGCAGAGACCTCTACACGGCCAATCGGCCCGTCGCATTCACCTTTGTGGATGCGAACGGAGACATTGTCGGTCACCGCGGCGCGATCGTCGACGATCGGCTGTCGCTCGACGAGATGCCATCCTATCTTCCTGCGGCTTTCATTGCGATGGAGGATCGCACCTTCTACGAGAATCAGGGACTCGACGTGCGTGGTCTGCTGCGCGCCCTGTGGGTCAATTTCCGGGCAGGCCATGTCGTGCAAGGCGGCTCCACGATCACGCAACAGACCGCGAAGATCGTCTTTCTCAATCCCAAACGCACCTATTCGCGCAAACTCGAAGAATTGTTCGATGCGGCTGCGCTGGCGAAGTCGCTGACGAAAAAGCAGATCCTCGAAGTCTACCTCAACCGCATTTATCTCGGTGCCGGCGCATACGGCGTCGACGGAGCGGCACATGTCTATTTCGGAAAATCCGCACGGGATGTGAGCCTTGCCGAGGCTGCGATGCTGGCGACGCTCACGCGCGCCCCATCGGTCAATTCGCCTCGCCATGATCTTGCCGCCGCGCAGTCGCGCACCAATCTCGTGCTCGATTCCATGGTGCAGACGGGCGCCATTACGCCGGCACAAGCCGCAGACGCCCGGGCGCACCCGGCTTCGATCAGCAATGCGCGGCTGGCGGACGCACGAAATTTCTTTCTCGATACGGCAGCGGATGAGGCGCTGAGGGACGTAGCCGCCCAGTCCGGTCCGCCGATGTCCGACCTCATTGTGCATACGACGCTCATCCCCAGGCTGCAGGACGCAGCGCGCCGGGCCGTGTCGCACACGCTCGCCCAGCGCGGCAGAAAACTGCGTGCGAGTGAAGCGGCAGTCGTTCTCATGAAGACGGATGGAGCCGTCGCCGGGCTGGTCGGCGGACGCGACTACGATTCAAGTTCCTTCAATCGTGCCACCCAGGCCAAGCGCCAACCCGGCTCCGCCTTCAAGCCCTTCGTCTATCTGGCGGCGGTGGAGGATGGCGACAGCCCCTGGGATGAGCGCGACGACGGCCCTGTCGATATCGACGGCTGGACGCCCACCAACTATGGCGGCCGCACCTACGGTACCGTCACGCTGGCCGGTGCCCTTGCCCATTCGATCAACACGGTGACGGCGAAGCTGGCCCAGGAGGTGGGCGTAACCAGCGTGATCGATGCCGCACATCGCTGCGGCATCGTCTCGGCACTGCAGCCCAACGCGTCGCTTGCGCTCGGCACCTCGGAGGTGACGCCGTTCGAGCTTACCGCCGCTTATGCGACCTTTGCTTCGGGTGGCGAGCGCATCGTTCCCTATTTCGTGACCGAGGTGGACGACACCGCGCATCGCGTGCTGTTCCAACGCAGGCCGGCAGTGCCGCAACGCGTGGTGGCCACGCATGTCGATCGCGACATGGTCGCCATGCTGAGCGATGTCGTGACGGAAGGCACCGGCAGGGCCGCGGCGCTCTCCGGCCATGAGGCCGCGGGCAAGACCGGCACCACGCAGGATTATCACGATGCATGGTTCGTGGGATTCACGACGGATTACGTTGCCGGCGTGTGGGTCGGCAATGATGATTCCTCGCCGATGCGCGGGGTGACCGGCGGAAGTCTGCCTGCTGCGATCTGGAAACAGGTAATGACTGCGGCGGAGCAGGGTCTTCCCGCCAGAGCGCTCGACAAGAGCGAGCCCGAAAACACCACCGACGAACAGACGGTTGCGGATACCGGCGACGACGAATCGGATTCAGGTACCGCAAGCTCGTCGGCACCAGCCACCGACGACGGCAATTCCGAGGCCGCCCAGCAGCAGGCTCCGGCCCAGCCGAGCTTCTGGAACTGGATGTTCGGCAACGGCCAGACTGCGCCGGAGCGCAATGCCGACTCGGGGCAGGCAGCCCACGCGCAGGACAGCCAACCCGCAGTGCAGTCGGCGCAATTGCCGCCGCCGGCCACGCCATCGCAGAGCCAGCAGCAAACCGACCCGCCCTCCGGCCCAGCCACGGCGACGCCTGCGGTCCGACACGCCCACGAGAGCCCTTCCGCAAACGGTATCCCGCCGCCGCCGCCCGGCCCGCCGCCGCCTCCTCCACCGGACATCACCGATCAAGGCGGTCCTGACGAGAACGCGCCGCCGCCCGGCGACGCTGGCGGGAATTAGCCACCCGACCGATGCAATGTCCCGCCACCCCTTGGGCGTACTGTTGATGGAGCCTGAAGGCGGCGCTTTTCCGGGATAGCGCGCGGTTGGCATTCCGGCTCAAGGCTGAGATCTTCGGCGCTTCTGCGCGATGTTCACCACAAAGAACACGAAGAACACAAAGGACGCACGACGGCCGCTTCGGGGAACGCGGCGAAGGCGCAGCAAGTTCATGACGCATTCTGCGCTTCGCGCGAGCCACAAACCGATGCCGCGCCTCCTTCGTACATCCTTTGTGTTCTTCGTGTTCTTTGTGGTGAAAGCGATCCCTAAGTACCACCCTACGCCCGCCGCATGTCCCAGTCGCCTTCGAACGGCTTGAGCATGTCCTTCAGCTCCTGAAGATGACAGGGCGTTTCGCCCAGCCATCTGGACCAATCGTCGGGCTGCACCGTTGCCGGCATGCGATCGGTGATCGACGAGATCAGTGCGTTGGCGGCAACCGTCACCATGGCAAACGTATCGAGCGCCGCCGCGTGAGGTTCGCCCCACCGCTCCCAGATCACCGCGATGGCAATGGGCTTGCCGTCGCGCGGCGTGATCACGTGCTGTTCGGTGCGCGAGCGCGAGATCTCTTTGCCTTCGTTGAAGGTGCGCACGACGACGAGTCCGCGCCGCCTGCGGAACGCGTCGGCGAAGGCCGGCTTGATGTCGATCGTCTCGGCGCGGGCGTGAATGAACTTGCTGCCTTTGACGGGATCCTTTTCCCATCGGGGAACGAAGCCCCAGCGCACGCGCGCCACTTCCCGCAAGCCGTCAGGCGTCAGCCGGATGACGTTGGCAAAGCGCATCGGCGTCACGGTTTCGGCCGGGCCTTCGCTGGCGCCGATCAGGTCGGCCAGATGCACGAGCGCGCCCCAGCTCATCATCTGTGTAAATTTTCCGCACATGGTGGCCTGAGATCGCCCTTCCCGTTGCACGCCCGATCTCACTATAGCGAAATCGGAGCGTCGTCCTCTATCGCCGGAGCGGCAACACGATCCTGGCATTAATGAACAACACTGTTGATTATTATCGGCTGTCATGCCAGGCTGAGAAGGCTCCCGCTGGGCGGACCACATTGAACAACGTTGCGCGAGGCGACCGATGGAAGATGGACGGCACAGCGCCACGGCCCTGACAGCTGCCGCCCTTCGGGCACACCATTATCTCTTCAATGTTGCGCCGCGCGTTCTGGACGACGGTTTCGCCATGCGACTCGCCGGCATGACCTCGCCGGGCGAAGTCGGCACCTTTGTCGACGGAATGGTGGAGCATTTCGCAAGGCTCGGGGCGCGCGGTGCGGCCGAGGCCTATGTTCAAGACATTACGCTGTCGGTCTGCGCGCGAAGCCGTATTGCCGAGGATCGTCTTGCCGCGTCGTCGGGACGGATGAAGCAGCTCGTGATATTGGGCGCAGGTCTCGATTCGACGGCTTACCGCCGCAAGGATCTGACTGCGGAGATGCAAGTCTTCGAAGTCGATCATCCTGCGACGCAGGCCTGGAAACGCGACAAGCTTACTTCGCTCCGCATCGCCGTCCCGGACAATTTGCGTTTCGTGCCGTTCGACTTCGAACATCAAACCATCGCGGAGGCGCTCGCTGCCGGCGGCATACGGCGCGACCGGTTGACGTTCTTCACTTGGATGGGCGTACAGCCCTACCTGAGCGACGATGCGGTCATGATCACGCTGGATGCGATTGCGGGGTTTGCCTCCGGAAGCGAGCTGGCCATGGACCTCATGACGCCTCCCGATGCCCGGCAACTGCAGAGCATGACGGAAGGCACGCGCCGGATGATTGATGCGGTGGCCGAACAGGGAGAGCCATTCAGGAGCGCGTATAGCCCCGACGTGTTCGAAGCGAGGCTTCGCGAACGCGGGTTCACGGATATCGACATCGTCGTATTCCACGACTGGTTCATCCGCAACGGCGCGCGCTTTCAAGGCCGCTTCTCACCCGGCGTCGGTCCCTGCGCGCAAGTCCGCGCGATTGTTTGCTGAACACGCTCGTCCAACGCGAGCCGACACTGGGAGCGCGGCCGTCCTCGGCCGTCGTGCGATGGTGACGCGCAAGGATGCGCGGTGACGCCCAAGGATGGGCGCGCTCCCGGTGACGCGCAAGAACGCGCATTGCTCCTGGGAGCGCGGACGCCCTCGTCCGCATCTGACGTTGAAGCACGTTGACGGTTGCAGTCACCACGTTGCGTCAAGATCGCGTGCGGACGGGGGCGTCCGCGGTCCCAGGGAAGATTATCCCGTCCCCGGCGTCAGCTGCAGTGCCAGGTAGGCGTTCGTTCCGTTGCGCTGGACGAGAATCGGCAGAGATGCGCGGTTATCGTTTTCGGCCTTGCGCAGCTCTTGCACCGCATCGCCTGGCGAGTTCACCGCGTGCTCGCCGATCTTCTGGATCACGTCACCGGGTTCGAGTCCGCTTTGATCGGCAGGGCTGCCGGGTGCCACGGATTCCACAACCGCGCCGCCGCCCAGGCTGTCGCGCTGGTCTTGCGACAGCGGCCCAAGCTCGAGACCAAGCCGCCCGTGCTCGCTCTGCGGCTGCGCTGCCGCGACCTTCTGGGCATGTTCGGTCCCGATCGTCACCTCGAGCCTCTTCTCTCGCCCCTGACGCCGCACGATCATGTCCGCGCTCTCTCCGGATCGCGTGTCGGCGACAGCGAACGCGAGGTCGCGGGGGCTGTTGATCGGCTTGCCGTTGAACGCGGTGATCACGTCGCCTTGCGCGACGCCGCCCCGCGCCGCCGGAGAGTCCGGCGTCACCGTGGCAACCAGCACGCCATCGGTAGCTTGGAGACCCAGCGCTTTGGCAAGCGCCGGTGTGATCGGCTGCATCGCCACGCCGAGCCAGCCGCGTTCCACTCGTCCGTGCGCGCGCAGCTGGGCTACGACCTGACGGATGACATTGGAGGGAATTGCAAAGCCGATGCCGACGCTGCCGCCGGACGGCGAATAGATCGCCGTGTCGATGCCGATGACCTGGCCCGATTGATTGAAGAGCGGTCCGCCGGAATTGCCCGGATTGATCGGGGCATCGATCTGCAGAAAATCGTCGTACGGGCCGGCATCGATGTCGCGATTGCTGGCCGAAACGATGCCGGCGGTGACACTGCCTCCCAGGCCGTACGGGTTTCCGACCGCGATCACCCAGTCGCCGACGCGTTCATCGTCGGAATTCCCGAATGCCACATAGGGCAGCGGATGCGACGTGCCGATCTTCAGCACCGCCAGATCCGTTTTCGCATCGCGGCCGACGATGCGCGCGTGATGGATGCTGCCGTCGGCGAGGGTCACGTCGACCTCGGTGGCATCGTCGATCACATGGTTGTTGGTTACGATCGTGCCGTCGGGATCGATCAGGAAGCCGGAGCCCAGGGCATGAACGGGCCGCGCCTGCTGCTGGAACAGCTGTTGGGAATGCTGTCCGAAAAACTGCCTCAGCATCTCTCCCATCGGGCCGTTCTGGTCGAAGGGCAGGCCCTGCTGCGGTTTGACGTTTTCCGTGGTCGAGATATTCACGACCGCCGGCTTCACGGTTGCGACGAGATCGGCGAAGCCGGATTGCTTGCCCGTGTGCGGAAGAGAGAGCGGTGGTGGCGTATTGTTGGTAGCCTGGGCAATTCCCAGCCCGACGCCGACACCTCCCGCCAGAAGAGTTCCTCCCAAAAGCGCCGCGACCAGCACGTTGGGGCGGCCAGAATGGCTTATGTTCAAACGCATGATGATCCAGTCCTGACGATTTCCTTGCGATTCTTCCCGTAAGGACGATGTGGGCGCGCGACGGCGTCGCTGCAACCGCTCGTCGATTAAGAAAATGTGAGGTTTCCCAGCCCGCCATTTTCGTGACGACTTCGAACAGATTGGTTCCATCAGCGTCCGCACGCCTGCTGCGGTGCCGGGAAGTCACGAGCCCGCCTGCAGGCTCATCCGTTTGTCCGCGACCAGTGGATCGGCGCGAAACCGATTGAAGTTTGGCGGGTTACGGCGACAGGATGAACAATCACCGATCTGTCGCGGTTGCGCCAATGCACGACAAACCATTACACAAGAATCGATTGGCGGCGGCCTTCGGGAATTCGAATTCTGTGAGCGCGGCGGTATCATTGGGTATGACCCGCTTGCGCCGCATCGTTGTTCGTCACGCGCCACACCACGTTACCCAGCGTGGTAATCGTCGAGAGCCAATCTTCTTCGAGGACGGCGATCAGGATATCTATCGCGATCTGTTGGCCGAACAAGCCATGCGGTGGCAGGTGGAAATCTGGGCCTATTGCCTGATGCCCAACCATGTTCATGTCATCGCAGTGCCGAGCGACGAGACCGGTCTGGGCCGCGCGATCGGCGAAACGCACCGGCGCTATACGAACTTCATCAATGGCCGAGGTCGCTGGAGCGGTCATCTGTTCCAGAGTCGCTTTGCGTCGGTGGTGATGGACGATGCGCATTTGATCACAGGCGTGCGCTACGTCAGCCTCAATCCCGTTCGTGCGCGGCTTGTTGCGCGGGCCGAAGACTGGCCGTGGTCGAGCGTGCGAGCCCATCTGGCCGGCTGCGATGACGGTCTCGTGTCGGTCAGGCCGGTCCTCGATCTCGTCGGCGATTTCGCAAGCCTTCTGGCACCCGATCCCTGCGACGACGCGGCCTTCGCCGCCGTGCGCAGCGCCGAAGGCACCGGCAGGCCACTTGCGAATGCCGAATTCGTTACCGGACTGGAGCGCATCCTCGGGCGGCCCATCGCACGGCGCGCTCCAGGACCAAAGCCGAAACATAAAGGTCAGCCGCCGGAGCGGCTGCCGTTGGAGGAGGTGTAGGCCGGCAGATCGGGGATTGTGCATCCTGTCGACGTAACTGTCTGACGTAACTGTCGACGTAACTCCAGTCTATGGTCCCAGTCCATGCGGTATTCGCCGAGCCGCCGATGTTCCTGTGATTGCGTATCCTGCCGCCGGAATCTCACCGCATGATCGTCAGTCGTTGGGCAGCGGAGGCGGCGTCAAGGACGCAGACAAAGTATGTTGTTTGAGCGTACCGCCAAGGTACATCACCACACCTTGCGCGAAGCCGAAATCACGCGGTTCTGCCGTGATGAATGCGCCGGTGCTCTCGGTACCGGTCGTACACAGATTGCCGTCCGCTTTCGTCGATCCGGCATAGGTGTAGTACCCGGCATAGATGCCAGATCCGGCACCTTGATAGTTCAGCGCGGGCGCCAAGAATGCCACCTTCGAAAGCGGAACGTCTTTGCACTCCGCCACGCTGTCTCCCCAATATTCGACAAAATTGTTGACCTGGTTAGGATCGGGGCCGGCCGCCGTCGGCGCCAATATCCTTCCGATCATGCGCTCGCGCAGGGCGCCGGTTGACGTGGTGTCGATCAGCCAGCCGCCCCACCAGTTTCCGCTCAGCCGCCAGAGGCGCAGCCGGTACCATTTTTTCGGGCTGATTTTGACGTTCAGCGTGCAGGTCTCGCCGATGCCTTCGCCGCCGAAGGGCATGCAGTTCGAACCTTTCGCCTGCGTCGCGTTCCAGATCGAGAACCGGACGGTGCCGTCCTGCGCCGTGGCGCCTTGCTGTAGCCCCATATATCCGCCGGTGCCGCTGTCTCCGGCCCATTCCCACTGCATGGGCCAGTAGCTCGTCACATTCGGCTTTGCGATCCAGACCACTTGGTCGATGTTGTAGACGCTCGTGACCTGTCCGTCCGACGTCCAATCCACGTATTGCGACGACCATTGCTGCTGGCCTGCCTCGGCGCTCCCGCCGCCGAAGCCGATTGCGGCGAGCAGTCCGATGCACAGTACCGCACGATTGTTGCCTGTCATGTGATTGCCCCCAACATGTGATCGCCCCCAAACGGGGGCAACCCGTAGCGCATATTTCCGGGGGTCGCCAGCCCAACGCGCGCAGAATCGCCCGAATTTGCCGACAATTTAAGGATCGTGGTATTGGGAATCTCGGTAGTTGGAATCTGGCGACAGGTTACGCGTTGCAAGTTTGCCGTGACAGGACCAACGTTCACCGCTCAATCGAGCCGTATGGCTTGGTGACGTTGGCTTGGTGACAGCGCCAACTGGTGGTTACGGTGACATGATGAACAATCACCGATCTGTCGCGATTGCGCCAACGTGGAATTCAGGGATTGAGCATCCTGTCGACGTAACTGTAACGATGTTTCGTCGCCATCATCAAAATCGTGCATTCGGCGGCATCTGCGTAGTTGTCCGACACATGCAGCGAGCAAATTCAAAGGCTTGCATCATCGTGGGCGGACAGCGGCCCACGCCAAAGCACGATGGGCCACAAAAATCCGATGTGCAGACAACCACTTAGCGCAACCCGTGTGCCGCGCCTTTTATCTTGCAGTCACGCATCACTGCCCCAACCACCAGCGCCCGCTCGCAATTTTCCGCAACCTCCAAGCCATGCGCACTGCTCCCGCCGATGCAAAGTCACGCGCAAGAACACCCGCCGAAACGCTCCGCGCGCGTCGATTCCGGGCCGCAAAATCGCTTCCGTTCATGGCTTCACACTGCTTCCGGAGCGCATCCGACGGTCAAATCCGTGCGAACATCCCGCACAAAATCTGCTGTCAGGACGCGCTCGCGATGCAGATTCAGTGCACACGCGCGACGACTCGGAAGCAAAATTCTGTCGGCAAGCGTCGGTTCCAGCGCGGCTTAACACGCGGATACGATACTGCAGGACGCACACAAACGCAGGCTATTGAACCTTCTCCAGGTCATCCGCTGCCAGGGTAACAAGCGCCAAAGTGCGGCCATTCTCGTCCAAGAACTCAACGTCGTATCCTTGATGCGGGCTCGAATAGGCTTCAACGACATACCCCTGTGAACCCGCACGCAGGCCGTCTTCCGGCCTGTCCTTTCGGAGCTTCACCTTGTCGTATTGCGAGAACATGTGATCGGTTTTCGTCATTTGACCCACAGCGTAATCAACCTTGGCACGGTCGAACCCGTGTCGTATTGCCAAATCGTGGTCACAGCAGCAGTATTTCCGTTCGCACCCGTAATTGGCAAATCTGCCTGGTAACGGGGACCGTAGTCCGTCATTCGGTTGAAGGTTGCCGGCGTGTCAGGAAAAACATCACCGATCTGATTCATCAGATCGGCAGCGTTCGATTGGTCGTAGCCCAGAGCGGACTTGAAGACGACCGATTTTGGGTTGTTCGGATCGAGCGCGTAATTCGTGAACTTTGATTGATCCATGATGGCCTGATCGGCATTGACGAGGGTACCATCCGCATTCTGAAACGATGAAAGAGGCTGCGGTCTGTTTGCTTCCTCGACTGCGTCGACCTGATTTGCCGAAGATTCTTCGGAAACTACACGGCTCGCACCACCAAACTCGCCCAACAGCTTAGGCGCGCCAAGCGAGAATACGGTCTCGATTATTCCTCCATACAAAGGCGTATCGTACTTTGGCCTGAGCCCGCCCAGGAATGGATCGTAGTCCGCGCTTCCGGGAACCGCACCGCTCACCAGATTGACTGCACCTTCAACGACATCGATGCCAGCGCCCAACAAGCCCTTCGCGGTATCGTACAACGCACTGACCAATCCCTGCGGATCGCGGCCTCCAGTCGCCGCAAATGGATCAGCGGTGTCGCTTGCGGCCTGCGGTATCCGCGTCCCAGTCACGATGATCGTTTCGATGTCGCCCGGCTGATCAGGTCTTGGCATTGGAATCGGAACATCTGACGTTCCGTTTCCTCCACCCGAAAGGTCGCTGAATTGGACCTGCGCATCGTTGTAACCCTGGAACTCAGTCAAATCAGAATTGTCCGCACCTTGGCCTAGATTGTCGACAAGACTGCGTGGCGGACCGTTTGCCACTCTCGCATCCTGACCGGCTGTATTCGAAGCCTGATCAATTTCCCCTGCGATTGCATTGCCGATTGTAGCCCCAATCGTATCCGGCAGCGCGCGCAGGATGTTGTCGCCGAAATCGGTACCGGAGATTAGCGAGACTGTTGCGGCATTCGCAATGTCGCCCGCCACACCGGAAACAATATTAATACCGGTGGTGCCAAGAGCGTTGGCAATGCCCGCGTTCTGTTGAAGTTCCGCACCCGTCTCACTCAAGACGCCCCCGCCCACGCCGGCGCCAGCCACCTCCGCCCAGTTGAACTTGGACTGCAGACCTGTGGCCACATCAAGGCCCTGGCCGAGCGCATCACTGAGCACTCCGCGGAACGCGCCGTTGAGGAATGCGCTACCTGTGGCAAGGGCTCCACCCTGGCCGAACAATCCGCTTGCCCCAACTGCTCCGCCAACTGCTCCGCCAATTGCTGCCTCGGCAACGCCGGCCCAGTTGAACTTGCTTTGAAGACCAGTCGCAAGACCGATGCCCTGGCTCACCGCGCTGCCGACGGCACCAGCGACGGCGCCTATTCCAATTAGGCCTGCAGTGCCAAGGACGGAAGCACCGAGTGTACCGGCGGTCGCACCCAAAGCCGTGCCGACTGCGGATGCCGAAGCGCCAAAGACACCTCCCGACACGCCAAGCGCCCCGAGAGCCGCCCCGGCGGTCACGAAGCTCACCGCCACCGCCACCACGGCCAGCAGAATCTCCCCAATCACTCCACATCCGCCGCCGCTGTTCTGCGGCTGGGGCCGCGGCGGATGGGTCGGCGAGACATTGCCCAGTTCGGAGTTGGGGTCGTAGACGCGGAAGGTGGAGGAATTGTTGTCCGCGTTGGCGACCTGGTTGGGAATGACGAGCGTGCTACCGGCTGCCAGCGTATCGGAGCTGTTGAGCCCGTTGGCATCGGCGATCAGGTACCAGAAATTCGCATCGCCCCAGATGGCTTGCGCTATGGATTGCAGCGTATCGCCGTCCTGCACGGTATAGCTCGTCGGCGCGCTGCCGACGTTAAGACCGTTGACCGGCACGTAGCTCATGGTTACGGCGACATGATGAACAATCACCGATCTGTCGCGATTGCGCCGATGCGGAATTCAGGGATTGAGCATCCTGTCGACGTAACTCTCGGATGCCCTGCGCGTGCAGGACGCCCTGCGTAACAGGTTGGGAAAGTTCGGCCTCACTGTTGAACCGACCAAGACGAAGTTAGTCGAGTTTGGCCGGTTCGCGCAGCGACA